>Ga0315281_10012212_pt1 | contig 11723 bp, 8 predicted proteins | sample YL17G07_0_MG_FD_204540 | JGI IMG/M metagenome (GOLD analysis project Ga0315281, IMG submission 204540) | Sediment microbial communities from Yellowstone Lake, YNP, Wyoming, USA - YL17G07_0 | ecosystem: Environmental > Aquatic > Freshwater > Lake > Sediment | place: USA: Wyoming | collected... | reverse complement strand
CGGCGGAGGCACTGCGCTCGATCGGCAGGTTTCTGGTGCGGGCCGTGCGCGACCAGGCCGATACCGAGGCACGCACCGAAATGATGTACGCGGGCACGCTCGCCGGCATCGCCTTCGGCGGCTCCGGCTGTCACATTCCCCACGGCATGTCCTACGCCGTGGCCGGCCAGGTGCGCGACTATCGCCCACCGGAATATCCGCAGGGAAAACCCATGGTGCCTCACGGCATGGCGGTCATCCTCAATGCGCCGTCGGTCTACCGCTGGACCGCGGCCGGCTGCCCCGACCGGCACCTGCATGGTGCCGAATGTCTCGGCGCCGACATGCGGGGCGCGACGCAGGTCGACGCCGGCGAAGTCGTCGCGAAGCGCATTGTCGAAATGATGCGCGCGACGCTGTTCCCAAGCGGTCTTGCGGCAATCGGCTTCGGCGACGCCGACGCGAACGCGCTTGCAGAAGGCACCGTTCCGCAGCAGCGGCTGCTCACGAACTCGCCGCGCCCGGTGGGCAAGGACGATCTGGCCGGGCTGTTCCGCGGCGCGATGCAATACTGGTGATCCGCGTTCACAGGAGAAACAGGAGAGACTCATGAGATTCATGCTTCGATTTGCCGCATTGCTGCTCACCGCCTTGGGCGCGAGCACCGCGTTCGCGCAGGGCGCGGCGGGCTATCCCTCCAAGTCCATCCGCATCGTGGTGCCCTTCAGCGCGGCGGGAACCACCGACCTTCTTGCACGCGCCGTCGGGAGCGAGATGCAGAAGGCCTGGGGCCAGCCGGTGGTGGTGGAGAACCGGCCCGGCGCCGGCGGCAATCTCGGCTCGGACATCGTCGCGAAGGCGGCGCCCGACGGCTATACCCTGCTCGTGGGCGCGGTGAGCCCGCAGGCGATCAACGTCACGCTCTACCCGAAGATGCCGTACGACGTGATGCGCGATTTCGCGCACATTACGCTGTTGGCGGCGGTGCCCAACCTGCTGGAGGTGCACCCCAGCGTTCCGGTGAAGACGGTCAAGGAGTTGATCGCCCTGGCCAAGTCCAAGCCCGGGCAGCTGACCTACGCCTCCAGCGGCAGCGGCACCTCGATCCACCTTTCGGCGGAGCTGTTCAAGACCATGGCGGGCGTGGACATGCTGCACATCCCCTACAAGGGCAGCGCGCCGGCGGTCACCGACCTGATCGGCGGCCAGGTTCAGCTCATGTTCGACAATCTGCCCTCGTCGATCGCGCAGGTGAAGGCAGGGAAGCTCCGCCCCATCGCAGTCACGACGCTGAAACGCTCGCCCGCGCTGCCCGACGTGCCCACGATCGCCGAGTCAGGGCTCCCTGGGTACGACGCAAGTTCATGGTTCGGCATGCACGCCCCCGCCGGCACGCCCAAGGACATTATCAGCAAGATCCATGGTGTCGTTACCAAGTCGCTGCATACGCCGGAAATGATGGAGCGGCTTTCCACCCAGGGCGCACAGCCGGTCGGCAACACGCCCGAGGAATTCACCGAATTCCTGCGCGTGGAAATCGCGAAATGGGCCAAGGTGGTGAAAGCTTCCGGCGCGCGCGTCGACTGATTCGGTTCGATTAACAGAATCTTCGGGGCTTGGAGGCTAGTCGTGCTTGGTGAAAGCAGGAATTTCCTGTAAATCCTGTCTGTTGTTCCTGCGCTTGTCCGCGCCTGGTCAAATCACCGCACCTGCCCTCAGCGCCGCGATCTCTTCGGCGCCATAGCCGATGCCGGCGAGGATGCGGTCGGTGTGTTCGCCGATCGAGGGTACCGGGTCCATCCGCGCTTCAAATCCCGGGAACGTAGCCGGCGGCAGCAGCGCCGGTATGACGCCCGCGGGCGAGGCGACTTCGCGCCAGCGGCCGCGCGCCTTGAGCTGCGGATGATTCCAGACCTCCTCCGGCGTGTTGATGCGCGCATTGGCAATGCCTGCCGCGTCGAGCCTCGCCACTGCCTGCTCCGCCGTCATGCCCGAGAACACTGTTTCGATCAGCGCCACGACTTCGGCGCGCGCGGCATTGCGCTTGGTATTGCTGTCGTAACGCGAATCACGGGCGAGTCCCGGCTGCTCGAGGACTTCCTCGCAGAATGTCACCCATTCGCGCTCGTTCTGAATGCCCAGCATCACGCTCGCGCCATCACCGGTCCTGAACTTCCCATACGGCACGATAGTCGCGTGGTCGGGTCCGCTGCGCTGCGGCGCCCTACCGGTGTAGTGCGCGTAGTAAAGCGGGTGCATCATCCACTCCGTCATCGCCTCGAACATGGTCACCTCGATGCGCGTCCCCTTGCCGGTCTTCTCACGCTGGTAGAGCGCGCCGAGAATCGAGGCATAGGCATGCAGCCCGGTGCCGATGTCGGTGATCGAAATGCCGACCTTGCACGGCGCATCGGCGGTGCCGGTCACGGAGACAATGCCGGCCTCGCTTTGAACAAGAAGATCGTAGGCCTTCTTGTGCGCGTAGGGGCCGGCGTCCCCGTACCCCGAAATGTCGCACACGATGAGCCGCGGATGGGTCGCGAGCAGCGTATCCGCGCCCAACCCGAGGCGGCGCGCCGCACCCGGCGCCAGGTTCTGGATGAAGACATCGGCATCCCGGACTAGGCGTGCGAGGATTTCATTCGCGCGCGGGTGCTTCACATCGAGCGTCAGGCTTTCCTTGGAACGGTTGAGCCAGACGAAATACGCCGACTGGCCTTTCACCGACTGGTCGTAGTCGCGCGCGAAGTCGCCGACCCTGGGGCGCTCGATCTTGATCACCCGCGCGCCCAGATCGGCGAGCTGGCGCGACGCGAACGGCGCCGCAACCGCCTGCTCCAGCGACACCACCGTGATGTTTTCTAGAGGAAGCATGCCGAAGGAGCGAACGGGTCAGCGAGTGAAGACGCAGGCACACGAGCTATACGTGGCGACTCGAATCGCGCCCCACGTTGCAGGGCTGCGATGTTGCGCGGACGAGAAGCCGTCCGCGCGGATCGCTGATTCTGCACGGATAAAAACCATCCGTGCAGAATCAGCGATCTTATATAGGAACCCCACGCTGTTCTTGCCGTTAACCGAAACCGCGTTTTCCGTGCGGATGCCTTTTATCCGTGCGGAAAACGCGGTTGGCGCGCGCAGCGCGCAGGTCCGCCGGCGGCATGCAACAGCACTCAAGACGCTGTATATGAAAGCGGCCCGTGTTGCGCATTGACCCGTTCACTCAGAACGACCGTGGCATGCCAAGCACGTGCTCGCCGATATAGGACAGGATGAGATTGGTCGAGATCGGCGCCACCTGGTAGAGCCGGGTTTCGCGGAACTTGCGCTCGATGTCGTACTCGGCGGCAAAACCGAAGCCCCCGTGGGTCTGGAGGCACACGTTCGCCGCCTCCCATGAAGCATCGGCCGCGAGCAACTTCGCCATGTTGGCTTGCGCGCCGCATTGTTTCTTCTCGTCGAACAACGCGGCAGCCTTGAACCGCATGAGATTGGCCGCTTCGACGTTGACGTAGGCACGCGCGACCGGAAACTGGATGCCCTGGTTCCTGCCGATCGGACGATCGAACACGACACGCTCGTTGGCGTAACGGGTGGCCCGCTCTATGAACCAGTAGCCGTCGCCGATGCACTCCGCGGCGATCAGGATACGCTCCGCGTTGAGCCCGTCGAGGACGTACGTGAAGCCCTTGCCCTCCTCGCCGATCAGGTTCTCCTCTGGAATTTCCAGGTTGTCGAAAAACAGTTCGTTGGTCTCGTGGTTCACCATGTTGCGGATCGGGCGCACCGCGAGTCCGTGCTTCACCGCTTCGCGCAGATCGACGATGAAGATCGACATGCCCTCTGATTTCTTCTTGACCTGTGCAAGCGGAGTGGTGCGCGCGAGCAGGATCATCAGCTCCGAGTGCTGCACGCGCGAAGTCCAGACCTTCTGGCCGTTCACCACGTAACGGCCGCCCTTGCGCACCGCGGTGGTCTTGATCCTGGTCGTGTCCGTGCCGGCGGTGGGCTCGGTCACCGCCATTGCCTGCAGCCTCAACTCGCCGCTTGCGATCTTGGGCAGGTACTGGCGCTTATGTGCCTCGGAACCGTGGCGCAGCAGCGTCCCCATGTTGTACATCTGTCCATGACAGGAGCCGGAGTTGCCGCCGGAGCGGTTGATTTCCTCCATGATCACCGAGGCCGCGGTGAGCGACAGGCCCGAGCCGCCGTATTCTTCCGGAATCAACGCCGACAGCCAGCCCGCCTTGGTCAGCGCATCGACGAAAGCTTCCGGGTAACGCCGTTCCTCGTCGGCTTTCTGCCAATAGGCGCTGTCGAACTGGCTGCAGAGCGCGCGCACCCCTTCGCGCAGGTCGGCGTGGGAATCGCGGTCGGAGATGCCTTTCATGGCGGGACCGGGGCCTGACCCGCCGTCTAGCCCGCAAGACCCGGCATGTCGAACCCCGCCGCGGTCAATTCCGCCACGAGCGAGTGCTGCTGCACGGCGGTGAGCTCGACCAGCGGCGGGCGCACCGTCGCCCAATCCGGATCGCGCCCCCAATGGCCGACGATGGCCTTCAGCGCCGAGATCATCGGGTATTTCTGCAGCAGTCCGCGCGTCGCGGTAATCCCTGCCTGAAGCGCATCGGCCTCCGGCGTGCGCCAGTTCTCGTAGACGCGGTTGATCGGCCCCGGATTGACGTTGCCGGTTGCCGTGATGCACCCCTTGCCGCCGCCGCGCATGTTGGCGAGCAGGAACACCTCGCTCCCCGCGAACACGTCGAAGTCCGACTTGGCGTAAGCATCCAGCACGGCCTTGGTGTTGTTCCAGTCGCCCGAAGAATCCTTGATGCCGGCGACTGCGCCCGGGTAGGCCTTCAGCAGCCGGTCGATCAGCCCGAGTGTGATCGGGACCTGCGACACCGTCGGGATGTGATACAGGTAGAGCTGCAGGCGCGCGTCGCCCACGCGCTCGATCACCTCGGCGAAATTGCGATACAGACCCTCGTCGGGAACGCCCTTGTAGTAGAACGGCGGCAGCATGAGCACGCCGGCGCAGCCGAGCTTGACCGCATGCGCGGTGAGCCTGACCGAGTCGGTAAGCGCGCACATGCCGGTTCCGGGCATGAGCTTTGCGGCCGGCACGCCGCCCTGCACCAGCGCCTCGAGAAGCATCATGCGCTCGTCCACCGAGAGCGAATTCGCCTCGCTGTTGGTGCCGAACACCGCCAGCCCCGCGCAGCCATGGGCGAGCAGCCATTTGCAGTGGCGCACGTAGCGCTCTGGATCGGGCGAAAGATCGCGCTTGAACGGCGTGACGACGGGAGAGAGCACGCCCTGGATGCGGTGGGCCATACCGGATTCCTGCGTGAATTGGGAAACCGCGAAGATACACCAAGCGGGGACGCGGCACCTATCACATCAATTTGACAAACGCGGGGGTGACGCCTAACCTGCCCCGGCACGACGTCATCACTAGGAGGCCATAATGAGATCTTTGCGTAAAGCGGCGCTTGTCGCCCTCGCCGCAGCCCTGCTCGCGCCCGTCGCGGCGAGCGCCCAGGAAGTAACCCTGCGCGCGGTGAGCGGTTTCCCTGAAAACACCAGTTACGTCACCAAATTCCAAGCCTGGATCGCCCAGGTGAACGCCGAGGGCAAGGGCGTGCTGCAGATCAACTTCATCGGCGGGCCCAAGGCAATTCCGACCTTCGAGGTCGGCAATGCCGCGCGCACCGGCGTGGTCGACATGGTGTTGACCACCGGCGCCTTCTACACCAACCTGATGCCCGAGGCCGATGCGCTGAAACTCGCGCAGATCAGCATCGCCGAGCAGCGCAAGAACGGCGCGTTCGAACTGATCAACAAGATCTGGAGCGAAAAGGCCAACATGTATTACCTCGGCCGCACCGTCGAGGACCAGGAGTTTCATCTTTATCTCAACAAGAAGATCGACAAGCCCGACCTGACCGGACTCAAGATCCGCGTCACCCCGGTGTACCGCGATTTCTTCCAGGCGCTCGGGGCCACCGTCATGACCACAGCGCCGGGCGAGGTGTACACGGCGCTGGAGCGCGGCGTGGTCGACGGCTACGGCTGGCCGATCCACGGCATTTTCGACCTCAACTGGCACGAGAAGACCAAGTTCCGCGTCGATCCCGGCTTCTACAACGTCGAGGTCTCACTGGTGATGAATCTGGACGCCTGGAAGAAGCTTTCCGCCGTGCAGCGCCAGTACCTGCAGAAGCATATGCTCGCCCTGGAGGCAAAAAATTCGGAGTGGAGGAAAATCTCCGATGAAGAGACCAAGCGCCAGGCCTCATCGGGCATCCAGACGATCCGTTTCGACGCCGAGACTTCGAAACAGTATGTAGCCCGCGCCACCGAGGTGGCCTGGGCATCGATCATCAAATCGAGTCCACAGTACGGTCCGCAACTGCGAAAGCTGTTTACCCGCTGACCGTCCGGCCATCCTGATGGCGCGCAGCGCCGAAGGATCTGCCTTCCTGCATCATGGACAGGCAGATCCTTCGCGGGATTTATCCTCGCGCGAAGCAAGAAGCCGGGGCTGGCACACCCATGTAACTTTGAATTCGTGCAAAAAACCTACCACGCATTGATGCAGGTCTGCGGCGGCGCAGCAGCGCTCTCGCTGGGGCTTTCCGCGCTGCTGGTCGCGTTCGACGTCGTCGCGCGCAACCTCGACGTTGTCACGCTGCCCTGGGTAGTCGACGTGACCGAGTACAGCCTGCCCTTTGCCACGTTCCTGGCCGCACCCTGGATCCTGTACCGCAACGAGCACGTGCGCCTCGACCTGCTGCTCACCTCGGTTCCGCAACGCGTTGCGCGCGCGATCGACCGCGGCGCCGACGTGATGGGGCTGTTCATCTGCCTGGTGCTCCTCTGGTTCGGCGTGTACGTGATCGCCGATTCGGCCAGGCATGGCTCGATGGTGGACAAGACGCTGTCATTCCCTGAATGGTGGCTGTACGTACCGGTGCCGCTGTGCTTCGCGCTGCTCGCCGTGGAGTTCGTGCGCCGCATGTTCGTCGCCAGCGGCCTCGAAGCCCCGGCGCCGCACCTATGACCTGGTGGCTGTCGGCGACGATGCTGTTCGGCGTGCTGACCGCGCTGTTCCTGGTCGGCCTGCCAGCGGCGTTCGCGTTCCTCGGAATCAATATCTTCGGCGCCTGGTTCTACCTCGGCAAGGAGGCGGGCCTGGCCCAGCTCATCCGCAACGGCGTCGTCTCGATCACCAGCTTCTCGCTCACGCCGATCCCGTTCTTCATCCTCATGGGAGAGGTGCTGTTTCACACCGGCGTGGCCATGAAGGCGATCGACGCCATCGACCGCGCGATCTGGCGCGTTCCGGGGAGACTGTCGGTGGTCGCGGTCGTCGCCGGCACCGTGTTCTCGGCGATCTCGGGCTCGACCATCGCCACCACCGCCCTGCTCGGCAGCCTGATGCTCCCCGACATGCTGCGCCGCGGCTACCACCCGAGCATGGCGATGGGGCCGATCATGGCGATCGGCGGCGTGGACATGCTGATCCCGCCCTCGGCGCTCACCGTGCTGCTGGGAAGTCTCGCCGGCATCTCGATTTCGCAGCTGCTGGTTGCCGGCATCGTGCCCGGCGTGCTGCTCTCGCTTGTGTTCGTCGCCTGGATCGTGGTGCGGGCGACACTCGACCCCTCGCTTGCGCCGGCCTTCGAGCACGAGACCACCTCGGCCTGGGAGCGGGTGCGCGCGCTCATCGTCTACGTGATGCCGCTGGTGCTCATTTTCGTGATCGTCATCGCCGCCATGGCCGCGGGCTGGGCAACGCCGACCGAGTCGGCTGCGATCGGCGTGATCGCCACGATTGCCATCGCGGCGCTATACCGCTCGCTCACCCTTGCCAACCTGATGCGCGCGCTGATGGGGACCGCAGCGATATCGGGAATCATACTGTTCATCATCGTCGGGGCGACGACGTTCGCGCAAATCCTGACCTTTTCGGGAGCGACCAACGGCCTGGTGCGCGCGATCGAAGCGGCGCAGATGCCCGGGATGGTAGTGCTCCTGGCGATGATGGCGATCCTGCTGGTGCTCGGCTGCTTCATCGATCAGGTGAGCATGATGCTGATCACCCTGCCGTTCTTCATGCCGCTGGTGGCGATCTACCAATTCGACCCGGTGTGGTTCGGCGTGCTGTTCCTGATCTGCATGCAGCTCGGATTGCTGACGCCCCCGTTCGGAATGCTGCTGTTCACCATGAAAAGCGTGGCGCCCAAAGAGATAAGCATGCACCAGGTCTGGCATGCGGTCACGCCTTATGTGATCTTCGGCCTGCTGATGCTGGTGGTGGTGGTGCTGTTCCCGCCGGTGGCCACCTGGCTGCCGCGGATGCTGTTCGCGACTTGAGGTGTAACCATGGAACGCTCATTCAAGGCCGAAGTCGAGCTTCTCAAGCTGGGCAAAGGCCGGACGTTCCACGGCGAGGGCATACTCGCGGTGACCAAGGCGCTGCTGCAGTCCGGAGTGTCCTACGTCGGCGGCTACCAGGGCGCGCCGATATCGCACATGATGGACGTGCTGACCGATGCACGCGACATCATGGACGAGCTGGGCATCCATATCGAGACCAACGCGTCCGAAGCCGGTGCGGCGGCGATGCTGGGTGCTTCGATCAACTATCCAATCCGCGGCGCGGTCGCGTGGAAGTCGATCGTCGGCACCAACGTCGCCTCGGATGCGCTGTCCAACCTGGCCTCGGCGGGGGTCAAGGGCGGCGCGCTCATCGTCATCGGCGAGGACTACGGCGAGGGCGCCTCGATCATCCAGGAGCGCTCCCACGCCTTCGCCATGAAATCGCAGATGTGGCTGCTCGATCCGCGGCCGAACCTCCCGACCATCGTCCACATGGTCGAGAAGGGCTTCGAGCTCTCCGAGGCCTCGAACACCCCGGTGTTCCTGGAGCTGCGCATCCGCGCCTGTCACGTCCACGGTTCCTTCGTTGCAAAGGACAACAGGCCAGCGCCGATTTCACGCAAGCACCTGCTGGAGAACCCCGATTTCGACTACGGTCGCATCTGCCTGCCGCCCGCGACCTACGCCCAGGAAAAGCACAAGATCGAGGTGCGCTGGCCCGCTGCCGTGAAGTTCATACGCGAGCACAGGCTCAACGAATTCTTCGCGGGCGAGTACGGGGACGTCGGCATCATCTGCCAGGGCGGGCTGTACAACGCCACGGTACGCGCCCTGCATCTGCTTGGTCTCGCCGATGCCTTCGGCGTAACCAGGATTCCGGTCTACTGCGCAAACGTCACCTATCCCCTCATCCCCGAGGAGCTCGTGCAGTTCTGCGCCGGCAAGCGGGCGGTGCTGGTCGTCGAGGAGGGGCAACCGGCTTTCATCGAAGACGCGGTGCTCGCCATGCTGCGCCGTTACGCGCAGGATGTGGACGTGTCCCCGACCCCGTCCTCCGTGCCGTCCTCCGTCAATGTCACGAAGGTGCACGGCAAGGACGTGCTGCCCCCGGCAGGGGAATATACGAACGAGGTGGTGCTGTCCGGGATTGCGCGCTTTGTGGAGAGGTCCGCGCCGCGCGGCGTGGACACGCGCGTTATTGCGAAAGTGCATGAGCGCCTCGCGGCGGCGAAAAGCATGGCTGCGGAACTCCTCGGCGCACCGATTCCTGCGCGGCAGCCCGGCTTCTGCGTGGGCTGCCCGGAACGGCCGGTGTTCTCGGCGATGAAAATCATCGAGCGCGAAACGGGTGCGTTCCACATCTCGGCGGACATCGGCTGCCACACCTTTTCCACGCTGGCGCCCTTCAACATCGGCAACACCGTTCTCGGTCTGGGCCTCGGACTCGCATCGAACGCGGCGGTGGATTCCATGTTCGGGAGGCGCACCGTCACGGTCATGGGCGACGGCGGCTTCTGGCACAACGGGCTCACCTCGGGCGTGGCGAACGCCCAGTTCAACAAGAACGACGGCATCCTGCTGATCATGAAGAACGGCTACACCTCGGCCACCGGCACGCAGAACATCCCCTCCTCGCCCTACCAGACCGATTACAAGTCCAAGGACATGAGCATCGAGAAGACGCTCACAGGCCTGGGCGTGAAGTGGATGAAGACCGTCCACAACTACCGCGTCTCCGAAATGGCCAAGACCCTCAAGGAAGCGATGACCGGCTCCTACGCGGGGCTGAAGGTAATCATCGCCGAGGGCGAATGCCAGCTCGAGCGCCAGCGCCGGATCCGCCCGCGGAACAGCGAACGGCTCAGGCGCGGCCAGCGCGTGGTGCGCGAGCGTTTCGGCGTGGACGAGGACACCTGCACCGGCGACCATTCCTGCATACGCCTGTCCGGCTGCCCGTCGCTCACCGTGAAGCCCTCGAGAGACCCGCTCAAGCTGGACCCGGTGGCGCATGTCAATAACGACTGCGTCGGTTGCGGGCTGTGCGGCGAGGTGGCGCACGCCGCCATCCTCTGCCCGTCGTTCTACCGGGCGGAAATCATCCAGAACCCAGGCGCATGGGACCGTTTCCTCCACGCCCTCCGCCAGACACTGATCGGCTGGCTCCAGCCGAGAGAAAGGAAAGCGGCATGACTCATCAGACCCTCCCCGAACGACCCATCACCATCCTGATTGCCGCGCTGGGCGGCGAAGGCGGCGGCGTGCTCGCCGACTGGATCATCGCGGCCGCGACCTCGCAGGACTACCCGGTGCAGAGCACGTCGATCCCCGGTGTGGCGCAGCGCACGGGTGCCACCACCTACTACGTGGAACTTTATCCGGCGCACATGGCGGAACTGGGCGACCGGCGGCCGGTGATGACGCTCACCCCGGCGCCCAGCTATGTCGACGTGATGATCTCCTCCGAGCTGCTGGAGACAGGGCGGGCGATGCTGAACGGCTTCGTCACGCCGGAGCGCACCACGCTCATCGCCTCGACGCACCGCATTTACACCGTCGCCGAAAAAATGCACATGGGCGACGGACGCTTCGACAGCGAGCAGATCCTCAAGGCGGCGCAGGCGATGGCCAGGCGCGCCATCCTGTTCGACATGCAGGACCTGGCCGCCCGCTGCGGAACCGTGATCAGCGCCGTGCTGTTCGGCGCGCTCGCCGGCTCGGGCGCCCTTCCGCTGCCGCGGGCTGCGTGCGAGGACGCAATCCGCAAGGGCGGCCGCGGCGCCGAGGCGAGCCTCAGGGGGTTCACAGCCGGCTATTCCCATGCGTCTGGCGAGACGCAGCCGGCGAACCCCGAAGAGGTGAAGCGCTGGCGCGCCGTGCCCTCCGATCGCGTGCGCAAGACTTTCCCCGGCGAGACGCATCCGACCCTGGAAGAAGGCGTCGCCCGCATGACGGACTTCCAGGACCGTGACTACGCCAACCTCTATCTCGACCGCCTCGAGCCGATCGCCAAGCTCGACCGGGATCAGGGAGGCGGAGCCAACGGGTACAAACTCACCAGCGAAACCGGGCGCTTTCTCGCGCTGTGGATGAGCTATGAGGACCTGATCCGGGTCGCCGACCTGAAGTCCCGCCGCAGCCGCTTCGAGCGCGTGCGCGCCGAAGTGCAGGCCAAGCCGCACGAGCCGGTGCATATCATCGAGTACCTCAAGCCGGGCGTGGAAGAAGTGGCTGCCATGTTGCCGCCCATGCTGTCGAAACGGCTGCTTGCCTGGGCCGAAAAGCGCGGGCTCACCTACAAGCTGAACGTCGGGATATACCTCAAGAGCACCAGCGTTCTGGGTTTCCTCCTGCTACGG
>Ga0315281_10012209_pt1 | contig 11724 bp, 9 predicted proteins | sample YL17G07_0_MG_FD_204540 | JGI IMG/M metagenome (GOLD analysis project Ga0315281, IMG submission 204540) | Sediment microbial communities from Yellowstone Lake, YNP, Wyoming, USA - YL17G07_0 | ecosystem: Environmental > Aquatic > Freshwater > Lake > Sediment | place: USA: Wyoming | collected... | reverse complement strand
CACGTCCACGAAATCAGAATTGCCGATGAACTGGTTGGGCGACGACGGTGCAATGGGCAGCCATTCGCTCCTGAGCGACAGAGCCGCGCCAGCCACCTTCAAGGACAGCGTCGCGGTATCGAAGCCCATCGGCCCATACGGCATGATCTGGAAATACGTGCCGCTGTCGCCGGCCGGCTTGAGCCCGAGCCGCTTGAACTCGGCCGCGATGTACGTGGTGCCGGCGAAGTTCCCGGGTTCGCCGATTCTGCGGCCACGCATCGAGTCGTCCGCAAACTGGTACAGGCGCGTGCGGAGATCGTTGGCCGTGATCGCCGACACCGTTGGGCGTGGCGCCCAGGTCGCCGGCCCTTCGTCCGGCCACACCGGCTTCTCCGGGGCGCGGACAAGGGGCACGGCTGCCTTGGAGTCTGGCCTGGCGGGCCTGCTCTGCGCGGGCGCGGACGCGGCGAGGGATGTCGCGAGGGATGTCGCGAGGACGATTGAGGCGGCGAGACGGGTCACGGCGGTACTCCGGGGTAGAAGCTGAACACTGGCAATACGTGAATACTGGCACCGGCGCTGTGTCGCGGAAACCACGGCTCATCGACTAACTTGATGTGTCGACGCCCTCAGCGGAGCCTTCAGTTTGCCAAAGAAGCCGAACTACAATTTCGAGAAGAACAGACGGGAGCAGAAGAAGGCGGCCAAGATGGAAGCCAAGCGCGAGGAGAAATTGCGCCGCAAAGCCGAGGCCGAGCGGAACGCAAATCCCCAGTACGAACAGGATCCCCAGGATCCCCAGGATCCCCAGGATCCCCAGCCTCTCCCCGAGTAGGCGGGCTCCGGCCTACCGGCGCCGATCGCGTCCGCGCTTTCGCTCGGCTCGCATCTTGGCGAGTCGTTCCGCGAGCGGCACTTCTAGGCGCGCTTCGGGCTTGGCCGAGTAGTTGAAGTCGGGGATGGTGACACGCGGCAGCGCCTTGCCGATCGCGCGCTCGATGTTCTTGATGTCGCCTTCTTCCTGCAGTGACGCGAACGTGAATGCGTCGCCCTTCAGTTCCGCGCGCGCCGTGCGGCCCACGCGGTGGATGTAGTCGTCGGCGGCGAGCGGCACATCGAAGTTCACCACGTGCCCCAGCGCCTCCACGTCGATGCCACGGGCGGCGATGTCTGTGGCCACGAGCACGCGGTACCTACCCTCCTTGAATCCCGCGAGCGCGTCCGTGCGCTGCGCCTGTGACCGGTTGCCGTGGATGCGCGCGGCGTTGACGCCACGCTTGGTGAGCGACTCCCACAGCCGGTTGGCGCGGTGCTTGGTGCGCGTGAACACCAACGCTTCCTGCATGATGTTCCGCTCCAACAGCGCGAGCAGCAGCGCGGCCTTGAGCTCCTGCGCCACGGGGTACACCGCTTGCGTGATGCCCACCGCGGGCGCGGCCACGCGCTCGAGGTTGATGCGCGCGGGATCCTTGAGCAGCTCCCGCGTGAGCTGGAGAATCGGCGCCGGCATTGTCGCGCTGAAGAACAGGGTCTGTCGCTTGTGGGGCAGATGTTTGATGACGCGCCGGATGTCGGGCAGGAAGCCCATGTCCAGCATGCGGTCCGCCTCGTCGAGCACGAGGTGCTCGATCTTGTCCAGCTTCGCGTAAGAATGCCTGAGGTGATCCAGCAGGCGACCCGGCGTGGCGATGATGATGTCCACGCCGGACCGAAACGCGTGCTCCTGTGGCCCCAGGCCCACACCGCCAATGACGCACGCGGCGGTGATCGGCGTGTGCGTCGCCAGGTTCTCCAGTTCAGCGAGGATCTGCGCCGCGAGTTCGCGCGTGGGCGTGAGCACGAGCGCGCGCGTGGTGCGTCGCGGGCGCGCGAGAAGGTGGTTCAGGATCGGGAGCAGAAACGCGGCGGTCTTGCCGCTTCCGGTCATGGCGCAGGCCAGCACATCTCGGCCAGCCATCGCGGGCGGAATGGCGTCGAGCTGAATCGGAGTGGGGCGGGAGAAACCGAGGTCCTTGACGCCCTGGAGGAGACTTTTGTCGAGCTTGAGTGCGGCGAACGGCAACGAGTTCCTTGAGTTGTGGGAGACGACGATGGAAACCTAGCGTCCCACCACGGTCCGCCGGCGCGGCCGCGCCCACGTCAGATCAGCTTGGTCACCTGCTCGACTTCCGCCCAACCCTCACCGAGGCGACGAAGCTCATCGTTCAGCGCCCGGATGCGACCCGTGACTTCTTCATGCGATTCGGCGCCGCGTGCGCGCAGCTCCAGAAGCTGTTGGTGGAGCAGGCGGAGCTGCTCGCGCACCCGGAGGCGGCGCGCGCCGAGTTCCGCGATGCGCTCTTCGAGGCGCATCACGAGGTCCCGTTGACCGCTCAGCAGCGCACGCAGGTCGGCGTCCTTGCCGCCGGTACCAAGGCCCGCGAGTCGGCGGTTGAGCTTGTCGAACTCTTCCGGATCGACTTCCCTTCGCAGTCGCTCGGCCTCGCTCGCAATATCGATGGACGCGCGTTCCGCGGATCGCACGGCGTCGAGGAGGCCGGCCGGTAGGGGGATTTTCACGTCACGCAGCAGGTGCCGAATGGCGTCGGGGCTTCCGCTCGCGTCGGTAGCCGGAGACGGCGCTGCGGGCAGCGCAGGCCTAAGGAATCGCACGAACCGTGCCTCGCGCCACCGCGGATCGGCATTCGCGAGCCCCTGCACCGTTCGAACTTGTGTCGCCGTGAGACCAAACCTCCGGCGGACACGCAGTAACAGGACAACAAATGGAACGATGAGCCCGAGAGCGACCGCAAGCATTCCACCTGCGACGGCGAATTCCCCAGGCCGGGCGTAGTGCACGATGAAGTTGAGTGCCGCCGTCTGTCCTCGAGGCGACAAAAACCACGCCAACAGAATAACTTGCGGGGCCATGGAAATGGCAACGACGGTGTTGATGTTGCGCAGTAGCCTCAGTTCCAGCGGCAGGCGATCCCACACGTCGCCGCGGCGACGAAAGCGCTGCGGCCACCACGCCTTCCACCACGTTGGCGCGCGCCATCCCAGCCGCCAAATGCGATTCCATGGCAGCTTTTTTGCAATACTCATCGTCCACGTCACCAGAAAGGGGCTTCCCACAGCGACCGCCGCGAGCAAACCGGCGCGGGCCGCATCCTCGATGGGGTTGCCGATGTCAAAGAGTGGCGCCGCGAGGAACAGCATAGCACCGCCACCGAAGAGTGCGACGCTCCCCACGAACGCGCTCTCCATTCCCACGAGCGCTTCAGGCAGGTTGTCGTCGCCCGCCTCGTCCCTGAGCGCGTCCGCCAGCTCCTTGCCGCTCTGCCAACGTTCGACCGGCGCCTTGCGCAATGCACGCCTGATGATCTCGGCCAAGCCAGGATCGGCCTCGACCCTTTCGACCGGAATCGGCGCCGGCTCGGACGTCATGTGCTGTACGATTAATTCCTTAAATGACGCGCCGCCAAACGGCAAACGACCGACGAAGGCTTTGTACGCGACGACGCCGAGCGAGTACAGATCGCTGCGCCCATCCAGGGCGCTGTCTGCCGCGGCTTGCTCGGGGGACATGTAGTGCGGCGTGCCGACGACTACCCCTGTGCGGGTGAGCGACGCGGCCTGAGTCGTCTCGCGTGCGATGCCGAAGTCCGTCAGCATCGGCCGTCCCGATGCACGATCAACGAGCACGTTCTCCGGCTTGATATCCCGATGGACGATGCCCGCGCAGTGCGCGTAGTCGAGCGCCTCGGCCAGCTCGGCGAGCAGCCGTCGTACGTCCTGCGCATCGATGGCGCCGTCGCGCTGCAGCCGTTCAGCCAAGGTCTCCCCCGCCACGAAGCCCATGACGAAGTACATCTCGCCCTCGACTTCACCGAATGTGTGGAGCGGAACGATGTTCGGGTGTGTGAGCCGAGCCGCTGTGCGCGCCTCGCGGCGAAACCGCTCGCGAAGCTCGGTGTCCGATGCGGATTCCCGTCGCAAAACCTTGATCGCGACCTGGCGGTCGAGCGAGCGCTCGGTCGCAAGGACCACGACACCCATTCCTCCCTCACCAAGCACGCGCTCGAGCACATACTGCACTTCGAGATAGACCCGCAACTGCTCGGAAAAGGGCCAGATCACTCAGTTACCTGTGGGTTCGGCATTGAGACAGTCTGGGCGCGCTACGGGATCGTGACTCGTGGCCTTGGTTCGCCGAGCTTGGCTTCCTTGCGCGCGTACTCGGCTGCGGCACCGTGCGTGGCCCACCATACGGTGCCGGGTCCCTTGGCCTCGATATGGGCGATGAGCAGTTCGAGTGCCACGATACGCGAGCGGTGGCCGCTCACGTGCGGGTGCATCGTGAGCACGAACATCGTGCCCTCTTCGTACGCCTTGTCGAACTCATCCATCCAGACCTTGGCCACGTCGCGCGGGTTCATATAGTTCGCGCCACGCGGGTCGAAGAGCGGCGCGTCATCCAAAATCCACTCCACCGGAATCTCGACGATGCCGGTGGGTTGGCCGTTCTGGAGCAACTCGTACGGACGGTCGTCCGCCATGAGTGAGCTCTCATAGCGAAAGCCCATGTCGCGCAAGATCGACAGCGTGTTGGGACTGAAGTTCCAGCTCGGCGCGCGATAGCCCACGGGCTTCGTGCCGGTCATGCGCGTCAGCTCGGCGATCGCCTTGGACACGAGCGCGCGTTCAGCGGAATCCGGCAGCGTCATGTTCATCTCGTGAATCCAGCCGTGGACGCCGAATTCATGGTGGCCACTCTTTTTGATGACGCCCCCCATCGACGGCGTGATGGCGAGGCTCACGGACGGCACGAAGAATGTCGCGGGAATCTTGTGCGCGTCGAGCAGCTTGACGATGCGCTCGAGGCCCACGCGGGCGCCGTACTGCATCTGCGACAGGTGGCCGACGTTCGGCTCGCCGTAGCGCAGCGAGATCGTCTCGTTGTCGACGTCGAAGGAGAGCAGCACGGCAACCCGCGCGCCGTTGGGCCACACCGCCGGCTGCAGCGAGCGGCCGGCGCGCACCGCGTTCACGACGGTCATGGCGCTATCGAAGGTCCACTGCCAGCCGGGCTTTGCGGATGGCGATGGTGCCTGCACCTGCGCGGAGAGCGCACCTGCACATACGAGGAAGGCAACCGGGAGCAGTCGCATGATCGGGAACTCAGGTTAGGGTTGTTGGAGTCGCACTACCGGGCGTTCCAGCCATTCACCGGTCCGCCGTTGAAGAAGGCGGCCGGAGTCATGATTCCATCGCGCTTGAAGACCATGCCATTCTTGAGCACAAAGCGCACGTCGCGCAGCGCGTCGATGCTCTCGAGTGGATTGCCTTGTACGGCGATGAGGTCCGCGAACATGCCGGGCCTGATGGGGCCACGCGTGGTCTCCGTCTCGCTCACCTTGTAGCCGTTGATCGTCATGGCCCGGAGAATGTCGCGCGGCGGAATCTGCGCGGCTTTCCAAGTCTCGATGAACTCGATAGCCACTTCGCCGCGCGTCTTGCCGGGCACGAAGTAGTCGGCGTCCGTACTGAACGTGAGCGGCGTCTTGTTCTGCCATGCGTTTCGCAGCGACTGCACGGTGAAGTCGTAGCGCTGCTGCGTCGTGTGCCCCCTGAGTGAGATGGGAGTCTCGGTGCCCGCGCGCCACACGCCCTTGCGCGCCATTTCCTTATGCAGCGAGTCCGTCATGCCGCGGTCGTGCGCGATGGACCAGATGCCGGCTTCCACGGCGCGCTTGCCGCCGTCGACGGTCTGGACGTGGCCCTCCACTTTCAGGCCAATCTTCGCGGCCTCCTTCACGAAGAGCTTGATGTCGTCCACCGAATAGCCCCACGGCTTGCAATCGACGCAGATCTTGATCACGCGCGCACCGAAGAGTGCATTCTGCCGCACCGCCTTCACGATTTCGTCCGGCGTGTCGGCGTCGAGATACTCGGGGTACACGATGTTGTGGTCCTTGGCCATCTCGGGCGTCGGCCAGAACTGGCCGCCCATGCCGCCGATGATGAGGCCCGATGGGATGATCGTCGGCCCCGGAATCCAGCCCTGCTCGATGGCCATGCGGAGGGCGACGTCCGCGTAATTGCCGTTGTTGCCCATGTCGCGCACGATGGTGAAGCCACTCGCCAGCATCTGGATGCCGTTGGACACTGCCTGGATCGCGCGCAGCGGCGTCGACTCCAGCACGTACGTCATGTAGTAGACGTTGTTCTCGGGGAACTCCTTGTACGTGAGCGCAAGATGGTTGTGGGCGTCCACGAGTCCCGGCAACACAGTCTGATTGGACAAGTCGATCACTTGCGCGCCGGCCGGAATCGCGACGTTGGCACCAATGGCGGTGAACTTCCCGGCCTGGACGAGGATCACCTGATTCGTTGCAACAGTGCCGGCATCCGGATCGACGAGCCGGCCTGCCCTGATCGCGACGATGGGAGACGGAGGCGGAGTTTGTGGCTGAGCCTGGGCGGCGGTGGCTGCGCACAACAGGAGGCCCAGAAATCGCGGTCGCATAATGGTCTTCCTTGGAGGGGGCTTGAAAGGCTGAAGATGCGAGAGCCAGCCGGGACCGCAACGGGCCGGCTGGCTCGCGAGCAGCGATTTCCATACGATTGATAGGCCAACGTGCCCGAACGCGACGCATCAAGGCGCTCGTCACCACGCTCCAGCGCCGTCGCCGGTAAGTTCCACTGAACGAACCTCCCACAAGGACTCCATGCGCGCTTCCGTCCGTTCGCTTCTCACGCTCATCGCCGTCGCGCTGCCGAGCATTGCCGCAGCACAGAAGGCGGTCATCACGCTCCCCGGTGCGACCGCAAACCCAAACCTCTCAGCTGGCGTCCGCGTGGGCGACATGCTGTACGCGTCCGGCCAACTGGGCATGGCGCGCACCGCTCCGGACACGACCATCGAGGGTCAGACCAAGGCCGCGCTCGAAAACGTGAAGACCGTGATGGAAGCCGGCGGCACGAGCATGGCCAACGTCGTGAAGTGCACGGTATTCCTCACGCGCCAGTCGGACTTTCAGGGCATGAACCGCACGTACCGCGAGTACTTCCCCAAGGATCCGCCGGCACGCTCGACCGTCATCGTTGCAGCGCTGGTGTCACCCGCTGCACTCGTGGAGATCGAGTGCATGGCTGTCATCCCGAAATAACAACATCAACAGCTTTTTCAGGGATTAGGCAGAAACGGACGAATCAGCGGATAACTGCGTAAGAAACGCAGTCATCTCCCGATTCGTGTTCTTCCGACCGATCCGGGCAAAGCTGTTGATCCTTTTCTCGTCTAGGGAGCGGCTCTGCGCTCGGGGGGCTTGGGCGTTTCCACCTTGGGTGCGCTCCAGAATCCCGCCTTCTTGTGCGTATCCGCCGCGGAGAGTTCGCGCCCGTACAGCGCGGCGTTGAGCACAATCCGGAACGTGCCCACCGGCTGACCACGCCACTGCGGACGGAAGCCGAGCAGGATCACGTGTCCTTTTCCCAGGTCCACGTCGAGCGCGGCGGCCATGCCGTTGATGTACTTCTCGCCGAGCAGGTAGCCGGAGAGAAGCGGCGAACCAGTGGCCTGGTACTTCGCGAGTGCCGTGCCGCTGAACCCGTCGAGCGTGGTGAACACGGGGCTGCGATCGACGAACACCTTGGCGCGTTCCGGCATGCCGGCCATCACGGGATGTGTTGGGTCTGTCGTGACTTCGAGAATTGAGCCGCTGGCAAAGAACTCCTTGGTTGCCAACCCGCCCACGACGTTCTTCACCGGCAGGTGGAGCGCATCGATCGCGACATTGGCGCTCTGGTTCATGAACACCAGCGTGCCACCCTTCCTCGCGAACTCGTCCAGCGCGCGCACGCCCACGTCACCGATACCGCCCTCATACCGCGGTGGCACGGTGCCGGGCGCAAAACCGTCGATGATCCCGCGTTGACCCTCCGACGCAAACACAATCACGTCGAAGCGTGAGCTCAGGTCGCCCGCGCGCACTTCGGCTGGCGTGATGATTGTGTACTTGAATCCGTACTGATCCAAGAGCCACTCGGTCCAGCCCTCGTCCATGCTGGCCGTCCACGGCTTGAAGAGCGCGATACGCTTCGCGACCGGCAGACCGGCACCCGCACCCACGGCGTACTTGCCGTCCTGGAATCGCACGGCACTCCCCGACGCCAGCGCCCGCGCGACCGTCTTGAAGATTTCGGTGTGCGCGGGGTCCAGCGCGGACGGATCGTCATTCGTGTTGGGCGCCTTGATGGCGTCGGCGTTCGCGAGCGGGCGCAGCGACGCACGCGTGGCGTCATCCAATGGCGAGCGCGCTTCGACCACGCGCACGTCCATCTGATATGGAAGTGTCCAGCCGGCAGCGTCGTACGGCTGCTCCGGCGGACCTTCGGGGTACTCGCGCAGGTCCGGATAGTTCTGCACCTCGAACAGCTGCCGCACCAGCTCGGCGAACTCCTGGTCCATCGCGATGACCCAGGTGCCGCTCGGATACGCGATCCCGTCTATGGTAGTCGTTCGCGACAAGTCGCTCACTCGAACGCCCAGCATCGCCATGCGCTTGAGCAGGTCGGCGGCGGCCACCGGGTCGCGCTGCGTCTGCGGGATCACGTACGCGTACGGCGGCTCCACCTTGTACTTCGCGATGGTGTTGCGCCCGGATTGGTAGCGGTTCCACAGCAGGTCTTCCTTGTACTTCGCCGCGTAGTCGAGCGTCGCGATCGACGCGGTCTCCATGTACTCCACGGCGTCGCGCAGACGCCACCAGCCACCGGGCCACGGGCTCGGGTACAGCGACTCCGGCCGCAGGTCGCGCATGTCGCGCGGGAAATCGCTGAGCGAATAGAAGTGCGGCGTGGCGTATTGGAAGAGCGCCGTCTCGGTCCAGTACGACGCGATGTTCTGGAGCATCGGCATGTAGTCGATGTAGCCCGGATACCACGCGTCGAAGCCCGTGCCCATGTGCGTAGCGCCGGGCTGGCCGTTGGTCTCGAGCGCCTGCGCGATCGTCATGCCGATGGTGTTCACCTCGCGCAACTGGAGCGCGGGCGTGCGGTTGGCAATCGGCTCCGCGAACGGCGGCAGCCAGATGCGCGTGGGGAACGGCGCCGTCTGGTGCTGCACGTAGATGATCTGCGGCTCCCAGTCGCGCCACACTTTGGCGACCACGCGCGACTCCGGCACGTTGAGCATATACGAGTCGCGGTTGTTGTCGTGGCCGATGTACTTCTGGTACAGCTCGTGCAGCGGCGACACCTCATACGGAGTGCCCACCACTTCGCGGTACCAGTGGCTCACGATGTTCTGCCCGTCGGGATTGATGGACGGCCAGAGGAACAGCACGTCGTTGTCCAGGATGCGGCGTGTCTGCTCATCGTTCTTCGAGAGCAGGTCGTAGGCGAGCTGGATGGTGTGCTGCGAGCCGGCGATCTCGGACGCGTGCAGTCCGCCGCTGATGTCCACGAACGCCCTGCCCTCGCGCGCGAGACGGCGGGCGGCCGAGTCCGTGAGACCGGCTGGGTGCGCCAGCTTCTGCGCGATGTCCGTGAGCGCGGCGAGGCGTGCCAGGTTCTGTGGCGACGAGATGATCGCGAGCGTCCACGCATGTCCGGTGGACGTCTTGCCCACTTCCCTGAGTTTCATGCGATCGCTTTTCATCGCGAGCTGCTGGAAGTACCGGATCGACTCGTCGTAGTCGATGAGATGGAAGTCCGCGCCGACTTTGTGGCCGAAGACGGATTCTGGGGTCGGCACCTGGGCGCCCACGTTCAGAGTGCCAACAACTGCGAATAGGGCTGTCCTGCGGATGAACTTCATCTTGGCATGGATTAGTCGGAAACCAACGGATCCGCGGATAACTCGCGATGGCGCGCTAGGCCGCCTTCCGGTGCGTAGGCAGTAACCGAACCGCAGTCAGCAAGATCGCTCCCATGATCACCGCCACAACGATCGTCGGCACGTGAAATACCTCGGCCCATGTGATCTTGCCATAGGCCATCGGCTTGATCAACGGCGCTTCAATCAACGTGTACACGAGCGTGAATACGGTCGCGCCAACCACGCCGCCGATGAGCGCGGCCCAGCCGTCCTTGCGCCCTTCCCCGATGCCAACGACGCAGGTGCCCGGGCAGTAGCCGCCGATGGCGAATCCGGCGCCGAAGATGAGACCGCCCAGCGCCACGCCGATCACATACGTCGGCTTGATGTCGAAGTGCATCGGCATGCCGAGGTTCATCGTATACGACACCACGGTTCCCACTGCGATCGTGGTCGCCATGAACTTGATGATCGTGAGATCCTCGAGCCGGAGCGCGGCGAGAATCATCCGGGGGCTCGACGCCCCCACGCGCTGGATCAGTGCGCCCATCACGATGCCGACGAACAGCCCATAGACGAGGTTCATGATTGGGCCCTCCATGCGGTCGTGAGCTTGGCGGTGCCGATGCCGCCCGCGAACACCGCGGCCGCGAAGATCGTGCTGCTCACCGCGAGCTGCGTCATGCCGGAAATGATGTGGCCGCTGGTGCAGCCGCCGGCGAGCCGCGCACCGAACAGGATGAGGAATCCGCCCACGAACGCGTCCACATAGCGCCGCGTATCGGTGGTCTCATGGGCATGCACGCGGTCGACTCCCGGCGCCTTGGCGCCGGCGAACAATCGCGACGACAGAAACCCGCCGATGAGCAACCCGATCACGAGCATGCTCTCGGGCGTCACCAGCGTTCCCATCTTGACGAGATAGGGATTCGACGCCGCGTATTCCGGCGTGATGGCGCGCAGCGTGGCGCCCACGAGCCGCGGATACGTTCCCGAGACGCCGATCGGCCCGTACAGAGCGATCGCCCCCGCACTGAGAAAGCCGAACAGGACGCCGAGCGTGGCCCAGTGTGGAACCGGTGGCGCAGCGCGTCGCTCCGTAGCCGGGAGAGCCGCCGAAGGATTGGTCATAGGATGCTGTTCAAGGGAAGGGGTACGGATCGAATCAACGCGAATATATACCCGGATAGGAATCTCGCTTTTCCGGACGGGCCTGTCCCCGCCCGTGCTGGCGCTGCGCGGACGAAGGCAGCAACTTCGCCGATGCTTTCCAGCCTCCCCACCGCCACCAAGTGGCTCTTCGTCGCGCTCGCGGGCTTCACCGCGTTCTACCTCTGGAACTTCTACGCCGGCATTCGCTCCCGACCGGGCACCGACGACCGGCGACCGAACTGGAAGACCGCGATTGTCGGCTTCATCTCGGCGTTCTTCGACACCCTTGGCATCGGGTCGTTCGCGACCACCACGTCGATGTTCCGGCAGTTCAAGCTCGTGGACGACGGCGTGCTCCCCGGCACACTCAATGTGGGCATCACGCTCCCCACCATCGTGCAGGCCTTCATATATACCCGGCTCATCCCGGTGGACCCCAAGACGCTGATCCTCCTCATCGGCGCGTCCGTCGTTGGCGCATGGCTCGGCGCCGGCGTCGTGTCGACGTGGCCCAAACGGCGCATCCAGATGGGCATGGGCATCGCGCTGCTCATCGCCGCCACGATTTTCCTCGGCGGTCTGCTCAACTTCCTGCCGTCCGGCGGTGACGCGCTGGAACTCACGGGCACGAAGCTCGCAACAGGACTCGTGGGCAACTTCGTGCTTGGCGCGCTCATGACGCTCGGTATCGGGCTCTACGGCCCCTGCATGATCCTGGTGAGCCTGCTGGGCCTCACCCCCGCCGCAGCATTCCCGATCATGATGGGCTCGTGCGCGTTTCTCATGCC
>Ga0315281_10012207_pt1 | contig 11724 bp, 8 predicted proteins | sample YL17G07_0_MG_FD_204540 | JGI IMG/M metagenome (GOLD analysis project Ga0315281, IMG submission 204540) | Sediment microbial communities from Yellowstone Lake, YNP, Wyoming, USA - YL17G07_0 | ecosystem: Environmental > Aquatic > Freshwater > Lake > Sediment | place: USA: Wyoming | collected... | reverse complement strand
GGGCAAGGGCTACTTCGGCGCCTGGCCCCTCGAATTCTTCGGCTTCTTCGACTGGGGCATCGCCTACGCCCAGAACCCCGGTTCTTGGTGGGGCGGGCAGACCTCGGCCGACGTCAAGCCCTGGTTTGCGGGAGGGAATCGGAAGCCCCTCAGCAGCTACGGGATCGGTTTGAGGACGAACCTCTTCGGTTACCTCATCCTCGGGTTGAACTACGTCTACCCGATCGACCGGCCGGTTCGCGGCTGGCATCTGCAGTTGAGCATCAGCCCGGGCTTCTAAAACTGTCGTTAGCGATGGGAACGGTGATATCCGAGCCGGATATCCACGTTCTTCTGCTTTGTTCAGGCCGTTCGGCCTCGGCCGAAGGGATCAAAGGAGATCAATAAATGAGAGGCATTAAATACCTTGTCTTGACCACGCTCTTAACCGTTGCGCTGGCTGCCCCTGCCGCTTCCCAATGGAGCCTCGACGCCGAGGGGGGGATGGTCTGGAGCGGATATAACAACGTTCGCATCCCGGGTGATACGGGAACGAAGTTTTCATTAACGCGCGACCTGAACTCCGACGGCGCCGCATTTGTGAGACTGCGCCTCAGCTGGCAATTCCATCCCAGACATGCTCTCTCGTTGCTCTACGCCCCGCTCAAGCTCGCCGCGGCGGGGACCTTGGACAGGGATGTCTTCTTCGTGGACCAGGTATTCCCGGCGGGCCAGGCGTTGCGCGGGACCTATGTTTTCAACTCCTACCGCCTGACTTATCGCTACGCCCTCGTCCGGCGACCGCGTTTCGAAGCGGGGATCGGCCTGACGATCAAGGTCCGCGACGCCCTGATAAGGCTCGAAAACCAGGGGGGCGCCGCGGCGAAGAAGGACCTCGGCTTCGTGCCGCTCATCAATTTCCGAGTTCTTGGGCGGATCGGGAAGTCCTGGGGCGTCCTGTTCGAAGGGGACGCCCTGGCTGCGCCCCAGGGACGGGCGGAGGACGTCAGCCTTGCCGCTTGGGTGGACCTGACGAAGTCGTTAAGGCTGAAGGCCGGCTACCGTATCGTCGAAGGCGGCGCGAGCAACGATGAGGTCTACACCTTCGCCCTGTTCCATTACGCCGTCGTCGGGGCCGTCCTGACGTTCTGAGCTTTTGCTATTTTTTCGGGAACCAGGGGACGAAGGTGCTCGCCCTGCGGGCGTAGGCCTGGAACTCGGCGTTCCCGGCGTACTTTTTCTCGAGCATCGGGATGCCCGAGACGCGGACGAGCAGGAAGGTGATGAGGACGGGGCTCACGACCGTCGTCCAGCCGTAAGGCACTTCCAGGGCCACGAGGAAGATCCCCCACCACATCAGCGATTCGCCGAAATAGTTCGGATGGCGTGTGTATTGCCAAAGTCCTTTGTCCATGATCTTGCCCCGGTTCCCCGGGTCGTGCTTGAAGCGGGCCAGCTGGGCGTCCCCGACGGCCTCGAAAAGGAATCCGACGACCCAGACGACCGTCCCGGCCAGGTCGAGAAGGCCCAAGGGACGGGGCGAGGAGCTGACCGATGTATTGATGAGGATCACGGAATAGCTGATGGCCAGAAGGAAAAGGCCCTGGAGCAGGAAGACCTGGAGATAGCTCCGGACGACGAACCAGCGCCCCCACTTCGTGCGCCAGGCGGCATAGCGGGGGTCTTCGCCGCGCTTCCTATTCCTGAGCAGGATATGGAGGGCCAGCCGCAGGCCCCAGATGAAAACGAAGCTAGAAGCGAGAATTGCCCTGGCCGACGGGCCCGCTCCGCGGGCGAGAGTTACGCCGGCGACGAGCACGAACCCGAGTCCCCAGGCGATGTCGGCGATCGAGTTGTCCTTTTTGACCAGCGCGATAGCAAACCAGACGGTCATGTAGACGGCGACGAGCGCCGCGCACTGGATCAGAACAGCAAAAATTTCAGACATGAACTGCTCCTTGCCGGTCTCCCGTCCACGGGGAAGGACGCGACTATTCGAACATCAGAGCGACGCCGACGACGCCGATCCCGTTGTGGGCGCCGACGACGGGGGAGATCTCCGAGATGAACGCGGCCTTCTTGCCGAGCATCTCTTCCAGGGCGTCCGCGTAGCGTAGGGCCCGGAAAGGGTTCTGAGCATGGACGACGCCGTAGTTCCAGACGCGCCGTCCTTCGGCCGCCCTGCCGATGAGGCCGAGGATCTTCTTCATGTTCTGACGCCGGCTGAACGACTTGCCCAGGATGGCCGCCTTGCCCGCCGCGTCGAGCGAGACGATGGGCTTGATGTTGAGCGCCGCGGCCATGAGCCCTTTGAGCGGGCTGACCCGGCCGCCGCGGACCATGTATTTCAGGGTGCGGATGTCGACCCAGAGCTTCGTCTTCTCGACCCAGCTTTCGGCCTCGGCGGAGATCGCCTCGAACGTCCGGCCGTCCCGGACGGCTTCGGCGACACGGAGGACGATCAGGGCTTCGGAGACGGACAGGTGCCGGGAGTCGACGACCGCGACCCGCGCCGGGTCGAGCCCGAGCGCCTCCCGGGCCTTGAGGAACTGGCCATGGACTCCGGTCAGGCCGCCGGAGATGGTCACGGCGATGACGGAATCGTAATGCCCGGCCAGGAATTCGAGGGTCCGCTGGACGTTGGCCTGGGGGGGCTGGGCGCTCGTCGGCATCTCCCGGCGGGACTTCAGGAGATCGTAGAACTGGCCGGGAGCGATGGTCACCTTGTCCAGGAAAAGGCTCTCTCCGAAGAACAGGTTGAAGGGGAGGAGATGGATCTGGTGGTCGTCGAGGACGCTCTGCGGCAGGTCGCAGGCCGAGTCGGTCAGGATGGCGATCGGGGCCTTGCGCTCGTGGGCGGCTTCGTACTGCCGGAGCATGTCGTCGGCCTTGATGTCCTGGATCGTCCCGTGCCTCTGGAGCTCGTGGAAAAGGTCCGCCGGCGCGTCGGTGTGGACGTGGAGACGGAGTTTGGAGGGGGAGCCGGCGACGATGGCCGACTCTCCCGACCGTCGGGCCAGGTCCTGGACGGCCTCGATATCGAGATTCTTGCCGACGAGCAGGGCTTCCGAACAATATCTTCTGGAGATCGACGAGCGGGTCGCGTGGACGTCCCTGGGCTGGGGAAGGCTCGTGGCGTCCTCTTGCATGATGGCCTTGATATTGCCCTTTTTGATGAAGGCGACGACGCCTTCGATAAAATCGAAGAACCCCTTGGCGCCGGCGTCGACGACACCGGCCTCGGCCAGAACGGCCAATTTCTTGGGCGTGTCTTTCAACGATCTCTCGGCGATATGAAGGGAGTAGGAGAGGAGCTCGACAAAATCGTTCATCTTCAGGCGCTGCTCGTAGAGGGCTTCGGCCCAGTCATGGAGCAGGGTGATCATCGTGCCCTCGACGGGGGTCAGGATGGCCCGCCGGGCGTACTGGACGGCCTTGCGGGCACCCTCGGCGAAGAGATGCGGCGTGAGGCGACTTTCGTCCCGGATCTCCTGGCTCAGGCCGTAGAGGAACTGGGCGAAGATGAGGCCCGAGTTGCCGCGGGCGCCGAGCAGGGCCGCGTCCGCGATCGAGCCCAGGGTGGCGTTCGCCGACCTCGAGGCCCGGGCCCGCTCGGCGATGGAGCGCATCGTCGAAGCCAGGTTCGTCCCCGTGTCGGAATCGGGCACGGGAAAGACATTGATCTTGTTGAGATAGGCCCGGTCGCGGATGACCGCCTGTCCGCCGGCGAGGAAAGCGTAGTACAGTCTGTTGCCGTCGAGGTAGCGGATCTTCATCTCGATCTCAGCCTCTCTCCTTCTCTATCCTATCCATCGCAGCCGGCAAATCCCATCGAACCCTACGATTGGCCTTGGCCCGTCTCGACCATTGCCGGAGGCCGGAAGGCCACAGCCAGCAAGATAGCGGCTCCCAGCGCGGTCAGGCATGGCAGCAAGAACATCGACCGGAAGTCCGTAACGCCGTTGACGGTGAAGACCGATTGTATCAGCCACGGGCACAGTGAGTTGGCCGCCAGTACTCCGATGCCGAGGATCATCACATTGAACAGCCCCTGCGCGCTCGAACGAACGTCCTTTGGGAAATACGCGTCCACAAAAATGTAGACCGTGGCGAAGAAGAAAGCGTAGCAGATGCCATGCAAGACCTGGATAGCCACGATCATCCATGGCTGGGAGGGGAAAAAGGCGTATACCGCGAACCGGCCGGCATGCCCAAGAATGCCAATGAGCATCGTCAGCCGCCAGCCGAGTTTTTTCAACACGGCTCCCAGGACGAGCATGGTCAGGATCTCCGAGACCTGGCCTAAACTCATGACGGGCATGATCCAGTTGCCGGGAATGCCGACACCGCCGGCCTCGGGCCTAGCGCCGAGGAACGAAGCGGTCCAGTTAAAATACGAGTTATGAACGAAAGCGTCGACGAACGTCAAGAACCACAGGATCAGCACGAACGGGTGCTTGAGCAACCTCACCGCTTCAAGCCAGGCGAAGCGTTCGCCAGCGGAAGCCTCCGGCTTTTTTTTCTTTGGCGGGGTGTGGGGGAGGAGCAGGCTGTAGGCGGCCAGACCCAGGGAGACGACGCCCGCTACGATGAATGTCCAGCGCGTCGCTTGTCTCAAGGCTTGACCGGTGAGACCTGAGCCGAGGGCTGTTCCGAGCCAAGCGATCACTCCATGCGGTGCCGCGGCCTTGACTCGGGCCCAATCCACGAGAATGAAGGTGAACGGCCAGGCGGCGAGGATCCAGCCTACGGTGCCCCCCATGCGGACAAAACCGAACTCCTTCTGCGCGTCCTTCATGTGGGTGAAGGCGATCGAGTTGGCGATCGAGATGGTCGGGACGTAGAAAAGGCAATGCACGAGCATCAGGACAAAAAAGGGCCAGAACTCGCGGGTGAATCCCAGCCCGAGTATCGCGAGTCCGCCGATAAGGTGACTTAGACCCAGGAACTTCTCAGCGGCGAAATGGCGATCCGCGAACTGGTTACTGAAAAACATGCCGACGATGGCCGAGAGGGGGAAGGCATTCAAGATCCAGGCCTGCTGGGTCGTTGTGAATCCGAGACTCGGCAAATAGCTGAATATCAGCGGAAGCCATGCGCCCCAAATGAAGAACTCCATCACCATCATGATAAACAGTCTGCTGCGCGTATTCTTTGCCGCTGTCATGCTCACTTCTCCTTTTATCTAACAGCTCTCCCAGGCGCCTGATGGCCGATCAGAGCTCTTTGATATAGACGTTCCGGAAGTATGGAGGGGACTGGCTGTCGTGGTTTTGGAGGCCGATATAGCCCTCGGGAGAGATGTCCTTGACCTTGCCGCCCGGTTTGGCCTCCCAGTCCATGACCAGCTTGCCGTTGAGCTCGATCTTGAGGCGCATGCCCTTGAATTCGATCTTGAAGTGGTTCCATTCACCCGTGGGGAGGGAAGCCAGGACCTTGGGAGCTTCGATGTCGTAAGCGGCCCCCGTGTGATGGATGCCCGTAGATTTATCGTCGATCTGGATCTCGATCGAATGATAGATATAATCGTCGCTCACGGGAACGGAGGGTACACGGAGGAAGATGCCCGAGTTCGTGGTCTCGGTCGAACACTTGAAATCGCACTCGAGGACGAAATCCCCGACTTTTTTCGAGTACCAGAGGAGGCCCATGCCGCCCTGGCCCTTGAGTACGCCCGTCTTCGGGTCGCATTCGAAGTAGCCCGGCCCGTAGTGGTTCCAGCCGTGTTTCTCGTAGCCGCCGCCGGAACGCCGGAGGATCTGTGTGTAGCCCTCGAAGGTGGTGACGCTCTTGACGTAGGCGATGCTCTTGCGAAAGGCGGGCACGGGATCGCCGACCTCGGACTCGTTCTCGTACTCCATCGTCAGGTAGCCGTCGTAGTCCTGGAGGGTCAGCTCGGCTAGAAGGTCACGGATCATTCCTTTGCCCGCGCCCCAGGGAACGTCGTCGACGCCCTTGGCCGTGCCGAAATCGCTGCGGTCCTTAAGGTGGACGTCGAGGATACGGCCCTGAAGGAGCTTGAACGCCTCGCGCGGGTCGGTCATGCCCCGCATCCAATGGCCGCTGTCGGCGCAGGAGCCGATGCGCGGGTCCTTCCCGTCGACATGGCTAAAGACGGTCTCGGGCAGGTAGTATTTCGCGGGCGCCGGATGGTTGTGGATGGCGATCTTGATGTTGTATTCCTTGACCAGCTTCTCGAGCAGGGTGAAGTCGTCGTCGGCCGGTTCGCAGACGACGACGCGGATGCCTATCTTGCGGGCGAAGTCGAAGACCTGGCGCATGCTTTCTTCGGTCTTGCCGATGTCGACGACGCCGTAGCCGTAGAGTGTGATGCCGGCCGCGTCGAGGGCGTCCTTGGCAAAGGCGACCTGTTCGACGGTCATCGTCTCGTCGAAGCGGGCGCCGGGTAGCTCGGCCGCGAGGGATTGGCCCGGGAAGGCCTCGACGGCGGCAACGCCAAGCTCTTTGAGCATCCGGAGCGTTTCGACGAAGGTGAACTTGCGGAACGTCCAGGCCTCCGAGGCGAAGGGGAAGGACTTGATGCGGACGCTCGCGTAGTCCGTCGCGGCGACGGCCTTCTGGAGTTCGGGCGAGATGTGCCGGATCTGCGGCGCGGCCGGCGTAGCGGCGGCGGTCATAATGGCGGCCGAAGCGGCGATGACGATCAGTGCGAGGAGGGCGTTCGTGCGTTTCATGAGTTCTCCTTCGTTCGTTTTCACTTCGACTTCGGGTTCCATTCCCCCCGGGCAACCGGCGGGATGTAATTTTCCATCCCCTTGAACGGGAAGGCCAGGGTCTTGCCCAGCTCGGCGCTCCGATAGGCGGCCATGAGGAGCTCGGCGACGGCAACGCCGTCGGTAAAATTCTCCTCCGGCCGGACGCCGCGGATGAAGGATTGGACCATGTGCCGGTTCTCAGCGATGTAACCGTATTCGCCGGCTTCGTCGGGGACGATGGGCATCAGCCCGATCTCGGCGTTCTGCTTCTCGACGAGATCTTCGCCGGCCTTGCCCTTGACCTCGCGGCTGAAGAAGACCTTGAGTCCGGCGTCGAGTGAGTTGATCTGGAGGGCGTACTCGGGTCCGAGAAGCTCCATGCTCAGGCGGAGCCCCGCCCCGACGTAGCACCAGCTCGTCGTCGTCTCGACGACGAGGATCTTGCCGGCCTTGTCCTTGAATTCGACGAGCGACCGGGCGAAGTCTTCGGCAGGCCGCTTGAGATAGTCGGTCTTGCCGCCGCTATTTTTGGCCAGGATGGCGGCGTATCGGGGTTCCTGCCACTTCAGGCAGTTGGTGTAGGCGGTGACGCTCACCGGGGTCAGGACGTTGCGGGGGGCGCCGGGCGGGGTCAGCATGAACCGGGCTTCCTCGACCGAGTGGCACATCATGTCGTTGAGGACTCCGCCGCCCTGGAGCGTGCCTTCCCAGAACCAGGGCATGTGCGGTCCGCTGTGCTCCTCGGCGGCCCGGGCCAGGTAGGGCGGCCCGGAAAGGGCGGCGCCGCGGGCCCAGACGATCTCCTTGCCCCGGACGACGGCCGGGGAGAAGACCTGGTTCTCTAGGTAGCCGTCAAGAAGGCTGGCCTTCCGCGCGAGTTCGAGCATCTTCTTCGCTTCGCGGACGTTACGGCCGAGCGGCTTCTCGCAGGCCACGCCGACGAGCTCCGCCTTCCCCTTGAGCACGGCTTGGGCGATCTCTTCCATGACCGCGCTCCGGGTATAGTTCGGAGCGCAGATCCAGAGGGCCTTGATGCGCGGGTCGGCGGCCATGGCCGTGATCGAGGCGTAGGGCTTGGCCTCGCCGACGCCGAGCGACTTGGCCAGGGCGCAGGCCTCTCGGGCCCGCTTCGCGTCGGGATCGAAGACGCCCAGGATGTCGGCGTCGCGGACGCCGACCCAGGACTTGATGTGGAAACGGGCGATGAACCCGCCGCCGATGATTCCAACGCCGAGGTCCTGTGCTTTCTTTGTCATGTTATGAATCTCCCGCATCGGGGACACGGTTCAGAAGTTCATGTCCCCATATGGTCCCTCATAGGACCTCCTTTTTTGAGGACTCTACATACCCTAAATATCGACGGATTGTCAATTTCTCAGGGGGTCTCGTCGAGGCGGCTGACGATGGCCCGGTTCTGGGGGTGGACGATATCCTTGGCCTCGGGCGTTAACAGATGTTCGAGCCGCGTCCCGTAGAATTCGGCGATCTTGCCCCTGACCATTTTCAGCGCGGAATTGAGAAGATGGTTCTGTTCGGTGAAGCCTTCGCCGAGGACGGCTACGGCGGCGGGCAGCCAGCGCGCCGGGAACATCCCGGCGTGTTTCCCGCCTTCGCGGAAGGCGCCGATCTCGCCCTCGAGGAGCCGCAGGGCGGCCTCCTGGCCTTCCGGCGTCGTGACGCTGAGGCCTTTCGCTGCGAGTCCGCGCAGGAGGGCCTCCCTGTTCGGGACGAGCAGGGCGACCGTGAAGGGCGACTGGTTGTTGTAGAGCATGATCTGCTCGATGTAACGAGAGGCGTCGGTGATGGCCTCCTCGATGACCTCCGGGCTGTACTTCTCGCCGTCGCTCCCGATGAGCAGGCTCTTCATCCGGCCGAGGACAAAGAGGAAGCCGTCGGCGTCGAGATAGCCGAGGTCCCCCGTGTAGAGCCAGCCGTCGCGGAGGGCCTCGCGCGTCGCCTTCTCGTTTTTCCAGTAGCCGGCCATGACGTTCTCGCCGCGGACGACGATCTCCCCGGTTTTGCCGGCTGGGAGCTCGCGGCCCTGGTCGTCGCAGATCCGGAGTTCGAGGCCCGGAGCGATCCGTCCCGAGGAGCCGAGCTTGTGGGCTTTCAGGCTGTTGGCCGAGACGACCGGTGCGGCCTCGGTCAGCCCGTAGCCCTGGAACATGGGGATGCCCAGGGCGTAGAAGAACCGCTGGAGCTCGATGTCGAGCAGAGCCCCGCCGCCGATGAAGAGCTCGAGGCGGCCGCCGAAATTCTCCCTGATCTTGCTGAAGATGAGCTTGTCGTAGAGGGCGTAGAGCGGCTTCTTCAGTTTCTTCAGGCCGCTGCCCTTGTTCCATCCTTCGGCGTTGTAGTCGACGGCGAGCTTCAGGGCCTTGCCGAAGAGGGCCTCGACCTTGGGCCCTTTGTCGCGGACGCCTTTCTCGATGTTCTTGCGGAAGTTCTTGGCCAGGGCCGGCACGCTCAGGAGAAGGTGGGGCCTTGTGTCGCGGATGTTCTGGGGGATGTTGCGCAGGGTTTCCATGGGCGTCCGGCCGAGTTCGACCGAGGCCATCGCGGCGCCGCTCCTCATCAGGGAGTAAATGCCGCAGGTGTGAGCGAAGGCGTGGTCCCACGGGAGGATGAGCAGGGACACGTAGTGCTCGGGGCAGTCGACGAGAGCCCGCGACTGTTCGATGTTGGCCGTATAGTTCCGGTGGGTCAGCACGATGCCCTTGGGGTCGGCGGTCGTCCCCGACGTGTAGCAGATGTTGGCGTAATCGCTTTCCCGGACGGCCTCGAACGCAGCCTCGAATTCCTTCTGCCGCGTTTTCAGGAATTCCTCGCCCCGCCGAAGGACTTCCGCAGCGGAGACCTCGTCAACACCGTAGCCGTCAACGGCTACGGTGTTGAGCTCGTCCAGGACGACGGTCATGGCCAGCTCGGGCAGGTCTTTCCGGACCTGGCGGATCTTCGCGGCCTGGGATTTCGAGACGATGGCCAGGCGGCATCCGGAGTGGGCCAGGCGGAACTTCAGGTCGCCGAGCTCATCCACCTTGACCGAGATCGGGACGTTGACAGCCCCGGCGAAGAGGATGCCGAGTTCGCTCACGATCCAGTCCCGTCGGCCCTCGGAAATGAGGGCAGCACGGTCGCCCTTGCCGAGGCCCAGGCTCATCAACCCGGCCGCGAACTTGTGGACGAGGGCCCGCATCTCGTCATATGTCGTTGGCTCGTACCGCCCGCCGCGTTTTTCCCAAATGAGGACGTTCCCGGGGTAAGCTTTGACGCTGTCCTCGAAGAGCCGGGGAAGTGTCCGTTCGGCCATGGGATCCTCCTCGTCCGGGATGGATTTATTCATGCTACTTCCGGCTGCGCGAAATGTCAAAATTCATTCTCGACCGGCCCTGGCCGACTAATCCATCACGGGCCATCATATATCCGGAGGCACCCGTTTGGGAATGTTGAATCTTGGGACGAGCCGGCGGCCATGAAGGACAAGCGCCGGGACGTCCGTATCGTCGAAGAAAACAAGGTCGTTGTTTCGTTAATGACCGGCGAGATGCACCCCGGCACCCCGACGGTCTACTATTCCCTCACCCGCGACATCTCCATGGGTGGAGTGCGCATCATGACCGTGGCCGCGCTTGAAGTGGGCGCCCGCGTCCGGCTGGACATCACTCTGGGCCGGTCCCGCAAGCGGATCCGGGCCATCGCTGAGGTCCGCTGGGTCAGGGAGCTTTACGGCAAGGAGGTTTTTGAGGCCGGGCTCCAGTTCGTCGGCCTCGAGCCTAACGCCGAATTCACACTCATCGACCACATTTTCGGGATGAAGACCGACAGCGAGGCCTGACCCGTCCGGACTTGATTTTCTCCCGATCCTAAGCTAAAAATGAAGCTCGTCCCGGAAAGGAGCTTCCATGTCCAAAATGTTCCTGACCGCAGCCTGCCTTTTGGCGCTTTCGATGCCCGCGTCGGCCGCCGCGCCCAAAGACTACTATTTTCCGGAAGTCAAGGTGGAGGTCACGGTCTCAAGCGATGGCTCGTTCCTCGTCGACGAGTACCGCACCTTCGAGTTCGAGGGCAGCTTCAGCTATGCCTACATCGTCATTCCCCTGCGGGTCGAACGGCTGGGCGTCCGCCGCGAAGTCGAGGTTTCGGGACTCGCCGTGACGGACGAGCAAGGGATGGCCCTGAGAACGGAGATCGGGGAGGAAGGCGGGCGCCTTACGGCTAAGTGGTTCTATTCCGCCCGGAACGAGCGGCGGACCTTCCATATCCATTACCGCGTCACGGGAGGGATCGTGAGCTATGCTGATGTCACCGATCTCTACTGGCAGGCGATCGGCGATGGCTGGGACAAGCCGGCCAGGAACATCCGGGTCACGGTCACTCTACCCGGCCCGGTCGCGAAGAAGGAGGAGCTCAACGTTTGGGGCCACGGCCCCCTCGCCGGCTGGGCCGAGGTCGTCGACGAGCGCACGACCCGTTTTTCCGCTCCGGACTTGGCCTCACACCAGTTTTTCGAGATTCGCGTCGTCTGGCCGGCCGGGATCGTCGCCGGAGTCCCGTCGAACCGGCACACCCTCGCCTCGATCAAGGCGGAGGAAGCGGGCTACGTTCAGGACACGATCGAGCGTGTCCTCAGGGCTCAGAGGGAAGAGGAGCTCGGCCGGCAAAGGTCCGCGGTGAACAAGCGGAGTTTTATTAAGGCCCTGGGCATCTGGGGAGGCTGGCAAGTCGTCGGCCCGCTCATTTGGCTCCTCGTCTATTTCCGCATCTGGTCGGCCGCAGGGAAGGACTACCGGTTCGAAGGCGTCCCGGATTACGTCCGCGAGCTGCCGTCGAAAAACCCGCCGGCCATCGTCCAGACGCTGATGCGCGAGGGACGGACCGTGACTCCGGCGGCGTTCACGGCGACGCTCTTCGACCTGGCCCGCCGGGGCGTCCTGGAGATGGAGGACCGGACCATCCAGAAAAAAGGTCTCTTCGGCTCGAAGGAGGCCGTGGAAACGACGGTCACCCTGAAAAAGGACATGTCACAGGC
>Ga0315281_10012206_pt1 | contig 11725 bp, 9 predicted proteins | sample YL17G07_0_MG_FD_204540 | JGI IMG/M metagenome (GOLD analysis project Ga0315281, IMG submission 204540) | Sediment microbial communities from Yellowstone Lake, YNP, Wyoming, USA - YL17G07_0 | ecosystem: Environmental > Aquatic > Freshwater > Lake > Sediment | place: USA: Wyoming | collected... | reverse complement strand
TCGCGTCGCTCTTCAGCAGCCGGAAATAGAGCGACGGCAGGCTCGCGAGCAGGATATCGGCCGACGACAGGTTGCGGAGCGCCTGCAGCGAGATCGCCGAGTTGGTCGTCGCGACCGATGCGTTGCCGTTGATGCCGGGCGAGCCGGACGAGGCGATCTGCAGGCCGTACTCCTGGAGCTTGGTGCGATCGACCTCGATCAGCTCGACGTCGATGATCACCTCGGGCCGCGCCTTGTCGATGGCCGAGATCACGCGCGACGCGGCCGCGATCCGCTCCGGCGAGTCCTTGATGGTCAGCGCGTTGGTGGCGGTCGTCGGCGAGATGCGCCGTGCGTCGAGCACCATGCGCAGCAGATCCATCGTCTCTTTGAGATCGGCGTTGCTCAGGTAGAACGTCCGGATGATCTCTTCCTCGTATTCCCGGCGCTTGGCGGGCGTATCCGGGATGACGACGATCGTTTTCGGCGCGGTGACACGGAAGAACGTCCGTGTCGCGCCGGCCACGGTGCTGAGCGCGTCGTCGAGCGTGGCGTTCCTGAGGTCGACGGTGACCGGCGCGTCGCGGAACGACGAATCGAAAATGAGGCTGATGTTGGCGAGCCGCGAGATGGCGAGGTACACGTCCCGGCTGCTCGCGTCGCGGAAGGTGAGTGACGCCGGCATCTTGACGCCCGTCGGCAGATCCATGCCCGGCGGCGGCAGGTCGCGCGCGCGCTCGATCAGGGTCTGCAGCTCGGTCTTGCCTTCGCGGGCGACGGCGATCTTCATGCGCAGCTTGTTGCGCGTGGTTCGCAGTTCCTCATCGACATCGCCGTTGCCGGGGTTCAGTTCGGACGCGAGCTCGTACTCGACGAGCGCCTGATCCAGCTTGCCGGTGGCGGCGAAGCGGCGGCCGCGCGAGAAATGGTCCTGCGACGCGCGCAGCTTGCTGCGGGCCAGCGCCGCCCGCGTGTTCCCATCCTCCGGGCGCAGCCGGAGCGCCTTGGCGTACTCGACCACGGCGAGGTCGTAGTCCTGACGCTGCTCGGCGTCGCTGCCGCGGTGCAGCGCGCCGGACGCGGCGCATCCGGCGGTGAACAGACACAGCGCGAGCAGCGCGGCGAGGCCGTGGCGGCGGGATTCAGTTCCGGGATGACGCGCTGACAACATCAACACCGCGTGGGATCTTGAAGGCAAATTCCTTATCGGCTACACCGACGTTTTCCTTCAGATTCGTGAAGGAAAAGCTCGACGTTCCGCCTTGCGCGTCCATCGTGAGCAGCCCCCGCATCGACAGGCTGACGGGGTCGAGGACCAGCACCAGCCAATCGTAGTCCCGTTGCTTCGCCTTCGGGACCAACTTCAGCGCGCGGCTGCCGGCCGGCATCCCGGGGGGTGCATCGACGAGCGAATGTGTGAAGTCTCGCGTGAGGTTGCCTTTGCCAGCCAGGAACAGCGTCGGCGTCGGCGCGTCCTCGTCGGGTGGAACCGACGCTACGATGACCTGCTTGTCCTCCGGGATATAGGAGTACATCTTCACGCCGTCCGAGATGAATTGCTTCACTTCGGGTGCTGCATAGTCCCAGCGCATCTTCCCCGGCTTCTTGACGAGGAGGTGTCCGCGCTCGGTGATCTGTTTGTGGAGGACGCCGCCCTCGTAGGCGTGCGTGAAGTCGGCCGAGAAGTCTTTGATGCCGTCGTACTTCCGCTGCAGCGCGGCGGCGAGCTCGGGCGCCGTGGAGTCCGCCGCGTGCGCACCGAGCGGTCCGCTGACCGCCGCACAGGCGGCGATCGCGAAGGCGGCGACGCGTCGACATCTCGTCATCAATCAACCTTAGCATCGAACGGTCCGGCTCAAGCCGGACACCACCGACACGCGAACCCAGAGAGCCGGTTTGTGAGCCAGGTCTATGGCTGGCGCGTATCGACGAGGTAGCGCGCTTGAGGCGCAAAGATATTAGACGCGTACGCCGTGCGAATGGCTCTGCCGTCGTCGTCGAATGCCGCGAAGCTGACGCCGCGCTCGACGATCAGCGTGTGCTGGCGCGCGGCGACGACGTGGCCAAACCCCATGCGCCGAATGGTGTCCGACGTCAGCCACGAGTCCATGCGGACTTCCACCTGGACGCCCTGCAACGTGAGCTCGCGTCGGAACGGCCGATCCGCGGCCGTCACGAGCTCGGGGGCGTTGCCGACGATCCCGGCGATGACCACGTAATCGCCCTTCGGCAGATCCGTCGCGCGCCCGGCCGTCAGCGTCCGAAGCGCCTTCGACAACTCGCCGGTATCGAGGCTCAGGCCCGGCGATGGCCGCAGCACACACAGCACGTAGCGCGTGCCTGGAGCGACCTCACCGATCGCGTCCGGCAACGTCGGCACCGGCACGCGCGCGTCGCGTGTGACGGACAGCAGCGGACCGTAGGCCGCGTCTATCGTCGCGCGCGCCCGCTCGGTGAGCGCGACGCCGCGTCCGATCGCGCGGTTGTCGGCGACGAGCGCCGGCGCGTACAGCAGGACGTCCGCCATGTGCGCAGCGGCGATCCCGGGCCGCTTCACCTTGACGAAATACGAGAGGCCGTTGCCGATCTGCCAGTTGACGTCGGTCAGCAGGATGTCGCGCCGATCGTCGAGGCCGGTCGTCAGGGCGTCGACGACGGCCGTGGGCCGCGTGTCGCGGCTGCGGTCGAGCGCCGGGAGATCGTGATAGGCGCGCGCCCCCGCGTACAGAATGAGCAGCGTGGCGGCGATCGGCGCGCCCTGGCGAACCCAGCGCCCGGCCAGGACGACGCCAGGCGCCGCCAGCAGCGCGAGCAGCAGGTGCGATGGCAGGTAGAAGACGTGCGCGTCGCCCACGTTGTAGCTGTAGGCGAAGATCAGGTTCACCGCGAACAGCGTGAACATCAGCGTCGCGCGCCGCGCGTTGGTCAGCGCAAGCTGCAGCAGTCCGGCGGCCGCCAGAATCGGACCCGCGATCCCGAACTGCTGCGTGAGATCGAACCAGTACATCGCGAGGTGATTGCCGAGCAGCGACTGCGGCACGTTCATCACCATCGTGTCGCGCCAGTCGGACTTGGTGACGTCGAACCAGAACCGCTGCAGCGCGTCGGCGAGGCCATGCGGCGGATCGGGCAGCAGCCACAGCGTCCGCAGGTTCCAGGTGTACTGCAGGGCGCCGACGATGGCGCAGGCCGTGGCCATGGCGATGACGCGCGGGGCGAACATCGACCGCCAGCCACGCGGCGCGGCCATCACGAGAAAGAGCGCGTAGCCAGGCAACAGCAGAATCATCGAGAGGTGGTTGCCGAACGCCAGGGCATAAACCGCGAAGAAGAGGAAGAGCCGGCCCCTGGTTGGCGTGGTGGCCCATCGCAACAGCAGGAGCAGCGTCAGCGCGACGAGCGCCATGTGGAGCGCGTAGACCTCGGCGATGATCGCCTGGCTCCAGAACGTATACGACGCCGCAAAGAGCAGGGCCGCCCCGACCGCGGCGGCAACGGAACCCGACAACTCGGCGGCCACGAGGACGATGAGACCGCAGGCCGCGGCCGCTTGGATCGCCGACGCGAGGTTGAGCGCATGCGCCGGTTCCGCGCCCGTCAGCCAGAGGGAGAGCGTGCCGAGCGCGAAGTAGAGCGGGTAGCCGTCGCGAGGGGTGATGAGCGGCGATCCGACCATTGTCTGAAACGAGCCAGTGTCGCCGAAGTCGGCGCCAGGAAGCATCGTCGTGCGGTACAACGTGAACGCTGCGAGCGCGACGATCAGCGCGGCCAGCAGTCCACGTCGGCTCATCGGCCCTCGATGCTCAGCGCGAGCCGCGCTTGGCGGCGACCACCGACCGGACGTCCGCGACGGAGCGCGTGTTCAGGACGTGCCGCGGTTCCACCCAGCCTCGGCGCGCGGTGACGACGCCCAGATCCATCTGGCGCCCGAGCATCTCGGCGCGGTGGCAGTCGCTGTTGATCGACACCGTCACTCCCGCGGCGATCGCGCGGCGCGCCAGCCCGCCGTCCATGTCCAGATGCGCCGGCGATCCGTCGATCTCGACGACGGTCCCGGTGTCGACCGCCATGCCGAAGAGGCGGTCGTAGTCGAGGTCGTAACCGCGCCGGCTCGGGAGGATGCGGTTCGTCGGGTGCGTGATGAGCGTCACGAGCGGGTGTTTCATCGCCGACGCGTAGCGTTTCATCAGCTGTTCGGGCGCGTGCCCCGCGCGCTCGTGGAGCGAGGCGAGCACGATGTCGAGCTCCTCGAGCACCTTGTCCGCGAAGTCGAGCCGGCCATTCGGCAGGATGTCGACTTCGCAGCCGTGAAGGATCGTGATGTCCGGATACTGCTCGCGCAGCCGTGCGATCTCCTCCGCCTGCTGCTTCACGCCGTCGAGCGTGAGGTTGCGCGAGGCGGCGGAGTGCGGCGAGTGATCCGTCATCGCCATGTACTCGTAGCCGAGCGTGCGGCACGCCTCGACCATCGCTTCGATCGTATCGCGGCCGTCGCTCCACACCGAGTGCATGTGGAGATCGCCGCGGATGTCACCGCGCGCCACGAGGGTCGGCAGCGCGCCGCGGCTGGCGAGCGCGACTTCTTCGCCGCCGTTCCTGATCTCCGGCGGCATAGCCTGAAGGCCGAGCGCCGCGTAGATATCGCCCTCGGTGGCCGCGGGTGTGAACGTGCCGTCGCTCGCGTGGAGGCCGTCGGCTTTCAGCGTCCAGCCGGCAGCGGTGGCGTGCGCGCGCAGGGCGTCGAAGTGCGCGCTGGATCCCGTCAGGTGCAGGAGATCCGCGCCCGCATTCGCCGTGCCCGGCAGGCGGACGCCGATCTGCACGCGATCCGTGAGCACGTACAGCCGGCGCTCGCTGCGATGCAGCACGTGCGACGACGCCGGCAGGCTGAGGAGCGCGTCGATGGCTGCGGCCGGCTGGTCGGTCGGGGCGAGGATTTCGATGTCGCCGACCGTGTCCTGCCCGCGTCGCAGCGAGCCGACCGGCATCGCCCACGCGACGCCAGGCACAGCGCGCAGCGGTTCGAGCACCATCTCCGCGAGGCTCACGGCGCGGCCGAGCGGAATACGGGGAATGCGCGCCCGCAGCGTTGGCAGCGCGGCGCCGACCGCCGTCTCCACGGCTAGGTCGAGGCCGGGGAGCGCACGCAGCGTCTGTTCGCGTACGGCAGCAGCGAGATCAGCGGCCGAGGTGACGCCGAGTGCGCGATGAATCGTGCTGAGTTGTTCGATCGTGACGGCGTCTGATTCGAACAGCCAGCGCAGGTCGGCGGGAAGATCCGCGATCGCCGATTCGACCAGCACCCAGCCGCCCGCTTCGTACATCTGCCGGAGGCGCGTGAGGACTTCGGGATTGCTGTCGGGCGGCGGGTTCGTGAACAGCGGGCCCGTGTCGGCGTCGGATTCGATCTGGTGCAGGCGTACCAGATCGAGCGCGCGCGCCCACAGTTCTGCCTCCGCGTCGTCGCCGCGCATCGCCGCCAACGACGCGAGTTGCTCGAGAGTTCGATGGAAGGGCGACACAGGTGTCGCGTGGAAGCCGCCGGGAATCGGCCGGCTAGCCTTTCAGTGCCCCGGGTTCTGGCGCCGCCTGCTTCGGAGCGTCCTTTGTTTCGGTCGGGAGGCTTGCCGCGAGCCAGTCGCTGATGCCGCCCTTGAGCGCCACCGCCCTGTAGCCCTGGCGGATGAGGTGTGCCGCCGCTTCGGAGCTCGCGAGCTCGTTCGGGTCCGAGTCGTACACGACGACGTCGCGATCGCGCGGGATCGGCGGCGCGGCGGTGCCGGGGGCGATCCGGAGGGCACCCGGCAGCTTGACGGTGCTGTGTTCGTACGGATACTTGAGGCGAGCGTCGACAAGAACCGGGGGCGAGGCGCTCTCGAGGCGCAGCTTCAGATCATCTTTGGTGATACGGGGAACCGGCACGGCTGTTATTGTGATCGCGCCGTACGCGCACTGTCAACACCTTCACGTACGGTTCTGTAATAATCCAGGGGGGACGAAGGAATCATGGCTAAGCAGTTGGAGCTCCATGGACGGCGGTTCTGGATCTTGTCCGAACCGCACGGGTCGGGCTGGAAGGCCTCGGTCGTCGAAATGAAGGGCGACGCGCAGGAATCGGTCGGGATTGACGCCACGGCGGAGACCCGGGGCGCGGCCGACGATGCCGCCGAACGGAAGCTCCGTCGCCTCGTGCAGGCCTAGGCAGATGGGCGCGCGGCGGGCGGCGCGACCACCCACGCAATGCCGATGCTGAGCAGGTAGAGCAAGACCATCGGCGCCGCAAATACGGTCTGGTTCCACGGATCGCCAGACGGCGTGAGGATCGCGGCGAGGATGAAGATGATCAGGATTGCGTATTTGATGTGGCTCCACAGGAACCGCGCCGAGACCAGCCCCATCTTCGCGAGGAAGAACACCGCCGTCGGCATCTGAAAGACGATCGCCATCCCCAGCAGCATCTTCGTGTAGAGATCGAACGCGGTCTCCACCTTCGGCATGAACTGCAGGTTCGCGCTGCTGAAGGTCCCGAAGAACTCGATCATGTAGGGAAACACGATGTAGTGGCTGAAGAGCCACCCCGCCACGATCCCGCCAGTCGACATCAGCACGAACGGAATCGCAAACTTCTTCTGGTTGGTGTACAGCGCCGGCGCGATCAGCCGCCACACTTGAAACAAGACGAACGGCGAGGCGAGCGCGGTGCCTGCGATGAGGGCGATGTTGACGTAGAGCGAGAAGGCCTCGCCCGGAGCCGTGTAGATCAGCTTGGTGCCGGGCGGCAGCGCCCTGCGCATCGGCGCGAAAATGAATGCGACGATGCGGTCGATCTGGGTGAACGCCACGAGGACGCCGACCGCGATCGCCATGCACGATCGGACGACGCGCTTGCGGAACTGCTCGAGCAGATCGAGCAGCGACAGCCCTGCCCACGGCGGACGGTAACCGTCCGCCTCAGGGTCGTACCAATTCCCGAGCGCGGGAGCCATCAGACGATTTTAGTCTAGAACGAGCGTGCGGCTCGGATGACGGCAAACGCGCCGCGGCGCCAGAGCAGTTCGACGCGAAAACCGGCGGCTCGCATCAGCGCGATCTCGGCCTCGAGCGGGACGTAGACGTCCTCGTGCGACCAGGCCTCGAGCAGCGCCATGGCGCGCGCGGGGCTGTACGCGCGGCGGAGGTGGGTCAGCCACTCGTCGAACTGCGCGCGCCGCACCACCGGGTCGATCGCCGGGTGACAGTCGACGCTGAGGAAGAGGCCGCGGGGTCGAAGCGCGGCGCGGATCCTGCGAAACAGCGCCGCCTTCGAGGACCGCGTGCGGACGTGGTGGAGCGAGAACGAGGCGACCACCGCGTCGCACGCCGGGAGCGGCGCTCGAAGAAATGACCCGGCGATGAGGGTCGCGCGGCTACGGGGAGGCCCGCCGAAGCCCGAGGGCGAAGGCGGCTTGCCGAGCCGTCGCTGGGCAACCGCCAGGATCTCCAGGTCGACGTCGATGCCGACCGTCCGCGCCCGGCGCGCCGCCTTCAGGCAGCGCGCCGACAGCGCGCCAGTACCGATCCCGAGATCGACGATCGTGCGCGCGCGACGCGGGATCGCCCCGGCCGCCACGTCGAGCCCTTCTTCGTAGTGGGGAATGAATGTGCGAATGCGCGAGTCGTAGTCCGTCAGTTTGATGCCAAGATGCGTCGCCACACCCATAGACCGTCAAGCTTACGTCAGAGTGGTTCCCCGCTGGCGGTCGAGCGCTGCCGCGCATTCCGTCGCGCGGTTGACGAGCCTCTCCGGCGCGCCATGCAGGCGGAGTAGCGTGATCGCATTTCGTGTCGTGGCCGGGCCCGGCTGCAGCCGGTGGTCGAACTGGAGCCCCTCGGGTCCAACGATGTCCCCGAAGTGATAGGCGGCGTACGCATGGGGCAGGAGATCGACGAGCTCGCCATCGTGCGTCGCCGCCAGCACCACGTGCGGCGTGCGGCCGCGCTCGCCGGCCAGCAGCGCTTCGAGCACGGCTTGCCCGGCGGCAATGCGCTCGACGGCATTCGTCCCGCGGAATAGCTCATCCAGCAGGAATAAATGGGCCGCCGGTGTTGAGCTGGCCTCGACGAGCTCGAGCAGCGACTCGACTTCGACAATGTAGTAGCTCTTGCCGGCGAGCAGATCGTCGGCCCGTCCGATGCAGCTCCGTACGTGGAAGATCGGCGCTGCGTACTCCGCGGCGAGACACGTGTGGAGGGTTTGCGCCATCACGGCGGCGACGCCGACGGTCCGCAGGAACGTCGACTTGCCGGACATGTTCGAGCCGGTGATGAGCGCGCCCTCCCCGGGCGCAAGCGCGATGGTGTTCGGTACCGGTGCATCCACGAGCGGATGGCAGACGTTGGTCAGCGTGGCGGCCGTGCCGGCCGGACCAAAGCGGGGCCGCGTCCAGACGGTCGAGGAGGCGCGGAACGCGGCCACGCTGATGGCGGCGTCCACGTCGCCGATGGCGGCGATGGCCCGCAGGAGCGAGTCGCCGTGTGCCTGCAGCTCGCCCGCGCCGAAGTACACACCGTTGGCATCGAGAAGAAACGCGAGGTTGAGGTAGTCGTAGATCGTATTGCTGAAGTCGGTGAGGACGACGGCGAGCGGGTTCGGCATGACGGACAGCATCAGCGGATCACCGCTCACCCAGCGCGCAATCGTCTTCAGCCGGCTGAGCTTCGGCACATCCGATTGAAGCGGAGCGGCGATCGGCTCGATGTCGGCGCCGCCCAGGAAGCGCAGCGCCTGCGCGGTCGCGATCACCGGTGCGAGCTGGCGGAACGCCCCGGCCACACCGAGCACGCGGCGGTCGGTCGAGTACCGCACGATCAGGTTGGTGACCAGTGTGACGACCAGGAGCGGCACGATACGCGGCCACCACGGCGTCAGGAGCAGCAGGAGCAGGACGATCGTGGTCGCCGCCAGGATCGGGAACACGACGTACCAGGACCGCGTCTCGAGCGCGTCTTGTTCCGCGAGCCACCAGAGATCGTAGCCGTGCGGATCCCGCAGCCGTCCGAGCGCCCGTCGCGCGCGCTCGCGCGCCGGCGCATCGGCGGTCATCCGCTCGACGAGGGCTTCGAAAGCGCCGAGGTGATCCGCGGATGGCACAGTCCGCAGGCGGTGGTAGAGCGCGTGTTGGCCGAGCGTGCTTTCCGTGTGGTCGATCGCCGTGAATACGGCGTCCATGTTGAGGTCGGCCCAGGTGCGATCGTCCATGGACGCGGGCGTGCTCGAGGCCGCAACGCGCGCGCGATGGGCATCGGCGATTGCGTCCATGCGCGCGGCTCGTCTGGTCACGACCGTTCACTCTAACAGAGCGGGAAACGGCGCAACGACGACGACGAATCCTTGCGCAGAAGGGCTAGAATAGCGATCCGGTCACTCTCCAGGGAGGCGTCACGTGAACATTCAGGGTCTACGGGTTTACCTGCGAAAGGGACTGCTCCCCGCCGCGGCCTTTCTGGTCGCGGCCTATCTTGCGCCGGCACCCCGCGCGGCATCTGGGATTGACGGGCTCTGGGAGGCCACGGTGGTCGTCAACGGGGTCGACATCCCGTTCCGCTTCGAAATCGCCACGAACGGCACCGAAGCGCAGGGCTTCTTCTTCGAGGGCGACCAGAAGGTCGGATCCACGTCGGGACGCTTTGCCGACGGCGCGCTGACGCTCGACTACGACTTCCTGAACACCACGCTGAACCTCACGCTCGAGGGCGACCAACTGAACGGGACGTACATCAGCAAGCGCGCCAACGCGAAGCCGCAGGACGTGCGCGCACGCCGGTTCACGCCAGTGCTGGTGGGTGCCAACGATCCGCCAAAGCTCGCCGGCAACTGGGAGATGCGGCGGAAAGCCGAAGAGGCGACGGCGCCGCGCGACACGCGCACGTGGCACCTCATGCTGCGGCAATCCGGCGCGGAGGTCTCGGGCGCGATCCTTCGTATCGACGGCGATACCGGCGCGCTGGTTGGGCACTGGCAGAACAACCGGCTGGTGCTGAGTCATTTCGCCGGAGAACGTCCGACCCTGCTCGAGGCGACGGCGAACTCCGACGGTACGCTCGCCGTGACGCTCAACCGCACCGCGAACTACCTCGCGGCGCGCAGCACCGAGGCGCGCGCCCTCGGCATCCCGGAGCCGCCGGATCCCTCGCGCTACACCAACGTCAAGGATCCGACCACGCCCTTCCACTTCAGCTTCCCGGATGTCACCGGCAAGATCGTCTCGGATACCGACGCGATGTTCCGCGGTAAGGTCGTGATCCTCGCCATCGGCGGCAGCTGGTGCCCGAACTGCCACGACGAAGCCCCGTTCCTCTCCGAGTTGTACAAGGCCTATCATGAGAAGGGGCTCGAGATTGTCGGCCTGATGTTCGAGAACGACCCCGAGCCGGCCGGCTATCGCCCGCGCGTGCAGTCCTTCATCAAACGCTACAACGTGCAGTATCCGCTGCTCATCCCCGGCACGACGCAGATGATCAACGAGAAGCTGCCGCAACTGGTCAACTTCGGCGCGTATCCGACGTCGATTTATCTGGGGCGCGACGGCAAGGTCCGCAGCGTGCACGCCGGCTTCGCGAGCCCGGCGACAGGCGAAGAGCACGTGCGGCTGAAGCAGGAGCTGCGCGAGCTGACGGAGCGGTTGCTCGCGGAAAGTGCCCGGGGCTCCGCGGACAAATAACTCCGGGCGACACACGCTATGGTCTTGTGCAGGCTTCACCTGCGGAGGATACCGATAGCATGGCTCGGCACTACCGCCTCGCTTTGCTGATCGTCGCAGCTCTCCTCGAAGCGTATTCAACACCCCAGGCGGTGTTCGGCTTCAGCCGGACCACGCGCGTGTCGACGGCGCCGCCGGTTGTGAGTGTTTCGTCTCAACCACCCACGAGGCTGTTCCCAGCCGAGCGCGGCCGCATCAGGGTCGACGGTTCCGTCTTCCGGGACGAGAACGGCAACATCTGGGACTGGCGCGGCGCGACCATGTTCATGCTGCCGGCGCGGTTCCGCCGTGGAGAGGACATCACCCCGCAGATCCGGTGGATGCAAAAGCACGGCGTCAACGTCGCGCGGGTATTTATCGCCGGAACCCAGGGCGGCGCGGAGTTCACCGATTACCTCCGGTCGTGGGAAGACCCGAACTTCGAGATCTGGCTTGGTGCGTTCTTCGACAGGATGGCCGCGGAAGGCCTGCGCGTCGAGGCCACGGTATTTACCGGCGACGATCTCGACGCGGCCACTGCTCAGAAGGTGTTGCAGCGCACCTACAACCTTGCCTCGACCCGTTGGAATGTATTTGTCGAGTGGTTCAATGAGCCGTGGGTTGGACGCCGGCGGGCTTTGCTCGACACCCTCGTGACGATGGGGGTCGATCGCAAAGGCGTCCTGTCAGCCTACGGAATTCAGCCGGAGCGGGAGGGGGAAGGATACAAGCCATGTCCCGTACTCGACTATGTCACGCCCCATCTCCCGCGCGATCTCGAGGACTTTCCGCGCAACCCGAAGGACCTGATGGCAATTCACAACGCTGTCCGTGTGCCTGCAGTGAACGATGAACCGCTGGGTGTGATTGATCCAGCGCGTTACCGGGACTGGTGCGACCGTGGGCATGACATGTGGTCGAACTGCGCGAGCGGCGGCGCCGCTCGCACCACGAACAGAACCGCGCTGGTCTCCCACTTCGGCATCTGTCGGCTGTTCGGCGCCGGCTGCACGGTCCATGCACAGGCT
>Ga0315281_10012205_pt1 | contig 11725 bp, 7 predicted proteins | sample YL17G07_0_MG_FD_204540 | JGI IMG/M metagenome (GOLD analysis project Ga0315281, IMG submission 204540) | Sediment microbial communities from Yellowstone Lake, YNP, Wyoming, USA - YL17G07_0 | ecosystem: Environmental > Aquatic > Freshwater > Lake > Sediment | place: USA: Wyoming | collected... | reverse complement strand
CCTTCGGAGTGACCCTGAATTGGAGCGGTCCCTACGACAAGTGCATCGAATACGCCCTGGCGCTCGGAGTGAAGGACATCTCGCGGGAAACGGGCGAGTTTTATCCCTGTCTGGGGAACAATTGGTTGGCGGGGAATGTCGGCTTCTCAAGCCGTCCACCCATGAGCTTCAAGGATTTTACAGCGGAAGCCCACAAACACGGGTTGAGCAACGGCGGCCTCCACACGCTCACCATGTTCCTCCAAGGCGGGATCTCCAGCGATGTGACGCCGGTCCCCAGCGAACACCTGCAAACCATCTGCCGGACGAAGCTCGCCCAGGATATTTCGCCCGCCGACACCGAGATCGTCGTGACCGATCCGTCGTTCTTGGCGGAAAAGGGAACCTGGACCCAGGGAGATGATTCCAACTACCTCCGAATTGGCGGGGAAATGCTCCGGTATGCCGGCATCAGTGAAACCGCGCCGTGGACCCTTGGGGCCGTCAAACGCGGCCACGCCTCGGAAGCGCGGGCGCACAAGGCCGGCGACGAGGTCGTGAAACTCATGCAGAACTGCTACAACGGATTCGTTCCCGACATGAAGTTGCTGCTGGACTACGCCGACTACTACGCGGATCTGATGTACCGGAACGGGATGGATGCCATCGGCTTCGACGGTCTTGAAAGCACCGTGTACCAGAACCACGGTTACTATGCCGTGCGGGTGTTCTGCCGGCGGCTGTTCGAAAGCTACGCCAAGCTCACCGGCGGCAAAGCCCCGCGTGTGACGGGTTCCAATGTCTTCACCGGTTCCTGGGAATACATGAATGCCTGCAACGTCGGCGGCGGGGACAACATGTTTGACGCGAGCACCGGCCGCCGGGGCATCGAAGGCAAAGATATCGGCACCGGGTATAGCAGTAGTTACTACCCCGCCACCTTCGGCATCCAGGGCTGGCACAGCGAATGGTCCGTGTACGACGCGGAAAACCTGCAAGCCAAAGCCGTCGGCTGGGACGCCACCTACGCCTTTGCCGTGAGTCAGGAAGTGATTGACAGGAGCGGCGAGAAGGCCGCCATCTTCAAGGCTTTTCGCGCGTGGCAAGACGCCCGCGCCGCCGGAGCATTCACCCGGAAACAAAAGCGGGAACTGCGGGATCCCGACTATAAGTTCCACCTCGAGCAGACCGACGGAAAGACATTCGTCCTGTATCCGATCAAGGAAATCCGTCTTTCGGAGCAGACAAACAAGGACACGACGCAAGTGGCCGTCGCCAATCCCTACGAATCTCAAGCCCTGCGATTCTCCTTGCGGGCGCTCGGCGCCGCAAACGGGTTCGTCATCATCTTGCCGGATGGAGGCCGGATCCAGTCTGACAAAAAAATGGAGAACGGCCAGTTCATCATTTGCGGAGGGGACCAAGTCTATCTGGCGGACAAGTTCAGGAAGAAGATCGCCGAACTGGCCATGAACCGCGCCGCCGTTCTGCCCAAGGGCGAATCGAAGATCGGCGTGCAGTTCCCCGGGACGGAAAAATCCGCGAAAGTGCGCTTCGAACTGACGGTATGGGCTTTCGGAAAGGGCGAGGCAGTTGGGAAATGACCAGGAACGCCGCATCAACCGCTCCCTCCGCGCCAACCCAGCCGGCAAGGAGAAGGGTATGCCGCTGGTCTTCAACCCGCGGCGTCCCATGAAAGGCCCCTAACCGTGACAGAACGACAGAGAATCCTATCGGCCATCGCCCACCAGCAACCCGACCGGGTTCCCATTGACATGGGCGCCACGCCGAGCTCCGGCATTTCCGCCATGGCCTATGGCAACCTGAAAAGACACCTCGGAATGCGCGAAGGCCACACGCGCATCTACGACGTGGTTCAGCAGCTGGCCCAGCCCGAAGAGGCGATCCTCGACCGGTTCAAGATTGACGCCGTGGACCTCGGCCGCACCTTCAACCCCGCAGATTCGGACTGGTACGATATCACGCTGCCGGACGGCGCGCCCGCCCAGTACCCCGTCTGGTTCCACCCGCGCCGCGAACAGGATGGCTCCTGGACCGCCCTCGCCGCGGACGGAACGCCCATCGCGATGATGCCCGCCGGGGCCGCTTTCTTCGACCAGATCTGTTTCCCGTGGCTCGACGAGTATCCCGCCCCCGCCGAGATGCACAAACAACTGCCCGGCGCGATGGGCAAGGTCCTTTGGTCCGCGCTCGTACACAGCCCCTGGGACCATTGGAACGATGCGGGCTTCTGGGGGACCCTGCGCGAGCGCACCCTGGCCCTGCGCGCCTCCTCCGACCGCGCCATCATGGTGGTCTGCGGCTGCAACCTCTTCGAGTGGGGCACTTTCCTGCGCCGGCTCGACAATTTCGTGATGGATATTCTCACCGATCCGGTCAACGTCGAGCGCCTTCTCGACGCGCTCATGGAGTCGCACTTGGCCACGCTGGAGAAGGTCTGCGCCGCGGTGGGCGACGTGGCGGACGTTCTGCGATTCGGCGACGACCTCGGCATGGACTCCGGACCTTTCATGCACCCCGAGTCCTACCGCGCCCTCTTCAAGCCCCGCCACGCGCAGCTTTGCGACTATGTGCACCGCAACAGCGGGATGCGAACCTTCCTGCACACCTGCGGCTCCATCTACGACCTCATCCCCGATCTGATCGAGGCCGGGTACGACGTGCTCAACCCCGTGCAGACCAACTGCCGCAACATGGACCCGGCGCGGCTCAAGCGCGAGTTCGGCCGGGACATCACCTTCTGGGGCGCGGGATGCGACACGCGGCACGTGCTCAACCGCGCCACGCCCGCCGAGGTGAGGGCGCACGTCCTCGAACGCCTCCGGATTCTCGCTCCCGGCGGTGGTTTCGTCTTCAACACCGTCCACAACATCCTGCCCGAAGTGCCGCCGCAAAACGTCCTGGCCATGTTCGAGGCCGTCGAGGAGTTCAACGGCGCCTGATCGCGGGAAGGTCAAGCATTGGTGAGGAATCACTCCTGTCCAGGATAACTTCCTGGAATAACCTTTTGTGAATTGAAACCCTCCTCTTGGATGCTGCAAAACCAAGAATGCGAAAACGGGAACGCAACACCTTAGGAAGGGGGGACACCGGGCCCGGCAAAGACCGGTTTGGGGGGCAACAAGCGGGTGGCTCGTGGTAGGGACACCCGTTGCCGGGTGCGCCCTACCGCGATCCCTGGGCGCGCTGCTTTTCCCTTGCCTCGCGCCGCCGTTCCCCATCCTGAACGCGCGAGAACCCGGGGGCCGACTGGATACGGCTTAATGATCCGGCCTTGGCCTATCCTACCGGCAAACTGGCCGACCGGCTGACCGGCTGACTGGCCAACCGGCTGACTGGCCGCCCCGCCTACTTCTCCCGCAACCGGGCTTTCACCGTGCGGTGATCCAGGCCGAGCCGCCGCGCCGTCTCCTGGCAGGTCCCGCACTGGCGGTGGACCAGATTACAGTAGCCTTGCAGCAGTTCCTCCGCCGACAGTCTCCCTGCGCCGACCGCCTCCAGGAATGCCTCTTCCTCGCCGCGGGCCGCTCCCTGGGCCGGAGCGTGAGCCGGGGCGTAGGCTTTGCGCACCAGGATATTGCGGATGCATTGCTCGAGTTCGCGGAAGTTGCCCGGCCACGCATAGTCCCGTCCCAGGTTCTCCAGGATCCACTTCGTGGCTTCTTCGGCCAGCGCGTCGGCTTCCCGCTGGTTCGTGAGACGCTCGGCAACGTAGCGCACGAGGTCGGGCATCGCCCCGGGCGAATCGGCGAGGTGCTCGCGGAGCGACGGCGCGACGATCAGGTCGGAGCAAAGCCGGTAATACAGGTCCTCGCGGAACCGCCCCTTGCGCATTTCGTCGGCCAGGCAGCGGTTGGTGGCCGCGATCACCTTTCCATGGAACATGCGTTTCTCCGTGTCGCCGATCCTTTGGAACACGCGGGTCTCCAGAACCCGCAGCAGCTTTACCTGGATTCCCGGGTCTATCTCGCCGATCTCGTCCAGGAAGACCGCGCCCCGCGGCGTACAGACCTCGAACCACCCCGTGCGGTCCTGGAGAGCGCCTGTGAACGAGCCGCGCCGGTGTCCGAAGAGCTCCGACTCGATGAGGGTGGGCGAGAGCGACGAGAGGTTGAGCGGGAAGAAGGTCTCGGCGAAATCCTCGGCGAAGGTTTCGGTCTTGGGATCGAAGGGGATGTACGACGACAGGCCGATGGCCCGGGCCACGAGTTCCTTTCCCGTGCCGGAAGGTCCGGTGATGAGGCAGGCGATCTCCCCCATCCGGTCAAACAGGACGCGGCGGTAGCGGCGCATGTCGTGGGTGAAGATGGATTGCCAGACGGCGGCGCGCAGCCGGGCCGCGGGCATCGTCTCGCCCATGATGAAGCGAAAGATGTGGTGGAAGGCCCGGCGCAGCTGAAAGAAACACGCGAAGACGTGGGGAACATCCGGTTCCGCGCCCGCGGACTTGCGGACCGGCGCGAGGTACTCCCGCGTTTCCTTCTGAAACGCCTGATAAAACCCCGCGGCGCGCGGCGGCTTGTGGCGGTCCGCGAGGATCTTGTCGAAGTCATCCGCGTAGTTGTGAAAAAGAAGGAACAGGACAAGGTCCTCGTAGAGGGCGGTCTCGTCTTCCTTGGGAGCCACCCCTCGGGCCAGGCGGGCGCGCAGTTCCCGGGCCAGCGATTCGGCCCGGGCAACCAGACGGTCCACGTTGGGGTTCGCCTGCTCGGGCGCGGGGCGTTTGCTCCACATGGGCCGCCAGGGAACAAAGGCGTCTCCGAGCGCTTCCCTTTCCAGTTCGATGCGCTCAGTCAAAAAGGGATTGCAGTAACCCAGGCGGGAGACTGCCTGGCAGAAGGCCTTTTCGTCTTTGGATAGGAAAACCATGGCGGCCTCTTTTCGGATCGGGGAAGGATTTGCCTGAAATGTAGGTGGAGATGGCACCCGTTGTCAATGTCCTTTTTCCTTGACTTCTCAGGCAGAAGGAGGTAATAATACCAAGAAGTAGCGGAAGAGACAGAAGAGCAAGGAGGTGTGTCATGGCGCTCCTCAGGCGGATCATTGCGGTGACGTTGGGGATCGGCTGTTTTGCCGTGGCCACGAACGGCTATCCCGTGCAGCCCTATCTCGCCTTCGATTTCAGCACCGTTTACACCGGCTGGTTCGAGGACAGTTCGTGCCCCATCCCCAATACCCTCCTCCGGCAGATGCCGGCGGGCATTCCCGAACCGCCGGAGCATCTGGTTTGCACCGCCGTGGGATCGAGCGGCTGGTACGATGCGGAAGCGAGGGTCTACAACTTCGGCGACGAGGGCGAGACCGTGGCTGTGACCGCGCAATGCTTCGCTCCGTGGTGCCCGTGCTTCCTCAAGACCGCGTCGTACACTCTGAAGGTCATCAAGGTTCAGGTTAACTGCATTGATTACCTGGCGGTGGGTGGAACCAAGCAACTGGCGGCGACGGTGAATATGCCGGGGCCGGGCGGGACATGGGTGTGGCACCGGGAGCATAACAGTCCCAAGGCCGGTTTCGTGGATGCCGGCGGTAACCTCTATAGGGACGAGTATGGAAACCTCGTGAACAACGTTATTGAGCCCAATCCGGTGATCAAGGGTCTTGAGCCGTCGGATTGGCTGAACGACATGCATGTCTATCCGCACTACTACTTTCAGACGGCGGCGTACAACGGCGACTGGGTGTACACTCTTTCCACCGATCCCTTCACGGTTTTCGGGATCGTGGTCAGCGGTCCGGACAGGGCTTACATCGGGCAGAAACGAGACTTCACGGCTTCCGTCGCGCCGACCGCCCTGTCGAGTTACCTGCCCAACACAGTCTGGAGCGGGGGCGGGAACCCATCGGGCGGAACCGGCTCGTCGTTCTCCACGCGGTTCTTCTGGTTTGGCGACAGGCAAGTCCAGGCCGCGCTCACCATTGCCGACCAGACGTGCGTGGCCCTGAAGCCGCTGCCGGTGGCGGACATTTTCATGTGTGCGCCCCAGTTGGGAACGAACGAATACGCCGGCATTTACCCTGGCGATCCTTTGTTTGGAGCCTACGCATCGAGCCTGGTGAGCGGGGGCGGGTGGAACCTGGAGTTCGTGCAGACCAGCAACGGGCAGGGCGCGGCCGATCCGGTGGAACCCTTTCCCAACGCGCAGTGGTACGCGCGTTTCAAGGGCGATTTCACGGCTCGCACCAGCAATCTGCACAACTGCAAGTGGATCACCAGCACCGAGCCTAACCCCGCCTTCCAGGGCGCCGGCAACAGCGGTCTGGTCGAGTTTGACTGGAGAGGGTTCAACCCCGGCATCGTGTACCAGGCCGACCTTCCAGACTACGACACTTACAGGCATTTTGTGGTCGGCAACTGCCACGGGAACAGTGTGCACTCCGTGGGAGTCCCGGTAGTGGATGCTGATAGTTGGGATATCATTTATTATCTGTTCTTGTTTGGTTTGGACCCATACGCGGTGGAAGGTCTGTCATTGCCCAGTGTTGTGTCCCAAGTTCAAGTTGGCGATATTCTCGCTTTTGGGCCGACCGTAGGGGGAGCTCCCCACTCCGGATACGTGATTGAAGTGGGGCAGCCGCCAAGTGCCGCCAACATCAAGCTGTGGATGAACAATTGCGGAATCGCGCCGATCGCAGGGGGTTACGGTGACGGCTCTATACAGCAGTATCTTAACAATGGACACCACTACAAGTTCTTCTCCTATGTCATGCTGATCCCGAACTGATGAGTGGAGAAACCTGGTGTTCTCTTGAATACTCAAGGAGGTGCATTATGGTTGCCTTTTTCAGGCCAGTATCTCATCTCGCGTTCTTCGCCGCATTTCTCGCTCTGGTCCCTCCGGGCGCTATAGCGCAGGAGACTCACTACACGGTCGCCGCGATACGGTGTGAGGCCGGCAATCGCGATATCGCGGTGTACAGACTGAACCTCCAAGGGGGGGTTCTCAGCACCGCCACCCTCCGGGTGGATGCAAAACCGGTGTGGATGTATCCCAGCGGGAGGATCCTGCGCGGATCGGTAGGGGAGAGGACCCAGTTCGCGCGCCTCTCCATTCCAGTCACGGATCGGCTGAATGAGGCTCTCGACAAGAATACCGGTTCGGTTCTTGATGTCGGGGACGACGCGGAGCCTGAAACGGTCCTGAAGTGGGATTCTCTTACCTCGTCCTGTGCCTCATTCCTGGTGGGCAGGAACCTCCTTAGACCTCACCCGAATCTCCGGTTTGGCGAGCTGTTCTTAGTCGCGGCGGGATTGCAGCCAAGCGGCAGGTCTTTTCGTGTGGGTCCGCCCCTGTCACACACTGAGAGCATGAAATACCTGATCATGCGGCTTTCGGTCGAGGACAAGGACTACCGTCCGACAGGCGCTTATCCCGTGTTTCAGCAGCAATATGACAGGCATTTTCATATCCTCGTCCTGTGGGACTCGGCGGAGAAAACCTGGCGGCATATCTGCGGTTCGGAAAACGAAAGGTACTTCTTCGCCAACAATGTTGACATGCTGAATGAGAAAATCGTGTTCTACCGCATCAGGAACTTCATGTCGGTTTCCGCCAGCGTCATGGAAGAGGCGCCGGTTATTTCAACGGAAGGTGGATATGAAGTTTGCCAGTATGATACCGGAACTGGCGAATTGCGGGTCTTGACAGATAGTGGCCAGAGATGGCCGGGATCGCCAGGAGACATACTCTGGTCGCCAGACGGCTCTCGTTTCCTTTTCATGCACGCGGAGGAATGGTATTTCGGAGATCCTGTCCACAATGAATGGGGAGGACCCTATGTTTTCGAGGTAGCCACAAAGAAACACTACCGGCCCACGAGCAAGTATCCCATTGAAAGCGCAATCTGCTGGTTGCCCGACAGCGTGCATTACCTTGTTAACCGGAGCAATTTGTACAATCCTGTAACGGGAAGACCGCGGGCGCAGGAAGGGTATTTCGTGGTGCATGCGGTCACGAGAGGCGAATATCCGCTGATCCTTGTGGCGGATGATCCCAACCTTGGTGACATGATTCAGGGCCTTGGCAACCAGGCGCGCCAGCCCAGTCAGTTTGCCTTCTCCCCGGACGGAGCCTTGCTTTGTTTCACCGCGTTCTTTGATCAGGACGGCGCTACCTACTCGGGGATCTTCGTCATGCGAAACCAGCCAGGCGCCGCACCGGTGCTCATCGAAAGATCCCTTCTCCGCCGGGACTACCGGGGGATTCCCACGCTAAACTACCACGCGGGGCCGTTGACCTGGCTCCGGTGACAAAGCCTCTTGAGCGCATGCGCCTTCACGGAGGCTCCAGACTTCCTCTCCTGCTTAATGAAAGTGGAAATGGCATTCGATGTCAATCCACAACGATTTGATGAGATCAGTTTCTTGGCGTTGTCAGGATGGGCAGCCAGACCGGGGCCAGCTCGCGGGCCTGCCAGCCCAGGATGCGGCCGCTGTCCACCATCGCTTCGAGGGATTGGGGCCGGGCGCGGGCAATCTCGAGGATCACGCTACGGGGCGCGAGCACCGAGGCAGGCAGTTCGAGCCGGGCCGCCACGTGATCGCGCTCGCGCTGGAGCGCATGGATCAGGGTCTCGTCGTCCCGGTCGTGGTTGGGCCTGGGACCTTTGTGTTTGCGGGGGCCGGGCCACTGCGAGGAGGGCGTCTTTTCGGCCTTTGCCACCGCCTTTTGCAGACCGGCCAACCTCCGCCCCACCAGGTTCCTGGGCAATCTGCCCAACTGGCCCAGGTCTGAGCCGGGCTTCTCCAGCATCCAGGCCACTATCTCCAATATGATGTGGTTGTTCAGAACTTTGAAGGGAGGCAGGTCCGTCGCGCGGGCCTGGGCGTCACGCCACTCCCAGATCGCCTTGAGCAGGGCCAGTCCATGAGGGGTGAGCGTGCTGGACCCCTTGATCCGCCACTCCGCGTCCGGGTCGCGTTCCCTGGCCTGCGTCGTGGAGCGTACCATGCTCTCGCACGTTTCGCGGTGCCATTCCAGCCGCCCCGTTTGCTCAAGTTCCTTCTCGAGCAGGAGCGCCAACGATTCGAGGTAGCGCGTGTCGTTCGCGGCGTATTCGCATTGCCGGGGTTGAAGCGGGCGGCGGGACCAGTCCCACTTCTGCCCTTCTTTGGGAAGCACGACGCCAAAATACCGCTTCACCAGCGCCGCAAAGCCGAACTGCTCCTGGCCCAGGAGCTGCGCCGCCAGCATCGTGTCAAACACCGGCCTGCGCGGCTCGAAGCCGAACGAGGACCGCATCATCCGCAGGTCGTAATCCGACCCATGTATCACGAGCCTTCTGTGGGAAAGCAGATCCAGAAGCGGCGCCAGATCCACCGGGGCCAGAGGATCCACGACGAAATGCCGCCCCTGTGTGCTGATCTGCATCAGGCAGACCTTCTCGAAGTAGTGATGCAGACTGTCCGCCTCGGTGTCCACGGCAGCCTGATCCACGCGCCTCAGGATTTCGGTGAGGGCTTCCAGGGCCGGGGCGGTATCAACATAAGTGAAATCGGGAGAGGCATCTGGCTGAGGCGCAGAGCGGCTCTCGGTAGTGGGCAATGGCATTATGTCGGGACGCTCGTGAGCGGAATGGACCTCTCGGTTTCAGGACGATCCCCCCTCCGCTGACGCAGCCGCACCACATCGCTAAGCGCCTTCTGGAGGGAAGGCCAAGTCACGATACTAAGGGCAGAAGGTCTTCAAGTCAACCGCTTCCGTCATGCACGGCACTCTCTTCTCCGTAAATATCCTGAATTCAACGCTTTGTGAACATTGATCCATTTTGCACCTTGACAATTACCGGATTCATGTTACCTTACCCTGAATCTCTCTGACTCCTGGCGCACAGAGAGAAGTCTAGGATTGGGAGCGGTAATACATGGCTCGGTTCTCTTCGATGGGAAAGCAGACTTTCAGCGGACGAAAACCGTATATCCTCTTCCTATGCACGGGAAACACCTGCCGTTCCCCCATGGCCCAAGGCGTTCTGCAGCACCTCCTGAATGAGGCGGGCATCACTGTGCTGGAGGTTCGGACGGCCGGCGTGATGACCATCCCGGGGCTGATGCCTACCCAGGAATGCCGTCAGTTGCTCCTCAAGGATAATATAGACATCAGCGGACACCGATCCCACCAATTGACCATCGAGATGATAAAGCAAGCCAAGCTTGTCCTTGGCATGACTTCCTTTCATGTGCAGATGGCGCTCCGCATGACGGAATGCGCCAGAGGCAAAACATTCCTGCTGAAAGAATACACGGGAAGCGATCCGAAGAACGGGCAAATCCAGGACCCGATGGGCTGCACCCTCGAGGTTTACAAGAAGGTGTACCGGGAGATCAAAGCGGGCTGCAAGCGCTTAGTGAAGATGGACCTGCTCGGCGCGCCGCATGCTCCTACCCGGGGAAGAGCGGCCGCGCATAAGAAGGCCCTCAAGAAGACCGCGGGCAAAGAGCAAGAAGAAGCGGCCCTGGAAATGACGGAGAGCAAGCCCACGCCCAAGAAGACTGAGGCGCCCAGTAAAGCGGGCGCGCCCAAGAAGGCCGCTGTGACCGCCGAGGTGAAAGCCCCGGTTGGGAAGACCGCAAAACCGCCCCTCGTTAAGCCCGCTCCAGAGCGCGTTGCGCTGACAACGGGCGGCGCCAAGAAGGCTCCCGAGGCCCAAAAGGTCTCTGACGGTAAACCCGTGAAGGCCCCCGTCGCCAAAGCCCCCACACCCGCCAAACCGGCCGCCGCCAAACCGGTTGCCACCAAACCGGTTGCCACCAAACCGGCCGCCGCCAAACCGGTTGCCACCAAACCGGTTGCCACCAAACCGGCCGCAGCCAAACCGACCGCAGCTCTGAAACCGGCCGCCCCCAAACCGGCCGCCCCCAAACCGGTTGCCAGCAAACCGGCCGCCCCAAAACCGGCCGCAGCCAAACCGGTTGCCAGCAAACCGGCCGCCCCCAAACCGGCCGCAGCCAAACCGGTTCCCACCAAACCGGCCGCCCCCAAACCGGTTGCCAGCAAACCGGCCGCCGCTCTGAAGCCGGCCGCACACGGAAAGAAGCCGGTCCCAAATGTGAAGAGATCCGCCGCGCCCGCCGCCTCTCGCAAAAAAAGGAAATAGAACACCATGATAATCGCTTTCGCCAACGATCACCGCGCCACTGCAATGCGGCGCGAGATCCTGGACCACCTAAAAAAGACCACACACAATATTCTGGATTTGGGCACGGATTCCACCGAGTCCGTGGACTATCCGGAGATGGCGAAGAAGGCGGCCCATGCCGTCCAGTCCAAGCAGGCGGACGTCGCGATCCTGATCTGCGGCACCGGCATCGGCATGTGCATCGCCGCAAACAAGTTCCGGGGCATTCGCTGCGCCTTGTGCACCGATGAATATGGCGCGCGGATGGCCCGGTCCCACAACGACGCCAATGTCCTCGCGCTACGGGGGCGGCGCATGGACGTGGAACAGAACCTGTCCATTATTGAAACGTTTCTGAACGGTAAGTACGAAGGCGGGCGCCACCAGAGACGCCTGGACATGATAGCCCGATCCGAGAAGGAGCCCGATGATGCCCAACCTTGACCTGCTGCGGAACGCCGATCCCGAAGTTACCGTCTCGCTTGAAAAGGAGTTCGGCCGCCAGATCGGCACACTCGAGATGATCGCCTCGGAGAACTTCGCCAGCCCGGCGGTCATGCAGGCTCAAGGCTCGGTTCTCACCAACAAGTACGCCGAGGGATACCCCGGC
>Ga0315281_10012204_pt1 | contig 11725 bp, 11 predicted proteins | sample YL17G07_0_MG_FD_204540 | JGI IMG/M metagenome (GOLD analysis project Ga0315281, IMG submission 204540) | Sediment microbial communities from Yellowstone Lake, YNP, Wyoming, USA - YL17G07_0 | ecosystem: Environmental > Aquatic > Freshwater > Lake > Sediment | place: USA: Wyoming | collected... | reverse complement strand
GGCATCCCGAGGCAACGCCCGGCTGAGCTGCGAGACGCATGCCGACTTCAAGCGGGACCAGGGCGAGAGGTGGAACGGGGAGGGTCTCGGACGTGAAGGACCTCCGCCCCCAGTGGGGGAAGGGCGCCAAGGGCACGGCCACGATCGAGCGCTGCTGACCGCGAGCAGGAACCTCCTGGCGCAGTGTTTGATGCGGCCTACTTTGTGGAACCGCGAGCGGTAGGCAGCGACCCCCTCGGCGAGCGCCGCAGCGTGGCAGGTTTCGCGCGGATAGGGGAGCTGCTTTGCCGCCGGCGCCGGCTTTGCGCCGGCCGACTTCACAGAGGGCCTGCAGATTGCTGGCTTTGGACCTGACGACAGCACATGAAGACCTCCGGCAAGGCGAGAGTCGTGACATGAACACGGGGGTCACTCTCCTCAAAGCACCACTCCGGGGCGCGTCGCTCCGAGACGACGCTCAAGCGGCCGTGAAGGCAACGTCTACGCTCGTGGCGAAGCAGTCACTCGTTATGCCCGATGATGACCGAGGCACGTGTGGCCGCGTGGCACGCGTCTCTCGTTGCGGCACCAGGTTGGAGGATCCATGGATGTAGCTCGATCACTGCGCGGCGTCATCGGCCACTTCGGCGCCGCCGCCGCCGCCGAGTGCGAAGAGGAGACCTGCGCGGCGAGTGAGGACCGCGAGCGCCGCTGCGAGGCGCGGCTCGGAGTGCGTCGCCCCAGGGCAGCCCACGGCTCCGACTTTGACGACATCTATGATGACGAGTCATCGGCGCATGGGCGGTCTTCGCGGGACTTCTGCGCACGTCCTCTGGCCCTTGTGCGCCCGCAGCGGATCGAGTTCGCCCTCGTCGCTCCGCGGAGCTTCGACGAGGCGCAGCAGATCGCCGACCGCTTCCGCGCCGATGCTCTTGTCATCGTCGACCTGCAGGGCTGCGAGGCGGAGCTCGCCAAGCGTCTGATCGACTTCTGCAGCGGCCTCACCTATGCGCTGGAGGGCAGCCCGCAGCTCGTCGAAGAGGCGATCCTCATGTTGGCGCCGAAGCACGTCGAGCTGTCGGGTGAGCCCACCTTGGGTCTCCGCGCGAAAGGCTTCTTCAACCGCGTCTGAGGTGCCCCGTGATGCTCCTAGAGACCGTCAAGCGCCATTCAGGTTCTCGAGGTCAGCGCGCAGCGCGCGGTACACCTCGCGTGCCAAGTAGCGCTTGAGGCAGCGGATGCTCTCCATCTTGGAGAGGCCTTCCTTGGTGCGCCGCGCGACGTAGGCGCGCCTGCGCGGGTCGGGGCGGAGGCGCACGACGAGCGCCATGTGCAGTGCCCGGTTGGCGGCGCGGTCGCCGCCGCGATGCAGCCGCTGCCGCGTCGTGCGGCCGCTCGAGGCGGGGATCGGGGCCACGCCGCACAGATGCGCGAAGGCGGCCTCCGAGCGCCGGCGTTCGGGGTTGTCGCCGGCGGTGACGAGCAGCTGGCCGGCATGCTCGACGCCGACCGCCATAAGGCCGATCGTCTGTGGCGCCGCCCGACGTACCAGCTCCGTGAGCGCCGCGTCGAGCTCGGCGATCTCCCCTTCAAACGCCGTGATGCGACCTGCCAGGCTGCGCAGCGCGGCCTTCGTGCCCTGTAGCGCGTCGGCGAGCCGCTCATGGTCGGGCCGCAGGGCGGCGCAGGTGGCCACAAGGGCTCTGGTGGAGAGCGAGTCGAGGCGCTCGCGTTGCTCGGCCGGGGCACTCACGACCATCGTCTTCAGGCTGTTGATGGCGGCGCTTCGAGCCTTGATTGCTCCCCTGCGCACCGTGCGCAGAGTGCGGATCGACTCGACGATGCCGTGGCGCCCTTTGGGCAGCGCCTGCGCCGTGCCGGCGAGCACCGCTCTGGCGGCGGCCTCGGCGTCGATCTCGTCGCTCTTGCCGCGCTGACGCCGCAGGCGACGCGCGGGGCGCTCGATCTCGAGTACGACAACGTCGGCGGCGTCGAGGTGACGCGCCAGTCCGGCGCCGTAGGTGCCGGTCGCCTCGATGCCGACACGTAGCAGCCGGCCGTGCGAGGCGAACCAGGCGAGCATCGCGCGGTAGCCTGCGCGCGTGGTCGCGAACGCCTGCGTGCCCAGGACCTCGCCGACTGCGTCGACCACCGCTGCGGTGTGCAGGTCCTGGTGCGTATCGACGCCGCCGATGACATCGCGGCTGGTCGGTGCGATGCCGTGCACGTCGGCTCCCTTCGCTTCGATGACCGGAGTCGGCACCGGCCTTGCCCGACGCCGGACACGACAGTGAAGGGACGCCTGCTTCGCGGTCAGGCTCTCATCAGGTCACGTGCATCGGCCGAGGTCGGCACCTCGACCGGCTGTCCCCGAGTGGCCGACACGTCCGAGGAATGACACGCAAATGGTCGGTCAGAGTGCGGGTCAGGCCACCGGGGGCAGTCGATCCTGCACATCCTCTCGTGTCGATCGCTATGTGGGTCAGGCCACGCGAGGAAGCCGGTAGGCACATACTCACTGTCCGAATGATGCACGAGCCCCGGCTCCGGTCGCCGCATCGTCGTCCCCATCCCCAAGGCGTCGATCACGATCTCGGCCTTGAGGTCGTCGCGCATCGACCAGCCGACGATGCGCTTGGTGCAGGCGTCCATGACCACGGCGAGGAACAGCCAGCCCTCCCAGGTCGGCACGTAGGTGACGTCGGCGAACCAGACCCGGTTCGGCACGCCCGCCGTGAAGTCGCGGCGCACGAGGTCCGTCGCCGGCTCGCTCTCAGGCGCGGCCGCCTTGCGTCGCCTGCGCCTGCCTTCGCGTCCCGAGACGCCGGCGATGCCGAGCTCGCGCATCAGGCGAGCGACGCGCTTGCGGGAGACGCGGATGCCCTCGTCGGCCAGGTCACTCGCGAGGCGCGGCGAGCCGTAGGTGCCGTGGCTCCTCTCGTAGTAGTGCGCGATGCGCTCCTTGAGCCTTGCGTCCTCGAGCTTGCGAGCGCAGAGCGCGCGCCTCCTCCATCCGCACCTCACGTCTGAGGCGCCTGAGCTCGAGGCGCTCCTCGCTCGTCAGGCCGTCCTCGAGCCCCTCGTCGACCTGGGCCTGGTGGACCCACTTGCGTAAGGTGCCCGGAGCGACGCCTATCTGATGAGCGGTCACCCTGATCCCACGTCCGCCGATGCGGTACAGCCTGACCGCTTCGGTCCGAAACTCCCGCGTGTACGCCACGCTGACTCCCTTCTCGAACACTCACGTGTCCACTTTCAGGGTGTCAACGGAACCGGGCCAACTCCAGTGCCGCGGCCGCTGTATAGTGCGTGAGGAATCACTACACGAGTCTGTGTCGGTCGTTCGTCGAGAAAGGAGCTGGTCTCATCGTCTGTGACCTATTCGTGAGACCTCCAGATACAGGCACCGATCGAGAGTGAGGTTCGGACAAGGCGGACCTCGCAACGACTAGCTTCGGGGGGACCATATGTCGGATGGGGTGTGGACAAGAAGGATGAGTCGCCGGACCTTCTTGGGTGCGGCAGGGGCAGCGACCCTGGGCGTTGGCCTTGCAGCCTGCGGCGCGAAATCGGCACCGGTCTCTGGCGCCAGCTCGGTCGCCAGCATCAAACCCCAGGTCGATGGCGATCTGAACTACTTCAACTGGTCGGACTACATGAACCCCACCATCATCAAGGGCTTCGAGAAGGAGTACGGGGTGAAGGTCCACCAGTCCTACTTCGACAACATGTCCGGCATGATGGCGAAGATCAGGGCTGGTGTGAGCTACGACGTCACGTTTCCGGAGGCCGTCGAGGCCTATCAGCTGAGGGAGGGCGGGTATCTGCTGGCCTACGATCACTCTGAGCTCTCTACCTGGAAGCAAGTCATCCCCTTCTTCCATAACCCCTGGTACGACCCCGAGTCGCTGCACACGGTGCCCTATGTCCTGTGGACGACGGGCATCGGCTGGAACTCGGAGAAGGTCGGCGACATGACCGGGTCGTGGGACGACCTGTGGAACCACCCGGAGGCTAAGGGCTACATCAATCTGCTCAATGACATGCACGAGACCCTCGGCATGAGCCTGCTGCGTCTCGGTTACGACTTCAACTCAGTCGACCCCGGCGAGCTCGCGAAGGCGACCGACGCTCTGCTGCAGCTCAAGCCGCTGCTCCGCTCCATCACGACCGACGATATCCCGGCCATAAGCGGTGGCCAGGTGTGGATCCACCACTGCTGGTCGGGCGACTTCTGGATCGCCATGAGCCGCATGAAGGCCTCAGAAAGGAAGTACTGGAAGTACGAGACCTGTAAGGAAGGGGTGCCCGTCGGCAGCGACACGATGGTCATCTTGAAGAACGCCCCCCACCCGGGAACGGCACTCCTCTTCATCGACTGGGTGCTGGCGCACGCCGCTGAGAACGTTGGCTGGGTCGGCTTCCCGATGCCGGAGACACACGCGCTTTCGGCGTTTGGGAAGATCGTGTCCGACTACCCGTCCCTGAACGTCACGGTGGACATGCTCACTCATGGCGAGCCTTTCAAGTATCTCGGGCAGGCCGGCCTGCAGCTTTGGACGCAGGACTGGACCAAGTTCATGGCCTGACGGTCGGGGCTATCGGAAGACGGGCGATAGTCAAGCGGGCAGGTGATGATGCATCGGTGGGTGTGGCGACTGTTCTTGATCCCCGGGGCGATGTGGCTCGTCGTGCTCTTCGTGGTGCCGGTGGGCTTCATCGTGGCGGTTTCGTTCGGTACGGTGGACATCGTGGGAGCCCCCGTGTACGGTTGGCACCCCGGCAACTACACGCCGATCTTGCAGTCAATCTACATTAGGGTGTTACTGCGCTCGCTGACCTTCGCGCTAGCGACCACCGTCATCTGCATACTGCTCGGCTATCCCGTCGCATACTTCGTGGTGCGCTTCGGCGGCCGCTACAAGGGCCTCCTCCTCGGCCTCGTGATCCTCCCCTGGTTCGTGGACTATCTGGTGCGGATCTACGCTTGGGTCTCGCTTCTGGGCGACCAGGGCTTTCTGAACGGCCTGCTGCACGCCTTCGGCATGCCCGGCAGTCCGCCGCTGCGGCTGATCAACACGCCGTACGCCGTCATCGGCGGTCTCACCTATGATTACCTACCGTTCATGATCCTGCCGCTCTTCGCCGTCCTCGACCAGATCGGCGATGCCGTGATCGAGGCCGGGAAGGACCTCTACGGCACACCCGCACAAACGTTCTTCCGCGTCACCCTGCCCATGAGCCTGCCGGGCCTCATGGCCGGCTGCGTTCTCGTGTTTCTGCCCTCAGCGGGCGACTTCGCCACGGCACAGTTGTTGGGTGGCCCCAACAGCTACATGATGGGCAACCTCATCGACGGGGTGTTCGAGGGAGGCGGATTCTGGCCGTTCGGCGCCGCTCTGACGGCGCTCGTCCTCGCCGTGCTCTTCGTCCCCATGCTCCTCTACGTTCGTTACGCCCTGCGTGGCGGAGGGGTGCTCTCCGGATGAGTGAAGCGGATACAATTGATCGAGCGGCAGCGAGGGCGACGGCCGAGCGGCAGGAGCTGGGAGCCGAGGCAGCGGTCGGCGTGCTGCGGCCGAGCTCGCGGCTCGCGCGGCATCGGCGTAGCCCGTTGGATCGGCCCCGGTTCCTCTACGTGATAATGGCTTTCGTCTTGGTCTTTCTGTTCGCGCCGATAGCCCTGGTGGTCGTCTTCTCGCTCAACGCCACCCCTTCGCTGGCCACCTTTGGCGGCTTCAGCCCGCGCTGGTACGAGCAGCTCATGCACGACTCCGCGCTTCTCTCGTCGCTCTTCCTCAGTCTTCAGATCGCGGCCGCCACGACAGTCGTGTCGACCGTGCTCGGCACGCTGCTCGCGCTTGGACTGGTACGGGCGAAGAGCCGCTGGACGCGCCCCACGCAAACCGTGATGGTCTGGCCCCTGCTCAACCCGGAGATCGCCACCGCGGTGGGGTTGCTGCTGTTCTTCAGCCAGTTCGGCCTCACCCTCTCGCCGACCACCGTCACGATCGCCCACATCACCTGGGCCATCCCCTACGTGGCGATTATCCTGCGCTCGCGCATCGTGGGGTTAGACCCGGAGATCGAGGACGCAGCGATGGACCTCGGCGCCACCGAGCTCGGAGCTCTGCGGCTGGTCGTCATGCCGCTGCTGTGGCCGACCATCATCGCCTCGGGCCTGCTCATCTTCGTCATGTCCTTCGACGACTTCGTCACCTCCTACTTCACGAGCGGCAGCGGAGTGCCGCCACTACCGGTCGCCATCTACTCCATGATCAAGCACGGGGTCTCGCCCGAGATCAACGCGCTCGGCACACTGATGATCGTGCTCAGCGTAGGCACCGTGTTGCTGGCCTTGGCGGTGTTTCGCATGCGGCGCCCAGTCGCGAAGGGAGAGGCAGTGGTCGACCTCACCGGCAGTGGTGTTGCTTGAGGCCAGCTGAACTTGGGAGCGGTTGCGCTCGTCCAGTCGTGAGACCGGCTTTGGGGAGACCCGTAAGACCGAGGGCGGGGCCGGCATCAGGTACGAGGGTAGGGTGAGCCCGGAACGTGGATCTGGCGAGCGGGCCGGCAGCGCCAGGCCCCTCGCCTGTTCATCTTGCCCGCTGACTTGCACCGAGACCTGCTTTCGCGGCCACTGGAGAAGCGAGATGCGGGATAACAACAGGCCTCGCAATACCGGCTTCAGTAGGCCGTCTTCAGAGACTCTGAAAGGAGACGTCTGTATACGGTGTCTACACCAGTACGGAACCGAAGGTCGGGGTGCCGACGCATTGCCGACGAGACGCCTCGTCAAGGCCCAGAATGCCTGGACACGAGCCAGAAACCTGGACTGTGCAGCACAAAGGCACGCTGACCACTACGTGCCGTCACGCCTGCTGCATGATTCCTGAACCTGGCGTCGCTGGTTTGATTCCAGCCGGGGGCACCAGTTCTTGCCTGCTCAGGGCGATTTCGTGTCGTGCGCGAACGTGCCCGGAACTTCCGTGTGTTACAGCCGAGGCTGTGATTGCGGTGCCAGCGCTCTCTCGATAGACGACCCTCAGAGGTTGGGCGATCGAGGGAGGGCGGACGTCGTGCTCATCGAGCTGGGAGTCGTGGAGCAGCGCTACAGGCAGTGCTCGAGCTCATGGGCGGTCTACCCGTCACCGAGGTCTCACGGGGCTGAGTGGTCGCAGACATGATGAGGTATGGCAACGGATGCTGAGGCCGCGGCGACCGTTGTCAGCGGCCGTGATCAGCGGCGCGGTCGAGGGTGTACGCGGCAAAACGGACCACCGCGCTGACCGAGGCCTCGAGAAGAGGAGCCATGTTGACTTGGCCTCGATGGCCCGGCTCCTGCGGGTAGGTCCCGTCCTGCACTGGTATGCGTCTCCGGGTTCGTCTGTTCACAGCCTTGCATCGATTCGCTCCTCCGCGCGGGGCGAGCAGCAGGAACACGGCCTTGATGGCGATTGACGCGGCGATGCTCTCGCAGACGACGGCCCCGTGTGCCGCGACAGCCGAACGAGCCTGCGACGAGGGCGACCACACTGACCTCCCGGTACCGGTGATGATTTGAGTTGAGTCCCGCAGTATGCTGTGGTTTCTGAAGTAGCGGTCCCGGTAGAGAACGACCACCGTGGGTCGGCAAGTACCTGCTCGATGCCGTTGGCTACTGAACGGGCAGAAGAGAAAGGTAGTCGGGCGACGGGGGTGAAGCGTTCCCGCTGCCCGACGCAGCGGCCTTGTCGGTGGAAGTGCCGGGAGTCGCGGCGCGAGGAGGGTGACATGCGGTTCGCAGGGCAGACTGACGAAGCAGACGAGCCAACGGGCGCCGCTCATCGGCCCACGCCCGCCGACGCGACCCGACAGGTGAGTGAGCGGGAGATCGTCGGCCTTACCCGAGAGGTGGCGCGCGGCGGCATCTCCCGCCGGCAGTTCCTGGTGCGCGCGGCGGCGCTCGGCCTGAGCACGTCGGCGATCGGAGCGGTGCTGGCCGCCTGCGGCACCGGGGATGAGCCGACGGCGGCCGAGACGAAGATCGAGAAGGTGGTGCCGGAGCAGATCGTCTTCTTCAACTGGACCCAGTACCTCGCACCGGCCAACAAGAAGAACTTCCAGAAGGAGACCGGCATCAAGCTGGTCGAGACCTACTTCGACGACAACGAGGCGCTCTACGCCAAGCTCAGCGCCGGCACCACGGGCTACGACGTGATCTGTCCGTCCGACTACATGGTCCACATCATGACCATGGCAGGTCTGTTGACGCCCCTCGACATGTCGCTGATTCCCAACTTCAAGAACGTCGACCCCAAGTGGGACAAGCCCGCGTTCGATCCCGAGACCGACGGCCACAAGTACAGCGTGCCGTACCAATGGGGGACGACCGGCATCAGCGTGCGCCTCGACAAGGTGGCGGAGACGGTCACCAGTTGGAACACGATGTGGGACCAGAAGTACAAGGGCCAGATCATCATGGACAGCGAGATGCGGGAGACGATCGGCGCGGCGCTGAAGCTGCTCGGGTACTCGCTCAACTCGACCTCGGAGGACGAGCTCACCGCAGCGGGCGACAAGCTCATCGAGCAGAAGCCGCTGGTCGCCGCCTACGACGCGAACAACATGAAGCGCAACATCGTCCAGGGGACGCCACTCGTGCACGCGTGGAACGCCCAGGCCCTGCTCGCGATGGACGCGGTCGGCCAGGACAAGGTCGGGTACGTCCTGCCGGACGAGGGCTTCACGGTCTGGACCGACTGCAACGCCATCCCCAAGGGTGCAAACAGCGTGTACGGAGCCCATCTCTGGCTGAACTTCATCTGCGATCCGAAGAACCAGGCCGACCTGACCGACTATGCCTGGTACCTCTCGCCGGTACCGGCCGCCTACGACTTCATCGAGACCCAGCTCCTGATAGACAACTTCCCGACGCAGGAGGAGCTCGCGAGGGGCGAGATCCTGAACGATATCGGCGAGTCAACTCGCCTCTACTCCGAGACCTGGCTGCGCGTGAAGTCGGCGTGAGCGCCCGCGGGCGCCGTCGCGATCCAGCGTGAGTCGTGCCGCCCCGTCCGGCGTGCTTCAGACGGGGCGGCATTGCCTTCCGCGTCAGCTCAGTCGCGGTGCAGGCGCAGGCCGTTGCCGGCGACGAGGGTCGTCGCCCATGAGGGCGATGTCGACGGTGTCCAGCGCGGCGTCGGTGCTGGCGGCGCCCGTCTGCACATCGTCGTCCGTCCCTTCGGCGCGATCGGGTACGGCGTCCGGTCACTGCTAGGGCAGTCGCTTGCCGCCTGCGCCGACGACCCTTCCCGTCTCAGACGACGCCGGCCCGTTCCCGGAACCGTCGAACGCAGTTGATCGGGAGATCCAGGAGCTTGCCGATCCGGAACTTGGCCTCCAGGGCGCTGCTCTCGGTGGGGTAGGTGGACTCGAAGGTCGTGATGCGCCCAAGCTGGCGCTCCCCCCGCACGTCGGCCATCGCCAGAGGGTCGGACAGATCGCCGGGAGTGACGCCCAGGCGCTCGGCGACGTAGGCCTTGGCCGCTCTGATCCGCATACCCCGGGTGATCTGCATGCGCGCCACCAGATCTCCAGCAGCGCGCACCCCGCACATCCCCGAGGCCACGGCGTGAGCGACCGGCATCCCCATGGGGTCGCCGCCACCGACCTACAACCCGTCCAGCCGCAAGATATCGACGCAGGCTCGAGAGGCCCTCGAGACGGCGTCGAGCGGAGGGTAGCTGCACATCGGCACTGCGCCGACGCCCATCCCCACGTTCATGTGGACGGGGATCTCGGCGACATCCGAGCACGGTTTCACCAGAGTCAGCGTCCGGGCGATGTTCCACGCGCCCGACTTGCGCGAGTTCACGTTCACCGCCGGCCCGAAGACCGTCGCTCCCGCCCGGCGCACGAGCTCCATCTGCTCGCGTGGCCGGAGACCAGCCAGTCGCACCCCGTCGTACTCGAGCTCACCGTGCATGCCGAGGACGAACTCGCCTGCCATCCCGACCTGGATGCCCATGTCGGGATGGGCCGCGCGGACCTTCTCGACCGCCCGGAGCGTTGCCAGGAAGTCGGCGTCGCCGGCGGCGCCGGCGGTGTCGAAGTCGATGCCGTCGGCGCCCGCCGCCCACATCCCGTCGGCGACCTGGACCATGTCGCTGACGGCCTACTCGACCGCCTCTTCCTGGGCGGCTCGCGCCTCGTCGATCCGCGTCATCGGCAGTAGTTCCGACCAGTTCGGCGCGGGGCCGTCCGGCTGGGAGTAGAGCCCGAGGTTCGGCATCGCGCCGTACATCACCGGAGCCGTCAGGACGAGCTGGACGTCCTTCATACACTGGGCTTCGTACCCGAGGATGGTCTTGATAGCCTTGAACGAGTAGTCGACGTGCCCGAGCTCCACGGAGTCGGCGCCCATCATCTGCTCGTAGATGAGCAGGTCCTGCGTGCGGGTGCCGACGGTCTTCGAGCCGGAGCCGTCGTAGGTGAGCACGACCTCGTCGCCGATGTCGACTGCCGAGAACCGTGCCGGTGACGCCCAGATCTCGAGGAGGTGATCGAGTTCTGCACCGGTCAACGGCGGGACTTTCGCTCGCGTCGCCGCGGCCAGAGTGCCCGCTTCCAGATCAGAGCGAAGCTCGCTGCGCGTCATCAAGATGAGCGAGCCGTCACCGGCGCGCGTCGGGATTCTGCTTTCCACGTCGCTACCTCCCGTGTGTGGCAATTGCCCGAACACAATAGTCCTCCCTCACCCCGGATACCACGCCGTTCAAAGACGAGCGCGAGCGCCAGAGGCGCTCGCGCCTCCCTGTTCCAGCAGGAGCCGCGAGTGCGTGCCCTGAGAAGTACGAATACCCCGATTCGCCTTCCGAACAGCGGTTCTCTAGGATGCAGCGATGCTCTTCTCCCTCCTCTGTACGGTGTTGCGCGCCGTCCTGCGCTTGGCGCCTGCAGGCGAAGAGCACGACCGGGAGGTCGAGATCCTCGTGCTTCGCCACCAAGTGAAGGTCTTGGGTGGCAAGGTCGGCCGCCCTAAGCTGCGACGGCGCGACCGGCTGTTCCTTGCCGCGGCGGCACGCCTGCTGCCCCGCGAGCGCTGGTCGTGCTTCATGATCACCCCAGCCACGCTGCTCGGTTGGCATCGTCAGTTGGTGAAACGCAAGTAGACGTACCGGTACACGCGAACCGGGCGGCCGCCGCTTGACCCGGGGATTCGGCGCCTGATCGTGCGGATGGCCAAAGACAACCCGCGCTGGGGCTATGTGAGGATCCGGGGGGAGCTGCGCAAGCTCGGCATCTTCGGCGGGGCGACCTCGATCAAGCGGCTGTTGCTTCCAGAAGGCCTCGGCCCCGCCCCTCGGCAAATTCCTAGTTGGGGGGAGTTCTTGCGCACCCAAGCCGACGGCATCCTGGTCTGTGGCTTCTTCACCGTGGAGAGCGCGTTCTTCAAGACGCTCCATGTACTGTTCTTCATCGAGGTCGGTTCACGCCGGCTGCACATCACCTCCGCAACGCGCAACCCGAGTACCCCTTTCGTCACCCAGCAGGCGCGCAACCTGTGCTGCGAGCCCGACGAGCGCGAGACGCCGCTGCGCTTCCTCATTCGCGATCGGGACTCCAAGTTCTCGGGCACCTTCGATGAGGTGCTGCGCAGAGAGGGCATTCGGATCATCCGCACGCCGATCAGATCACCGAAGGCCAACGCCTATGCCGAGCGATGCGTCAAGACGCTGCGTCACGGAGTCCTCGACTGGACCTT
>Ga0315281_10012203_pt1 | contig 11726 bp, 12 predicted proteins | sample YL17G07_0_MG_FD_204540 | JGI IMG/M metagenome (GOLD analysis project Ga0315281, IMG submission 204540) | Sediment microbial communities from Yellowstone Lake, YNP, Wyoming, USA - YL17G07_0 | ecosystem: Environmental > Aquatic > Freshwater > Lake > Sediment | place: USA: Wyoming | collected... | reverse complement strand
TGTTTTATTTTTTCTTGCCGATAATCACTTCGTCAATCAATCCGTATTCCTTTGCCTCGTCGGCTGACATAAAATAATCCCTATCTGTATCTTTCTGGATTTTCTCTAAAGACTGTCCTGTATGGGCAGCTAATATTTCATTAATCCTGTCACGCATCTTTAAAATCTCCTTGGCATGTCGGGATATGTCTTCTGCTGCACCCTGAATACCGCCCCAGGGCTGATGAATCATAATCCGTGAATTGGGTAAGGTCTGACGCTTACCCTTTGTCCCGGCGCATAAAAGCAGCACAGCCATGCTTGAGGCCTGACCCACGCAATAAGTCGCTACATCGCATTTGACAAACTGCATGGTATCGTATATTGCCAGACCCGCTGTTACCGAACCGCCGGGAGAATTAATATAGACATTTATCTCTTTGTTAACATCCTCCATCTGTAAAAATAACATCTGGGCAATAACCAGATTTGCCACATAATCATCAATAGGTGTACCAATAAATATTATACGGTCCTTTAATAGCCGCGAATAGATGTCATAGGCACGTTCATAACCCCGTGAGGTCTGTTCAATAACCATCGGTACCAATGTCTGATTTTTTGCACTCATATCCACCTCCGTATTTTAAGAAGACTCCTGCCACTCTGCCTCTTTTAATAAGAATTCCATCACCCGACGAGGCATATGGTCGTCTAAGGGAATGCTTTCTTTTTTGGCTATCTCTGCTAGCACCAGATACACCTTAACCTGTTTTTTTGCCTCTGGCTCAAGTTCGCTAGAGAGCTTCTTTTCCTGCTCATCGATCTTCTCGCGGGGCATCCCTTTTAATGCCAACTCAACCTTCGCCTGTTTTACCAGATCTTCCAATTGACGCCTAATTAAGGATTGCGGTATTTTAAAATCCAGATCTTTGATTAAATTATCGATGAGCTCGTTTTCTATCCTCTGACGCTCCTGATTATCCTTCTTGAGTAGAATCTGTCTTTCTACGGCCTTTTCTAATTCCGTTAAATTTGGATAACCTAAACTCCTGGCAAAATTATCGTCTACCGAATCGAGTTTTCTCGATTCTTTTAAATAATCGGTATCGCGCTTTATTTCATCGGCAGTTACCGTAATATTTTTGTAATTTATCTTCTGATTTTTATAATTGTTAATGGGGATTTCGGGGCTTACTTCTACCGTTGCTTTAAACGAAAGGTTATTCCTGTCCAATTTTACCTCGGAAATCTCGGGTAACTCTATAACATCAAGTCCTTCTTTTCCAATCGCCTCATTATACACATCCGGTACTAATTCCTTAAGCGCCCGTTCATGTGCATGGGCCGAATAATGTTTTTCTAAGATATCCCGTGGGGCGTGTCCCTGACGGAATCCCGGGACCTTTGCCTCTTGCGCAATTCTCTTAAAGACATCTTCGAATTTATTCTTTACGATATCTCCGTTTACGCTAATGCTGATTTCCCTTTTTGTACCATCAAGCTTTTTTACCTCTGTCTTCATTATTTGTTAATTCCTTTCCTACATCCGGAATTTCTCACCCAGGTATATCTGGCGCGCCTGAGGGTTGTTAATTAAATCACTGGCACTACCTGAAATAAGAATTTTGCCTTCGGCGATTAAATAGGCCCTATCTGTTATGGAAAGCGTCTCCCTTACATTATGGTCCGTAAGTAAAATCCCCAAACCTCTTTCCTTTAGCTCCTTGATAATTTCCTGTGCCTCATTAACCACAATCGGGTCTATCCCTGAAAACGGCTCATCCAGGAGTATAAAAGAAGGGTTTGTCACCAAGGCACGCGTAATCTCCAGGCGCCTTCTCTCGCCGCCGGACAAAGTGTAGGCTTTATTTTTAGCCAGATGAGAGATATTTAACTCCTCAAGCAGATTTTTAAGTCTGCTTTTTCTTTCAGCCCTGCTTAAAGGTAATGTCTCTAAAATTGCAAGGATATTTTCCTCTACGCTAAGTTTTCTAAATATCGAGGGCTCCTGAGAGAGATAACCTATCCCGAAACGCGCACGTTCATGTATAGGCAAAGTCGTTAAGTCATTATTATCAAAAATAATCCTGCCTTCGTTTGGAGAAATAATGCCGACAATCATATAGAATGTCGTGGTCTTTCCTGCGCCGTTTGGACCGAGCAGACCGACGATCTCACCGCGCTTGACCTCAATGTCTACGCCCTTAACTACCTCCCTGCCGTCGTAAGATTTGGATAAACCTCTGATTTCCAGAAGGTGCATTTATTTTAAATCCTCGCTTGAATAGATGATTAATCTGGGCCGACCGCTTAAGATGATCTTTCTGTCAGATGCGGTATAAATTGCCTCTTCGCTATAGGAGATGTTTTCTCCCCTGACAACCTTGACATTACCCCGTGCAATTATCTTATCTATCTTGCTGCCCATAAGATTAGGGGTCTTAGCCGTCTCATTGGTATTCTGAGATTCTTTATTGGATGCGATAAAATAAACATCCATCTTGTCACTGTAGATTACCGAGTCAGACCTCTCCACTTTGACATTATTATTAAAGGAGGCAATATTCCTTTGGTAATCTATCTCTAACGGCCCATCGCAGGTAATAATGATTTTTTCTTTGATCCCTGCAGCCTGATCTTGATTTGGATTCACCGGATTAATATCCAGCCTGACATCTTTTTCCAAGGCCACCTTTTTCAGATTAGGCTCACCCTTGGCACCGCGGGCGACTGTAACCATGTTGTCTCTTTGTATATTCACGGTATCTTGCGTAGTCACTAGCTGATTTTTTCTGTCCCAGTCCAGGGAATCCGTGGTCAGCTTTGTGCCTGAAGAAGTAGTAATCACCACGTCCTGCTCTAAATGCACCCTGCCATCTATTTTATTAAAATCACCGCGACGAGCGGTAAGCTTTATATCTTCCTCTTTCCCGTAGAGATTGCCTACCACTTCCTTAAGCTTTACTACCTCGGAGAATATGTCCGCGGATTTACCGGAAAGGTCCCAGCTTTTCTTGCCTTTCTCACCGTAGCCGGCAAGGGAAAAATCACTGATCTGCTGGTCTGACTCTATCTCTGTTTTCTGTGCCTCGGCACAGAAAACAGAGGTGGTTAAATTTATAAAAACAAAAACCAAGATAAATCTTTTAAATATCATAAAGCCCCAAAATCTCTTGCCATTTACCCTGCGACTTAAGGATAAGCTCAGCAACTTCACGTACTGCGCCGCGACCGCCCTCTTTTAAGGTAACGTAGGATGCTGCCTGCTTAACCTCTGCTGCAGCATTAAATACCGCTATAGGAAAACCCACCTTTTTCATAAGACAGAGGTCCACCAAATCATCACCCACAAAACATACTTCGCTAATATCAGCTTTGTATTTCTTTAATATTTTATCTAACACAGCTGACTTGGGAGAGACATTCGCAAAGACTTCTTCAACCCGCATATCACGGGCGCGCGGTCTGATTGAGCGTGAACCCTTGGCAGTAATCAAAACTGTCTTTATACCGCACCTGTGCAGGGCATAAACGCCCAGGCCGTCGTGGACATCGAATAATTTCATATCCCGGCCGCCTGAATCATAGACTATGCGGCCATCGGTAAGAACGCCGTCAACATCAAGCAATAATAATTTGACCTTCTTTGCCTTTTCTCTCAATTCTTCTTTAACTTCAACATTCAACATTTTTTTAAACTAATCCTGCCTTTAAAAGGTCCTGCACATCCAAGAGACCTATCGGATGCCTTTTTTTGTCCACCACCGGAACTTCATCTATCTTTTTTTCCTGTAAAATACGCATAGCCTCGGCTGCCAGCATCTCCTTATCCACCACCGTAGGATTCCTGGTCATTACCTCTTTAATCTTACGCCGAGGTAAGTCCTCATCCGTCTCTAAATGCCGACGCAGGTCTCCGTCGGTAAATATGCCCTTTAATCTCCCATTTTTATCCACAACAGTAGCAGAACCAGCCCTTGCCTGTGTAATCTTTAATAAAACTTCGGAAACTCTTTTTTCTTCGTTGACAATAGGATTGGCCTGGCCTTTACGCATAATATCTTCTACCTTCAAAAGCAGGCGTCTGCCTAAAGCCCCACCAGGATGGAAAAAGGCAAAATCTTTTTCCTTAAACCCTTTTAACTCCAAAAGACAGACCGCTAGGGCATCTGCCATTGCCAAGGTTGCGGTGGTAGAGGCAGTAGGTGCTAATCCCAAGGGACAGGCCTCTTTTTTCACCGATACATCCAAGACCACATCACTGTATCTGGCAAGGATGGATTTGGTGTTTCCGGTCAAGGCAATGACTCCAGCGCCAATCTTTTTTAACAAAGGGAGGAGCTGTTTAATCTCTTCGCCTGAGCCGCTATTAGAAATGACGATTACCACATCCTCGGAGGTAACCTTACCCAAATCTCCGTGAATTGCCTCAGCAGTATGTAAAAATAAACTCGGAGTTCCAGTGGAAGCCAGGGTTGCAGAAAACTTCTGGGCAATAATACCGGTCTTGCCCATACCGCTTACCACGACTCTGCCTTTGCTTTTTAAAATTATCCCTAATGCCTTGGTAAAATTCCGGTTAATACGAGATTTTAAAGCACTGACTGCTTCGGCCTCGATATCCAGCACTTCTTTTGCGCGTCTATAGACATCTATCTTCATAGAGCCGCCTCTATTTTTAATGAGCACTTGACTTATGGAGCACGAAGTGCGACATAAGTCAATCTTCTCTGTTTTACTTCTTTGAAGGTGCGAATTAACCCCGCAGGTGCGGGGTAAGTTCGGCCAGATAACTTATGTCGTTCTTCGAACTCCATAAGTTGTGGCCTCACTTATTTTTTTAACCTGCTTCAGCAATCTTTCCAATGCCTCCAGATCAATCATATTCGGACCGTCGCAAAGCGCCTTATCAGGATCGGGATGCACTTCTAGAAACAGGCCATCACAGCCAAAGGCAACTGCAGCACGCGACAGACCCTCCACAAACTCCCGCTCTCCGCTGGAACTTGAACCCCTGCCGCCGGGGATCTGCACGCTATGCGTAGCATCATAAATTACCGGATAACCGAACTCGCGCATTATCGCAAGAGACCTAAAATCCGTAACCAAATTATTATAACCGAAACTAACCCCCCGTTCAGTAATCAGGATTTGCCTATTACCCGTTGATTCAATCTTCTTGATGATGGGTGAAATATCCCAGGGGGCTAAGAACTGACCTTTCTTGACATTTATCGCCTTGCCGGTCTTGGCTGCAGCCACGACGATGTCTGTCTGACGGGATAAAAAAGCCGGTATCTGAATTATATCCAAGATAACCGCTGCTTCAGGGATATCTCTTGAGCAGTGTATATCGCTTAATATGGGGACCTTTAATTGCTGTTTTACTTTATTTAAGATATCCAATCCTTTTTTTATTCCGGGTCCGCGATAAGAATCTATGGAGAGTCTGTTTGCCTTATCGAAGCTGGATTTAAAAATAAAAGGTATGTTTAATTTTGCGGTAATCTCTTTTATCCTCTTTGCAGTCTCTAAACAAGCCTTTTCTGATTCGATAACGCAGGGTCCGGCAATTAAAACCAGTGGATTTTTATCTCCTATTTTAATATTCTTAACGCTAATCTGATGCATTAAATTTTTCCCTTTTCTAGATACAGTCTTACTTTTTCCAGATCCTCGGGTGTATCCACACCCACCGTATCATATTTTGTCTCAATAACCTTTATGCGGAAACCCTCTTCCAAGACCCTTAGCTGTTCAAGGCACTCTATCTTCTCTAAGTTAGAAACGGGCAGATTCTTATAGGTAAAAAGAAAATCTTTGGTATAGCCGTACAGGCCTATATGTTTATAATAAAGGGGCGTTTTTACTTCGGAGTTCTGCGCCTGGAAAGGGATTGTCCCACGAGAAAAATACAGAGCAAAATTATTCTTATCTACCACCACCTTTACTACATTGGGTTCATTGAGTTCTTTTGCATTTTCTATCCTCTTGACAATCGTGGCCATAGAAATTTCACTGTCATCCAAGAGGGCCCGCGCCAGATTATCTATCATCGTAGGATGAATCAGAGGCTCATCGGCCTGAATATTCATTACTATTTTTACATCCAGAGGGTTTACCACTTCAATAATTCTATCCGTGCCGCAGGTATGGCCTTTGGAGGTCATCACAACTTTTGCCCCGAATTCCCTAGCAACATGGGCAACTGAATCATCGTCGCAGGCAATGATTAAATCATCTAAGACGATCGCCTCCTTTGCCCGCTCCCAGACGTGCTGTATCATGGGTTTGCCTAGGATATCTGCCAGGACCTTGCCTTCAAATCTAGTGGAAGAATACCTCGCAGGGATTACTCCGATAACATCCAAATTTAGCCTAACCTTTCTAAAAGTTCTTTCCTTGTAGTTACGGCCGTGCCTACCTTGCCGACCACAATACCTGCGGCAAAGTTGGCGATATGGGCTGCCTCTAATTTCGTAGCAGCGCAACAAAGCCCTAAGGTAAATGCGCTTATTACTGTATCTCCCGCTCCTGAGACATCAAAAACTTCCTGGGTTACCGTCGGTATATGCGTCACGTGTCCGCTCCTCTCAAACAGCTGCATACCGTGTTCGCCAAGGGTGACCAGTATTGATTCTAATTCCAAATATTCCAGAATCTGCCGCGCAGCTAAGTCTATATCTTTATCCGTAAATAATCTGTCGTTGCTCAATTTAAATCTGTTGGTGGTATCTTTAATCTTAAGATTCCTTATCGCATTCTCTAGTTCACGGCGGTTAGGGGTGATAGAAGTAACGCCACGATAGTACTGGAAATGTTCCTCTTTAGGGTCAACGGTAATAATCTTTTTATGGGCGCGCGCCAATGAAATGAGTTCTGCGAGCAGCTGCATATTTATTACACCCTTGCCATAATCTTCGATAATAACCGCATCAAAATCATCTATCTTTTTCTTTATAAATTTAATAATCCTCTGGTTCAATTCACCAGGAAGAGAATCCGTGTGTTCCCAGTCAACCCTGACCACCTGCTGGTGCCCGGCAAGAATACGTGTCTTTACCGTAGTGTGTCTTTTGGGCTCAATAAAGATACCTTCGGTATCTATCTCTCTAAGCTTCAATTCCGAGACTAAAACATCACTATTTTCGTCTTTACCGGTAACCCCCACTAAACAAACTCTACCATCGAGCGAACGGACATTATTCGCCACATTAGCCGCACCTCCGGGTACATAAGTCCTTTTATTCGCCCAGACCACCGGCACCGGCGCCTCGGGAGAAATCCTATCCACGTTGCCCCAGATGTATTCATCTAAGATCAAGTCGCCCACAATCAATATCTTGGCCCTCTTAAATTTATGGATTATTCCTTTTAGATTCTTCATAGTTTCTCCGTTATTGCCTGCGCTAATACCGGGAGCATTATCTCGTGGTGACCAATAATATAGTAACCTTTCCCACTTCTCATCACAGGCCTGGTTACAACGTTCTGCGCAGGGCGATAATGATAAATCATATCGAAATTTGCAGTCGTAAAATCCTCAACCTTATTACCTAAATTACGTGCTAGGTTCAACGCCTTCAAAAAGACCTCTGGCAATATCACCGCAGAACCAAAATTTAAAATCACCCCCCCGCGGTTTAGCCGACTGACATTTTCTACCAGGGAATAGAAATCCCTTAAACTTCCCTCTCCCGTCAATGCCGCATTAAAAGAGGGGTGTTGATGTATGATATCTGTACCGATAGCCACAAATACAAGAACCGGTACCTTATATTTATAGGCGTTATATAATAGGCTCAAATTTCTGTAGCGTAACTTTGACTCGCTAATCTTAAGAGCTACTGCATAGCCCAAACCGAAACCTTCTCGCACGCCTTCCGTTACTGCGCTATTGATAAAGGCGGCGGTCTCCCGAGCCATCCCGAATCTTCCGTCTTTTAAACTCTCTCCCACATCCTCAGAGGTCCTGCCTTGAAGAGCAATCTCAAAATCATGGATAATGCCCGCGCCATTTAAGCAAACACAGGTAATTATCTTCTTTTTCAATAATTCAATTAATACGGGGTTAAGCCCGCATTTGATAACATGGGCACCAGCCATAAAAATTACTGCTTTTTTCTTCTTACGGGCAGAGACTACCGCATCCACTACAGCGCGGATCTCTTTAGCCCTTAATATCTTCGGCAAGGAATCGTAAAAGCGCAAAAAACTGCTGCCGCGCACAGGGGGCTTGGCAAAATGGGCGATTTCTACCTTGCTGTATCTCTTTCTCAGAGAATATGTCTTTACCTTATTTATATTTATCATGGGAAATTATAAGTGTATCATAATTTTAAAAGTAAATCAATCAAAAACAATCTAGCCTCGCAGATGGAAAATATTTAAATTATCTCCTCTTTTAGGAAGGCGTATTTTGTGAATCCATGTTATCTTTTAATGGTAATGTAAAAATAAACCTGGTTCCTTTGCCTACCTCGCTCTCTACCCAAATTTTTCCGCCATGCAAATCCACAATCTCCTTGGCAATGGTAAGACCTATCCCTGTCCCCCGTATATCGGTTCTTAAATTTGCGCTCACTTGAAAGAATTTATTAAACAACTTCGGCAGTTCCTCCTTGGGTATGCCTATGCCCGTATCTTTTACGCTGATTTCTATCTCTTTATCCTGGCATAATAATGCCTCTACAGTTATAGTGCCATTATCAGGGGTAAACTTAATGGCATTACCCATAAGATTATTAATAACCTGGATTATCCTGTTTGCATCAATATTAATCTCTGGTAGGCCCTGCTGAACTTTTTTCTCGATCCTGATAGATTTTGTTTCTGCCCAGTTCTTGAATACCAGAAGGGGTTCTTCGATAACCTTTTCAACTGAAGTGGGCTCGCGTACAAGCTGAACCTTTCCTGCCTCAAGTTTGGAAAGATCAAGCAGATCATTGATAAGAAGGGTCAGTCTTTTTAAGTTGCGCTCGGTAATAGCGAGAAATTTACTCTGTTCTCCGGAGAGGGGGCCAGTGGTTTTGTTTAAAATCAACCCAAGGGATTTCTCCATAGCAATAAGCGGAGTGCGTATTTCGTGGGAAACCTTTGCCACAAAATCTGATTTAAGTTTTTCAACCTCTCTCTGTTTAGTGATGTCGTTGAGTATTGCCACCATACCCACGGTTTTGCCATTGTGATCCTCGACTACTGCAGAGCTCGCCCTTAAAACACGCATCGTTGATTCATCAGGACTGAATAACTCTACATCTTTCTCCATAACCCCATCTTTTGCTGAAGAGATGTTTTTTACTAAGGCCAGGAGGTGTTCGTCTTTAATCACGTCCTTTAGCTGTTTACCTATATCATCCTTGCTTAAACCAAGGAGGGCTTCTGCGCTGGGATTCGCCATAAGAATTTTCCCCTCAGGATCAACGGCTACCATACCTTCGGTCATATTATGCACGATATTGTCGATTCTTTCTTTCTCGTCGCCAATGATTTGAGCCTGTTTTTCAATCGCTTCAACCAATGCAGCCTTATTAACCAATTCGTCCTGAAGTTCTGCGAGTTTAGACCTCAATTCCTGGTTCTCCATTGTTAATTTTTCGTATTCCTGAGTACCTATCTTTTTTTCTTTTACCGTTTTTTTAAATAGCTCCGTCTCTAATCTTTGTATAAAACCGCCTACTTTCTCTTCTGCGTTACCGGCTTCTAATAAACGGTTCTTTAATTTGACGAGTCCAGCGTCCATATCAATGTAATGTGAAAGGAATTTTTTCAAGATGCTTTTTGTGGAAGGGCTTATTTCTTGCTTCTCTTGAAATTCTTTAACAACTATCCCAAAAATATCAGTCTCTATGCTGGATATTTCCTGCGTGTCCTTAATCTTACCCGAAGAGAAGTCTTTTATTTTGGATTTCAGGGCATCCAGTTCAGATACGCCTATCTTTTCTACCAGGGCCTCTTTATCCTTTTCGATTTTTATATAAGAAAACTGATTTATCTGTACATGCTGTATGTTGTTGTCCAGCAATATCTTCTTTATGTCGCCCAATTCTTTAATTTTAGCGACATCCAAGAGCATAATCTTTACCAGCTCCTGGAGTTCCTCTTCGGTAATCCCGGAAACAAAAGTCAGATTTTCTATATTTGATTTCTTCAGATACGACATATGTTTTTCAATCAAAGTGCTTTTGCCTTCTAGGGTTTCTCCCTCGATAAGAATTTTGTTATCCGGTCCAATATCCAAGGTCAAGGTATTTTTAACCTTTAATATCTCCGAAAGCTCAAGATACAGATTCTTAATTGCGCTGGTTACAGTAGGGTGCCTTCGGGGATAAAATGATGCCTTGCGGACTGTAGAGATAAAATCTAAGACAAATCTATAATAACTATTTTTTAAATTAGCATCGTCCATAGACCCTCTGACTTATCTTACCTTAAAAAACTCTTATGTAGATTATCCCATTATAACAGAAAGCTTATATTTTGGTAAGTACTTTGCTATTCCCTCCAACGGAGAGAACCTACTGATTGCCTCGAAGGGTATCCCTCATAATAGAGTCCGCCGCGCATAATACATCCTCTATACTTATCGCCTCCAGACACGCGAAACTCCTGGTGCAGTTATGCGCAAGGCACTCAAGACACCCCACTTCTTTATGTAGGACTTTATCTTTTTTACCCAACGGGCCCCAACGCGTAGGACTTAAGCCTTTTTGATTCCTGCCAAATATGGAAATGACCGGCGTCCCCACTGCTGCGGCAATGTGTACCGGACCGGAATCATTGGAGATAAATAGCCGGCACCTTCTAAGCACGCTGGCTAACTGACTAACAGATGTCTTTCCTGCCAGATTAATGGCAGGATGCCGCATATGTTTAATTACGTTTTGCGCTAAGATGATGTCTCTGGGGCCGGAAATAATCAAAACTTTAAAACCATATTTCTCTATCAATTTATCGCTGACTTCAGCAAATCTTTCATTCGGCCAAATCTTGGAGGGACAACTTGCCCCGGGATGAATGGCTAATAATTTATCTTGTTCTTTTATCCCCTCTTGTCTAAATATATCTTCAATCCATCTCTCTGATTCAGTCTTTATCGGCATAAAAAGATTTTTATCTTCGGGCTCGATACCTAGATAGGTTAGCAAGGCCAGATTATATTCCAATTCGTGCTTTTCCCCGAATTGTTTTGTGTGTCTTATCCTATCCGTAAGCAAGAATCCTAATTTGCGGTCATAGCCAATTCTTCTGGGTATGCCGGCAAAGAAAGTGACCAGATGCGCTCGATTGGTAGGATGCAGAATAAGCGCTAAAGCAAATCTTTTTTTCTTTAGCCTCAGGGCAAATTTAACAGAGCCCATCCAACTCTTATGGTTGTGTTCCTTGTCATAGATTATCACCTCATCCAAATAAGGGTTACCTTCAACTATATCTTTGGCATAAGGGCTTACCATCATCGCGATATAGGCATTGGGATACGCCTCTCTTAACGCCTTAATTATAGGCGTTGATAAAACCACATCACCGATTCTATCCGTACGCACAATGAGTATGCGTTTGAAACTAACATTGCTTTTGGTAACGTACCTGCCTGCCGGACAGGCAGGGTGACTTGCCTGCCTGCCGGACAGGCAGGGTGACTTGGTGACTAGAATATTTTTTACTTGTCTTAATACATCTTCTATTTTTATTAGCGACATGCACTCTAAAGTTACAAACTCACACTGCGCCTTCTGACAGGGCGA
>Ga0315281_10012202_pt1 | contig 11726 bp, 14 predicted proteins | sample YL17G07_0_MG_FD_204540 | JGI IMG/M metagenome (GOLD analysis project Ga0315281, IMG submission 204540) | Sediment microbial communities from Yellowstone Lake, YNP, Wyoming, USA - YL17G07_0 | ecosystem: Environmental > Aquatic > Freshwater > Lake > Sediment | place: USA: Wyoming | collected... | reverse complement strand
CTTCTTGTTAAAGGTTTCGAGAACGAAGGAGAAAAGAAAACGCTCATCCATATTCTTACCGCTTTGTCTCTTGTAAGATTTTGCATGAGATTGGAGAGAGCCAAGCCAAACTGATTATGTGTTAAGGAAAACGAGCGCGCGCTGATAGATGCTCAGAGTGATGAATACTGTTCAGCAGTTACTGAGATGACTGAAGAGGAAAGTAGCACCGACGGCTGGATTCCTTCTCGGTCTTTCTTCCCGAGTTTTTATATACATAAAGACCCTCACTAGGGGCTTCGTAGGTGAACAAAAAATGGACGCCATTAAGGGTATTAGGCTTTTGGTTGCATCTCTTATGACCCTTTTGGGCATCGTTTATTTGCTTATGGCTGTCTTCTTTGGGCCTTTTTTGGAGACTGTGGGAATAGAAATGGCGTTAGTGGCTTTAGTTGGACTGATGTACGTTGCTATAGGAATTGGTCTCTTCGCAGGCAAGCGGCTTTTCTTCTATCTCGGGGTAATCGTCCCCTTAATATGGGCAAGCATGGGAATAATCCACTATATTACTCAGAAGCCAGACCCAATTGAGTTCCCTTTCATAGCAGCCGAGATCATAGTTATCTCGTGCTGTTGCTACCTTATACTTCACAAAACATCTTCGTAGCGTGCGCACTGTAGAGATTGCCTTGTGTGCGTTTAATAGCTCTAAGCCACTAGGTATTGATGATGGGCCCGATGGCGGAAATTGCAGGTTACGTCCTCAGAATCGCAAAAGACTGTTGGGTTGACCACGTTTTCAACATGGCGATCTACCATACACGCCTCCACAGAAGATGGAGGCCTGACCAAACGATAATCTTCATACATAAAACAAATGCAGGAGACGCCATCGTAGGTTATGGCGTAACAGAGAACGTTTATCAACAAAATGATCTCTCTGAGGAAGAAAGACTGGGAAGCGAAGAATGGAAAGAGGCCATAGTCTTTAAGTACGTTGTCAGATTTGAGAAACCTTTGCCGGTTAGGAAAACATTCCTTAAAGAACCCAAATTTCGCGGAAGATATGTCCATGGCTTACCTCTCAGTAAAGAGCAACTAGACTCAATTTTGAACCAAGCTGAGTCGCCGTCGGAGTAACATACCAAAAGCCTTAAAACAATTCACCATCAATGACTACAAAGGAGCGAGCAAAAATGGTCTACTGCGTAAAATGCGGCACCAACAACCCTGACGACGCTCGAGTATGCACAAAATGCGGAGCACAATTGTACACGACCGGCGAAAGCAGGCATTATAGGCGAATGGAAGACGAATGTTTCGGAATCCCACGAGGAGGCACAATCGTCGGCTTAGCCATCGGCATAATCATACTGCTCTGGGGAGTGATATGGTTCCTGCAGCAAAGCGGAGTAATCGCACAGAACATAGAAGTGTGGCCTTTCGCAGTCATAATCTTCGGAGTGCTAATCATAGTTGGCGCCTTCTACGGAATGCGCCGAAGATATTGACCCCACTTTTCTTTTGCCCCGAATTTCACACGGAGTCAGACATGTTCTGCAGATCCTCCAATGATCCCACTGAGAAAGCAAAATTCTAGTGAAAATCCAGAAAGCAATCAGAACAATCGAAAACAAATCAACAAACAAGCTTCTTGCCAATTGGTCCAGTCCGGCAAGAATCAGAAAGCCGCCTAAAACAAAGAACACGTTTAAGATCAGCCGAGCAAACCCTCCAAACTTCAATTGAAGAAACCCAAATATCATTGCTGCCACTCCAATCACGACGGCTGAAAACCCGATCTGCCGTGGCTCCCATCCTGCAAAGAAATATGCAAAGGTTCCGGAAAGCGCGCCGAGTGCTCCCAAGAGGAGACCTGTACACGCTGCACAAAGAACGTGCCCGTTTACTTGTATCGTGTGATCTGAGAACTTGCCGCAATCATAATGGTGTCCCTTTGTGCTGACAGCCAAGTTTGAAGTCTGAGGGGAGGAAGCTGTCGTATCCATTCTCCTTTGGTGGCCGAACGTTTCTGAGCATTTCCGTGGGGACAAGGAACCTATTATTCCAAAAAAGCAAATTAGAGCGAAGATTGAACCTATCACTGGTTTTCGCCACGTGACAGTTTCCGTGGATGGTGCACCATGCAATGCAAGCAACAGAATTGTGAAGAATCCGAAAGCAGACACTGCTATCGAGAAAGGCACGACTAATCCTGACAGCCCAAACTTGGTCACGCGTGCTCGCCTAAAATAGTGCCTTAAGCTGGTCTATTATCCCTCTTGTAGCCATGAACCAGAAGACTCTTCTCTTCAAATCGTTGCTCGAGAACAATCCCCCGAACCTTCTACTCCATGAACCGTAGAAGCTCCTATAGCATTTGTACAGCTCCTCTTGCACTTCCTTGGTTGACAACGTTTCCGTTGGCATTATCGCGTGCACCATGTCGTAGTGCGACCAATTAGTATCCTCTATCCAGCCATTTCTTTTCGCTTCGTCGTAAATCTGGTTTCCAGGAAACGGCGTGAGAACGCCAAACATGACGAAGTCCGGGTCTAATCCATCAGCGAATTCCCGCAGGCGAGAAATTGATTCTTTAGTATCCTTTCTATTACCTATAATGAACATCGCGTGGGCGAAAATGCCGTTTTCCTTCAGCAGTCTCACCGCTGTCTTCGCGTCATCCGGCGTTATGCCCTTATTGAAGCCTTCAAGAGTTGACGGATCAGAATTCTCAACTCCCAAAAGAACCCAGTTGAGTCCTGACTTTCTAAGCTTTGGCAGGACATCTTTGTTTCTGACAATGTCGTCGCATCTTGCCTGAACAAACCACGTCACGTCGTCAGGCATCCTGCGTTTAATAATCTCGTCGGCAATGTCGCTTATCCTCGTGCCTGCACCTAGATTATCATCTGTTAGCCAAATGAACTTGCTACCGAAGTTACGATGGCAAAACTCCACCTCATCCGCTATGCGCTTAGGTGACTTGGCTCTCCACGTTCCCTGCCAATGCTGCCACTGAGTGCAGAAAGTGCACTCATGCGAACATCCTCTTCCACCTTCGATCAACGCGAAGCGAGCGTCGCGTCCCGCCATCGCAGCGAAATGATACTTGCTGATAGAATCTTTAACGAGATGATAGCCAGGGTACGGCAGTTCCTCCATATTCTCAATCAATGGTCTAGGAGGGTTATGCACGACGTTCCCTTCATGTCTGAAAGAGATACCTTCTATCCTTGGAAGAGCACGTTTGTCTTCTGCATTTTCGACAAAATCTGTCAGGGTTCGCTCTCCTTCTCCTCGAACTATCGTATCAATGGAGGCATACTCTTTCAGACTTTCTTCCGCAGTAGCGGTGAAATGCTGTCCTCCAGTGACAGTGATAATATCGGGGTTCACTTTCTTGGCAGTCTCCAACGTCCTTACAACCACGTAAGTGTTGCACGTGGCAAGTGAGCTTGAAGCCACAATATCAGGATTGGATGATTCAATTCGTTTTTCCATATCTTTCCAATCCACATGCTCAGCATTGCAATCCAACACTTCAACCTGCACGCCTTCGACTTCCTTTTCCAGATATGCAGCTAGCTGAATGATACCATAAGGCGGGGGCAAATACTCTCCCATGACAAACCATTGTTCCTTCGGTGGCTCGATGAAGAGAACCTTCATCTCCTTACTTCTCCATTAGACTCGGTTATGCATATCTTGTCCTTTTAATGCTTTTCAGCCAGCATGGCAACTGTTTTAAGAAGGAAGCACAAATACGATTCACCAGGTGTGACACATGGCAGCAAAATTCGAGCGTCGATCAAGAGGCACAGATTGGCTAGGTCTACTCTCCTTCGGATTCTTCCTCCTGCTTCTCGGCACAGTCTGGGCCATGAACCCCAATGCCCTCGCTGATGAAGCCAAAGCCTTTGTCAAAAGCGAAAGCTGGCATCTCAAACCTCTAACAGGAAACCTAAGCCTCCCAGAACCTACGCGCACATTTCCAGCAATCTACACGGCAGCCGAGCAGTTCTGTCTAGCTTTCGGATTCTTCGAAATCGCAATCCTCATCATCAGATTCGTATTGCATGACCGCCTAGACAGGAAAGCTGATGCTGTTTCCGGCATAGCATTCTGGCTCAGCGCAGGCTACTTTCTAAGCTTACTCGTAAACCAACCACCAATAGGCTGGTTCGCATTCCTCGCCGGAATCATAATCTCAGGAGGCATTGCCATCACTGCCTCAAGCCTGGTCAAACTTTTCAGATAACATCCAAAGGCAGGGCAAACCTCTTTTGGCAATTGGGAGAGTAGCTAAAGCCCTAAGTCGAAAAGCTGATAATAGCATATACAAATAAGGCCTTTTGATTGATTTTTCTTCTGATGAAAGAGTTTAAATGCTGATTTGGATTTATCGTTGTGCTATTGTGGGGGAGTAAATATTTGGCTAGGTTTATTTTTGTTACAGGCGGAGTGTTGAGCTCTGTTGGCAAGGGGATTTTGACCTCCTCCGTAGGCAAGATGCTTCAGACAAGAGGTTTGAAGGTCACAGTAGTGAAGATTGATCCGTACGTGAATGTAGATGCAGGAACCATGAATCCATACATGCACGGTGAAGTCTACGTGACTGATGATGGCGGCGAGACCGACTTGGACTTGGGCTGGTATGAGCGTTTCCTCGACTTGAACTTGAAGACTGAGAACAACCTTACGACGGGCATGGTTTTCAAGGCGGTCATAGAGAAAGAGCGAAAAGGCGACTTCCTAGGCAGATGTGTACAGATCATACCTCACGTAACTAACGAGATCAAACATCGCATCCGTACCGTCGCGAAAAACTCCGGAGCCGACGTAATTCTGACAGAGGTAGGAGGCACCGTGGGAGACATCGAAGGCCAACCCTTCCTAGAAGCCATTCGCCAAATGCGCCTAGAAGAGGGCTACGAAAATACTCTGTACGTTCACGTTGCTTTGGTTCCAGTTCTAGACGTCACAAAGGAGATGAAAACAAAGCCTCTGCAGCACAGCGTTAACGAGCTGAGACGTATCGGTATCCAACCTGACATCATCGTTGCAAGAAGCCCAGAAATGATAGATTCTGAGTCCCGAAGAAAAATCGCGCTGTTCGGAACAATTCCGGAAGAAGCTGTTTTCTGCTCCTACAACGTTGAATCTATTTATCAGGTTCCGCTAATTTTGGACGAACAGGGAATGGGCGACTTCATATGCAAAAGATTCGGGTTCGCAGACGTGAAGAAGGACTTCAAAGAATGGAAACAATTCGTTGATGCAACCCTGAACCCAGAGAATGAAGTGAAAATCGCCCTAGTGGGCAAATACGCCGGACTGACAGACGCCTATGTAAGCATGAATGAAGCATTGCGCCATGGCGGAGCAGCATGCAAGACTAAGGTTTGCATCAACTATATCGAGGCTGAAAAGCTTGAACAAAACCCAAAAGCTGTAGAGACACTGAAGGAATTTGACGGGATATTCGTCCCATACGGTTTTGGCCCAAGAGGGACTGAAGGAAAGATAATGGCCATAGGGTTTGCGAGGGAAAACGACATCCCATTCTTGGGAATATGCTATGGACTACAAATGGCTGTAGTAGAATTTGCCCGCCATGTCTGCGGTCTGGATGAAGCAAATAGTACCGAAATCAATCCCAACTCTCCAAACCCAGTGATTGATCTAATGCCTGAACAGAGAGGAATAGAACTCAAGGGTGCGACAATGCGGTTGGGCGCACATAAGATAATTGTGAAGCCAAATACTTTGGCCTACGACCTGTACAAGAGCGAGGAAATCTGCGAGCGCCATAGGCACAGATTTGAGGTTAACCTTGACTACCTCGAGAAACTTGAGAAAAACGGACTAGTATTCTCTGGAAAGAGCACCGACGGCCGTAGAATGGAAACTCTCGAATTGCCCGAAAAATTCTTCTTTTTTGCTTCACAATTCCATGGAGAATTCAAAAGCCGTCCTGGAAAACCTGACCCAGAATACTATGGTTTCATCAAATCCTGCTTGTGCAAGAAACTGGGCGAGCCTAAACCAGAGTTCTGATAAGCAGAATGCTCACCGCGCTATTCAGTTCGAGCGGTGATAGGGCCTAACGAGCTCTTCAAGCATTGAGAGCATCGCTGGAACCTTGAAAACGATGTCCGTGTAAGTTATTATGCCCACGAGTTTTCCATCACTCATAACGGGCAACCTTTTGGCTTTTTTCCTTGCCATAAGCTGTGCAGCTTCTTCAATGCTTGCATTTTCGTTGATAGTCACCACAGGACTTGTCATAACATGCCTAGCAGTGAGGGTCTCCGGCGCCAAGCATGGTTCAACCTGCCTTGTGAGAATGTCGCGTTCCGTTATGATGCCAACCAGTCTTCCGCCCTGGACAACTATGATCGAGCCTATGCTGAATTTGTTCATCGTGGCCACTACCTCCTTCATAGTAGTGTCTGGGCGCACGACTCTGACTTCTTTGGACATAACATCCCTAACAATGACTATTGTAGCCATTCAACTCCATCTCCAAGATTAGTGCATAACCATTCTTCAGTTTCATTCATTTATCTGTTTTGGCATATTCGTAATCGCCAAGATATATGACGGCAAGTCATAATAGCTCAGCATGGTTTATATGGGGTAGTTTGAATATTGAAAACCAAAGGATGATGCCTATGGGCAAGTCCATTGAGAATTTGAAAAATGCATTCGCAGGTGAATCACAGGCGAACCGGCGCTACTTAGCCTTCGCTCGGAAAGCTGACGAAGAAGGCTTCTCTCAGGCTGCAAAGCTCTTCAGAGCCGCTGCAGAGGCAGAAACGATTCACGCATTGAACCATCTCAGAATAACGGGAGAACTGAAGTCAACAAAGGAAAACATAGATGCCGCGGTTGCCGGAGAGACCTTCGAGTTCAAGAAAATGTATCCCGGATACGTAAGCACAGCAAAGCAAGAAGCCAATCAACAAGCAGCCTGGAGTTTCGATGTCGCAAATAAAGTTGAACAAATCCACGCCGGTCTGTTCAGCAAGGCTGGCAAAGCGCTCCAAAATGGCGAAGAACTGCCACAAGTTGACTACTACGTTTGCAGTACTTGCGGAAACACGGTTGAAGCCGCCGCGCCAGAAAGATGCCCAATCTGTGGAGCGCCAAAAGCAAGTTTCTTCAAAGTAGCCTGACATGAATGCCTATGAGTCAGACCGATTCTTCAGCAGGATTAGATTTTCGTAATCGCCTGGAAGCGGCAAAAGGCTATCCTGAAGTGTGGCAAATTGTCAAAGACGCAGTTAAGTTTTCTCTGAACAAACGCAGAGACAGAATGATGCTTTTTCTTGACGACTTGCCCATCCAACTCGGCGCTTACCACTCAATTGGAACCAACAATATCGTTCTGAACAGGACACTAGTGCAAATCGTAGAAGCTACCATCGAGTCGAAGCGGGTGGTCAATGCCTTGATCTACAATCTTCTCTTGCACGAATACCTACACGCATTAGGGGAATACTCAGAGAAAGAAGTGAGAAAGATGGTCTACAAAGTAGCCAAGCAATGCTTCGGCGACAAACACATCGCCACAGAAATCGCAGAAAAAAGCCCGTGGACCCTACTTAAGGGAATTCCCCTAGAAGCAATCAACTCCCGCAAACGCGTTATGGAAATCGTTAAGAATTTCGAGAAGCCCGACGAATACATAGTATAACCAGATTTCTTCGAGCAGTACTGACACACGTCCACAATGGGCGTTCACCTTCAAATTGCTGCTATCTGAGCAGTCAGTGCACAACCAAAACCTAAATCCCCGAGTTTGCATTGCATCTGCAAGTGGCTCACATGAGCAACAACGCAACAATCGGCACTGCTCGAGAGAACGTCTACAGAAAAGATGGCAAAGTCCTAGTCAGCAAGATCAGCGCCGACAGAAATGGTCTAAAAGATCGTATCTTGGAGGCAGTTGATTCAATCGGCGGTTTTGCGAAAGCTATTGAAAAGGGTGATCGCATTCTGTTAAAGCCCAACTTCAATACAGGCGATGCTCCGCCAGGGTCAAACGATCCTGATATTGTCAAAGCCGTCATAGAATTACTGTATGAACACGGTGCCGATAGCGTGCTCGTCGGCGAATCGTCGATGATGTCCGCTTCAACCCGCAAGATTTTCGAAGAGACTGGGATGCTCAGCGGATTGCGCGAAGCTGGGGCAGATGTGAAATTCTTTGAGGAGGGCGAATGGACTAAGGTCACCACGGGCGGGAAATTCCTCAAGACCGTGAGCCTTCCCAAAACTGCACTTGAACCACGAAAGCTTGTCCACGTTTGCTGTATGAAAACGCATAGATGGGCAAAGTTCACAATGAGCCTGAAACTGTCAGTGGGTTTCATGAAACCTAACGAAAGAATGCGGCTGCACATGACACACATAGAAGAAAAGGTCGCAGACCTGAATTTGGTTGTGCATCCAAGCTTGATAATCATGGACGGAAGGAAATGCTTCATAAATGGCGGGCCAGCATGCGGCGAGCTAAGAGAGCCCAACCTGATACTTGCTTCGGGCGACAGAATAGCGATAGACGTTGAGGCGATAAAAATGATCCAAAGCTATGCAGGCAATAATCTGGAAGATGAGCCTTGGAGCTACAAACAAATCAAGAGAGCTGTTGAACTGGGACTTGGGGCACAGAATGAACGAGCATACGCAGTCATCAGCAAATGATATTATTCCAGCTTCTCGAAGTGTATGACGTAAACAAGCTCGTTTTCGTCCCATTCACTATAGACTTCGCGCCATTTCTGCTTGAACTCTTTCAGCGAATGATAGCCCTCTCGCCTTGCATCTTCCTCGTCGAAGTATTTCAGCTTCTTTCTTTCGATTGAGGTTATGCGCAGATCTGCAAATCGAGGTTCCCGAACAATTGCCTGCACAACTGCTCCCGCCTTTATCTTAGAATCAGGAATGGTGGTTCTCGAGGTTTGGGTCTTCTGGCCGTCGATTATCTGCTTCTTATCATAAGCTGAGAACTGCAGCTCATATGGAGCTTCAGCAACCTCCTCTATGACCTCTTCAATTGACCTTTCCGGCTCGCGAGTCATCCTTTCGATGACCTGAGTTCTTTCCTTGACGGGAAGCCGCTTCTCCGCCAGTTTCCTAATTATCTCAATCTGTCTTTCTGGCTCTTTGACTGAGCGTCCAACTTTCAACGCCGTAGCATAATCGATTTTTCCCTCGGGCACACTTCCTGAAATCATAGACGGAGCGACAAGCTTCTGCACTTCCTGCGGAACGATCTCAGCTGACCTGAGCCAAGCAGATATGGTGTCTGGACCGACGCCGACCCTGCTTGCAATCGCGTTTTGGTTGGGGTATTTTTCAGGGCAGTTTTCCAGTAGGTATTTGCACACGTTTCCTTTTTCAATGGCGCTGAGTTCTTCTCTTTGAACATTCTCTATCAGGTTCAATTGAACCACTTCATCATCGCTATATTTTCTCACAATTGCAGGTACTTTTTCGAATCCTGCCTGCTGGGACGCCCTGTATCGTCTTTCACCTACTACAACCTCAAAGTCGTTGTCCACAGGTCTGACTATTATTGGTTCAAGCAGCCCGACTTCCTTGATGCTTTTTGCAAGCTCATTGAGGCGTTCTAGGTTAACCTCCAACCGCGGGTTAAGCTTGCTTGGATGAATCTTTTTCAGCTCGATTTCCATCATTATCTCAGGCATAGATCTTTACCCTCTCACTATGATAGGTATTCAAGTCTATTTCTATTTTAAGAATTCCGCGCACCACAGGATTGAGTGTGACCATCAAGCAGCGTCAACTGGCTCTAGAGTCCTATTTGCGAGGCGGCAACCTTCAATCCGTTCAGTGACACTTCAAAGAACTCCTCTTTAGGAATTCCGATTTCCTCGCAGACCATGATTCTTTCTCTCTCAGCTCCCCTAGCGAAGTCCTTATCTTTGAACTTCTTAGCCACAGTCTCAGCTCTTACGTCTGCCAGCTTCTTTGAAGGCATGACCAGGGCACAAGCCACGAGCAATCCTGAAATGGCGTCACACGCGATTAGCGCCTTCTCCATCATCGTCTCCGGCTTTACTCCCGTATGAATAAAATTATGTGCTTTTATAGCCCTGATAAGCTCGTCTGAGATCTTCCCGCTCAGAATTCCTTCGGCCAGAAGACCATGCTTTTCCGGCGTGGCTTCAGTCTTCTCATAGTCAATGTCGTGGAGCAGACCGAGCATACCCCAAGCTTCTTCGTCTTGACCCAATTGCTTAGCTGCGCTTCGCATTATGGCTTCAACAGCAAGCATATGGTAAACAACATTTTTCTTTGAGACATGCTTCGTAACCAAGCTGGTGGCTTCATCTCGGGTCATCAATAGTATCGCCTGCATCTGTTGTTGAGCGTTCACCTTTTATTAGCTTCTCTATTCTCCAGCCTTCTGGTTATTCAGTTTCTCCATACATTTGGTCTGGCGCAAGGATTTCTGGGTACTTGCTTCGCAGCGCACAGCGGGCCGAGAAACACAAATGACATGCATCAGCATAGTACTCATCGTGTGGAAGACCAAACTTTTCGACCAAGGCTACTGGTCCTTTGCGAATTAGAGGTTCAAGAATTGCATTCTCTTCAGGTTTGTGCTCATTGATTATTCTGGAGAATGGCTTTTGCCAAGCATTGCCGATTGAAATTCCTTGACAGACATGCACATGCCCGAGAGGGTCGACGTGAACCCTTTCGGGGCTCGTGAGGTTTTCGTAGGGGCATTTGGTGAACTCGCTCCAAGGCTTCTTGCTGGCTTTCTCTGCCAGCTTGGTAGCCGCTCTGCCCTTGTACATCAATTCGCTCAGACCTACTTTTGCTCCTTCAATTTCTTTGATGGTTGCTTCCTCGTTGGGATGCTTGACGGTGAGTATATCCACTTTCAAGCCCAATGTTTTGGCAGCTTTCGTGGCATTCTTCACTTCTTCGATTTCCCAGTTTTCTCCATGATAGAGGTCGCTACTTAGGCTTAGGTCAACATTTCCTGCTTTGGCCATTGGAAGCAACCATTCCTTGGCGTCTTTTGGGCATGTTGCCCAATAACAGTTTGAGAGGACTTCGACGCGAAACCCGAGGCTCACTGCTTCTTCAACAGCTCTAACCATGATGGGGTAATATAGGAATGGTTCTCCGCCCTCCACGGAGACATAATTTACAGATCCGAGCTTCTTTGCTTCGTTCAAGATGTTCATTATTTGTTCAATGCGAAAAGTGCCCCTTGCCTTTGGGCTTCCCCAAGCAAAGCAGTGATCGCATTCGGAATCGCATTTGTAGCTTAAGAGAAGATGAACTCCCTTCAACACCAACACTGTTCACCATATTCATATTGACTTAACAACATAGTTAAACTTTGATGCCTACGCCGAAATTGAAGGGAAGCAATTGTCCTGCCGTGGAGATTGACAAACTATATAAATCCTGCTCTACGTCGTTCTGCAATCATTGCCAGGCGTATGACTAGATGGAATCAGTGAAATACAAGGTAACATGGAAAACCCTGCTTCTGCCATTCATAGGCTTAGCTGCCTTCTTCCTTTACATATACATTTTCCAAGTGGACCTCCTCGCAATCATCGAAAAAATCCAGCATATCAATCTCTACTTCTACCTGCTAGCCACGGCATCAACCTTGCTAGACACGTTGTTCGTTGCTCTGGCGTGGCATTCTCTGCTTGATTTTCTCTCAGTGCAGGTTTCCAGATTCA
>Ga0315281_10012201_pt1 | contig 11727 bp, 9 predicted proteins | sample YL17G07_0_MG_FD_204540 | JGI IMG/M metagenome (GOLD analysis project Ga0315281, IMG submission 204540) | Sediment microbial communities from Yellowstone Lake, YNP, Wyoming, USA - YL17G07_0 | ecosystem: Environmental > Aquatic > Freshwater > Lake > Sediment | place: USA: Wyoming | collected... | reverse complement strand
ACAACCGGTTCGGCACGGGGCAATCCACGATGGATGCGATCATGCGGGCCACCAACCGGCTCATCGCCGGTCGCAATGTTGTCGTGGTCGGGTACGGGATGTGTGGCCGCGGCGTCGCATCGCGGGCACGGGGCTTGGGCGCGCACGTCATCGTCACGGAGGTCGACCCCACCGCGGCTATCGAAGCGGTCATGGAAGGCTTCCGGGTCATGACCATCCGTGACGCGGCTCGCATCGGCGACATCTTCATCACCGTGACGGGGGATACGCACGTCATCGCGAAGGAGCATATGGAGCTCATGCAGGACGGCGCCATCATGGCGAACTCCGGTCACTTCGACGTGGAGATCGACAAGCCGGGATTGGCCTCACTCTCCGAGGGTCGCGTTCGGCGGATCCGTGATTTCGTCGATGAGCACACGCTTGCCGACGGCAGGAAGATCTACCTCCTCGGGGAGGGAAGGCTCGTCAACCTTGCAGCCGCCGAAGGACATCCTGCGGCGGTCATGGACATGTCGTTCGCCAACCAGGCGTTGGCTGCGGAGTGGGTGGTCAACAACCACGCCGACCTCACGCCCCAGGTCTACGAGGTTCCCGAGGAGATCGACAAGGAGGTAGCGAGGTTGAAGCTCCACGCCATGGGCATCCAGATCGACACGCTCACGGCCGAGCAGGTCGCCTACCTCAACAGCTGGGAGCAGGGGACCTAAGTGAGTCACCGTCTGTCGATCCGTGCCCACTACGAACGGTTCCCCGTCAGTGTGAAGGGCGCCTTCGTCCTGCGCGCCGCCGACGGTGATCCGCATCAGGTGAAGATCCTTCGGGCGCAAGCCGCCGGATTGGCGGGCGAAGGGGAGCGGTCGCTGGATCTCGAAGACGTCACTCTCGAGGTGGCTCCCAACCTGGATCTCTTCGTTCCATTCGAGGTGCCGGTCACAGAATTGGGGTCGGGGTGGTACGAGTTCCGCTGTGACCTCGCGATCGACGCCGATCCGGTAACGGTACAGCCGGGGAAGCGGTTCTCGGTCCCGTGGCCAAGGGCCACGACGCGCCGGGGCAACGTAGGCGTGGCCAAAGATCTCGGCGATGTCCGGATCGACCACGTCGATTGCGTGAGCGACGCCATCAAGGTCAGCTACACCGGAGAAGCTCCGGCCGAACTGCGGTTCTCCGCCGGCGGCAGGAAGCTTCCCGTGGTCGACACCGAGTTCGAGGCCGGGTCCGGGAAGGGCAAGATCACCGCCTATCCGGTGCTCCGCTCCGACGTCTCGCTGCGCATCGACTCCAAGGGTGGGCCCGCCTTGGACATCGCACTGCCCGCCTAGCGAACCACGAAGGATGTCGGTGGCCAGGACTAGCGTGGTCCGACATGAGGGTCTCCGACATCGTGTTCCCGCGGCGATGCGCGGGTTGCCGCGAAGGGCCGTGGCCGTTCTGTGACGGATGTCGTGCGGAGCTCGTGGCCCTGGAGCCCCCGTGGTGTGAGCGTTGCGGACGTCCCACGGTGGCACCGGCGCCCAGCTGTCGCGACTGCCCCGACCATCCGCTGACCTCTGCCCGCGCCCCTTTCCGCTTCGAAGGACCCGCCCGCTCCGCGATCCATCGATTGAAGTACGCGGGATGGCAGGACGTCGGGCCGGCGCTGGCTCGTGCGATGGCTGCGGTGGGGTCTGCGTCCGGGACGCGCGATGCCCAGGCGATCACGTGGGTTCCGCTCGCGCGCGCGAGGCTGGCTGCGCGCGGCTATGACCAGGCGCGCGTCCTTGCCCGGGGGCTCGGGCGCGAGCTCGACCTGCCGGTCCAACGGCTCCTCCGGCGAAAGGTCAGCTCTGGACCGCAGGCACGCCGGAGCGGCGCAGAACGTCGCGCGGCTCTCCGGGGTGCGTTCGCCGCGACCGGACCTTGCCCGCCGGTGGTGCTCCTCGTGGACGATGTCCTCACCACGGGGGCCACGGCCGCGTCATGCACGCGGGCACTGACGGCTGCGGGCGCTCGTGAGGTGCACCTCATCGTTGCGGCGCGGGCATATAGGGGTCCGCTGCGTTCGGCGTCGGCCGGACGGCCCATGCATCGAATGGCCGAGGGGCGGGTTCCGCCTCCACAGGGCCGTGCCTATACTCGAGCGGGCTCTCGTCCGGGTCTGTGGTTGCCCGAGGATATCCCTCGGTAGTCGACGCCAGCCGCGGGCGAAACGACCCACGTAAGGCGACCGTTGGTCGCTGAGCATGGCGCGGTTTAGATGTAAGTCCTGCCCCGGGACCGGTTCGCCGGATCCGGGAGAGGGTGGGAAGCGGCTCCTTCGGGAGCCAGCCAGCGCCCCGGCAGGCGGGTGTGGGGACAAAGACCAGGTCAGCCGGTACGGGAGCCCACCGAGCGGCGACGGAGGAACGGATGGAACTGACGTTTACCGGACGAGGGATGCAGATCACCGACGAGATCCGGGAAACCGCGACCCACAAGGTCGCCCCTTTGGGTCGGATCGAACCCAGAACCACGCGGATGGATCTGGAATTCATCGCCGCACACCACCCGAAACCGGGAATGGCTCGGGTGGAGGCGGCGCTCGCCACCCCACGCAAGACCTTCCGGGCCCATGGCGACGGGCGCGACGTCCCGTCGGCGCTGGACGAAGTGGTAGGGCGGCTGGAACGCCAGCTTCGCGATCACCACGGGAAGCGGCGTGCGATGCAGCATAAAAGCGATGGGCTAGAATCCGCTCATCTGAGTCAAGCGGCGGCCGATACTTCGGAGTAGCCGTTCAAGAGGGGAGATCCGTGGCCAGCGAGGACAACGTGTCAGAGAAGCTCCGGGTTCTGGTGGTTGACGACCACGCGTTGTTCCGCAGGGGGCTCGAGATGGTGCTCCAGGAGGAGCCCGACCTCGAACTCGTCGGGGAAGCCTCGGACGGAGCCGAAGCCATCGAGAAGGCTCAGGAGCTCATGCCCGACGTCATCCTCATGGACGTGCGGATGCCCAAGCGCTCGGGCATCGAAGCAGCCGGCAGCATCCGCGATCTCCTTCCACATGTGAAGATCCTCATGCTCACCATCAGCGACGAGGAAGCCGACCTTTACGACGCCATCAAAGCGGGCGCCAGCGGCTACCTCCTGAAAGAGATCCCCATCGAAGAAGTGGCCGACGCGATCCGGAGCGTCTGGGCGGGGCAGTCCCGTATCAGCCCGTCGATGGCCTCAAAGCTCCTCACGGAGTTCGCCTCGATATCCAAGACCGCGGCGGAGCGGCCACAGATGCCGGCGCCGCGCTTGACCGACCGCGAGATGGAGGTCCTCCGCCTGGTCGCCCAGGGTCTGAACAACCGCGACATCGCCAAGGAGCTCTTCATCTCCGAGAACACGGTGAAGAACCACATCCGAAACATCTTGGAGAAGCTGCATCTGCACTCGCGCATGGAGGCGGTCGTCTACGCCGTCCGCGAGAAGATGATCGAGATCAGCTGAGCGTGTCCGACCCGATCCTCACCGCCGCCCGGGAGGTCTTCGACGAGGCGCTCGACGAACTGCGCATGGCCATCGCCGGCCTGGATGCGGCCACGCTGAACCGCCCGCCACTACCGACCGAGTCGAACAGCCTCGCCGTTCTCGTCGTGCATGCACTTGCCAGTAGCCGCATGTGGTTGAGCCTTGCAACTGCAGCCGAGCCTCCCCCGCGCGAGCGCGACGAGGAATTCCGAACCGTCGTGTCCGACCCCGCGGCGTTCCTCGTGGAGTTCGACGCGACGGCCGCGGCATGCAGGGCACTGCTAGGCCCGGACACGGTCTTCGATCCGACGCTTGAGGGCGTCCCCCCCGCGCGGATGGGCACGGGGGCGAAGGAGCCGGTCACGGCAGCTTGGGCGCTCCTTCACGCGATCGCCCATATCAACGAGCACGTCGGACACGCCCAGCTCACCCGCCAACGTTCGGACGCCTGAACGGCGATCACCCGGTAGGTTCGCGGCGTGAGCCAAGGTGATCGCCTGCCCGGTGGACTACAGCGAGAATGCGCGCTTGGTCGAGCGCCTGGGGGCGCTCGAAGAGGGCATGTAGGACCCCTGAGTTGAACCTGCCGGTAGAATCGAATCTCGCTCCTCATCCCCGGAAAGGGCCTGTTTACCTTGGTACTGGACAAACTCGCGAACCTCGGCGAAGGTCGGAAGATCAAGAACCTCCACTCCATGGCGCAGCTCGTGGCCACCTACGAGCCGGAGATGGAGGAACTGACCGACGACGAACTCAAGGGCAAGACGTCGGAGTTCCGCCGGCGACTCGAGAACGGCGAGCCGCCCGACGGCCTCCTCTCCGAGGCGTTCGCGGCGGTGCGAGAAGCCTCCAAGCGTTCGTCGGGGAAGCGCCACTTCGATGTCCAGATCATGGGCGGGATCGCCCTGCACCAAGGCAACATCGCCGAGATGAAGACCGGTGAGGGCAAGACCCTCACCTCCACACTCCCGGCGTACCTGAACGCCTTGACGGGGGAGGGCGTCCACATCGTCACCGTGAACGACTATCTGGCCAAGCGTGACTCCGAGTGGATGGGCCCGATCTACCGGGCGCTGGGGATCAGCGTCGGACTCATCCAGGGCGCGATGAGTCCCGAACAACGCCGGCCTGCATACGGCGCCGACCTGACCTACGGAACGAACAACGAGTTCGGGTTCGACTACCTACGGGACAACATGGCGATGCAGCTGGCCCAGTGCGTCCAGCGCGGTCATCACTACGCCATCGTGGACGAGGTCGACTCGATCCTCATCGACGAGGCCCGCACCCCGCTCATCATCAGCGGCATGGTGGCTGACTCGGCCAAGTGGTATCAGACGTTCGCGAAGGTCGCCCCGAAGCTCACCATCGACCAGGACTACGAGGTCGACGAGTCGAAGTTCCAGGTGGCCGTCACCGAGGCCGGGGTCACGAAGGTCGAAGAGATCCTGGGTGTTGAGAACCTCTACGACAACGTCAACTCATCGATGGTTCATCACCTCCACAACGCGTTGCGGGCGAAGGAGCTCTACCGACGCGACGTGGCGTACGTGGTCCAGCAAGGTGAGGTCAAGATCGTTGACGAGTTCACCGGCCGCGTGCTGGAAGGGCGCCGGTACAGCGAAGGTCTGCACCAGGCGATCGAGGCCAAGGAAGGCGTGCGGATCAAAGAGGAGAACCAGACCCTTGCGACCATCACCATCCAGAACTACTTCAAGATGTACGACAAGCTCGGCGGGATGACGGGGACGGCGAAGACCCAGCTCACCGAGTTCGAAGAGACGTACAAGATCAGCGTCGTCGAGATCCCGACCAACCGCGACATGGTCCGCAAAGATATGCAAGACCTCATCTACAAGAACGAAGAGGCGAAATGGAACGCGGTCGCAGACGACATCATCGACCGGAACGAAGCCGGCCAGCCCGTCCTGGTCGGCACCGTCTCGATCGAGAAATCCGAACGGCTCTCCGGGGTGCTGAACCGGCGCGGGATCGCGCACGAGGTGCTGAACGCGAAGAACCACGAGAAGGAAGCCACGATCGTCGCCCAGGCCGGCCGCAAGGGCGCAGTCACGGTCGCAACGAACATGGCCGGGCGTGGCGTGGACATCCTCCTGGGCGGCAACCCGGAGTACCTGGCGCGCCAGGAGATGGCAGCACGGGACTGGGACAACGACGCCTACCTGCTGTTCGAGATGGAGCCTGAGGATCGTCTGGCCTACGAGGCCGACTACGAGCCGATCCTGGCCAAGTACCAGTTGCAGACCGACGCCGAGCACGAGGAAGTGGTCGCGAGCGGCGGTCTCTACGTTCTCGGCACCGAACGGCACGAGTCTCGTCGGATCGACAACCAGCTTCGTGGTCGATCCGGCCGCCAAGGTGACCCGGGCGAATCGCTCTTCTACCTCTCGCTCGAAGACGACCTCATGCGCGTGTTCGCGAGCGATCGAGTCGCGAGCATCATGGAGCGTCTGAAGTGGCCGGACAACGAGCCGATCGAAGCGAAGATGGTGTCGAAAGCCGTCGAGAACGCCCAGCGTCAGATCGAGGAATTGAACTACGAACGCCGGAAGAACGTCCTGAAGTACGACGACGTGATGAACGCGCAGCGCGAGGTGATCTACGCCACCAGGCGTCAGATCCTGGAAGGCGAGGACGTCAAGGATCAAGCTCTCGACATGGTCCGTGAGGTCATCTCGGCCACGGTGGACGCGTGGTGTTCGCCGGATGTCTTTCCTGAGGAGTGGGATCGCCCGGGTCTCTTGACCGCGCTCAACGAGATCTATCCGGCTCGTGCGGCGTTGGCAGACATCCAGGATGAGGTCGAACCGGAGTCGCTTCACGGTCGGTTCCTTCAGGAGGCGGTCGACGCGTATGAGGCGAAGGAAGCCGCCGTTACCCCCGAGGTCATGCGCGAGTTGGAACGCGTGGTCCTGCTGAACGTCACCGACACGAAATGGCGTGAGCACCTCTACGAGATGGACTATCTCCAGGAAGGGATCCATCTCCGCGCCTACGCCCAGAAGGATCCGCTCACGGAGTATCAGCGTGAGGCGTTCGCCATGTTCGAAGATCTCACCGGCAGCATCCGGACCGAGTTCGTTACCTACATCTATCGGGTCGAGTTCGTTCGGCAGGAGCAGGCGCCGGCCACCAAGCGTGTCCAGGAGAACAGCGACGAGGTGAAGAGCCAGGGTCAGGAGCAGTCGGCCGGCTCCACGCAAGCGGTCAGCGACAAGACGCCTCGCAACGCCCCCTGCCCCTGTGGGAGTGGCAAGAAGTACAAGAAGTGCCACGGCGCGGTCGTCTAGCGCGTTAGAGCACTTTCACCAGCAGTTGTGCGGGGTTCTCCGGTCCCCAGATGTCGAGTTCGGCTTTCGGGACGAACCCCATCGCCAGGTAGAAGGCGCGCGTCTGGGCGTAGGCCGGGCCGGGGTCTTCGCGATCGGACAGGGTCTTGACCAGGAGGAGGTCGACATCGGTGCCCCGCAGCCGTGTGACGAGTGCATCGGTGAGCGCTGCCCCGATGCCCGTCCTTCGGGCATCTGCGTCGACGGCCATCCAGGTGATCTCCGCCTCCGGTTCCGCGGTCGTGTAGGTGAGGAACCCGGTAGCCCGACCATCCCGCTCGTCGACGAGTCCGCGTTGAGTCCGAACGGCCGCGGCGCATCCCCGCAGGCCCTCTTCGTTCCCGAACCAGTCCGGGAGCCCGGCGATGATGGCGTCGCAGGCCTCGGCGTCGGTGGGGCGCAGGTCGCGGATCACCGGCGCACGCTAGCACTGCCCCGCCCGCGGGTGCTGAGTAGACTCCCGAGGCGTATGAGCGATCAGACCGAACGCCTCCGCGATCTGGGCCGTCGCATCGACGCCGCGAAGGGGTTCCTGGGGATCGATGCGAAGCGCGCGCAGATCGCCGACCTCGAGGTGCAAGCATCCGATCCCAGCCTCTGGGACGATGCCGCCCGCGGCCAGCAGGTGACCTCGAAGCTCTCCCGCGTGAAGACCGATGTGGACCGCCATGATGCGTTGCAACGCAGGGTTGAGGACGCCCTCGCCATAGATGAGCTCTTGGAGGACGAGGCCGACCCGGAACTGGCGAAGGAACTCAAGACATCCATCACGTCGCTTGAACGTGATGTTGAGAAGCTCGAACTCGCCGCCCTCCTGTCTGGCCCGCACGATGCCTCCGATGCCATCGCCACGGTCAACGCCGGCGCCGGCGGGACCGAGAGCCAGGATTGGGCCGAGATGCTCCTGCGGATGTACATGCGATGGGCCGAACTCCAAGGCCTCGACATCGAGGTGGACGAGATCCACCACGGAGAGGAAGCCGGGATCAAATCCGCGGTGTTCCAGGTCCACGGCCAGAACGCCTACGGTCTGCTCTCGGCCGAGCGCGGCGTTCACCGGTTGGTGCGGATCAGTCCGTTCGACTCGCAGAAGCGACGGCACACGTCATTCGCCTCGCTCGACGTGATCCCGATGCTCGAGGAATCCGACGAGGAAGATCTCGAGATCCCGCCCGACGAACTGCGGATCGACGTCTACCGATCAAGTGGTCCGGGAGGGCAGTCCGTGAACACCACCGACTCTGCGGTCCGGATCACGCACCTGCCCAGCGGCCTGGTCGCCGCGTGTCAGAACGAGCGGAGTCAGCTCCAGAACAAGGCCGTGGCGATGCGGATCCTCAAAGCCCGGCTCGCCGAACGCGAACGCGAGAAGCGAGACGCCGAGATGCAACAGATCCGTGGTGAACGTAAGGCCGTGGACTTCGGTTCTCAGATCCGGTCCTATGTCCTGGCGCCGTATCAGATGGTGAAGGACCACCGGACCGAGCACGAGGTGGGGGATCCGTCCCGCGTCCTTGACGGCGATCTGGAGGGGTTCATCGAGGCGGAGCTTCGCCGCCGGGCGTCGGTATAGCTCCCACTGAGGATGTGGCGCGGGTCCTCCGACGACGTTCCAACACGAGGGCCGTCGGCAAGGCCAGTAACAACATCCCCCAAGCGCCTGCACTGCCTTCGAGACCTGTCGTGATGGCGGTATCCCGGTAGGTGAGATCGATGATGTGGTGGCCCGCCTGGACCGGGACACCCTGCATGAGGTAGTCGGTTGGAAGGACCGGGGTCGGACGACCGTCGACCGTGGCAGACCAACCGGGGTCGTAGCTGTTGCGAACGACCACGATGGACGCATCCGTGGCCGTGGCGTCGAGTCGGATGTGCTCGGGGTCGATCTCGAGATACGTAGCCGAAGGGTAGGCCCCGGGAAACGTTCCGGGGGATGGTGGGTCGGCAACGATGCCGGGGGCGGTTTCCAGGATCGCGGTAGTCGCCGGGTTGAAGGCAGGATCTCGAACGCCGGCCAGCGCCTGCGTCTGGTCGGAGGCGACCGTCCACGAGGACACCACCGAAACGCGAGGCTCCCAGCCGTACACCTCCACCAGGTCGTAGCCGCCGGTGCTCATGATCACGCGGCCGCCGGCTCCGGCAGGTTGTTGTCCGTGCAAGGTGATGAGATAGCGAACCCCCAGCAGACGCACCAACGGAAGCGTCGGATCGTTCACGATGGAGGCGTTGTAGAACACGCTCAACCGGTTCGCGGCCCGGATGAAGTTCCAATACCGCACCAGTTGCACCGGGTTGTACCCCAGCACGTCGGGGATGCCGAAGAGTGTTCCCCGCTCCATCGTGAGCGCCGGCCAATCCCGTTCGTGCTGTGCGAACAGGTACCCCTTCTCGAAGGAAGCCGCCGGTAAGACCCAGGTCAGGTAGCGCTGTTTCTGCGATCGGATCTGATCCACGAACGGCGTCGGCGTGAGGAACGTGGACTCGAGAACGTCTGGGGGGAAGATCGGTTGGGGCACCAGGTTCGGGTGCGCTCCGCTTTCCAAACCCGTGAAGATGGTCCCGCCTTGCCATCCAGACGAGTACAAGCCGCTGGCCAGCAACTCCGCGGCAAGGACCCCGATGACCGCGGTCCTTGCCCAGCCGAACCGGCGCGTGGCCAGGAAGAACAGGGCCGGCAGGGCCGCGGCCAGCGCTACGGCGAACACCGAGAACCGGACGGGGTGCGCCCCCATGACCAACGGGAAGACCAGGAAGAGCCCAATACCTCCGCCCAGCCATCGCAGCGCAGTCCGTCGGGCCATAGGGGAGTCCAGGAGGCCCTGCAGCCCCACCGCTCCCAGGACGGGAAGCGAGAGCACAGAGAGATACCGGAGGCGCCCCACATTGTGCAGGTACACATCCCCGAAGGGCACATGGAGCAACAGCGAACGGAACGCGCTGTTCGTCACTACGACGTTGAGCATGAGCACGTAGGTGAGGAGCCACGTCCCGCCGAAGGCCCACACCAACGCCCGGTGGGCGCGGGCCCGCCAGGACACCAGCGCACTCAACAAGATCACCGCCCCGGCATAGGCGGTGGGAGTGATCGCATAGCCGAGCGGCCAGGCCGCCCACACCCCGTTCGTCTGGAGGGTGCGGTCTTGGATGCCCGAGGTTGCGGTCGCCGAGCCGACGATGGCACCGTAGCCCGCGTGCAACGATGACGCCTTGATGAACGTGAGCCGGGGGATCAGGACCGCGAGGCTTCCCAGCGGCAGGAACGCCAAGAACACGAAGATCCGCACCGCTGCGGCGCGGCCGCGGATGACTCCGGCGCGCACGTCGCGAACGGCGAACGCGACGAGATAGGCGGCAACCAGCAGCGAGCACATGACCAGCCCGTGGCTCATGTGGGCGTTGGCCACCTGCGACCAGGCGAAGGCTGCCAGGGCGAGCCACACCAGGCGGCGCGACCACCTATCCGCCTGTCGATACCCGCTCGCTCCAACGAGCACGAGCGTGGTCCACGCCAGGAACCCAGCGAACGGCATGGAGATGGCAAGCTCGGAGGCCGACATCATCATGGCGAGGCACAGCCCCCCCCCGGTGGCCGCCAGCCGAACCAACGACTCCTTCCGCAGGAACCAGTACATGCCGAGGCCTGCGAGGATCGGGTTGAACACGATGAGTGTCCGCATCGCGCGCCCGGGGTCGAGCCACGAGAAGAGGGCCATCGCGGGAAGGTAGAGCCACCCGCTCTGCGGGTCGGCCGCGAAGCGGTATCCCGCCATCTCGTACGGGTTCCACAGCGGGATGTGGCCGCTCGCAAGCGTTCGTCCCAGGAACGCGTAGCGGGGGAGCCAGAAGGCAAGGATGTCGGGGTGGTGGTTGGTGAGGTCGGCGTGGAACGCGAATCCACGCAGCGTGACCAACACGGAGACCATGATGATCGCCGGTCCCGCCACCGCCGCGGCAACGCGGCGAACGAACGCGAGACGCGTTCGGGGTGCGTCAGCGGGAGACGGGGCCTCGGCGCCCGCGACGACTGCACTCATGGTGGCTCAGCCTACGAGAACCTCCCAGGGTTCGCGGAAGACCTCTGGTAGGGTGGACCGGTCCCCCCACCGAACCACCCCATGAGCCTATGATCAGTCTTCAACACGTCACCAAGACCTATAAGAACGGCGTAACCGCCCTCGAAGACGTCTCGGTTGAGATCGAGAAGGGCGAGTTCGTCTTCGTTGTCGGTCAGTCCGGATCCGGCAAGTCCACGCTTATCCGCCTCCTCATGAAAGAAGAAGAGGCGTCGAAGGGCGCCGTGTACGTGGCCGGCAAACACCTGGAGAAGATCTCCACCTGGAAGGTCCCCTATCTGCGCCGAAACATCGGGACGGTGTTCCAGGACTACAAGCTGCTGACCGACAAGACCGTCTTCGAGAACGTGGCGTTCGCCCTGGAAGTGATCGGGAAGCCGAAGCATGTGCTGGACCAGCGGGTCCCCGAGATCCTGGACTACGTGGGTCTGGGGGACAAGCTCAACAACTACCCCGACGAACTCTCCGGCGGTGAGCAGCAACGCGTCTCCATCGCACGCGCGTGCGTGAACCGGCCGCTGATCCTCCTCGCCGACGAACCCACCGGCAACCTTGACCCCAACACCAGCGTCGACATCATGCGTCTCCTGGACAAGGTCAACCGGATCGGGACCACCGTGGTCATGGCGACGCACGACCAGGCGATCGTCGACGCGATGCGCAAGCGCGTGATCGAACTCGACAAGGGCCGCGTGATCCGCGACCAGGCTCGCGGGGTTTACGCCTGATGCGTCGGTTCGACCATTACCTGAAAGAAACCGCATCCGGGCTTCGCCGCAACGGCGTCGTCGCGTTCGCCGCGATGTCGACCGCGTTCATCGCGCT
>Ga0315281_10012200_pt1 | contig 11727 bp, 11 predicted proteins | sample YL17G07_0_MG_FD_204540 | JGI IMG/M metagenome (GOLD analysis project Ga0315281, IMG submission 204540) | Sediment microbial communities from Yellowstone Lake, YNP, Wyoming, USA - YL17G07_0 | ecosystem: Environmental > Aquatic > Freshwater > Lake > Sediment | place: USA: Wyoming | collected... | reverse complement strand
AGTCTGTGGGAGGGGGCAGGGGTCCGCGACCCCTGGCCCCCTCCCTCAAAACTAACCTCAACTTACCGCCGGGTGCATATGCGGGTTCTGGTGACCGGGGCCAGCGGGTTTGTGGGCAACTGGGTGGTGGCCGAGCTTCTGGCCCGGGGCCACCAGGTGCGTTGCCTGGTGCGCCCGGGGTCGGAGCCGAAATTGCGGGCCCGGGAACGGGTGGAACTGGCCCTGGGGGAGGTGTTGGACCAGGGAGCGGTGACCCGGGCGGCCCGGGGCTGCGAGGCCGCGATGCACCTGGTGGGCATTATCCGGGAGTTTCCGGGGCGCGGGGTCACCTTTGAGCGACTGCACTACCAGGCCACCGTCACCGTGCTGGAAAGCGCCAGGGCCGCCGGGGTCTGGCGCTACCTGGAGATGAGCGCCCTGGGGGCCCGGCCGGACGCCGCCACGGCCTACCACCGGACCAACTACCGGGCCGATGAATACGTCCGGCTCTCGGGGCTGGCCTATACCATCTTCCGCCCTTCCGTGATTTATGGGCCCGAGGATCAGTCCATCAATCTCTTCGCCCGGCAGATCCACGCCTTCCCGGTGTTCCCCATCATCGGGGACGGTCTCTATCAGCTCCAGCCGGTGCCGGTCTGGACCGTGGCCCAGGCCTTTGCACTGGCCCTGGAACTCCCGGACACGGAAAATCGCCTCTATGAAGTCGGGGGCCCGAAACCCTTGACCTTCAATGAAATCATTGATATTCTGGCAGAAATATTGGGTAGAAGAGTAGGGAAACTCCACCTGCCGGTCTGGACCATGCGCCTGGCCGCGGGACTCTTCGGCCGCTTCGCCTGGTTTCCTTTGACCACCGGGCAACTGCGCATGCTCCTGGAGGGCAGCGCCTGCGACCCCACGGAATTTTACCGGGATTTTGGCCTGACCCCGATATCCTTCCAGGAAGGATTGAGCCGTTATTTGAGCTAATCACCCCACATTTATCGACGGTGGGGGTGCACTTACATGGGCGACCTGCTATCGAGTTTATACACAGCCAAATTAGACTTGGGCAGTTCAGGATCTTTACCAAGATCAAAGGATAAAAGGATGGTCAGGCCGGTGGTGCACAACATGTTAGAGATGATCGTGGATAACCCTGATGAACGGTTAATAGTTTACGGCAGCCTGGCGCCCGGGGGGGTCAACTCCTTCCTCCTCAGGCCCCTGGGCGGCACCTGGCAGAAATGCCTCATCAGGGGGCGCATGGAACGTTACCGGGGCTTCAAACGTTTCCAATACGACCCGGAGGGGGAAGAATACCAGGCTTGGCTCTTCAGCTCTGCCGCGCTTCCCCCGAAATTGGCGGAACTGGACGATTTTGAAGGGGATGAATACCAGCGCATCCTCATCCCGGCCCAGATTGGCGAGCACACGGTCATGGCCCATATTTATGCGGGCCGGCAGGTTGATTAAAACCCGGGACCGCGCTGCGCTTTGGGACATTGGCTAAGCCAATGATTTACGGTAATGTGCCCAAGCGGAGCTTGGGCCCAATTTCGTTCCCAAGCAGTTGCACATGAGCCTGCGGCTCACCCGTAAATCCTGAAAAGTAGGGCGCGTCTTACGCGCCATTTTTGGTGCGTAAGACGCACCCTACACCTCATCTTTTCAGGGCAGGAGCTCGGGAACGAATATCCCAACCCTCCTTCATAAAGAATGACCAAAGGTATCGGCAGCGCCGCCGGAAAGCCCTTTCTTCTGGTATTTCTCTGTGCATCCCTCGGTTTGGCCATGGGGGCCGTCCCAGCCCCAGGTGATTTTGACATTCCCCGGCCGGGCCGGGTTTGGCAATTTCCCCGGGACCACGGGGCCCATCCGCGATACCAAAACGAGTGGTGGTATTATTCCGGCCACCTGAAAGCCCCGGACGGCCAATCCTTCGGCTACCAGCTCACCTTCTTCAGGGTCGCCCTGGCCAGTCCCGACCCCCGGGTCCGCTCCGCCTGGGTGGCCGATACCATCTATTTCGCCCACCTGGCCCTGACCGACCCGGGCCGCCGCACCTTCATCTTCCGGGAAAAAGTGGGCCGGGGGGCCCTGGGCCTGGCCGGCGCCGACACCGGCCGCCTCAAGGTGTGGATCGATGACTGGCGGGCCGAAAGCCAGGGGGATGAACAGCATCTGCGGGCCAGGAGCGACGGCCTGGCCCTGGACCTGACCCTGACACCCTTAAAGCCTCCGGTGCTCCACGGCCAGGGAGGTTATAGCCTCAAGGCCGCCGGAACCGAGGTGGCCAGTTACTACTACTCCATCCCCCGGCTGGCCACCCGGGGCACCCTGGTCCTGGGGGACCGGCAACTGCCGGTGACCGGCCTGAGCTGGCTGGACCGGGAATTTTCCAGCAGTCCCATGGCCCGAGACCAGGTGGGCTGGGACTGGTTCGCCCTGCAACTCTCCGACGGCACCGATATCATGCTCTACCTGATGCGCCGAAAGGACGGCGGGATCGACCCGGCCTCCGCCGGCACCATCATCGACCCCCGGGGACAGGCCCACCACCTGAGGCTTGCCGACTTTCAGGTCCAGGCCGCCGGCGCCTGGAAATCCCCCCGCACCGACGCCACCTACCCGGCCGGCTGGTCCATCACCATCCCCGGGAGCGGCTACCACCTCACCCTCACTCCCAGCCTGCCTGACCAGGAACTGCAAATGGGGGGAAACGCCCAACTGATCTACTGGGAAGGAGAAGTTCGAATCCAGGGCTACAAGGACCAACAACCGGTGAGCGGCCTGGGCTACACCGAACTCACCGGCTACGCCGGCCCGCTGGGGGGGAGGTTTTGAGATGGTTTTGGGAGGGGGCCAGGGGTCGCAGACCCCTGGCCCCCTCCCTCAAACTCCCTCCCCCAACCCCTTCTTAAGGGAAAAATAAAAAGAGAAGCCGGGCTAAACGCCCGGCTTCCCTTTATACTTAAGCGGGTTGGGAGGGGGTTTGGGGGAGGCAGGGAGCTCAGCTCCCTGGCCCTTCCCCAAATTCCAACTTTCCTCTATCTGGTCAGCCAGCGGCCGTTGCGGACGGTGAGGAAGGCGTAGGCCCGGACCCAGTTCAGGGCGACGAAGGCGAAGTAGGAGTAAAGGACCCCGTAGATGAAATCCAGGTCACGCTCCTGGTGGATGTAGTAGTACATATAGACCAGGGTGAAGACGCCCAGGCCGGCGAAGAATTTCACCACGACGACGGGGTAGATGGCGAAGGAGACCAGGAGCAGGGCCAGGAAAAGGTAGGTCAGGGGAAATTCGATTTCCGTCATGAAAAAGTCGATAATGGGTAAGAGACGGTCTTCTTGACGATATTTCTTAAAGATGTATTTGAGCTGCACCCAGGATTCCCGGAAATTGCTGCGGTCCCAGCGCAGGTACATGCGGCACAAACCCTGGTAAGTTTCCGGGACAACGGTGTGGACGATGGCGCTGCGCTGGTAAGAGGCATAGTAGCCCTGGCGCAGGATAAAGTTGGTCAGGGCCCGGTCCTCGCCGATGGTGGCCGGCAGGCCCAGGAAGGTTTGCTCCAGCCACTCATCCAGGATGGGGGACAGGGCCGTGCGCCGGTAGGCGGACAGGGCCCCGGGGGTGCAGGTCACGGCGCCGTACATGGATTGGGAAGCCCGCAGGAAATCGAAAGCCAGGACGAAGCGCACGGCCAGCATCCGGGCCATGAGGCTGCGGGCCCGGTTATAGACCTTGACGTTGCCGGCCACGGCGCCGATCTTGGCGTCCTGGAGCATGGGGGCGATGACCTGCTTCACCGTATCCGGGTTGATGACGCTGTCGGAGTCGATGGTGACGAAGAATTCCCCCCGGCCCTGGGTGAAGCCGGTGTACAGGCCATGCTTCTTGCCCCGGTTTTCCGGGAAGCGGATGGCTCTGATGAGGTGGGGGAAGCGTTGTCTGGCCCGGTTGATATAAAACCAGGTGTCGTCTTTGGAGCCGTCGTCGATGCAAATGATTTCCAGACGATCGGCCGGATAATCGGAAGCCGCGGCGGAGTAAATGGCTTTTTCCACCATGGCCCCTTCATTGTAAGCAGGGATAATCACCGTGACGGCAGGCAAAGGGCCCTCGGGCAGGGGATAGGGCCTATAACGCAGCCAGAGCACGGTGCGCACCACCTGGAAGGCCAGGAACGCCAGGGTAAAGCTGGCGCCCAGGGCCATGAGGGGAGTAGCGAAGCTTTGCCGGCTGATCAGGTTGCGGTAGCCGTCGAAGGAGCCGAACTTCAGGGCCGCGATGAAACAGGCCAATAGAAAAGCCGGTACCAGGATCTTTAGAATCAGGTCCAGGGTTTGGAGGCGCTGTTCTTCCCGGGACCGCCATTTAGTCTGGGTCCAGGGAAAGGTCGGGGCGAGGGTGCGCATATATCAGATTTTTCCTCGAGAAGGGGAGATTAGATTCCTCATCTGGGGTATTATGCAAGGGGCTTGCCAAAAAAGACCGGCGGGCGTCTTTTTAAGTATATGAAATTATTGGTAAAGATATCGACAAAATCTTGCCGCGGGCCACGGCGGCCCGCAAATTTCTCTACCTGAGAGGGGCGGTGTAATCCTCGATAAATTTTTCTCAAATTGATAAAAAGATGGTGCGGAGGAAGAGGGTAGTTGACCCTGGACGCCGATTTATATAGTTGCGCACTGCAGAAGGATGGTTCACTTATTCGGCTGACTATGGTAAAAGACAATGGGAGATGGCAGGATAAACCTTGATAAGGGATGGCAGAATGGCAGAGGCCAAGGCGCTTAAAACCGGCAAAGAGGCGGAGCCGTTGAAGTTGGAGGCGGTGGGCCGGGAGATCACCGTCGCGGCAAAGGCCCGCATCGTCCAGCAAGGTGAGGCTCCGGAATATTTTTACGTGGTCCGGAAAGGGAGGCTGCAGGTTTTTCGAGAGACTGCGGACGCCATCCGCACCAACCTGACGGAATTGGGTCCCGGGGCCTATTTCGGGGAAGTGGCCCTGGTCACCGGTCAGCCCCGCACCGCTTCGGTGGAGGCCCTGGAAGAGAGCGTCCTGGTCCAGATTTCCAAGGAAGAGTTCGACTGGGTCCTGGACAATAACCCAGGGCTGGCCCGGCATATTATCCAGCAGTTGTCCCAATGGCTGGTGGCCGGGGACCGGCGCGTGGAAGCCGAAGTGGTGCACCAGGTTAAGCTGCGGCAGATCTCCTGGTTCGATTACGTCCTCATGGTAGGTTTGAGTATCGTCCTCGCCCTGGTCTTCAACCTGTACAACGACAGCGGCATTCCGCTGATCCGGGGTTGGGGCGAAAAAAACACGGTGCCCGAAATCAGTCTCAACCAGGCCCTGGACATGTACCGGAAGCATGAGGCCATTTTTGTCGATGCCAGGAAAAGCGCCTTTTATAATCAGGAACACATCAAGGGCGCCATGAACCTGCCGGAGGTCTTATTCGACCTGATGTACCCCATGTTCCAGTTTACCGTGGCCCAGACCGAGGGGGCCAAGGACAAGCCTCTCATCGTTTACGGCGGTTCATACAGCCGGCGCTTCGACCTGGAGATGGCCAACCTCCTCAAGAACAAGGGTTTTCCCCACGTAATGGTGCTCCGGGATTACAACGGTTGGGAAAAAGTTTTTCCCCTGGAAAAGAAGGAGGCCATCGAAGCAGCCAGCCTGCCGCTAGGTTTTGCCGGTTATCTCGAATGGCTGCCGCTGAGCATCTTTTTGCTCATCTTGATTCCTCCCATACGCCGCAGCCCTTACCTGTCTGTGGCCGGCCGGGTGCTCTTGGGGGCCATTTTTATTTCCTTTGCCTTGAGCAAAATTATGCGGCCGGCGGTCTTTGCCTTGAACGTGGTGGATTACGGGATGATGCCGGCCTGGGGGGTGAACCTGTGGGCCCTCACCCTGCCCTGGGCGGAACTGGTAGTGGCATTGTTCCTCATCCTGGGCATCCGCACCAGGGCCGCAGCCACCCTGATCGGCGTCATGAATATCATTTTCATCGTGGGACTGGTCGATGCGATTTTGCACCATCTGCCCATCAACTGCGGGTGCGTCGGCGAAGTGGGCGAACCGGTAAACTGGTGGAAGGTTCTGAAGAACACCGGGATGTTAGCCATGACCATACAAATCTTCCTCTATGATCGCTTCCTGGTGCTGGATCGGGGAGGGTTCATTTTACGGGACAGAAAGATATGAAGAAATATTTTATCAAGCTCCCCGCGGTCTTTGGTTTGCTCATGGTATGGCTGATCCTGGGAGGCTGTGGCGAGTCTCGAACCCCCTTTGCCGGGACGTATCAATCCATGGAGCCCGTAGCCGGTAAAAATTATATTGATCTCGACCTGAAAGATGACGGCAAAGGGACCTGGACCTTGGCAGGGAAGACCGTGGAGTTCACCTGGGTGGTGAATGACAACAAGATTTGGATTTACACCAAAAGCGGCGCCATCCTCATTGTCACTCCCAGCCAAGATGGTAAAATATTATCGGCGGACATGAGCGGCGACTGGCACCCCGGTTGTCCGCCCGGTTCCTGTGTGGTTTTTAAGCGAGTCCCAAAAGGAGGATAAGGCTATTATTAACTTTGCGGTCCCAGGGGCAAAGATTAGGGCGAGGTGTCTCCTGGGGATACTTTTTCTGGCTTTGGGAGGCTTTCTCTGGCCCCGGAGCGGTTGGGGAGCAGCCACCCTGGAAGTGCGGCGGGTAGGGCTGAGCCGGGTGGGGGAGAACACCCTGCTGACGGTAATGGTGAACCGGCCCGCCAATCCGCTCCTGATTCAACGCACCGAGGCAGGCAAACCGCAAATCATCCTGGACTTTGCCCAGGCGCAACACGGGCAATTGCCGAGTCGCCTGGCCGGGGACGACCTCCTGGTGGAGCAGGTGCGCACCGAGAGCCTGCCTTCCAGGACCGGGGTGCGCATCATCCTGGATCTGTTTCCGGACCGTCCGTACACTTTTTGGCGGCTAAGCAAGCCCATGGGCCAGGACCAGGCGGTTTTTATTATCGGGTTGAAAACGGAGGGCGACGTTCCCCGGACCGCCGGGATACTCCCCTCGCAGCCCCGGGAGCCTTACCAGCCCTTGCCGGAGACGGAGCGGGACAGTCAACTGCAACCGGTTCCGGAACCCCCGCCGGCGCCGGCCAGCCCGGGGCCGGACGATTACCGGCAGGAAGGGCGGGCGCCGGTTTCCGGCAACTTTGCCGACCTGAAGCGCTTGATTCCCAAGGCTGCCCCCCTGCTGCAGGGACTGGAAGCCGACGGCTGGGTGGTGGCCGATTCCCACACGTATGACCGGCCGGGCCAGCGCTTCAGCCGGGATTTCATCCTGACCAACGGGCGGTACCCGGATCTGGTGGTGAAAATCGCCAACCTGCCCGCCAATGTCCCCGGCGAGCCCAGCATCAATTTCATCAGCCTGGGAGTGGACCATCTGTCAGGCGCGGACGCCGAAAAATATCAAAAGCTGCGACAATGGAATTTCTCCCGGATCAGACAGGATTACGAGGATATCGGCGATTTTTTTGATGATGCGTTAAAACCGCTGCGGGTGAAGCTGCGGGCGGAGTCCCAGAGATTGGTGACGCGCCAGGCGTCCGTGTGGCAGGGTTTCTTGCAGCGGGCCTGCCCCGGCAATTCCAGGGTGACGGACCAGGCCCTGGCGCACTTGCAGGAGAAGGTCAACCAGAGGTTTGAAGGCGTACAGTACACCCTCTCCGAAAACCCGCTGGTGATCCTGAATCTGGTGGATTATCCTTACGTACGGGTATATTTTTTGGAGGGTAGCGGCTAAAGGAGACGAATATGAAGGAAATGACGATCTTCGGCAAGCAGTCTTGACCCTTTACCCTGAAGGCCCGGGAGGCCAAAGGGAAAGAGGGCCTGAAGGTGATTTACCGGGACGTGCTGGAAGACCCCGAAGCCATGGCGGCAATGCTGAAGTACACCGACGGGACCCGGCAGGTGCCGGTCCTGGTGGAAGCCGGTAAGGTCACCGTGGGGTTCGGAGGCACCTGAAGGGTTTGAGGGGCCCGCAGGCGCGGGCCGGTTGGCGATGAGGGCCAGGGAATTCCCTGGCCCTTTCGTTTTTTGGCCCAAATGCTGAAAAACCTATAGGGTCCGCAGGAAACCTGGCGCAAGGGGGGGCAGATGCTGGAGCAATAATTATGAAGCTATAACCTAATGAATTTTCAAGATAAAAAGGCTATTTTGTCGCTCCTTTATGGTAAACTTTTTTAGGCCCCAAAAAAACCACCACTTTGTCTCCAAAAAGGCCATATCTTAGGGAAGATTTACCACTAGAGGATAATAATGAGCCCAATTCCCCCGCCAGACTTATCTTAGTGCATTAAAGAACAAACTGAATTGATTAATTTTATTAATAAAAGCCTATAGTTAAACTATCTACTAAATTTTTTTTCTTGACAAACCGATAAAGAATATATAACCTAGGCGAAACTACAGAGTTGGCCTTAGCTAGTTCTCTTCATCTTCGAAACGGGGGAAGGGACTTGGGGGGCGAATCGCTGGCCCCGGTAGGTAGGGGATGACCTGCCGGAGTCTCGGGCGCCCAGGGCCAATCCAAGAGGCGAAGTAAACTATCGCCACCATTTAAGGGCAAAGCCCCATCTCCTCTTGGCCGGCCCCTTTTCAAGCACTCAACCGCCTTTCGCCACGATCAATCAAACAGAAATTACGCGAGGACACCATGAAAAAAATGGCGATCTTTTGTCTTTTGGGAGTGGGGATGTTGGGTTTGCCTCGACCTACCATGTGCGTCACCATGTCCATTGTTACGGTCACTGCTTATCACCCCGGGGTTTATTGCCCAGGGTCCAGGAAGGGAGTCACCGCTTCGGGAGCAAAGGTCCGGGAGGGCATGATCGCCGTCAGCCGGGATGTGGAAAAGAATTTGAACCTGGACTTCGGGGACCGGGTGCTGCTGCATGGTTTAGGGGTGTTCGATTTTCAAGACCGCATGGCCGGCCGTTGCCGCTCCAAGGTCGATATTTTCATGAACTGCAAGAAGAAGGCCGTCCGCTTCGGAGTGCGCCGCTACGTCGTTCTGGTCAAACTGGTCTGACCGGGCTCTTTACTTAACCCGCTCAATATAAGTGCCGGTGCGAGTGTCCACCCGCACCCGGTCGCCCTCGTTGATGAACAGGGGCACCTGGATCACTGCGCCGCTCTCCAGGGTGGCCGGCTTGGTGCCCCCCGAAGCGGTATCGCCCCGAACTCCGGGCTCGGTTTGGGCCACCTGCAGTTCCACGAAGTTTGGCACCTCCATCCCCACGGGTTGCTGATTGAAGAAGAGGACCTTGACATTGAGGTTCTCAGTCAGGAACAGCCTGGCGTCGCCCACCTGCTCCCCCGTCAGAAAAAGCTGCTCGTAGGTCTCATTGTCCATCATGCAGTAGCTGTCACCTTCCGCATAGAGGAATTGCATTTCCCGCTCCACCAGGTCCGGCCGCTTCACCCGTTCTCCCGAGCGGAAGGTCTGGTCCAGGACCCGGCCGGTGATCAGGTTCTTCAGCTTGGTGCGGACAAAGGCCCCGCCTTTGCCGGGTTTGACATGCTGAAAGTCCACGATCACGAAGGGCGTGCCCTCGAGTTCGATTTTTAAGCCTTTGCGAAATTCTGCGGTGGCATACATAAACGGCGATGACCTCTCTTCAAAGTATATTAAGAGCCATAGAGCCGTAGGGCGGGAAAGCGAAGCGCATCCCGCCTTCGGCAATTCGGGTTGACCTTACTTATGCCGGAATCTATTCGCGTGGGCGGAAAATGGTGATCGTTCGAAGTCTGGAGATGGCATAATGCTAAAGGCGGGATGCGCTTCGCTTTCCCGCCCTACGGGCTACGGGCTACTCTTCGCTGGCCGGGGCCGAAGACGCCTTGGCGACCGTTTTCTTGCGGGGCGGCGCGGCGCTGTGCTTGACGGCCGCCTTTTTTCTGCCGTCCGGGCCCTTCACCTCTCCAGGGGCGTTCACCGGAGGCTGTTCCTTGCCGACATCGGCTGCCTGGGGGCCGGCGGGGGGCGCGAACTGGATGATGGTTTCGTTTTTCTTGATGAAATTGAGTTCCCGGCGGATCAAGTCCTGGATCATCTCCGGATCGTTCTGCAGGCGGTCGATGGTCCGGGCCAGTCGGGCATTTTCTTCCGCCAGACGAACATTTTCCTGCTCCAGGTGCAGCCGCTCCTGGCGCACGCGATAAGATTGGAAAAAACCCTTATGACTGAAAAAGGCCAGTACGGCCACGGCCACCACCAACACCGCGGTGAAGCCGGCCAGAAACCTGGGACCCCCCTTATTCTTCCCGGTTTCCTCCGAGGCAGCCTTTGACGGCAACGGTAGTCCCCCCCCAAGAAGGATTATCGTTATGATATTCCCTTAAAATAACCGAGAATGCAAGGCAAATCTCTTTGCCCGGATATTCCGGTAAATGACCCGGCCAGAAGGAAAAGCAGGTTCCTGGCCGCTATTGACAATTCCCGTTTAAAGTAATACTTTAGCGACATTTCGCCGACTGGACGGAGAGATTATGGCCTCATGGCAACCCCTGGCCGCCACCGGCATCGGCTCGGTGCCCTTCACCGCTCCGGACCTGACCGTGGCCCTGATCCTGGAAAACCTGCCGGAACTGCCCTTCTGGCCGCAAATGGTGCGCCGGGGATTCCGGGAGGAAATGGTGGCCCAGGCCGCCCGGGGGCTTCCGGGATTGAAGGTGGACGCCGACGCCCATGCCGTGGCCATGGACCCGGACATTCCCCGGGACCAGGCCCTGGCGGAGTTTTATGAACTGGTGCTGGGGGGCGAGCTGGAACCCTTCGCCCTGGAGCCGGATGAAGCCCAGGGGTTTTTCAGCCTGACCCACACCGTGGCCTCCCGGCCCGACGGTCCTTGGGGCCTCAAAGGCCAGCTGTCCGGCCCGGTGACCTTGGCCGGCATGGTCAAGGATGAAACGGGCAAGCCCATCCTTTATGACCGGGAGCTGACCCAGGCGGTGATCCAGGGACTGGCCAAGAAGGCGGCCTGGCAGGCCGCCAAATTCCGGGAATTGGGCAAAGAGCCCCTGATTTTTTTCGACGAGCCGTATCTTTCGGGCTTCGGCTCCGCCTTCCTGCCCATCTCCCGGGAGGTGGTGGCCGAGATCTTGAACGAGACCCTGCAGGCGGCCCGGGAGCCCGGGCCCATCACCCTGGGGATTCATTGCTGCGGCAACACCGACTGGTCCCTCCTGGTGGAAGCGCCCATCGATGTCCTCAGCTTTGATTCCTATGGCTATTTCGACAGCCTGCTTCTTTACGAGAAACCGGTGAAGGCGTTTTTGGGCCGGGGAGGCTGGCTGGCCTGGGGGCTGGTGCCCACCAACGAGGACCTGCACCGGGAAACCGGCGACAGCCTTTGGGAGCGGTTCCAAGGGCAGGTGGGACGCCTGGCGGGACTGGGGCTGGAAGTGCCGCAGATCCTTTCCCGGGCGCTCCTGACCCCGGCCTGTGGCCTGGGCTACCTGACTCCGGAGGCCGCCACCCGGGTCCTGACCCTCCTCAAGGACTTCAGCACCCGGGGCCGGGAATGGCTGGTGGAGTCTTGAAGGTTGCTTGGGGGGGGGGGGGGGGGGGGGGGGGGGGGGGGGGGGGGGGGGGGGGGGGGGGGGGGGCGGGGGGGCGCGCAGGCCGGGCCGCGCACGGCGGCGCCCAGCGGGACCCGCCGCCGCGCAGGC
>Ga0315281_10012199_pt1 | contig 11727 bp, 9 predicted proteins | sample YL17G07_0_MG_FD_204540 | JGI IMG/M metagenome (GOLD analysis project Ga0315281, IMG submission 204540) | Sediment microbial communities from Yellowstone Lake, YNP, Wyoming, USA - YL17G07_0 | ecosystem: Environmental > Aquatic > Freshwater > Lake > Sediment | place: USA: Wyoming | collected... | reverse complement strand
CAGACACTTCTTCACGAGCAGACGAATCTGATCGGGCAGGTCGGGCGGCAGCGCGGTCCAGTCGGGATCGTTCTTGACGACGGTTGCGATCGTGTCCGTCAGATCTTCGCCCTCGAACGCGATCCTTCCTGTCAGCATCTCGAACAGGACGCAGCCGAACGCCCAGACGTCGGTCCGCTTGTCCAGCGGTCGCGCCCGCGCCTGCTCGGGGCTCATGTATGCCGCCGTCCCGAGGATCACGCCCGCGTACGTCGCATGCACACTCAGCGTCGGCGACATCGTCAGCGACGACGCAGCGGCTTCGCGCTCCAGCATTTTGGCCAGGCCGAAGTCGAGGACCTTCACCGTGCCGTCAGGTGTGACCTTGATGTTCGCGGGCTTCAAGTCGCGGTGGATGACGCCCTTCTCGTGCGCCGCTTCGAGCGCGTCGGCGATCTGACGCGCGATGGCCAGCACTTCGTCGAGCGGCAGCCCTGAGCCCTGAGCCCTCAGCCCTTCGATCCGCTCCGCGAGCGTGGGGCCTTCGACGAACTCCAGCACGAGCGCGCGGATTCCGCCCGCTTCTTCCAGGCCGTAGATGCCGGCGATGTTGGGATGATTGAGCGTCGCGAGGAGTTCGGCTTCGCGCTGGAACCTGGCGAGCCGGTCGGCGTCCTGCGTGAACGCGTCCAGCAGCACCTTGATCGCGACGTCGCGTTTCAGCCGTGTGTCGCGCGCCCGATAGACCTCGCCCATGCCGCCTGCGCCGATGGCGGCGATGATTTCGTACGGACCCAGCCGTGAACCGTTCGCGAGTGTCATCGCGTCTTCGTCACGTCGGCATCGACATCAACCGGCGCAGTCGTGGCTGACGCGGCCTTCGACAGATGGAGAACGAGATAGTGGGCTTCTTCCAGCCAGCGCAGCTTGTCGGGCAGCGGGAGCCTGGCCAGCCGCGCGCGCTGCTGAGCCTCGTGGCCGCCCCACCCTGATTCCCAGGCTGTGCGCTCGTGACCGTCACTCATCGCGCGCCTCGGCGTCGAGCGACGCCAGTTTTTCAAGGTCGAGGAGATCCTGAGGGCGTCCAGCCTGCTGCTTCAAACGCCGCAGCTCCTCGATGCCGACGAACGTCGCCGCGACACCCGGTGCGACGTCCTTGCGAACGGCGCTTCGGTACGCGGCGTCGAAGTCGAGCGGCGGCTCGACGAAGATGTCGATTTCCGTCATCGCATGTCGCGGGCTGTGCACGGAGAACACCGTGAGGTGCTTGTCGCGCACCCACTCGGCGCGCTTCTGCGGATCGGCGAATTCGGCAAAGGCCACCGGCGCCCGCGGCCGATATCCGAGGCCTTCAAGCGCCGCAATCGCCCGCGTGACGTTGGCCGGTTCCAGATCCACGATCAAATCGACGTCGGCGGTGAAGCGCACGTAACCGTGAGCTACGACGGCGAGGCCGCCCGCCACCAGGTAGCGGACGTTCGCCGCGTTGAGCGCTCCCACGATGGCGTCGACGCTGTGTTTTTCCACGAGCCAAAACGGCTGAAGTGGCAGGAATTATAGGCGATACGAGTAAGATTTCCTGCGCGGATGAAGATCGAGTGCGTCCTGGAGTGCGGCAACCACCTCGGCGAAGGCCCGGTGTGGGACGTCGACGAAGGCTGCCTGTACTGGCTCGACGGCACCGGCCGTCGCGTAGGGAATCCATCAATCTGGTGGCTCGATCCGCGCACGGGGAAGACCCGCAACTGGCCGCTGTCGCATGACGTCGGCGCGATGGCGCTGCGCCAGCGAGGCGGCGCGGTTCTCGCGCTCGCGGACGGGTTCTACTTCTTCAACTTCACGACCGGGCAGCTCGATCTCATTACGTACATCGACGCCGAGCAGCCGCGGACGCGGTTGAACGACAGCAAGTGCGATCGCCGCGGCCGGTTCTTTGCCGGTGGCATGGACGACAAAGAAGAGCTCAAGATCTGCGGTCTCTGGCGGCTCGATCCCGATCTGCGCGTAACGAAAGTGGACGACGGCATCATCTGCACGAACGGCCCGTGCTGGAGCCCGGACAACCGCACCTTCTATCTTGCCGACACCTTTCAGGGCGAGTACTGGGCGTACGATTGCGACATCGAGAACGGGACGCTTGCGAACAAGCGTGTGTGGGCGTCGTTCAAAGAAGACGCAGGCGTCGCCGACGGCTCGACGATCGACGAGGACGGCTTCGTATGGAACGCGCAGCTCATCTCGGGCGACCTCGTCCGCTACGCGCCTGACGGCACAGTCGTCTGCCGCATCGGCATGCCGGTGCGCAACATCACGAGCGTGATGTTCGGCGGCGACCAGCTCGACGAGCTGTACGTCACGTCGATGGCGCGCGTGAAGCATCCCGCCGTCCGCGGAGTACCGGAGCTTCGCTTTGCAGGGTAAGCGCATCATTACTTGCGCGGTGACCGGCGCGATTCACACGCCGACGATGTCGCCGCACCTGCCGATCACGCCGGATCAGATCGCCGACGCGGCCATTGGCGCGGCGAAGGCGGGCGCGGCCATCGTGCATCTGCACGCGCGCGATCCACGCGACGGCCGGCCGGCGCAGGATCCGGAGCTGTTCAAACAGTTTCTGCCGACGATCCGCGCCGCCTGCGACGTCATCGTCAACATCACGACCGGCGGATCGCAGACGATGACTGTGGAAGAGCGGATGCAGCCGGCGCTCCAACTCAAACCCGAACTCGCGTCGCTCAACATGGGGACGATGAACTTCGGGCTGTACGAGATGCTGCCGCGGTACACGTCGTGGCAGCACGAGTGGGAGCCGGCATATCTCGCCGGCACCGAAGCCGGCATGTTCAAGAACACGCTGAAGGACATCGCCGAGATCCTCAGGCTCTGCGGCCCGAACGGCACCCGGTTCGAGATCGAGTGCTACGACATCGGACATCTTTATACGGCGGCGCATTTCGTCGATCGCGGCCTGCTGACGCCGCCGCTCTTCATCCAGTCGGTGTTCGGCATCCGCGGCGGCATCGGCACGCACCCGGACGATGTGGAGTTCATGAAGAAGACCGCGGATCGCCTGTTCGGCGACAGCTATCAGTGGTCGGTCCTGGGCGCGGGCCGTCATCAGATGACGATCGCGCGTCAGGCCGCGATGCTCGGCGGCCACGTGCGCGTGGGGCTCGAAGACAGCTTGTGGATCGACAAAGGGCAGCTCGCCTCGTCGAACGCGCAGCAGGTCGAGAAGGTGCGCGGGATCTTGAGCGAGCTCGGGCTCGACGCCGCAACGCCCGCCGAAGCGCGTAAGATGTTGGGCCTGCGGCGGCCCTGAAAGGGCCGCCCTACGTACGCACACCGGACAGGGCCGTCCCACGTACGTAGAGCGACCCTTTCAGGGTCGCGGATTCTTGGAGGTCGAATGGTTCGCAGGGTGTTTTTCGCCGGCGTAGCGTGTGTCGCGCTCGGTGCTGTCGTCATCAACGCGCAGATCAAGCCCATGCCGCGGCCGCCCGCGCAGACGCCGGGGCAGCCGCCGGCCGGTGAAAGCGCGGCGCCTGACGGATACGCGCCAATCCCGCGGTGGCTGGGCCAGACGCGCGCGCCGGTTCCCGCGAAGACCGAGACGTTCACTGTCGAGACGTTCGCCGAAGGGTTGACCGGCGCGTTCTCGTTTCACTTTCTCCCAGACGGCCGCATCATTCTCAGCGAACGCGCGGGCGGAAAGATCCGCATCGTCGGTAAGGACGGCAAGGTCTCCGAAGCGCTTGGCGGCATGCCCGCCGGCGCCGGCGCGCGGGGCACCGCCCTTTGGGAAGTGCAGCCGGACCGCAGGTTCGCGGAGAACCGGACGCTCTACCTTTCTTACACGGTGCTGCCCGACGGCGTGAACGCGCAGGCGCTGCGTTCGCCGGCGGTCCTGCAGGTCGCGAGCGCGATGCTCTCGGCCGACAGCAAGAGCCTCGAGAACGTGAAGGTACTGCTCGCGAACGCCGAAGGCACTGGCGGACGCCTCGTGCAGATGAACGACGGCACGCTCGTCATCACGACGAGCATTCCCGCGGGCCTCGGCATCAAGTCGGAAGAGTGGATGCAGCCGCAGCAGCTCGACAGCCTGATGGGCAAGATCCTGCGCATCAACGCCGACGGATCGATTCCGAAGGACAACCCGTTTGCCGGCCGCGCCGGGGCGCGCGCGGAAATCTTCGCGCTGGGCGTTCGCGACGATCAGGGCATCGCCATTCATCCGAAGACCGGCAGGGTCTGGGTGAGCGAGCACGGCCCGCGCGGCGGTGACGAGATCAACGAGATCGAGAAAGGGAAGAACTACGGCTTTCCGGTGATCGGCTACGGCCGCGACTACACGGGCAAGCCGCTCAACGGCGACAAGACGGCGCAGGCCGGGATGGAGCAGCCGGTGTACTTCTGGACGCCGGACATCGCGCCGTCGGGCATCGGCTTCTACACGGGCAAGATGTTCCCGTCGTGGGACGGCAGTCTCTTCGTCGCGGGCCTCGTGTCGAAGAATCTCACGCGCCTCGTCCTCAACGGCAGCCGCGTCGTCGCCGAAGAGCGGCTGCTGGCCGATCTCAACACGCGCATCCGCGGCGTCAGCGAAGGCCCAGACGGCGCGCTCTACGTGATGACGGACGGCATGGGCGGGAAGATTCTGCGGCTGAAGAAATAGGGCTGAGAGCTAAAGGCTGAGGGCAAGAGTAGGGCGGCCCTTTCAGGGCCGCCATCAGGAGGAAGCATGAGCGACGAGAAGAACACACCTGAAGATCAGAACGAAGTGTCGAGACGCGATTTCGTGGCCATGGGCATCGCGGCGGGCATCGTGGCCGCGGCTGGATCGGCGTCGGCCGCGGACCTGCCGGTCACCGAAACCGACGTCGAGATCAAGACGCCCGACGGCACGTGCAATGCCGCCTTCATTCATCCGAGAACGGGCGCGTATCCCGCTGTGATCATCTGGGCCGACGCGTTCGGCCTGCGCCCGGTGCTGCGCGAGATGGGCCGCGCGCTGGCGAAGGAAGGCTACGCGGTGCTCGTGCCGAACCCGTTCTATCGCGTGGTCAAGGACGCCGGGCTCGATCCGAGGACGTTCGACTTCGGCAACACGACCGACCGCGCGAAGCTGACGCCGCTGATGGGCTCGATTAACGCGGCCGGCGCCGCCGAGAAGGACGCACTCGCGTTCATCGCGTGGCTCGACGGGCAGAAGGAAGTGAACACGGCGAAGAAGATCGGCACGCAGGGCTACTGCATGGGCGGTCCGCTTGTGATGCGCACGGCAGCCTCGTCCGATCGCATCGGCGCCGGCGGATCGTTCCATGGCGGCGGCCTCGTCACGGCCAACCCGAACAGCCCGCATCTGCTCGCACCGAAAATCCACGCGCGGATGTACTTCGGCATCGCCAAGAACGACGACGCGCAGCAGCCGGACGCGAAGGACAAGCTGAAGGAAGCGATGGCCGCGGCGAAGGTCACGGCGGAGATCGAGGTGTACCCGTCCCAGCACGGCTGGTGCATGAGCGACTTCGTCGCGCCGCCGACGCCGATCTACGACAAGCCTCAGGCCGAACGCGCGTGGGGCAAACTGCTGGCGCTCTACAAGACGGCGCTCGCTTAAGAGAAATTGTAGAGCGGAAGGATGCGGAGCCTGCGAGCTACCTCTCGCGCCCAGCCGTGGGCTCCGCAGTAATCGAGGACGGCTGGTTGTTGTCCTTGCACGTCAAGCCTGGAGCCGCTCCGGGTAAGCCCTGGCGCTCGATCCACCCGCAGCAGTACTGACCGCACGACGCCCGCGGCGTGTACGCGTTCTTGAGTGTCTTGCGGTACTCGGGATAGAGCGTGTGCGCAAACCCCATCGCGGCGTCCTTCGGGATGTTGTAGGTGCGAACCATGTAGTCTTCGTCCGGGTTCTGTCCCGGGAGGTAATGCGGCACCTTGCCCGTGTCCTCGAGCGTCGGGAGCTCGTTGCCCGTGTTGCACGTGCTTCGATTGTTGGCTTCCTGGCTGCCGTTGGGATCGAATTCCCAGACGCGACTCACGATGTGCGGCTCGGTGAGATAGATCGGATCGTCCTGCACAGTCGTGATCGTGAGCAGGTTGGCGTGCCGCGTGATCATGACGGTGAACTCCGAGCGGTCGCTGCCGGGGATTCCGACGCCTCGCCGGATCCACGCCGTCTTGACATGAGTGGTGTGCGCCACCAGCGTGTCGCCCTCCCAATGCCCCGTCGTGAATCCCGATGGCGGATGCCACGCATTCGCCGACGGGTGCGGCCGTCCATCCATCCAGATCCGGATGGTGTCGCGCAGATAATCACCGGCCAGTACCCAGGCGACGACGCGCCCGTCATCGGTCTCGCTCCAGATCCGCAGGCCGAGCGGCCGGTACTGTCCCACCCAGGGTGACTGCGCGAGGCACTGGCGCTCGATCGTGGAGGGAAGGTTCGAGGAGTACAAGAGCGCCTTGGCGCGCCCCTCGTCGCTCATCGGCATGCCGGTGAAGTCGCCCATGTACGACCCGGGGCCGCGCTCGATGTAGTCCTCGTACATGCGGATTGCGTACGAGCCGCTGATCTCGACCTGCGCATAGGCGGGCGCGGTCACGACGGTCAGCGCGCTGGACAGCAGGACGATCAGAATCGCGCGTCGCATGGTGTTGGATCCCATTTGCTCGTGTCGCGTTCGAGCTTGTAGTGAATCGCCGTCTGGAACGGCAGCTGGAGGTAGGTCGGGTCATCGACCACGTTCGTGTTGACCAGCAATCGGTCGCCGTTCGGCAGCGTGTGCACATCCCAGTATTCCGTGAACACCGCCCGCTCGCTGTAGGGGACGCCGTTCTTCCGCAAGTATCCCGGTCGCAGATTCGTCGTCACGGTCTTGAGCGTGCCGAACTTCGGGCTGCCGCGGCCACCGCCGTGCACGATCCATTCTGCGGCCGTGGCACCTTGCCAGCTGCGTGGTCCCGGCTGGGCCCCGGCGTTCGCGAACCGGAGCAGACGCGTTTGCGTGCCGTAGTCGGTGTCGACCTTCAGTGTGGCGGTGTCGAGCCATGAAACGCGCATGCGGATCGGTCCGCGCATCAAGCCTGGCGCGCCATAGGCCTTGCACTGCTCACCGGCGGCCTCGTCCTTGGCCGGATCCCACGCCTCGGCCACGTGCTGGCCCTGAAGATTCAGCGGGATGCTGACGATGTCCCCTTTTGTGGGGGTAATCATCCGCCAGCGCCAGTCTTCCGAAATGACGGCGACCCACTGACCGGTGAGATCGATAGGCGCCGCCGCGCGCGGCGATTCGGGTGCGGCCGTTCCGCGCCGTGCTTGCGCGCGGGCGTCTTTCGCCAACGCCGGCGCCAGCGCCAGCGCCAGCAGCCATGGTGACAGCCGCCTCACGACGGGGATCCTTTCAGGCTCCGGTACACCGCTTCAACGAACATGTTCGTCGTCCACGGCCCCGTCTCGTGGCCCCACCGGCCGCGATATCCCCGTGTGGGATTGGCGGCCGTCACTTGATCGAGCGTCATGCCCTTCTCGATCATGTTGCGGATGATGTCGGTGATCACGGTCACCATGTCGCGGTATTCCACGACCTCGCCGTAATCCGCCACGTACCCATGGCCGGGGACGACCAACGTCCCGCCGGGCTTGAGGACCTGCGGAACATTCGGCACGACGAACTCCGTGAGCAGGCGATTGAGCGCGTCGAGCTCGCGCTGAATGCTGCCGCCCTTGGCCCGATCGATGACGGGGAACTGCCGCAGGTCGACGATGTCGCCGGTAACGATGACGTCGGCCTTGCGGAAGAGCACCATGATGTCGCTGTCGGAATGCGCCCCGGTCTGCCGGATGACCTGGACCGACTCGCCGTTGATGGTCATCGGCCGAAATCGCGACGTGAAGGTCTCCGTGGGCCACATGCTGGAAGGAAAGGGCGAAACGCGTCCTGTAGGCGCGCTCATGCGCAGCAGCACCTTCTCGTGGGCGAGCACCGTCGCGTGGTTCTCGCGGGCGAATGGGTCGGGACTCATCGGCACGCCGGTGCTGCCGATGACGGCGTTGCCGCCCACATGATCCGCGTCCGCGCTGGTGTTGATGATGAGACGGACCGGACGGGGCGAGATGAGTTTGAGGGCGTTGAGAAGCCCGGGCGCCATGTCAGCCGAGCCGCTGTCGACGAGCACCAGCCCATCTTCTCCGGCGTGGACCGTCACGTTGGCGCCGGCGCCGAAAATCACGTAGACGTTCTGGCGGATCTGGATTGTTTCGAAGCCCGCCGTGATTGTCGAGGGATGCTGCTGCGCAAGAAGCGCGTGCGCCCCCTGGTGCCCGCCCAGAACGAGCGCCAGCACAATCAGCGAGCCGAGGACGCGGCTGAACCGGTGCAGGTCGAAACGCATGGGCCGCATGCTCGTGCAGCATACCCGGACGATGGCCGCATGAGGGCCATTTTTTCAGCTCAGGGGTTGAACCGCCGATTCTGCTGGATCATCGGGTCGACGTCCCTATAATGCTCCTTTGGTAGGAATGGGCCTGCGATTCTGGCCCATGGAGGGCATATGTCTCACGCGATCCGTGTGCTGGCGTGCGGGCTGCTGATTCTTCTGATCCCGGTCACAACGACATGGGCTCAGGCGACGGCTCAGATCAACGGGACCGTCGCCGATCCGAGCGGCGGCGTCCTGCCGGGCTCGACCGTCACCGCCACGCAGACCGACACCGGCTTCCGCCGCGAGGCCGTGACCGATCTGAGGGGTTCGTTCGCCTTGACGAACCTGCCAACCGGACCGTATCGCCTTGAGGTCGTGCTCTCCGGCTTCCGCACGTACTCGCAGACTGGCATCGTGCTGCAGGTCAACAGCAGTCCGGTGATCACCGTGACGCTGCAGCTGGGCGCGATCGGGGAAACGATCACCGTCACCTCCAACACACCGCTCGTCGAGACCCGCAACCCTGCGGTCGGACAGATTATCAACAACGAGCAAGTCCAGGCGCTGCCGCTCGAAGGCCGCAACGTGGCCTCCCTCGTCATCCTGGCTGGCGGGGCGGTCGATACGGGCAACCCCTCGAGCCGCAGTCTGACCCAGAGCCGCGGCATCGCGGTCGCCGGCGGCCAGCAGTTCGGTGTGCAGTATCTGCTGGACGGTGCGCCTCACAACAACTGGTACGACGGCGTGAACCTGCCGCTTCCGTTTCCTGACGCGATGCAGGAATTCAGCGTGGAGACCAGCTCGCAGAACGCGCAGAACGGCGTCAAGGCCGGCGGCACGGTCAGCGTCTCGACCAAGGCAGGCGGGAACCTGTTCCACGGGGACGTGTTCGAGTTCGGGCGCCACCACCGCTTCAACGCGACCTCTCCGTTTGCGGCCGTCAATCCGGCCACGGGCGCCCGCACCAGTGATGGCCTGGTACGGAACCAGTTCGGTGGCGTGCTCGGCGGACCGATTCTCCCGGGCAAGATCTTCTTTTTCGCCGCCTATCAGGGCACGCGCGTGTCACAGACACCCGCCGATATCGTGACGTTCATCCCGACCGCGGCGATGCTCGGCGGCGACTTCTCCGCCGCCGCCTCGGCGCAGTGCCGGGCGCAGGGCAACCTCACGCTTCCGGCGGCGCTCGGGTTTGCGGGCAACCGAATCAACCCGGCGCTGCTCAGCCCGGCGGCGGTGCGGATCGCCAGGCTGCTGCCCACGACGACCGACGCGTGCGGCCAGATTGCGTATTCGCGTCCAACCAATCCCCGAGAGAGCCAGCCGATCGGGCGCCTCGACTGGCGGCTCAACAAGACGCACACGTTATTCGCCCGGTACATGCTGTCGACCACCTTCTGGGAGCCGGCATTCGCGAACGCGAACGGGAACATCCTGGCGGCGACGCTTGGCGGTCGCGACAACAGCCAACACTCGCTCGCGATTGGCGACTCGATGGTGTTGAACAATACGACCGTCAACAACATCCGCTTCTCCGTCAATCGGACGAGCGTCGTGCGGACACACTCGGATCTGTTCGGGCCGGAAGACGTCGGCATCAAGATGTTCAGCTACATTCCCAAATACATGAACATCACCACGACGGGCGCGTTCTCCGTCAATACGGGCACGGAAACCTTCTCCTTCTACAAGCCCAACACATACTCCCTGTCCGACGACCTGACGATGGTCCGCGGGAGTCACCAGTACGGCTTCGGCGGCGCCGTGGCCATGTCCGATTGGAAGACGGAATCCAACGTCCGATCGATGGGTGCGATCTCGTTCACCGGCGGCGCCACCGGCCTGCCGCTCGCCGACTTCCTGCTCGGGCGCGTGTTTGAGCTTCGGGAATCGTCGCCGTTCCGGCAGGACATCAAGCAGCCCTATGTTGCGCTCTACGCGCAGGACACCTGGCGTGTGTCGTCGAACCTCACGCTCAACTACGGGGTGCGGTGGGAGCCGTGGTTTCCGCAGGACAGCGTGGACAAGGCGGTCTATAACTTTGACGCGGTGCGGATGCGGGCGGGGACCCGCAGCACGGTGTACCCGCAGGCGCCGGCCGGCCTCTACTATCCTGGCGACCCCGGGTTCCCGGGCAATTCCGGGATGAAGACCGTGTGGTCGAACATCGCGCCTCGCGTGGGCGCGGCGTGGGATCCGAAAGGCGACGGCCGGACAGTGCTGCGCGCCGGGTACGGCTTGACCGGCGATTTCGTGACCGGCCAGTTCTTCTTCGATTCGCGCTCGGCCCCGCCGTTTGGTTTGGAACAGCGTCTCACCAACACGTCGCTCGACGATCCGTGGGGCGCGGCTGGCAGGACCAATCCCTTTCCGGTCGCCCTTGGCGGCGCGAACTACCCGTACAGCGCCGCCTTGTATTCGCTCTTCATCTCGATGCCCTACGACATCAAGACGACGCGCAACCACAGCTGGAATGTCGCATTTCAGCAGCAGGTCGGCGACAACATGGCGTACTCGGCGACGTACCTCGGCAACCACATGTTCAACATGTGGGGCGTCGTCGACGGCAATCCTGGCGTGATTCCAGCCGGCGCCACGGCGACCGGCCCGTGCACGCTCAAGCTGCCGGCCGGCGGCACGCAAGCATTCACCAACTGCTCGACGGCGTCGCTGGATCTCCGCCGGGAGCTCAGCCAGGTCAGTCCGGCCGTCGGACAGTACTACGGGTACCTGGATTGGATTTCCGATGCGGGCTGGCAGACTTATCAGGGACTGATGCTGCAGTTCCAGCGCCGGTCGGCGGGCGGGGTCGCGCTCAGCGGCAACTACACGATCTCGACGTGCGAAGGCCTGATCAGCCAGGGCCAGGCTCCCCTCAACGTGGCCACCGGGTACATGAAACCCGTGTCGCTCGTCAATCCGCCGTCAGAGGCCGACACACAAGCGATCTTCGACGAGGACAAGGGGCGGTGCGGCACGTGGCGGAAGCACATCGTCAACCTCACGGCGAGCGTGGAGACGCCACGGTTCAGCGGCGCGGCTGTGCGTGCGCTCGCATCCGGCTGGCGACTGTCGGGGATCTTCCGTGCCAATTCCGGCAGTCCGCTGACCGTGACCACGGGCACCGATCGCGCCCTCTCGGGTATCCAGACCACCACGCAGCGCCCGAATCAGGTGCTGGGGAATCCCTACGGGGACGAGACCGTCAACAACTGGCTCAATCCGGCGGCGTTCGCGCAGCCGGCGCTCGGCACCTATGGCAACTCCGTCCGCAACGCCTACGACGGTCCGGGGCGCAAGGTCGTCGATCTCTCGCTGGTGCGG
>Ga0315281_10012198_pt1 | contig 11729 bp, 15 predicted proteins | sample YL17G07_0_MG_FD_204540 | JGI IMG/M metagenome (GOLD analysis project Ga0315281, IMG submission 204540) | Sediment microbial communities from Yellowstone Lake, YNP, Wyoming, USA - YL17G07_0 | ecosystem: Environmental > Aquatic > Freshwater > Lake > Sediment | place: USA: Wyoming | collected... | reverse complement strand
GACGTGAGCGTGCCCCGGATGGCCGGCGGGGGAGCCCCCGGCGTTTGACACCCCGCCGGGGTTGTGCTAAAAAACTCGTTCCCCGAAGGTTCGGGCGGGAGTCAGTATGTACGCAATCGTGGAAGCTGGAGGCAAGCAACACCGCGTGGAGGTTGGACAGCGCATCGCGGTGGAGCGCGTGTGGCCCGGGGCGGAGCCCGGCAGCCAGGTCGTCTTCGACCGCGTGCTGCTGCTCCGCGACGACGCACGCGTGGCCGTGGGCAGCCCTACGGTGGCGGGCGCCACCGTCAAGGCCACCCTGGTGCGCGAACTTCGCGGTGACAAGATCATCATCTTCAAGAAGAAGCGGCGCAAGGGGTTCCGGCGGACACGCGGTCACCGCCAGGACCTCCTCGAGGTCCGCATCGACGCCATCTTGGCGTAGCAGGCGCCGCAGCCTCCCGTGCGTCCAGCGCGGGGGCTCCGGGGCACCGGGGGCGGGTGGAGGTCGCCGCCCCCCGCAGTGGAGGAAACATGGCGCACAAAAAAGGTCAGGGTTCGAGCCGCAACGGGCGCGATTCGCAAGCGCAGCGGCTGGGCGTCAAGCGCGGTGACGGAGAGCTGGTGAACGCAGGGACGATCATCGTGCGGCAGCGCGGGACGCGCTGGAAGCCGGGCGTCAACGTCGGCCGGGGCGGGGACGACACCCTCTTCGCCATGACCAAGGGCCGCATTCGCTTCCGCGACCGCGGGCGACTTGGCCGCTTCATCCAGATCGAACCGGCCGCCTAAGACGCGCCCCCCAGGGCCTGATGTTTCTCGACGAAGTCCACCTCTTCGCGAAGGCCGGCAGCGGGGGGCGCGGCTGTATCGCCTTCAGACGCGAGAAGTTCGTGCCACGCGGCGGCCCCAACGGCGGCGACGGGGGCCACGGCGGCAGCGTCCTCGTGCGGGCCAGCTTCCACTGGAGCACGCTGGCACACCTCTACAACCGCCATCACGTCAAGGCCGAGCGCGGCGAGCACGGGCGCGGCTCCAACCAGAGCGGCGCCTCGGGCGAGGACGTCGTCATCGAGGTCCCGCGCGGCACGGTGGTGCGCGACGCGGACACGGGCGAGGTGCTCGCGGATCTGGTGGCCGAGGGGCAGGAGGCCGTGGTTGCGAGGGGCGGGAAAGGCGGGCGGGGCAACCAGCACTTCGCGACCCCGACGCGCCAGGCGCCCCGGTTCGCCGAGCCGGGCGAGGCCGGCGAGGAGCGCCACGTCGGCCTCGAGCTCAAGCTGCTTGCCGACGTGGGCCTGGTGGGGCTCCCGAACGCCGGCAAGTCCACGCTTCTGGCGCGCGTGTCGGCGGCGCGCCCCAAGATCGCCGACTACCCATTCACCACCCTGGAGCCCCATCTGGGCGTGGTCAGCCGGGACGGAGGTGCGCGCTCGCTCGTCTTTGCCGACATTCCGGGCCTCATCGAAGGGGCGCACGGGGGCGCCGGCCTCGGTCACCGCTTCCTGCGGCACATCGAGCGCTGCCGCGTGCTAATTCACCTGGTCGACCTGGCGAGCCCGGAGCAGGTGCGCCACCAGGTGGAGGTGCTGCGGCAGGAGCTCACCCTCCACGACCCCGCGCTGGCCTCCCGCGCGTCCCTGCTGGTCGGGACCAAGGCGGACGCCCTGTCGGACCCCGGGCGCCCGGGTGAGCTGGCCGCCCTGGCCGCAGAGATCGGCGTGCCCTGGGTGGTGATCTCGGCGGTCAGCGGCGAAGGCATTGAAGGTATGCTTGAGCTGGTGTTCGCCCTCGCGGAGCGCGGTTGAGAAGGATCGGCTTCTTCGGCGGGACGTTCGATCCGGTGCACCTCGGGCACCTGGTGCCCGCGGTGCGCGCCTTCGAGACGTTCCGGTTCGACGCCCTGGTGTTCATCCCGGCGGCCCACCCGCCGCACAGGCTCGGGGAGGCGCTCACGCCGTACTCGCACCGCTTCGCCATGATGGCGCTCGCCACGCAGTCGTACGATCGGTTCCTGGTGTCCGCCGTGGAGGCGGAGCGCGAGGGTCCGACCTACACCGTGGACACCCTGCGGACGCTTTCGGACCGGCTCGGAGCCGAACAGCCGTACTTCCTCATGGGGAGCGACTCGTTCTCCCAGATCGGCACGTGGCACCGCTGGCAGGAGCTTGTCGACCTTGCGCACCTGGTGGTGCTGCACCGCAACACGGTGTGGGGAAAGGCGCTGGAGGCGCGCGTGCCCGAGGGGCTGCGGAGCCGGATGGAGAGCGTTGAGCCGTTCCGCGAGGTTCCCGACCCCGAGCCGGGTGCGCGCCGGATCTACCTGCTGGAGCACGAGCCGTTTCCGGTCTCGGCCACGCACCTGCGGGAGCGCCTGCGGCAGGGGCTCACCATCCACGAGCTGGTCCCGCCCGAGGTCCACCGCTACATCGTCAAGCACCGGCTCTACCACCAGGGGGACGACCGTTCCGATGGAATCTGAGCTGCTGGACCGCCTCCGCCTGGCGTTTGCGGCGCTCGACGGCAAGAAGGCGTACCACGTTCTGGCCCTCGACGTCTCCGAGCGCACCTCGATCGCCGAGGCGTTCGTCATCTGCTCGGTGGGTTCCCAGCGCCAGGCGCAGGCGGTGGCCGACGAGGTGGACAGGGCGCTGGCTGCGGCGGGGACTCGGACTCTCTCGGTGGAGGGCTACGGCCAGGGTGGCTGGGTCCTGATGGACTACGGGGACTTCGTGTTGCACATCTTCCTCGAGGAGCGGCGCGAGTACTTCGCGCTCGAGCGGCTGTGGGGCGATGCTCCCAAGGTCACAGCGCTGCTGCGGCCCACCCTCACGTGAGAGGCCTCTTCTCTACCAGGAACCGGCACGCGGCCGAGGTGGCCCGCACCCTCGCCCGCCTGGCCGCGAGCGAGCTTTCCCTGGTGCTCGAGGGCGAGACCGGGGTCGGTAAGAGCTACCTCGCCGCCCGTGTGCATCGGGCGGGTCGCCGCGGCCGCCCGTACGTGGTGGTGGACTGCGGCGCGCTCCCCGGCACCCTGCTCCCCTCCGAGCTGTTCGGCCACCGGGCCGGGGCATTCACCGATGCGACCAGGGCCCGCACCGGCTGGCTGGAGCGAGCGGGCGACGGCACGCTGGTGCTGGACCGCGTCGAGGCCCTCCCGCAGGAGGGCCAGACCGCCCTTTTGCGCGTGCTGGAGGAGAGGAGGTTCGTGCCGGTGGGGAGCTCGACGTCGCGGCCTTTCCGGGCACGAGTGGTGGCGCTCGCCGACGCCGGGTTGCGTAACCGCATGGGGGCAGGACTCTTCCGTTCCGACCTCTACCACCGGCTGGCCGGCTACCACGCGCAGCTCCCCCCCCTGCGTGAGCGGCAGGAGGACATCGGCCCGGCGGCCCGCGCCCTGCTGCGCCGGCACGCACGCCGCCTCGGCCGCCGGCTCTCACTCGACCGCGAGGCCGAGCGGCTGCTCTCGGCGTACCCGTGGCCGGGCAACTTCCGCGAGCTCGAGGCCGTGCTCACCCGGGCGGCCCTGCAGGCCGGCGGTACGGTGATCGGGCCCGTCGAGCTCGCGCTTCCCCCCGACGCCTGGCCCCGCGTGGCCGAGCTTGCATCCGAGCGCGTCACGCCGCTCGCGGAGGTGGAGCGCCTCTACGGGCTCTGGGTGCTGGCCGGCGAGGGCGGCAACGTCTCGCGCGCCGCCCGCGTGCTCGGGATCTCGCGCCGGACGCTCATCCGCTGGCGCCGGGAATCATGAGCGGCGTGCTGGTGATCTGGGTCGGGAAGCGGGCTCCCCGGGGCCTGGAGGAGCTGGCGGAGGACTACGCGGGCAGGATCTCGCGCCACCTCCCCTTCGCACAGGTGCGCGTGAGGCCCGCGGCGGGGCGGCGGGACTCACGCAGGGCGCTCGCCGAGGAGGGCGCGGCCATCCAAGGGTACCTGGATCCCTCGGACACGGTAGTGGCTCTGGACGAGCACGGGCGGGAGCGCACCACGGAGGCGCTGGCCACCTGGCTTTCGGAGCGCCGGCGGCACGGGCGGACGGTATTCCTGATCGGTTCGGACCTCGGCTTGGACTCGGGGCTGAAGGGTGCCGCCCGCGAGCTTCTCGCGCTCTCCCGCCTGACCCTCCCCCACCAACTGGCCCGGCTGGTGCTGCTCGAGCAGCTCTACAGGGCGTGCGATCTGCTGGCCGGAGGGCAATACCACCGAGGAGACCCGGGTTGGACAATCTGATATAATCGCCCGCTCGGAGGTCGTGTTGGGAAACAAACTAGATCTCAAGGCAATGCGGAAGCAGCTGCAGGCGAAGCGCAAGGAAGTCATGGAAGGGGTCTCGCGCGCTCGCGAGATGGGCTCCGTGGAGACCGAGTCGGGGGCGCCCGACATTGCCGACCGCGCGACCAGTGCTTTCCAGCGTGAGTTCTCGTTCTCGCTCTCCGAGAACGAGGGCAAGATGCTGCGCCTGATCGACGAGGCGCTCGCGCGCCTGGAGAACGGCCGGTTCGGCCAGTGCGTTCACTGTGAGCAGCCCATCGAGCGCCAGCGTCTCGAGGCCGTGCCGTGGGCGCGCCACTGCATTGCGTGCCAGGAGCAGCAGGACCGGGGCGAGATGTGACCTCGATCCGCGCGGGGGGCTCAGCAGGGTTGCCCCCTCTCCCCGCCGGACGCGGGGGACCACGGATCCGATTGAACCCGGCGGGGTTGCGCGCTCTCCCTGGCGAAGGAGCCTGGGGCCGGTGACGCGGCCCACGACCGGATAGGCATGACCCTCCCGCGCCTCCTCCTCCTTGCCTCTCCCGATGATTTCCTGCTGGAGTTGGAGCGGCACGACTTCGAGGCCGCCTGGCAGGAGGCCTACCCGCAGGGTGAGGCTTCGACGTTCGACCAGGCGCCGCCTCCCGGCCGCTTGGTGCGGGAGCTCGCCAGCCCCTCGCTGTTCTCCCCCGAACGTTTGATCGTGGTGGCCGACGCGTCGCCCTACCTCTCCGGGCGCGACAGGGACAACGAGGCGCTCGCCTCGTCTCTCGGCTCGCTGCCGCTCGGCGACGTCACGCTCCTGCTCGCCGCCGTGGTGGGGACCTCACCGAGCGGCGTGGTGGCCGAGGCGGTGGGAGGGAGGGGGGAGCTGCGTTTCCTCGCGCTCCCCGAGGCGCCCAAACCGTGGGACGAGGCCCGTGTCTCGAAGGCTCAGCGCCGACTGCTCGCCAACGTGGTCGCACGTGTCGCCCCCGACCTGGCGACCAACGATGAGGTTGTGGACGCGCTGTGCGAGGTCTACGGGTTCCGGCCGCGCGAGCTGGCGCAGGCCGCGACGCGCCTCGCCCTCGCAGGGGGAGCCAGCGCGGCGGCGGTGCGCGCGCAGGCGGGTGCCGGCGAGTGCTCGATCCGGGAGATCGAGGTGGCTCTGCTCGGCCGGGACGCGGCCCGTTTCGCCCGTTTCATGGGCACCCTGGCCGCTGGCGGGACCCTGGCCGATTGGCGGGGCGAGGCGGTGGCGCCCGAGCGCTACGGAAGGACTCTCGCGGGAACCGTCGGCCGCCTCCTGCGCCAGGCGCTGGCGGTGCGCGGGCATGCGGCGCGGGCCGGGCTCGGCGGGGAACTGGAGCCCAAGCGGTGTGCCGCCAGGGACTGGTATCCGAAGACCTTCAAGCCACGCCTCTTTCCCCGTCTCGAGGGAGACATCGAGGCGACGCCGGCGTCCCCCCTGGCGGGGATGAGCCCGTGGCAGCTCCACCGGGCGTTCCGCCTGGCCGCGCGCTACACGGAGGAAGAGCTCATCGACGCGCTGGGCCGCTCGGCCGGGAGCGCCGCGGAGGCCGGGCGCGGGCCCGAGGTCCTGGCGGCGGTGAGCGAGCTGGTACTGGCCGTGCTCATGCCCCGCGCCGGGTGAGCAGGGTGTAGAGCTCCTTGCGCGTGAGGCCGAGCTGGCGTGCCGCCTCGCGGCGCGCCTTGGCGCGATCCGAACCGCGGGCGAGCGCCGCGTCCACGGCCGCGCGGGCAGACTCGGGCGAGGCCTCCGAGGGCGCCCTCGGGGGTGGTGGCCCCACGACCAGCGTGTACTCCCCTCGAGGGGTCGCCCCGGCGGCCCACGCGGCGAGCGCCGCCAGGGTGCCGCGCTCGCAGCGCTCGTGCATCTTGGTGAGCTCGGCCAGCAGCGCGGCTTCGCGCCCGCCCCCCAGGCAGGCGGCGCACGCCTCCAGCTCCGGGAGGAGGCGGTGAGGGGAGAGGAAGAGGACCAGCGTGTGGGGCAGCGCCGCCAGCGCTGCGAGGGCCGAGACCCGCCCTCCGGCGCGCGCGGGCAGGAACCCTGCAAAGGTGAACGGCATCGGCGGCACCCCGGCAACCGCCACCGCCGCGGCCACGGCGCTCGGGCCCGCCACCGCGAGGACGGGGATCCCGTGCTCGCGGCACGCGCGCACCAGTCGGTAGCCCGGGTCGGCCAGCACCGGCGTGCCGGCGTCCGAGACCAGCGCGAGGTCGTTCCCCGCGGCGAGCTCGACCAGCAGGCGCGGCACCTCGCGCGCCTCGTTGTGCTCGTGCAGAGATCTCGTTGGGGTCGCCACCCCGAACGCGCCCAGGAGCTTGCGCACGTGGCGCGTGTCCTCCGCCAGTACCCAGCGAACGCGCGAGAGCACCTCGCGGGCGCGCGGCGAGAGGTCCTGGAGATTGCCGATAGGAGTGGCGACGACGAACAGCTTGCCCTGGGTCGCCACGAGCTTCGAATCTCGGGATTCGGGGCTCGACGGGATGTGCGAGCTGGGTCCCGAGTCCCGAGGCGCGAGTTCCGGGCCTCGCCGTCTCATCGTTCGGGGTTGCGCGGCAGGATGCGGTCCACGTTCATGCAGCTCGCAGACACTCGGGCGACGACCGTTGGGCGCCACTTGAAGCGGTTGCGGCGGTAGGCGCTCAGGGCCCCGTCCACGAGGGTGGGCGGGAAACCCGCCGCCACCAGCTCCTCCCGCCCCATCCCGCCGTCGTGGTGCCAGAAGAGCACCGGGTCGACCGTGGGGTAGTCGAAACCAAGCTCACCGGCGTCGGTCTGGCCGGGCCACAGGTCCGCGGTGGGCGGCTTTCCGACGACGCCATCCGGCACGCCGAGAGCGCGCGCGAGCTCGAAGATATGGGTCTTCCACACGTCTCCGAGCGGCTGGACGGACGCCGCGGCGTCGCCGAAGAGCGTCGAGTACCCGAGCAGAATCTCCGACTTGTTGCTGGTACCCAGCACCAGGGCGGGGACCGTCCTGGCGCGGTCGAAAAGCGCCACCATGCGCAGGCGCGCCAGCAGGTTGCCGAAGCGCACCCGGTCGTCTCGCGCACCGAGGGTCTCGGCGAGCGTCTCGGCCGCGTGTGCGATCTCGACCGTCTCGAGGCGAAGGCCGAAGGCACCGGCCACCGCCCGGGCGTCGCGCAGGCTCTCGGGCGAGCTGGTGGGTCCGGGCAGGGCGAGGGCCTGCACGCGCTCGCGACCCACGGCCGCCACGCCGAGCGCCGCGGCGACCGCCGAGTCCACCCCGCCCGACAAACCCACGACGTACGCGGAGAGCCCGGAGGCGCGGAGCTCTTCCGCGAGGAACTTCTGGAGCATCTCGGCGAGCAGGCCGGTGTTTACCGGTGGCAGCTCAAGCACCGGCGCGCTCCAGGGCGGCTCGCCAGAGGTCGAAGCGCTCGGCGTACGGGATCGGGGCAAGGGTGCGGGCGCGCGCCGCTGCGCCCGGGGAGAACGGCGCCAGCACGAGCGTCTCCTCGTGCGCGGGGGCGGGCTCGGCGAGGCTTCGGCCGCGCGGGTCGACGGCCCACGAGCAGCCGCCGAAGAGGATGCCCTCCTCCCAGCCGCAACGGTTGGCGAAGAAGACCGGGCGCACCGTCGTCACGGCGGTGGCCCCCATGATCCAGTGCCAGCGCCGTGACGCGGCTGGTTCGTCACCGCCGTCCAGCTCCGTGGGTCCGCCGGCCACGACCAGCAGCGCGTCCACCCCGTCCTGCGCCAGCATCACGGCCGAGGAGAGGTGCCAGGCGTCCTCGCAGATCAGCACCCCGAGACGACCGAGCGAGCACTCGATCGCCGCGAGGCGGGGACCGGGGATGAAGTAGCGCCCCTCGTCGAACATCCCGTACGTCGGCAGGTAGAGCTTCCGGTGCACGCCGCGGACCTCGCCACCCTCCAGGAGGACGGCCGCGTTGGAGATGCCGCCGTGAGGCTCGCGCAGCGGCAGCCCGACGAGCAGCGCGATCTCACGACTCGCCTGCAGGAGCGGCTGCAGGCGCGGGTCGTCGACGGTGAGCGCGAGCTCGAGGACGCCGTGGGCGAGCAGGTACCCGGAGAGGGAGAGCTCGGGGAAAACCACGAGGCGGGCGCCCGCGCCCGACGCCCGGGCGATCATCTCCAGGTGGCGTTCGAGGTTGTGGCGGAGCTGGCCGGGGCAGGTCGCGATCTGCGCCAGCGCGATCACCTGTTCGGCCGCCCGCGGCGCTGCTTTCCCCACCGAAGCCTCCGCCGCGAGTGTAACATGATGGCGTGCTGGCGCTGCTTTTCCCGGTCCTCCTCGCCGCAGCGGTCGAGGTGGAACGCGTCCTGGCCCTGGTCAACGGTGTCCCGGTCCTGCAGTCGGACGTCGATCTGGCGGAGGTGGCGGCGCTGGTGCCCCGCCAGCAGGGCGAGAGCGACGCGGACTATCACAAGGCGGTGGTCGATGCCCTGGTGGACCTCGAACTGCGGTGGCAGGACCTGGAGGCTGCGGCCATCTCGTCGCGGGTCCCGGTGGACATGGACGCGGCGTGGCGCGCCACGCTGAAGCGGGCGGGAAGCGAGGAGGAGCTGCGGCGGCGGCTCGCGGGCATCGGCCTGGACGAACCGGCGGTACGGGGCCTCGTGCGCCGGGCTGCGATCGTGGAGGCGTACGTCTCGACCCGGTTCGGTCCGTTCGTGCGCCCGACCGCGCAGGAGGTCGAGAAGGCGTGGCAGGAGGAATTGGTGCCCAAGCTGAGGGCGGCTGGGAAACCGGTCGTGGACCTCTCCGAGGTGAGGGTCCAGGTCGAGGCGCTTCTCCGTGAGCGCAAGCTCACCGCCGAGGTCGAGCGCTGGACGTCCGACCTCGCCAAGCGCGCGGAGATCGTGGTGTACGCGGTGCCGGCAGCCACCCCCGCGCCGCCTCCTAGGGCGACCCCGACCTCGCCGGACTCACACGGGCCTGCCCCGCGCCAGCCGTAGGTCGCTCCGTCTCACTCCTTCCGGGGGCCGATCGCGTTCGACAGGTAGCGTGCGAGCTCGACGCCCTCACGCACGGCCACCACGTATCCGGAGGTCTCCCGGTAGGGGATCGCGGCGGTGAACACCACGCCCTGGGTCTCGCCCCCGAGCATCGTCAGCCAGGTCGTGACCACGGTCTCGCCGGCGTTGTAAGCAGAGGCGACCGGAACCAGCCGCGGCCCGAAGGTCCCCGCGAGCCGCGCCACCTCGCGGGCAGCGAGGAGCAGCGCGCGCTGGCCGTCCCTCAGGTCGTCGGGTGAACCGCCGAGCGCCCGTGCGGCCTCGGGCACCATCTGGGCCACCCCGACGGCGCCCGCCGGTGAGTAGGTGTCGGGGTCGAAGCGGGACTCCTGGCGGACGATCGCCGCGAGCCACGCCGGCGGCACCGCGGCAAGCGCCGCCGCCGCAACGCACCCGGCCACGAGCGCGGGCGGCAGGATCGCGGGCAGGAGCTCGTCCGGCACGAGCACCGCCGGCAGGGGGCCCAGCCGGCTCCAAAGGCGCTCGCCAGCCGAAAGCGCCGCGTTCGGGTTTCCCCACAGCGCTAGCGTTTGCGCGCTCCACGCCAGCTCATCCGGAGACGCCGACGGAAACGCGTCCGGGTACAGACGGGCGGCCTCGCGCTCGAGCCCGACGTCGGCAAGCTGACGCGCCGGCCCGTTCCAGGCGGCCGGCTCGACCGGCTCGCCTGAGAGCACCTTCGCCCACACCGGATCGGCGGAAAGGGCGCGGGCGAGCGCCTGGCGCGCCGTGGGCGCCCCCCGTTGCGCTGCGAGGCGTGCGAGCACCGGCAGCTCGCGGGTGGGCACGGCCGTCCCCGAGCCCTCGGCGGCCGGCAGCAGCTCGACCACGCCGTCGCGCCACGCGCCTGCCTGCGGGTCCGCCAGCACCCCCGACGCCTCCGCCCTGGCGGCGTCGGGTTCGCCGCGCTCGAGGTGGAGCGCGACCTTCAGCACGCGGGCCACCGGCACGCCCTCGGGGACGCGGGCCAGGACGGCGCGGGCGCGCTCCGGGTCGCCGCGGAGCAGGAACGCCGCAGCCAGGCGCGGCCCGGCCACCTTCAACACGGGCGTGGGGCAGCGCGCGAGGAGAGCGACCGCCTCGTCGGCACGTCCGAGAGCGACCCGGTCGCGCATGCCTCCGTCCCACCCCTCTACCTCGCGCGGCTGGGCGGCGCGGGCGCGGTCGAACAGCGGCACGGCGGCCGCGAGGTCGCCGTCGATCTCCGCGATGCGCGCGCGCTGCACCGCCGCGGTGAAGAGATCGGCATCCGAGGTCGCCGCCGAACATGCGAGGTCGAAGCTCGCGGCCGCCTGTGCGTAGTTCCCCAGGCGGTAGGCGGTGCGGCCGCGCAGGAACGCCAGGCGCCAGCGCAAGGCAGGCTCGGGCGGGTCTCCGACCGAGGAGAGCACCCGGTCGGCGTGGCGCCAGTCACCGCCCGCGAGCAGAGCCTCCCCGACGGCGAGTCGGGACGCGGTCGCGATCCCTTCCCTGCCGGCCAGCCAGCGGGCGGTGCGAAGCGCGGGCTCATCCCCGACGCGCTCGGCGAGCAGGCGGGCTGCGGCGACGGTGTCCTCGGAACGTATCGCGGTCGTGGCCGCGAGCTCGCGGCGGAGCGGGTAGGGCAGGCTCCGCCGCGGGACGCGCTTGAGCGCCGGCAGGGAGAGCGTCTGCCACGCCGATCGCAGCACAAGCGACGCGGCGCGCCGCTGGGTGGCCGGTGCCGCGGCGCCAAGGAGCGGGGAAAGGTAGGGCCACGGGTCCCGGTGCAGGGCGAGGACGGCCTCGGCGGCCTCCAGGCGGAGGGCCGCACCGAGCGCTCCGGCGTGTGGGATCGCGGGGCGCAACACCTCCAGGGCGCGGGCGGGCTCCCCCATCGCGCGCGAGGCGCGCGCCGCCAGGAGCGCAACGGCCGGCGCGAGCGGCCTGGGCGCCTGGTCCGTCATCGCGCGGACCTCGGCCCAGCGTCCGGTGTGCACCGCCTCGGCGAGGGCGGGGTCGGGCGGGGGAGGTGCCGGCATCATCCCGGCGGCCACGACAGGTGCCGGCCGCCCAGCACGTGGAGGTGGAGGTGGAAGACGCTCTGGCCGGCGCCCGATCCCGTGTTGGTCACCACGCGGTAGCCACTCTCCGCGATCCCGGTCCTGCGAGCCACCTCTGCCGCGGCGAGGAGCACGCGGCCGAGGATCTCGCGGTCTTCCTGGGCGGCGCGGTCGAGCGAGCCGATGTGGCGACGCGGAATCACCAGCACGTGGACCGGAGCGCGCGGCGCGATGTCGTGGAACGCGACGACCTCCTCGTCCGCGAACAGGACGCGGGAGGGGAGGGTGCCGTCGGCGACGCGGCAGAAGAGGCAGTTCTCCATGACTCGTGAGGATAGCAACACTCGCGGCCCGCGACCGCGCAGCAGGAAGGTGCACGATCGTCGAGTGGGTGGAATCCCGCCGCAGGCGGGACGGAGCCCCGCATTCTACATATACGGGCCGGGGTTGAACCGCTCGACCGC
>Ga0315281_10012197_pt1 | contig 11729 bp, 11 predicted proteins | sample YL17G07_0_MG_FD_204540 | JGI IMG/M metagenome (GOLD analysis project Ga0315281, IMG submission 204540) | Sediment microbial communities from Yellowstone Lake, YNP, Wyoming, USA - YL17G07_0 | ecosystem: Environmental > Aquatic > Freshwater > Lake > Sediment | place: USA: Wyoming | collected... | reverse complement strand
TCATTTGGAAGTTTCTTCTTAAATATTCTCTTCCCTTCTCCATCAATGATTCCTAACAAATTGTTGTTGCCATGCAGATCTGAAGCCACGTATAATTGTCTCATAAGGCACCTCCTGGGTTGGATTGTATTTGTTACCCAAGCATATCATGAGATCCATTCTCTTGGTATGCTCCGAGGTGCCTTTTATATGATTATCAGGTCCATTTTCTTTGCGTTCACCTTTTCCACCAAATTCCAATAATGAGGCCTACATTTCGGCAACCCACTTCTTTCCCTGTTTTTGAATTCCGTTTGTTATTGCATTGAGAAAAGAGGATCGGAGCACGTCACTCATAAGGGCTGCCTTCACCGGGGGGAGCCTTAAGAATCCTCCTACGAATCCTCGCATGAATTTTTGGGTGAGACTTTGAGGGTTATCAAATATCTGGTTCTGAAGCGTTCCCCTCTCCAGGCATTGTAGAATGATCCGCTCAAAGGTGGTTTCTGGATGGAGAACCCGTTTTTCCCGCTTTACCAGAGTGACCGCGCGGTTATTGCAGTTCAATGAGCAAACACCGCATCCAAGGCAGATAGAAGTATCGATGATGGCGTCTTTTTTCTTCTTCGTTTTGGGTTTATCTATAGGAATCATCTTAATCGCATCGATGGGACAGGCCTTTGCACACTTCCCACAGCCAAGGCAGGTGGCCGGATCATTCTTAGCGATAAAGGTGGAAGTGACAACCGTATTCGGATAACCAAATTTGCTGATCCCCGCGAGGAGATTGCAGCAGTCCTTACAGCAGTGACAGATAAAAGTGACGTTTCTTTTAACATTATCTGCACAGAGCACAAGCTTCATCTCTATGGATTGTGCCAGGTTTTCCAGCATTTCGGATTTTGAAACCTCTTTTGCCAGCTTATTTCTGATGAGATAGTCTGCAGCGTAATTAAAGGAGGAACACTTTTCCAGAGGAACATCACACGTTTTTTCACCTGCGTGTAATTTTTCATGGCGGCACGAACATATCCCAATTGAAAACTTCTCAGAGGATTCAACAATGCCGGCAGCCTTTTCGTAATCCAGAACCTCCATATACTCCGATGGGTCAATAGCATCCCAGTGAGGTAGCGCCCGGATAACGGAGACCTTATTGCCTTTCTTGGCGTTCATTGCATACAGTACTCCATTATTAGCGTTCAGATATTGGTTAAATAGATGCGCCAGTGCTTTGGAATTAACACTTCCCCCGGTCCGCATCATGGTAAACTCAAAAATACCGATCATAATCGGCGAAGGCATGTAGTGATATGCGTCATTGACCCATAGGTCCATGACAAGACCTTTCGAGCACAGGCTCTCGAGGATTTTTGACAGTTCGGAGCTCTCGTATTTTGTCACCTGTGCAACACGATTAAGGTCAGAAAGGCCATATGGCATTTTTACCAACACATCAGCTTCCTTCTCGGAATAAAGCTCTTTTAAGATCTGGTAAAACGCTTCATTCCAGGGGGCCCTCGTAGGCAGATGATCGATCTTCCTCCCCAGCTTTCGAAAAATCCCTTTGCTATCGATGTGTCCCATAGTCAAACTCCCTTCCTGTAATGGCTCCTCTCTGGAAAGCCTTTGGGGTCAAGTCTATTTTCTTAGCGTTCAACTTTTCCACCAAATTCCGCTAATATTGAAGCCCGATCCTGCATTCCCTCCGCACTTCAATAAAATCTTCTGTCAAGTTTCAAGTTCAGGCACCAATTACAGGTTCCTATCAAACGTACCCCTAGTTCTTTTTTTCTCACAGCCTTCTGGTTTTCCTTCGATCGAGGACTTCAGCAAGAATAGGTAAAAGAAAGGAACCTCCGGGAAGAGAGAAGATAGCGATTGCTGGGAGGATCTTCGCTATGTTTTTCAGATGGGTCTTTATCTCTGTCTTCTCCTCCCTTGTCCATTTTTCATCAGTGTTCCGGGTTTTCATAAGGGGCTGCATCAGTCCCTTTATCGCAAGGACCTCCATTAGGATGGCTTCCTTATTTATATTGATCAGCCTTTTAAGATATTTTTTGATCATCGGTACACCGAGTACAACAGTTGAGGTCAGGTCTCTTTTCTTAGGTTTAACCTTTTCCATTCTCGATCATTTGGCACGTTGCTTATGTGATAGGTTAGCAGAATATTTTGTGTTGTCAAGGCAAACTGTATTTTAAAAGAAACAGCTTAGAGCGAATGGCTGATATATCCCCTCACCCGCACCTCGGTTGCGAGTCGTACCGACCTCTCCCCTGCCTTCGCCGAAGCGGCTTCGCGCAGGCAGGCGCAAGGGGAGAGGGGCATAGGAAGAGATTGCCGCGTCGTCCCGCGACTGAGAGACTCCTCGCAATGACACTTCTCATTTCCTATAATCTTTAGACCCTGAAATTGTAGACCCTGATCCTGAAACAAGTTCAGGATGACATTACTTGATTCAGGGCATGGCTCATGGTGACAATCATGGATTATGATTTGAGTGCGGATTTGAGTGCGGAGGTTGACAGTTCTATTCTAATTTGATTTAATGAAACCATATAATGATTAAACGCAGGCTAAAGCCCCTGTCTACCGCAGGCAGATGCGGCTACTCATTCGTTTTAAAGACTGGATTCCTGCTGGAGTTTACCCCGTACTCCGATACGGGGCAGGAATGACAAAAGGGAGTCAAAGAAGAGGCGGGCGCCAGGCATTAATTTTATGAAAATCTCTGCTGTGATCCCTGCGCGGTATGGGTCGACTCGGTTTGAAGGAAAACCCCTTGCCGATATTCTCGGCAAACCGATGATCCAATATGTCTACGAGGGAGTGCGCCAGTCGAAATTGATTGACGAGGTGATCGTCGCCACAGATGATCAAAGAATAATAGAGGCTGTTCAATCCTTTGGCGGAAAAGCGGTCATGACTTCCCCGACCCACTTCACAGGAACGGACAGGGTCGCAGAGGTTGCCAAGAAACTCAAATCAGAAATCATCGTCAATGTCCAGGGAGACGAACCTCTAATAAAAGGAAATATCATTGACAAAGCGATACGCCCTCTCCTCACCGACGAGTCCCTCCAACTGTCCACTCTCATGACCAGGATTGAGCAGGTGAGGGATTGGCTCAATCCCCATATCGTAAAAGTCGTGGTGGATCAAAAGAATTTTGCTCTTTATTTCTCCCGGTCCCCCATTCCCTTTCCCCGGGCTCTCCAAATTGGACGGTTGGAAACCAACCCCTTTGGAACGAATCGGCCTCTTCCGAAGAGGGTGTTCAAACACATTGGCATCTATGTATTTCGTCGGAAATTTCTCCTCCATTTTTCAAGAATGAAGCCCACCCCTCTGGAAAAACTTGAGAAACTCGAACAACTTCGGGCCTTAGAAAACGGTTATCGCATTAAAGCCACCCCTGTCAATTACGAACCCCTATCCGTGGACACCCCTGAAGATCTGGAAAAAGTGATTTCTTGTCTCTCTCATCCTCAATAAAGCCCTATCCCAAAGTCTGGAATTTACTTAACTATTTGTTTTATTTTGGTTTTATTAATACTTCTCACTTATTTTCTCCTTAGTAAGAAAGTAAAAAATGTAAACTCTGGGATTGATTTTCTCATAATTTTAGTGTATATTTATAAAACTTGTCTAAAGTGAAAAAATGAACCTAAGAGAAACCAAGCCTCACCCTTTCATTTTTATTCTTATCTTTGTCCTTCTTCTCGTTTTTGCCTGCTCTACACCGTCCTGGTTTCCGATTAAAAAGGGAACCCCTTACAAGGCAAAAATGAAAGAATTATTGGATAAAGAGGTGATCATTATTGATAAGGAAGAATATGTCAAGGTCTTAAACCCAAGGGCCTCTGAGGGAAAGGATCAACCCAAATATCTCTATGTTCCCGTTAATGAATACCTCTCCAAAAGAGACACTTTTACCACCCCGCCTATGCGGATGGAGGAAGTTAAAAAAGAGTCCCCTGCTACTTCCATAAAACAGTCGCCTTCTTTAGAGGAAGAAGCCCTCATTGTATCTCCATCGAAACGTACGCTTCCAGGTTTAAAGAAAAAAGTAGTGATCACTTATTTTGATGATCGAACCACCGGGGGCGAGGAGATGTTCGGAGACTGGGTGGCTGAAAAGCTGATGAAAGAGGTAACCCGGAGGACTCTGCAAGTCCTCTTTACCGACTATCAAATGGCCAAAGAGTTTCTTGAAAAAAAGGGATTCGATTTAAAGGATCTCGAGACACCCAAAGCCATCCAATTACTCAACGAAGTCTTTGGGGTTCATGCCCTTGTGGTTGGGCAACTCTCAGGCCCCTATGTCTTCACCACCAAGACAACTAAAGATCAAGAAGGAACGGCTTCGGCCATTATCAAAATAGACGTGAGATTAGTGGACACCTTCTCTGGTAAAACCCTTAAAAACCTATCCGCCAGTAATCCCATCATCGCTACCAAGGAAAAGGGATCCTTTTCCGAAGAGAAGGCCAAAGTGAAGGCGATCGATCTCACCATTGCTGACCTGGGACGTTCCCTTGCCAGAGAATTAGATAGCATCGATTGGTTTTGTCGAATCGCCAAGGTAGAAGGTGAAGAGGTCTACATTAATGCCGGAAGATTGACCGGTCTTAAGGTCGGAGATGTGATGGAAGTGTTTCGGCCCGGCGGATCTGGAGAAAGAGGAGAGGTTAAAGGCAAGATTCAAATTTCAGCCTTCTTTGGAATCGATGCCTCAATGGGCAGGCTGATCCAAGGGAAAAACCCCGATGTAAATGACATTTTGAAATTGGCCAAAAGCGAAGGGACCTGAATTTCCCGCATGGCTTTCCTTCCCTCTCAATAAAAAGTTGGGTTAGCCATCATCAAAACTGTCCCTTTTGGAAGTATTTCCCCGTTGTCATGACATCGTTCATCCCCGGATTGAAATTCCCCTTTTTCTTATTGCCCGGAAGGAGGTTTAAATATCATGTTCCAGATCGGTGATAAAGCGGTTTACCCAGGACATGGGGTTGGAATTATTACAGCCATTGAGACCAAGCGGATCTCAGGTAAAGAACAGATCTTTTTCATCCTCCGAATTTTAGAAAACGGGATGACCATTATGATCCCCCAGGATAATGTGGAGGCGGCCAAGTTGAGGGGGGTCATCCGAAAAATTGACGTCCGAAAGGTCATCGGGATCCTGAAGGACCGGGATGTCACCATCGATAATCAGACCTGGAATCGGAGATACCGCGAGTATATGGAAAAAATCAACACCGGGTCGATCTATAGCATTGCTGAAGTGCTCCGAGACCTCTATCTTCTCAAGACAGAGAAAGAACTGTCCTTCGGTGAGAGAAAAATTATGGATGTGGCCAAAAATCTGCTGGTCAAGGAGCTGGCCATAGCCCGAGATGTGAAAGAAACGGACATTTTGAGGGTGATCAATTCGATCTTTGGATCATGACCTCTCCAAAATTCCACTCATTAGTTTTAATTGAAATGTCTTCTCATATCATCTATACATGGAAAGGAGGTGAACACGTTGGGCTTATGGATTCTTCGTATCTTATTATTCCTCATCTGCGGAATCAGCGGGTATACCTTAACCCAAGGGATTTCTCCCTCTCCCTCGATTCCCCTCTTGGGACTTATCGGCGGACTTCTTCTGGCAGCCTTGACCCTTCTGATCGAGAAAGGGTTGAAAAAAATCCCTTTAAAAAATCTTTTAGGAAGCTTCGTCGGATTGATCCTCGGCATCATGGTGGCCAATCTCCTCTCTAACGTCTTTTTCTCCAATCTATATAATTATCAACAAACTGTTCTTCCCCTTTTAAGTGTCCTTTATGGGGTTTGTGGATATATCGGTCTGCGAATCGGCTTTAAGAAGGGCGAAGAAATTCACCTGCCCGGTTGGAAACTCTTCTCAAAAAGCGTTCCCCAAAGTGAGAATATGAAGATTTTGGATACCAGTGTCATCATTGACGGCCGCATCGCCGACATCACAGAAACCGGCTTTCTGGAGGGAGCATTGATCATTCCCCAATTCGTTCTCAATGAGCTCCAACACATTGCCGACTCCTCAGACTCCATCAAACGGACGAGGGGCAAAAGGGGTTTGGAAGTTCTCCATCAGATCCAAAAACAAGCCCGTGTGGATGTTCGCATTATGGACAGGGATTATCCTGCAGTCAAAGAGGTCGATTCAAAATTGATTGAATTAGCTAAAGAGGTTCGCGGAAAAATCATTACCAATGACTCCAATCTTAATAAGGTGGCAGAGCTCCAGGGGATTGAGGTATTGAACATCAATGAGCTGGCCAATTCTCTAAAACCCGTGGTGCTCCCCGGAGAGGAGATTAATGTCAAAATCCTCAAAGAGGGAAAAGAAATGGGACAGGGAGTCGCCTATCTGGATGACGGGACAATGATTGTGGTCGACAATGGAAGGAAACAGATGGGTAAGACGATTGATGTCACCGTCACCAGCGTTCTCCAAACCCCTGCAGGGAGAATGATCTTTGCTCGACCTAAGGAGGAGGCAAACCGGGAAGCCAAGGGGAAGGATTATTATTACCCTCTGGACAGTGAATTTTAATCTCTATTTGGAATAAATGCCTGCCTGTCGGCAGACAGGAAATAGTGGGATGATAAATGGAATACAATCAGGTTGAGGTTGGGGGTTAGGTTGAGATGTCATCCTTCCCCCGTATTTAATACGGGGGAAGGATCTCCGACCTGCCCGCCGCACAGCTATGGCAGGCGGGGATTCTTCACGGAGCCTGCCCTGAGCGAGATTCTTCTCTTCGCTCAGAACGACAGGTGAAGGGTTCAGAATGACATTCCTAAACCTTGACCTTATCAGTTCTTAAGTTGAGCCTTAACCTTTTACTTTCCATTCTTCCATTATTCCAACATTCCAATATCTCATGGTTCGTTGATGAAAGCCGACGCTGTGATCGTCTCCGCAGGAAAGAGCCATCGCTTCATGGAAGGGCAGAAGAAACAATTCCACTTCCTGGGGGGAAGACCTATCCTCGCCCATACCCTTGATAAATTCGAGACCTGTCCTCTCGTCCGCTCCATCCTCCTGGTAGTCGGCCAGGAAGATATGGATTACTGTTTGAAAGAGGTCATCGAAAAATATAAATTTCAAAAGGTCTCACAGATCATCCCGGGTGGAAAGCGAAGACAGGACTCTGTAAAAAATGGAATGGATGCCCTTCAAAAGGATGCAGACATTGTGGCAATTCATGACGGAGTTAGGCCTTTTGTCACCAAAGCCATGATCGAAGATTCGATTCACTTTGCCGTAAGACATGGAGCGGTGGTATTAGCCATGCCGGTAAAGGACACCATTAAGATATCCAATCCGGATGGAACCGTTCTCAAAACATTGGATCGGGAATCCCTTTGGCAGATCCAGACCCCGCAAACCTTTCAGACCAATGTGATCAAAGAGGCTTACTATCGGGCGACAGAAGATGGGTTTATTGGAACGGACGACGCCTCTCTCGTTGAACGGTTGGGAGTGAAAGTCCATATCCTTCCAGGGTCCTATACTAACATCAAAATAACAACCCCAGAAGACCTGTTGTTGGCCAATCTCTTTCTCAAGATGAACACCCTGACCAAGAAAGAACCAGCAGGAGGAGCGAAAAACAAATGAGAGTAGGTTTTGGATATGATGTCCATCCATTTGTTTCAGGCCGACCATTGATCTTGGGAGGGATAAAAATCCCTTATCTATTTGGATTGAAGGGACATTCGGATGCAGATGTCCTCATCCACGCTATCTGTGATGCCTTGCTGGGGGCTATTGCCGGGGGAGATATCGGAAGACACTTTCCGGACACCGATCCTCAATACCGAGATATCAAGAGCACCATTCTTTTAAAAAAGGTGCTGACCAAGGTGAAGGAAAAAGGGTTTCACCCTCTCAATATTGATGCGACCATTGTGGCCCAAAAACCAAGACTCTCTGATATCATCCCCAGGATGGTGAAGGAGATTGCAGATGTCCTGGAGATCGAGACGGAAAGGGTGAATGTAAAAGCCACCACGACAGAGGGATTGGGATTTACCGGTCGAGAAGAGGGAATCGCTGCCTATGCGGTGGCCCTCGTTGAAGAAGGCTGAGCACATTTTGGTTATTTGAATTTGTTATTTGGTATTTGGAATTTAACAGGATGTGGAAAAATAACCTTTTACTGTCACTCCCGCGAAAGCGGGAGTCCAGAAGGGTTTAAAAAGACTGGATTCCTGCTTCCGCAGGAATGACATTCTAAGTCCAAAAAAGGCTTTTTCAGCAGCCTGTTAAATTATCAAACGTGATTGGTTCCGGCTACGCCAACTACAGAAATGACTGAGAGTTTCAAATGATTCCAAATGTTCGGGTTCGCTTTGCTCCTGCCCCTACCGGCCTTCTCCATATCGGAAATGCTCGGACTGCTCTTTTCAATTTTCTCTTTGCGAAATGCAATCAAGGGACATTCGTTCTCCGTATCGAAGACACAGATTTAGAGAGATCGACCGATACCTTCATTGATCGGATCATGGAAGATCTTACATGGCTTGGGATTTTCTGGGACGAAGGTCCTGACCGAGATGAACCAGTTGGTCCTTATCGTCAATCTCAACGTATATCCCTCTATCGTGAATTTGCCGATCGGTTATCTCAAGAAGGAAAGAGTTATAAGTGTTTTTGTTCCGAAGAAAGACTGGAGAAGCTTAGAAAAGAACAACTCTCCAAAGGAAAGATGCCCCGCTATGATGGGCGGTGCCGTTCCCTCTCTGCAGAAGAGATTGCCCAAAAGGAAGCGGCCGGCCTTCACCCCGTCCTTCGATTTCACGTGGGAGCAGGACCGATTCTCTTTGAAGACCTCATCCATGGAAAGATGAATTTTGATTCTGCTGGAATTGGCGATTTTATCATGGTCCGTTCAGATGGGATGGCTGCTTATAATTTTGCTTGTGTCATTGATGACCATTTGATGCACATCACTCATGTCATTCGAGGGGAAGACCATCTCTCCAATACGCCCCGACAGATCCTCCTCTATCGGGCACTGGCCTGGCAACCTCCTACCTTTGCTCACCACCCGCTGATCCTTGGTCCGGACCGGTCCCCGTTGAGCAAACGCCACGGCGCTACGGCCGTTTCTCAATATCGAGATGAAGGGTTCTTACCAGAAGCCCTCCAGAATTACCTCGTTCTTTTAGGCTGGACGCCTCCTTCAGGAGAGGAGATCCTCCCCCTGGAAATGATTGTGGAGAAATTTTCGCTCAATGCCATTTCAAAAAGCGCCCCGATCTTCAATCGTAAGAAATTGGAGTGGCTAAATAGCCTCTATATCCGGAAAAAAGGAGAGGATGAGCTTTCTGAGTTGTTGCTTCGTTATCTTGAAAAAACCGGCATCAGCATTAGTAACGTCGATCGTAACCAACTCATTAAAATCTCCGGAGTCTTGAAAGAAAATCTGGTGGTCCTTTCCCAGATTGAGGAATATCTGGGCATCTTCTTCGATGAAAAATTCTTCTTTGAGGATGGGGCTAAAACCATCCTTTTGAATTCCAGGAATCGGGAAACCCTCCGTATCGCCCTCAGCGTATGGGAGGCCTCCGCTGAAATCACATCAGACACCTGGCCTTCTCTTCTATCTCAACTGGAAGACAAGACAGGGAGGAAAGGGAAAGATCTTTATGCGCCCCTCCGGGCTGGGATCACTGGAAAAACGAAAGGACCTGAGTTGGTCAAAACACTCCCTCTCCTTGGAAGAGAAAGGATCATCCGCCGCTTAAAAATGGCGTTGGAATTTTCATGATTTATCATATTCGAATCCCCCTTATTCCCCCCTTTACTAAAGGGGGAATTACCCCTCCCTTTAATAAAGGGAGGTTGGGAGGGATTTTAAGGACTAATCAATGGCTATTCGTGTCCACAATACCTTGACTGGAAAAAAAGAGGATTTCGTTCCCCTTCAAGAGAAAAAGGTGGGGATGTATGTGTGTGGGGTGACAGTCTATGACCTTTGCCATATCGGTCATGCTCGCTCCGCGATCGTCTTCGATACGGTCTATCGCTATTTTCGATATCGTGGATATGATGTGACCTTTGTTCGAAACTTTACCGATATTGACGACAAGATCATCAGGCGGGCCAATGAGGAGGGAGTGGATTCCAAAACCATTGCCGAAAAATACATTGGTGAATTTAATATCGACATGGGAAGGTTGGGCCTCGAAAAACCTTTGGTCGAACCCAGGGCCACAGAACATATTCCGGAAATGATTAAGTTGATCTCAACCCTCATCCAAAAAGGATTTGCCTACCAGGGCGGAGGAGATATCTTCTTCTCTGTGGAGAAATTTAAAGATTATGGAAAACTCTCCAAAAGAAACTTAGAGGAGATGCAGGCTGGCGCCCGGGTTGAGATTGATAAAAAGAAAGAATACCCTCTGGACTTCGCCCTCTGGAAAGCCAGCAAACCCGGAGAACCCTTTTGGGAAAGCCCCTGGGGAAAAGGAAGACCAGGCTGGCATATCGAATGTTCTGTGATGAGCCAGAAATATTTAGGAGAGACGTTTGATATCCATGGCGGTGGAAGAGACCTCACCTTCCCTCACCATGAAAATGAAATTGCTCAATCAGAAGCGGCCACTGGAAAACCCTTTGTCCGATATTGGATTCATAACGGTTTTGTCAACATCAATAAGGAAAAGATGTCCAAATCCCTCGGGAACATTTTAACCATCAAAGAAATCCTTGAAGATTGGCACCCAGAGGTCCTTCGACTCTTCTTTCTCTCTCACCATTACCGAAGCCCTGTGGATTATTCGGAGGACAGCCTCATCGAAGTCAAAACGGGGTTGGACCGGTTTTATATTACATTAGAAGGAATTCAGAAAGAACTAAAGAAACCTGTACTCCCCGAACAAAAGAAAACTGATTCTTCGGTGATCGAGAATTGCCGCAAAAATATCGAATCCTTCCAAACTCGATTTGAAGAAGCAATGGATGACGACTTCAATACTGCTGAGGCCCTGGGATATTTCTACGATCTCCAAAGAAATCTGAACAGCCTCTTGGACATTTCAAAAGGCCATCCTACCCAAGAGATCATCTTAATGTTGAAACAAGGTCTTGACCACTTCTCCAATATTGGATGGGCATTCGGCCTGTTCCGGGACGATCCAGAGAAATATCTGGATCAACAGAAAAAAGAAGGGCTGAAGAAGCTAAATCTTACAGAACAAGAAATTATTCGATCCATTGAGGAGAGGAATTTGGCCAGGAAGGAAATGAACTATAAAAAAGCAGACGAGATTCGAAATGATCTTCTTTCAAAAGGAATTGTTTTAGAGGATACCCCTTCCAGTACCATTTGGAAAATCAAGTAATATCAATCAAACATGGAATATTGGAATGGTGGAACACTGGAATAATGGTTTTCTCTTGATAAATTAAATGATCTGCGAGATAAGCAAAGCATGGATCGCAAGAACATCAACAGAGGGTTTAAGAAGCTTCGGATATGGCAGGATTCTATTTCCCTCTACATCATGGCATGCAAAATATTCTCTACCTTCCCGTTCTAGCTCAAGAAAGTAGCTGCTAACGGCATCGATGCTGCTCATAACCCTACAACGATACATAATGAAATAAATGGTTGACAAATAGGTCTGACTAAGCTACATGTTTATAAAAACATGAGGAGGTGTCAGGCCATGGTTCCAGAAAGCCGCGTGCAGGACGGGAGTTT
>Ga0315281_10012196_pt1 | contig 11730 bp, 8 predicted proteins | sample YL17G07_0_MG_FD_204540 | JGI IMG/M metagenome (GOLD analysis project Ga0315281, IMG submission 204540) | Sediment microbial communities from Yellowstone Lake, YNP, Wyoming, USA - YL17G07_0 | ecosystem: Environmental > Aquatic > Freshwater > Lake > Sediment | place: USA: Wyoming | collected... | reverse complement strand
GCAGCCGTTCCCGTTCAAGGATCACGTTGCCTACGGCACCAACATCAAGGACGGCCTCGTCACTTTTTTGAAATCAGCGCCAATCGTCGCCATGGTGTTCGGGGGCGAGGGCGCGGTCGCGATCGTCCGCAAGATCGTCGGCGCGACCGAACCGGCCGGCTCCGCGCCGGGCACCATCCGCGGGGATCTCTCGCACGACAGCTACGCGCTCTCGAACGAGCAGAACCGACCACTCCGCAACCTCATCCACGCCTCCGGCACATCCGACGAGGCGAAGAGCGAAATCGTGGTGTGGTTCACGGATGTGGAACTCTACCAGTACGAACACGTGAACGATCGCGTGCAGTACGACCCGAACTGGTTCCTGCCAAAAGCGTAGACCCTATGTTCGAGACCGAGCCGCAACATATTGAAGAGATGATCGAACCGGCGGCGCGGAAAGCCGCGACCGAAGAGCCGGAGAAGGAGATGACGCCGCTCGAGAAGCGGCGGGAACAGTTCCGCGTCGCGGCAGAGGACATGATCGCGCGCGAGGCGAACCCGAACACCGATCGGGAGTGGAAACGTCTGAAGGAGATGACCGCTCAGGAGGGGTACTCGATCACCCAGGAATTCATCAAAGAGCTCGAAGAGAAGATCCTGCTCGCCAACAACGAAAAGATCGCGGCGCGTAAGCGCAACATCCACTAGTCACTCGGCGCCGGGGATTCCTGCGTGGCACACGCGCCGGGATGCTCGGCATGGCCGAGGTGTTTTCTTTCACAGAGGGAGGCATCGATGATCCACGTGATCTGTCGTGGGGCTGACACCGGTGCGGTGTCGCTCCTCAAGGGACTCGGAACGGGTGAGAAGGGCCAGAAGTACCCGCGCATATTCGACTCGTGGTCTGAACGAGCGGGGATCATGGAGAGCGTCGGCACCATCGGTGAGCGCCATGTGACGCTGTGCATCGTCTGGGCGACCGCGCCGCTCACCGAGATCGTCGCCAAACACCGCATCCAGGTGTGGCAGTCGGTGTTCGTGCAGACCATCTTCCACGCGCCGCGACAGGATGCGAACGGCGCGCGGACCAACTGGCGCCCGAAGCCGTTCGACATGGTGAGCGACGCCACGGACATCGAGGGGGTCGTCGGTCTCGCGCGGATGGTGCGCGTCAACCGGCTCACCGTCGATGACGCGGAGAAGCGCGGGATCAATACGCGCGCCATCGTGAGTCAGCTGGTCGCGGACTTCATCATCCGCGCAGACCGGGTGCCGGTGCACGAAGAGGTGCGCAGCGCGCTCGGCGCGCTCGACACCGCACTGCGCGCGCGGCGGCAGAGCAACATCGAAGCGCTCCGGGCGAATCGTCCGATCGCGGAGCACCTGGACATCGACGAGTAGTACCTTCACTTCACCGCATCTCACTTCAGCGTCAGGGGCAACGGTCCGACCGTTGCCTCTTTTTATTTCCGATACCTCACCCTACCCTCTCCTATCTTAGGAGAGGGAATATTCAGAGAGCGCACTCACCGTGGCGTGCGCATCCGTCAAAAAAAATCAAAAACGGCCGAAGGCCGTTTAAAAACATCCGTCTCTCGATCGGGGCGACAGGAGTCGAACCTGCCGTCTTCTCTCTGAATCCGCAATTTTGTCGGGGCGACAGGAGTCGAACCTGCCGTCTTCTGCACCCCATGCAGACGCGATACCGCTTCGCTACGCCCCGACAAATTTTCCGATTCAGAGCCGGGGTTATGCGGTTGCCTTCTGCAACATCGCACAACCCGTGATGCCGGTTCGAGTGCGCGCAGGCGCACTCTCCACTTCGGCATCACCCCCATGCAGACGCGATACCGCTTCGCTACGCCCCGATCCAATTACTGACGCCCCTCGATACTAGCCGGTAATCAGCCATCTGACAATATGTTATAGTGATTGCCTATGCAGCGGTTCCTTGTCGCCCTCGCGGCGTTCGTCTTCGTCCTTCCACTCACCGCGCACGCGGTCGAGTACGGCGGCATCGGTGCGCGCCCCGCGGATGCGGGCGTGAGCGAAGACCGCACCGGCACGTGGTTCGTCTATACGCTCGCGCCCGGGGAGGGGATCACCGACGCGCTGGTGGTCACGAACGGCACCGCGGTCAAGAAGACGTTCGACCTTTACGCGACCGACAGCGTTCCCGCGACCGGCGACGCGTTCGCGCTCAAGCAGCGCACCGAGCTGATGAGTTGCGTCGGCAGATGGGCGCAACTCGCGCAGGACTCGGTCACGCTCCCACCCGGCGCAGATGCGCGCGTCCCGTTCTCCGTGACGATCCCTGCTGGTACCGCGTCCGGCCGCTACACCGGCGGCATCATCGTGCAGGAGCGCGCGGCGCCATCAGCTTCAGGGGAGATCGGTTTCAACATACGTCTCGGCGTGCGTATGTACCTCACCGTGCCGACGGTCATCACCGCCGTGGCACCGAATATTTCAGTGACCCCGCGCCATCAGGTCTCGCGCGCCGCGCCGTACGTCGCGAGCGCCGCGGCGATCGGATTCGCCGGAGTTTTATTATATGTGATGGAGTCCGCGCGCATCGTCCGCAAACCGCGCAAGCGGGTTGTCCGCAAGCGGCCGACTAAGAGGAAAACGAAGCGTTAGGTCTGGGGATAATTCCAACCCACACGGAATTGACCTTTGTAGAGGCAAAAAACAGCATACGCCGACCATCAACGTCTGGTGGTATACTGATATCAGCCCAACATATAGCCGCATGCGTATTTCGCGTTTAAAATCAGCACGGTTACGGAAATATTTCGCAGCAGTGACTGCGCTCGCCTCCGCGGCGTTCGTTTTTGCACTCACGACCCTCCCGGCGCGCGGCGCCACCGGGGTCGTGAAGCTCGTGAGCTACCAGGGGCGCCTCACTACCGCTGCCGGCGCGAACGTCGCTGACGGGAACTACAACATGCGCATCGTCATCTACGATGCGGCGGTCGCCGGTTCATGCGTGTGGTCAGCGGCGAACACGGATGCGAATACGGCGACGGTCGACTGCGGCGTGCCGGGTACCATTTCGGTCGCCGTGACGAACGGACTTTTTTCGATCTTGCTCGGCGACACCACAGGGAGCGTGCAGAACGCTCTGCCCGCCACGGTCTTTGACGATGACACGCGTTTCCTCGGCCTTAAGGTGAATACCGACGCCGAGATGACGCCCCGGAAGCGCGTGAGCGCCACCTACCAGGCACTGAACTCTTTCCATTTGAACTCACTCGCGACTTCCGCGGTCGGCGGCAGCACCGCGTTCGTGCCGGTCACCGACAGTGCCGGCAACCTGGTGCTCACGGCCAACGTGACGTTCGGCGACGCGGCCACTGACGGCATCACTCTGAACGGCGCGCTGCGGGGCACGAACGCCCTCATCTTCGAGGGTTCTTCGGTGGACGCAAACCGCACCACCTTCGCCATCACCAATCCGACCGCTGCGCAGACCATAACGTTCCCCAACGCCACGGGCACAGTGGCGCTCCTCTCGGACATCCCCGCCGCCGCCACGCTCCAGTCGGCTTACGACAACAGCGGCAGTACCATCACCACTTCTGGCACCACGGATATCCTCATCACCGTCGCCTCCGGAGATTTCAACGTGACCGGCACCGGCGCGGTGAACCTCACCCCCAGCGCGGCCTCACAGTTCACCTCCGGCGGCGCGCTCACCCTCACGGCCGCCACCGCATCCACCTGGAAGACGCTCGCGGGCAACCTCACGCTCCAGGCTGGCTCGGGCACGATCAGCGTGGGGAGCACGGACACGATCATCGCTTCGAGCGATCTGAATCTCGTGCCGAGCGGCACCCTTCGCTTGAGCTCCGGTCCGGGAAACATCGAGCTCGCTGCCGGCACGAACTCCATCAACAACGTCGATGCGACTGATCTGACGCTGGAATCGGCGGGCGGGCGCGTGAAGATCCAGGACGGAAACCTGCTGGTGCTCGGATCGACGAATCCTGAACCCACGCCCACCAATGGCGCTACCTTCTATAATGACAGCACCAACAAATTCCGCTGCTACGAGAACAGCGCCTGGAAAAACTGCATTTCGACTCTCCAGACCGCCTACGATAATGGCCAGACCATCACCACCTCGGGTACCAACGACATCGCCTTCACCCTCGCCTCGGGCGGGTTCACGGTGAGCGGCACTGACCCTATCGATTTCACGGGTGCTTTCATGGCCGGCGCCTCGCCGCTCGTCTTTGACGGTTTCACGCCAAACGCCAACAAGACTATCCTCGCGCTCGTTGACCCGACCGGGACCAACACCATCACCCTCCCCAACGCCTCCGGCACGGTGGCGGTTTCGGCCTCGAACCCGGTCACGCTCTCCGCCTTGGGGGACATCGGCTTGGACGTGGTCACCACCGGCACCACGGCGACCACCAGCGCCAACTCGGGTATCGAAACAGGCGCGGACGGCCTGCGCTTACTGGGCGGCTGCGCCAACAACGAGATATTGAAGTGGAACGCGGGTGGGGCGGCATGGAATTGTGCGGCTGACTCCACCGGGGGCGGTTCGGGAACGCTCCAGGACGCCTATGACAACGGCGCCACCATCACCACCTCCGGGAACGCCATCGCCTTCACGCTGACCTCGGGTAACTTCACCGCCTCCGGCACCGGCGCGGTGCTGCTCACCCCAACTTCAGCGTCCTCATTCACCTCCGGCGCAGCGCTCACCTTGACCGGCGGCGCGGCCTCCACCTGGTCGACCTCCGTGGGCGCGCTCACCGTCGACGCTGCTACGGCCTTGAACCTCGGCACCGTGAACGCCACCTCGGTCTCGCTCGGACGCACCGGCATCACCACCACGGACCCCGGTGCGCTCACGGTCACCCAAACGACCACGCTGGATGGCACGCTCACCGCGAACGGTGTGTTCACGCTCGGCGACAACGGAGACACCGGTGCGGTCAACACCTCTGACTGGGATGTTTCCACCGCCGGTGCCATGACGGGTATCGACTCAGTCGCGAACTCCGCCGCGCTCACCATCACCGGCGGCGCTGCTTCCACCTGGTCGACCTCCGCCGGCGCGCTCACGCTCACCTCCGCTGCGGCGGCGACGTGGTCTACTGCAGCCGGCACCCTCACCATCCAGGGTGGAGGCGGCACTGTCTCACTGGGTACCTCGACTAACCTCACCTCCACGAACGGCCTCACGGTCGACTCCGGCACCACAACCGCGCTCAACTTCGGCACCGGCGCGAACGCCAAGACCATCACCATCGGCAACAACACCACCACCACCGCGCTCGCCTTTACCTCTGGCACCGGCGCGCAGACCTTCACCTCCTCGAACGCGACTGGGGTGACTACCGCTTCATCGTTCGTGTTCACAGACAGCGCACTCTCCTCGGGCACGCTGCTTCGGCTTTCATCCACCTCAACGTCCGGCAAGCTGGTCGACCTTAACCTCACTAACACCACCGGCACGAGTCTGACCGCCGCCTACGGCGCTGGCGCCACACAAGGTGCCGGATCGCTCACTGGCATGTCGTGGGATTTGAACACCAACCTGACCGCGCCCGCTGCAGGTCAGAATGTGACCGGCATCGACCTCAAGCTCCCGGCCGCTACCACCACTTCGAACGCCGCGGTCTACACCGGCTTCAACCTCTCCACTTCTGGTGCGATCTCGAACAGCACCGCCGGTTCGTTCGCCTGGCGCGGCGGGCAGATCGCTATGCCCAACATCACCCAGGGTGCGAGCGGTTCGGTCACCTCCTCGGGCCTTTTGGTCACCACCGGCTCCATCACCACCGCCGGCACCGAGCACGGGATCAACATTTCTGCCTCTGGCGTTGGCGCCGGCTCGCTGAACGGCCTCAACATCAGCTCAATCACCGGGGGCGCCGGCACCGAGTACGCGGTGAACATCGGCACGGGATGGGATGCGGGAATCAATCTACAAAATACCACCGCCACTATACGGCTCGGCGCGACCGACAACACCGCCGCGCTCTCGGTGGTCGACAGCTCGGGGAACAACCTCCTCAAACTGCGCGACCTCTCCACCAACTTCGGCTCTTTGCTGCAAGTGGGAGCGGTCGAGGGCCGCAACTCGTACTGGGCAGAGGAGTACAACGACTACCGCACCGGCGATTGCACCGCTGACAAGCTGCAGGCCCGCGGCACCGGCGGATTCGATGCCGCCTGCACGGTGCAAACCGGGCCGATGACCGTTGAGACCACCGCCGTCGGCGCTGGCAGCAGCATGCTCGTCACGAGCGTCACGGACGGCGCGAATGGCATCGAGCAGATCCGCGCGGTCTCGGGGAACGCCCTCGCCCGCACCAATGGGGTGCTCGAGTCGATCGGCACCGCCACCGTGGCCACCAACCAGAACATCTTCGCCGCCGCCAACCTCCCGGTGGTCACCATGAAGGTGAAGCCCGAGGCGGTGAGCACCAATGATCGCACGTTCGTCGGGCTTGGGACGCTCACCGCCGGATCGGTGGTCCCGCCGACCGACGGGTTCTACTTCTCCAACTGTACTGACTCCACTTGCACGTCGGTCTCGACCAACTGGCAGGCGAACATGATGACCGCCGGTTCCATCACCAACATCGATTGCGGCGTCGCGGTGGACACTTCCAACTACGCGTACATGCGCATCGAGGTGCGCAAATCCGGCACCGTGGGGAATGCGGACGTCCACTTCTTCGTGGACGGCAACGTCTCGGACGGTATCGCCGAGACCGAGTGCGGCAGCGGCACCACCGCCGCCACGCCGACCGTGGTCATGACCGCCATGCTCGACGCCGGCGCGAAATCGCCCACCGCAGCCGCCCACACCTTCAACCTGGACGTGGATTACATCCGCGTATGGCAGGACGACCCGGCGGACACCACGGTGGTCGCGCGTCCGCTCCAGAGTGCGGTTGCGCCGGATCTGGTCGCCATGTCCAGCGTCGCGATGGTCTTCCCATCAGACGAGTTGGATGCGCCGACCGGTACGCTCATGTCACTCACCGCAACCGGAGACGGCGCGGTCGCCGCATCGACCGGCGCGACCGGCGCGAACCTTGTGGGCGTGATCACGGACAGTGAAAAACAGACGCTCGGGAACGGAACCGTGACCGGCGTCAAAGTCGCAATCTCCGGCCGCGCGGCGGTCCGGGTGTCCGCGGCCAATGGCGCGATCGGCATCGGCGACTTCCTCACTGCGTCCGACGTTCCGGGTGTAGCGGTCAAAGCCACGCACCCCGGCATGGTGCTCGGTCGCGCGCTACGCAGCTGGGCCGGCGATGCCTCTGCAGAGGGGATGATCCCCGCGACCATAGACGTCAGTTGGTGGGGAGGCCACGCGCAGTCGCTCTCAGGTGGAAGCGACGCCTCTGCGCCGGTCTCGCAGATGACCTCGAACGAACTCGCCGGCATCGGCTCGTTCATGGATCGGCTGGACGCCGCGGCGCTGCGCGGTCTGCTCTCGGTCGCGGACGACGGCACGCTGGTGGTGCAAAAGCTCGAGATCGCCAAAGACGGCACGCTCACCGCGCACGGCGGTACTGACCAGGTGGTCGGGAAGGGCGAGATTCCTGCCGGCAAGCGGACCGTGCAGGTAGAAAATGCGCTCGTGACCAGGGATTCCAGCATCTTCGTGACCCCCACGGTCAAACTCGGGCAGTCGCTCGCGGTCGTCGATCAGGCGGACGGCACCTTCACGGTCATGATCGAGTCCTCCCTTGATTACGATGTGACCTTCAAGTACCTCATCGTGCGCACCAAGTGGGAAGAGGAAGTGGCGCCACCGCCGACGCCGGCACCGGCGCCCGCACCGGAACCTACTCCTGCACCGGACGTGACGCCATCACCCGAGCCGACCCCAGCACCGGACCCCGAACCGGTTGTCGAACCTACTCCAGAACCAGAACCGACGCCGGTGCCAGAGCCGACGCCTGAACCGACTCCCGCGCCCGAGCCTGCCCCAGAGCCGGCGCCGTAATATGCGCCGGCATCTTGCCTCGCTCATCGTCGCGCTCCTGCTGACATCGCCGGTCACCGCGTCAGCGATGTCTTCCACTAACTTCAGCGTGCCGTTCGATACCTTAAACGATGGCGGCAACAAATCCTCGTCCACGAACTTCGGTGCGCAGGACAGTCTCGGTGAGTTCGTGAGCGGATCGGGCAGCTCCGCCAACTTCGGATCAGAATCCGGTTTCCGCGTGGGCGAAGTCACCCCGCCGCCGCCACCACCACCGCCACCACCACCACCCGCAGGCGGCGGAGGCGGAGGGGGAGGAGGCGGGGGCGGGGCACCCGCGGTGGTGACGTTCATCGGCTGGACCGGTCCAGCCGCCGCGGTCACCGCGTTCGCTGACGGCACGCAAGCGGGCTCCTCGGCCGCCGCATCGAACGGCACCTTCAGTGTGGTCGCGCAGCGCACCGGCACCTACACCGCGCGCCTCGTCTCTACCGACACAGCGGGACGCACCGCCGCCATCGAGCGGTCGGTGAACCTGTACGCCGGCGGCGCGATCCCCAACATCCTCATGCCACCCGCAGCATCGGTTCCCGCGACAGTGAAGCCGGGTGACACGATCTCGGTCACCGGGAGCGCGGTTCCGGGTGCGACCATCGGACTCGTCTACACCCCGCCCACCGGTTCACCCGTGCCGACCGATACGAGCGCCGGCGTGGACGGCTCGTGGTCGGCGAACTTCACCACCGCACCTGTGGTGGAGGGAGCGTACTCGGTCGCGGTGACCGGCGCGTTCAGCGGCCAGTCGGCGAGCGTCACGCTCACCGGCACGATCTCCAAGACCGCCACCGTGACCCCGCCGCCCCCGCCGCCTCCGGTGCCGGGCACGTGCGCCAACTCCGCTGACCTCAACTGTGATAACCACACCAACCTGCAGGACGTTTCCATCATGCTCGCGTTCTTCAACAAGCCGTCGTTCCCCGCGGCGTATGACTTGAACCACGACGGCAAGTTGAACCTCGTCGATTTCTCCATACTCCTCTATAATTGGAAACGATGATCACTATTTTTATGAAACGATCCGCGCTCATCCTCTCATTCCTCTTCGCGCTCTCGGCGCTCCCGGCGCACGCCGCGACCGGCTCCATGTCGCTCCGCACCTCGGACACGAGCGTCAAGGTGAACGAAACGTTCGTGGTCGGCATCTACGCGAGCGCGGATGCGGACGTGAACGCGCTCGGCGCGGAACTCACGTACTCGTCTGATCTCGTGCAGGTGGTCTCGGTCGCCGGCCCGTCGGTGATCACGCTCTACATCACCCAGGGGGTCGTTTCGGACGGCACGGTCGCGATCGAGGGCGGCATCCAGCCGGCGAAAAAACTTTCCGGCGACCGGGTGGGCCGCGTCACCTTCCGCGCAAAGAAAGAGGGGACCGCGAATTTCGCGATCGCCGGCGGCTCCGGCATCTACGCGAACGACGGCCAGGGCACGAACCTGCTCGTCGGTCGCGGCAGCGCCAAGGTCACGATCACCGGCACGGGGACGACCCCGCCGCCTGCGCCGACCCCGACCCCGCCCGGAACGCCGACTCCGCCGCCCGCGCCGCAGCCGGTTGCGGTGGTGGCGCCCACGGTAAGTTCATCCACGCACCCTGATGCCGAACAGTACTACCCATCAGGCACGGTTTCAGTTTCCTGGAGCGCACCGGGCGCAGACAAATATGCGTACGTCTTCGACCAGGTGCAGGGCACCATACCGGAGACGGCAACAGCCACCACAGAGACGACCGCGACACTCACCGCGACCGGGGACGGCGTGTGGTACCTCCACGTGCGCGCGCACGCGAACGGCGAGTGGGGACCGACCACGCAGCGATCGTTCGGAGTCGACACCACTGCGCCAAGCGTTACCATCTCGTGTGACACGACCGTGGTCCCGTACGGCGGCTCGTTCTCTTGCGGGTTCGGGGGCACGGATGCGCTCTCCGGAGTCGATCACTATGAGTCGGCGTTCGTCGCACCGGGCGAGGCGCCCATCTTCGAGCGCGCGAGTTCGCCGGTCGGCGCGGTCGTGAAGGTGGCGGAAGGCGGCACGCGCACACTCATCGTGCGGGCGTACGACAAAGCTGGGAACATGATCGAGCGCCAGCAGACGATTTCCGCGCAGCCATCGACCGGGCTCCAGGGATGGTGGACGCAGTGGCAGTCGCAGATCAGCCTCGGCGCCGCGGCGGGGTTCATCCTCATCCTGCTTGTGATCTGGCTCATCGGCCGCCGCAAGCGGAAAGCTAAAAAAGGATTTTTCAAGCGCAAGTAGCGCAGGGCTTTAGCCCTGCCCAGAGAAACACAAAACCTCTCCGATTTCTCGGAGGGGTTTTGGTTTGAGATCTATTTTGCGGCGGCGGCGAGCTTCTTCTCCGCTTTGTGCTTTGTGGCTTTGATGCACGAGGCGCAGAGCAGCATCCGGACGCCGTCTACCGTCCGTGCCTGAAGGTTCACGTTCTGGCGACGTTTGGTGGCGATGTTCGAGTGGCTCCGCGAGACGGTCGAGAGGAATCCGCGTTTGCAATTTTCACAGTGGCGCATAGTGATGTGGACTCTATCACGGTATGCGGTATCATGCAAGCATGCCCATCACCCTCCTCGCCCAACACCCGCTCTCATTCGTCGCCTGGCTGGCGGCGATTTTGACCGCGCTCACGGTGCACGAATTCTCGCACGCCGCGGCTTCGCACCTGCTGGGCGACCAGACCGCTAAGCGCATGGGGCGCCTCACGCTCAATCCGTTCGCGCATCTGGATCCGCTCGGCTTCGCCGCGCTGGTACTCGTGGGTTTCGGCTGGGGCAAACCGGTGCCATTCAACCCGTACAACCTCCGCTACCCGCGCTGGGGGAGCGCGATGGTCGCCTTCGCCGGCCCGGTCTCGAACCTCGTCTCGGTCCTGGTCTTCGGCACCATATTGAAGTTCGCCGGCCGCGCGCTCGCGCCAGGCAACCTGCTGCTGGAATTCCTCATGCTGCTCGTGGTGTTGAACCTCGTGCTCTTTCTCTTCAACCTCATCCCTATTCCACCGCTCGATGGCTCGAAGTTCCTGCTCTCCGCCCTCTCGGCGCCGAAGTACTACCGCACTCGTTTTCTACTCGAGACCCGTGGGCCGATCATCATCCTCGTCATCATACTGCTGGATAACTTCGCGGGGGTGAATATCCTTTCTCATATATTTCAGGCCGCTATCGGCATCACCCTCCGGTTTTTTTCGTAAATTCGTTACCCTTCGAGCGTAGTCGAGAAGTCCCCATGAGCGTCACCAAGGCGCTCTTTTCGGTATTGACAGGAAAAAGCGCGAACTTTTGGGCTTCGGCAGATCGATCTGTCCGGAGCCGTTTTTTTGACAGTCTTGTCAGATTGTAATAAAGAACCCATGTCGAGCATGGTGCGCGTGCCGCTACGTTCAGCACAGCAACGTGTAGCTCGCCTTGGTTTTGCCACGCACGGCTGCGCACAGGGCTCCGACGGATTCATCCGATTGGGGCCGTTTTTTACCCCGCGGCCCCTCTCCTTATATATAGGAGATGGGCAGGTAGGGGATTTGCCCCGTTAGAAAATTGCCTCACGCATGATTAATAGTTTTCATTTATTGATTGTGCTGCACGATGGCAAATTGGCTCTATAGCATGCGATTATTCCATCGATAGGCGACTTTCTAACGGGGTTGACGCTCAAAAATGGCTATGATACTCTGCCCACGAACGCGAAAGACGTATTTTTTTTATCCCGCGTGAAAA
>Ga0315281_10012195_pt1 | contig 11730 bp, 12 predicted proteins | sample YL17G07_0_MG_FD_204540 | JGI IMG/M metagenome (GOLD analysis project Ga0315281, IMG submission 204540) | Sediment microbial communities from Yellowstone Lake, YNP, Wyoming, USA - YL17G07_0 | ecosystem: Environmental > Aquatic > Freshwater > Lake > Sediment | place: USA: Wyoming | collected... | reverse complement strand
GTTTATTTATTTGATTACTAAAGGCTTACTTCAAATATTTATCTCTGATTATTTGGATAGAGTGGAAGGAGAAGCTGACGATTATTTTACCCTGCTTTTAGGCCAATTTTTGAATATACTGGTGCCTATAGCTTTTCTTTTTTCAAAAACCGCCAGCGAATTATATTTAATTTTTTGCATTTATGGGATTGCTGATGCTCTTTATGTGCCGCCTTGGAACGCTATTTTTACTCGTTACATTAATCCCAAGAGAGTGAGCTCCGAATGGGCCTTGACCAGTAGTGGTGTTAATTTTAGTTCGGCTATCGCGATTTTGATTGGCACTTCTCTGGCTTTAATTTTCGGTTTTCCTTTAATTTTCTTTTTTGTTGCTTTATGCCAGGGGATCAGTTTAGCTATTCTTTTATCAATTCGTAAATATTTTATTCACAAAAAGAAAATTTCTTCTGAATATTACTTCCCTCTGAAAATGTAATGAAACAACATTCTTTCAAAGAAAAAAGCCCTCCTTTTGAAAAAGGAAGGCTTTTTTAAAAAGACTTCAATGATTTTGTAAGTCTTGAACTATTTCTTTGAATACTTGGGGCTGTTTTTCAGCCAATTCAGCTAAGATTTTTCTGTCAATTTTAACCTTATTTTTAGTTAGTTGAGTTATTAACTTACTGTAATTTAAGCCTAATTCCCTTGAAGCAGCATTAATTTTTATATCCCAAAGTTGTCTTTTTTCTCTTTTCTTTCTTTTTCTATCTCTGAAAGCATGGGTCCAGGCATGAAGCAAAGCTTCTTTAGCGAGATGATATTTTGTTTTCCGGCCATACCTAAAACCCTTTGTATATTTCAAAAGGTTTTTTCTTTTTTTATGAGCCATGATGCCTCGTTTGACTCTTGCCATATTAATTAAAAAATATCTCTTTTAACCTGTTTTTCGTATAAATAAAAAGAAACTCTTTTTCTTCCTTGTTGCTTTGTTTTGGAAGATTTTTTAGCTTGATTATGGCCTTGATGACTAAGGCGTCTTAAAACCTTACCTGTTTTAGTAATTTTGATTCTTTTCTGAATCGATGTTTTACCCATCTTTTTCATGCTTTAAAATTGAATTAATTTTTCTTTAAAGTAACGATAAATCCTTGGGGATATCTTTTTAAAGGTTGAATAATCTTATAAGAACCTTCGCTTCGCTCAGAACCTTTTTTCTCGCTTTGCTCGAAATAAGAATCTTTGATGAAAGTCAAAAAATTTTCTATTTTTGATCTGGCTAAATCGCCATGGGCTTTTTCTCGACCACGCAGACGCATTTCGATGTTAACTATTCTATCATCATTTAAGAATTCCTCTATTTTCTTTACTTTAGTTAATAAATCATGGGAACTTTCATTAAAGCCGATTCTAATTGATTTTGGCGCCGCCTGTCTCTCTTTGAATTTTTGTAATTTATATTTTTTCTCTCGCTCATATTGTATCTTATGATAATCTCCTAACTTGTAAACCGGAGGATCTGTTTTTCTGGTTACTTCGACCAAATCTAATCCCTGCTCCTTGGCTTTTAAAAGAGCCTCTTCGTAGGGGAGGATTCCTATTAATTTTCCGTTTTTACCAATAAGGCGAATTTTTGAGGGAAACAAAGTAGTAATAAATTAAAGTGGAAGGTGGAGATGGCGGGAATTGAACCCGCGTCTAGAAAGTTCATTCTTAATAATTCTACGAGTGTAGTTCAGTTTTAATAGTTTTAAGAAAAGGAACTGAACAAACTTTTTCTTAAAACTATCCGAAAATATTTTGATTTAACCCAGTCGGACACGCTGATTTAAATCTATCTCGATGTTTATATCTCTTTAACTTATCGAGAATCAGTTAAAGAGATTCCTCAAAAGAGGATAAGCTTAGCCTATACTATTAGGCATAGGCATAAGCAGGAATTCGATTGGCATTTAATTGCCGCTTCGATTTTAATGAGCTAACGAAGCTTCCTCAACTCGCATCTTAAGAAATTCCTTCCTATCGAATCCGAGCATCCCCCTCACTTGGAAAGCACAAGATTTCATCTTTTTGGGCAGAGCCCCTCACTTGAAAAAGATTGGCTATTGCCAAAAAACAATAAAATTGATCTGTTTCAAGTGAGGGGCAGAGCCCAGTGCTTTCCAAGTGAGGGGGCATCCCCAGGAAATATTTTAATATTCTCCTTTTCGTGCTTTTTCTATTTTGCTTTTTTCTTCCCGTTTTTTAATTGTTTCTCTTTTATCAAATTTCTTTTTCCCTTTTGCTAAAGCAATTTCTATTTTGATTAAACCATTTTTATTATATACCCTTAAGGGGATTAAAGTCAATCTTTGTTGCTTGGTTTTATTAAATAAATAATCAATTTCTTTGGTCTTTAAAAGAAGTTTTCTCGTTCTTTGCGGTTTATAATCAGAAGAGGTATTTTGAGGTTGATAAGGAGAAATCGTAGCATTCAAAAGAAAAGCTTCACGCTGTTTGATGATAACATAAGCGCCAACAAGACTGGCTTTACTCTGTTTTAAGGATTTCACCTCCATTCCCAAAAGAACGATCCCAGTTTCAAATTTCTCCAAAATCTCATAATCAAAATAAGCTTTTTTATTGGTCACTAAATCTTTTTGAAAGGTTTTTCTTGCCATCTGTTTGTTTTTATTATATCATATTATTACTAATTTAAAGGAAAATGGAAGAATTAGAATTTGTTAAAAAAGAAGAAGAAATTCTCAATTTTTGGCGAAAAAATAAAATTTTTGAAAAAAGCGTAGAAAACCGAAGAAAATCTCGGCCCTTTATTTTTTATGAAGGACCGCCCACTGCCAATGGCCAACCAGGCCTTCATCATGTTTTAGCTCGTTCTTTTAAAGATTTGATTTGCCGCTATAAAACAATGCAAGGCTTCTTAGTGGAAAGAAAAGCTGGTTGGGATACTCATGGCTTACCAGTAGAATTAGAAGTTGAAAAAGAGTTGGGTTTTAAAAATAAGACTGAGATAGAAAAATATGGAATAAGACAATTTAATGAAAAAGCTAAAGCATCAGTCTGGCGTTATAAAGAAGAATGGGAAAGATTAACTGAAAGAATGGGCTACTGGATTGATATGAAAAACCCTTATATTACTTTTGAGCCTGATTATATTGAAACTGTTTGGTGGCTCATAAAACAAATTGCTCAAAAGGGATTATTATATAAAAGTTATAAAGTTTTACCTTATTGCCCACGCTGTAGTACTCCTTTATCCAGTCATGAAGTCTCTTTAGGCTATGAAATAGTTAAAGACCCCTCAATATATGCAAAATTCCAAATCCTAAATCCTAAATCTGAAATTCTAAACAAATTCCAAATTCCAAATTCTAAATTCTATCTTCTTGTTTGGACCACTACTCCCTGGACTTTACCAGCTAATGTGGCCATTGCCGTTGATGCGAAATTAGATTATAAATTGTGGCAGACAGAAAATGAAATTTTAATAAGCTATCTTAAACCGCCCCAAAAAGAAAGTAAACTTTTAGGAGAAATTAAAGGGAAGGAATTAATAGGTGAGAAGTACGAACCTTTGTATTTTCACTCTCTTAAAGAACAAGAGGATAAAAAAATCTATGAAGTGGTGGAAGGAAGCTTTGTTTCCATTGAAGAAGGCACAGGTTTAGTCCATCTGGCACCTGCTTTTGGAGAAGATGATATGGAATTGGCAAAAAAACTGGGTCTAGCCTTTATTCAAAATATTGATGATAAAGGTTGCTTTAATGAAGAGCTTCAAGAAGTGCCAGAAATAAAAGGCAAATTTTTTAAAGAAGCAAATCCTCTTATTTTTCAAAATCTTGAAGAAAGAAATCTTTTATATTCTGGAGATTTGAAGGGCACAACTCATGAATATCCTTTTTGCTGGCGTTGCCATACACCTTTGCTTTATTACGCTTTTGAGGCTTGGTATATTAAAATGTCCCAAGTTAAAAAAGACCTGATGAGAAATAATCAAAAAATTAACTGGGTACCTCAATATATAAAAGACGGCAGGTTTGGCCAGTGGTTAAGCGATGTAAAAGATTGGGCTCTTTCTAGAAATCGTTATTGGGGTACGCCTTTACCTATTTGGGAATGTGAGAAATGCGGTCATGATGAAATTATTGGTTCTTTAAAAGAGCTTCAGGAAAAAGTTCTTGTTAGCCCAAAATTTTATTATTTGCGCCACGGAGAATCTACCTCTAATATCAAAAGATACATTTCTTGCTATCCGGAAAAAACCCCTTCTCATTTAACAGAAAAAGGCAAAAAAGAAATTCAAAAAATAGCCCAAATTCTGAAAAAGGAAAATATCGGTTTAATCATTAGTTCTGATTTAACTCGGACCAAAGAAACAGCAGAAATAATTTCCCAGGCTTTAAAAATAAAAATTATTACTGATTCTCGTTTGAGAGAAACTAATGTTGGTATTTATAATGGTAGGTCAGTAGAAGAATATCAAAAGATTTTTGAAAATTTGGATCAAAGATATATCAAAGCGGCAGAAGGAGGAGAGAATTTGATTGAAGTAAGAAAAAGAATGTTAGAGGCCTTAAAAGATGCTGCTGATAAATATCCGCAGCAGAATATTTTGATTGTTTCCCATGAAGAATCTCTATCTACAGTTTTGAATAAATATCGACCTCAATTAGGAGAAAAAGGAATCATACCCTACAAGGCTTGGCCATTAAATGACGATGGCGAACTAGATTTGCACCGACCCTATATCGATGAAATTAAAATTAAATGTCCGCAATGCGGCAGCGAGATGAAAAGAAGAGAGGAAGTAATAGATTGTTGGTTTGATTCTGGCTCCATGCCTTATGCTCAATGGCATTTTCCTTTTGAACAGTTTGCTAATCTTAACTTGCCAGTTCGGAAAATGATCAAACGAATTCCTTTTCCAGCTGATTATATCTGCGAAGCAGTGGACCAAACCAGAGGTTGGTTTTATACGCTTTTAGCTATTTCCACTCTTTTAGATTTAGGCCCCAGCTATAGAAATGTCATTAATTTAGGTTTAATTTTAGATGAGCAAGGAGAAAAAATGTCCAAATCCAAGGGTAATGTTGTTGAGCCCATGGAAATTATTGAAAAATATGGGGTAGATGCTTTAAGGTGGTATTTATTTACTGTTAATAGGCCTGGCGAAGAGAAAAGATTTTTCGAAACAGACTTATTAAATTTTCAAAGGAGATTTTTAAATACTATTTGGAATGTTCGGCTTTTTTATCAAACTTATGCTTTTAAAGGCGAAGCCAAGATTTCTCATCCCTCTTTGTTAAATCAATGGATTTTAGCAGATTTGGAAGAAACAAAGGCCAAAGTCATAAATTTATTAGATCATTATTCTGTTTTTGAAGCCACTAAAGTTTTAGATAGTTTTGTCGATGATTTATCACGTTGGTATCTCAGGCGCTCTCGACGCATTTTTCAAAAATCAGACAACCAAACAGAATGGAAAACAAGTTCTTTAGCGTTAAGAATGGTTCTTCAAGAATTAATGCTTCTCTTAGCGCCATTTTGTCCCTTTTTCTCAGAAATCATTTGGCAAGAATTAAAAGAAGAAAAGAGCAAAGAGAGCGTTCATCTGGCTGATTATCCAAAAGGAGAAAGAAAGCATCAGAATAAAAAGATATTGATTTTGATGCAGGAAATAAGAGATCTGAGCGCGAAAGTTTTAAGTCTCCGCCAAAAGGAGAATATCAAAGTACGCCAACCCCTTAATTTACTTAAAATAAAAGATAAAAAGTCAACAATAAAAAATCATCTAGCATTGTTAGAGATCCTCAAAGAAGAGATCAATGTTAAAGAAATTATTTTTGATAAAGATTTGGCATCGGACATTGAACTTGATACTACTATCACTCCTGAACTAAAAGAAGAAGGGATGATCAGGGAATTAATTCGGCAAATTCAGGAGGAAAGAAAAAACCAAAGTTTAATTCCTCAAGATAAAATTAAGATTATGCTGGAAGTGACGAATCCCAAATTACAATCAATACTGAAAAAAGAGGACGAATTTATTAAACAAAAAACAGGAGCTGAAGAAATAAAAATTCAAATTGCTTCTCAGGAAATAGCAAAAGAAATTAATATTAATGAAGAGAAGATTGGGTTAAAGATCCAAAAAATCTGACTTGTGCTTAGAGATTTTTTATGTTATCCTTCTAAAGATTAAAATTAAAAATCTAAAATTATTGTATGGCCTTACCTGCAAGACATCATTCTCGTTCCCGAGTTAATAAAGGACGCTCTCACATGGCTTTAAAACCATTAAATTTAGTTAAATGTCCTCATTGCGGCCGGAAGATTTTGCCTCATCGAATATGCCCCTATTGCGGTTATTACAAAGATCAAGTAGTGATTGATATTTACAAAGGACTTTCTAAAAAGGAAAAGAAAATCAAAGCGAAAGAAATGGAAAAATAGCTTTCATTTTTGTTTTAAAATTAAAAATTGAAAATTAAAAATTGATTTTAAGGTATGGGTTCTCGTCATCTCTCTCGCTCTATTATTCTCCAAACCCTTTATGAATGGGATTTTCACAATTTGAAGGATAAAGATGTGAGGTCAATTTTTCAAAGGAATTTAGATAATCTGGGTCAGGGTTTAGAGGATGTTGATTACCCAAAAACTCTTCTGGAAGGAATTTTAGCTCATTGGGGAGAGTTGAATAAATTGATTGAAAGCGGCGCGCCGGAATGGCCTCTGGAGCAAATCAACATTATCGATAGAAATGTTTTGAGGATAGGAATTTTTGAGTTAATTTTTGGAGCAAAGAAAGAGGTTCCCCCTAAAGTAGCCATAAACGAAGCTGTTGAATTAGCGAAAAGTTTTGGCGGTGATTCTTCCCGCCGTTTCGTTAATGGTGTTTTAGGCACAATTTATCGGCAAATGGACGAAACTATGATACAAAAATGATAAAAGATTTTCAAAAGATTGCTCAACTTTTAAATCTATCTTTTCAAAATTTTGATTTATTAAAAGAGGCCTTAACTCATCGTTCTTTTTTAAATGAACATAAAGATTGGAATATTCCTCATAATGAAAGATTAGAATTTTTGGGAGATTCAATTTTAGGCTTTGTAATAGCTGATAATTTAGTTGAGCAATATCCTCAATTTGCAGAGGGAGAATTAACTAGTTTAAGAGCCGCTTTGGTTAATAGTGATTCTTTATTGGCAGTAGCTAAAGAGCTAAAACTCGAGGATTATCTTTTAGTTTCTCGTGGCGAAGCCAGGGAATTAAAAAATAGCCGTTCCTATTTCGAGCGAAGCGAGAAAAAAGGTTCTCTTGAGCGAAGCGAAAGAGGTTCTTATCTTTTAGCCAATACTATTGAAGCTTTAATTGGCGCTCTTTATTTAGATGGAGGTATAGACAAAGCCAAAGATTTTATTAAAAAATATATTTTTTCCAAAGCCGAAACCATTCTTCAAACAGCATCTTATAAAGACGCTAAAAGTCTTTTTCAAGAAAAGAGTCAGGCCTTATTAGGCATCACTCCTATTTATAAAAGTTTGAAATCATGGGGGCCTGATCATGCGAAACAATTTGAAGTTGGTGTTTATTTAAACGAAGACTTAATTAGCCAAGGCAAGGGCTATTCTAAGCAAGAAGCAGAAATTAATGCGGCTCAAAAAGCTTTGGAATTAAAGGGTTGGTAGTATGTTTTTAAAGAAAATAATTTTAAAAAATTTTAAATCCTTTAAAGGGAAAACAATTTTAGAGTTTCCTTTTTTAATTACGGCTATTATTGGGCCTAATGGTTCTGGAAAATCAAACATTGTTGATGCTCTTCGCTGGGCTTTAGGTGAGCAAAGTTTCAAAAATATTAGAGCTGATAAAGGTCAGGATTTGATTTTTGCGGGGAGTGGAAAAGATACCTCAGTCGCTTTTTGTGAAGTAGAATTAATTTTCGATAATCAGGAAAAAATTTTTAATTCAGAATATAGCGAAATTAGCATTTTAAGACGAATCGACAAAGAGGGTGATAATAGTTATTTTTTGAATCATAAATCTTGTCGCTTGAAGGACATCATTGATTTAACTGCTAGTGCCAAGATAGGACTGAAAGGATTTTCTATCATTAACCAGGGATCAATAGAAAGTCTTTTATTGGTTTCTCCTCAAGAAAGAAGAATAATGCTAGAGGAAATTTTAGGATTGAAAAATCTTGAACTAAAAAAAGAGGAAACAAAGAGAAAATTGGAAGAAACTGATATCAACTTAGATAAAACTTTAGCCTTAGAAAAAGAAATCTTGCCCCATTTGAGATCTCTTAAAAGACAAGTTAATCGATGGGAAAAAAGGGAAAAAATTCGAGAAAGTCTAACTGAAATAGAAAAACAATATTTTGCCAATATTTATCATTCAGTTCTCCAAGAGGCTTCTCCCCAAGGGCAAGATTTAGATAGCCTGAATCAAAATTTAGAAAAAATAGACAAAGAAATTCAAGAAAAAGAAAAAAAATTATTATTTTCTAAGGAAGAAGGTAGCAATGCCTTAGAAGCAAAAGTGCAAAATATCACTCAAGAAATTATTGCTTTGCAAAACCAAAAATCAATGTTTTTAAGAGAACTGGGTCGACAGGAAGTTAATCCTGGTTTTTCTTTTTCCAGGGAGGAATTAGAAGAGAGGATATCAAAGATTAAAAATCAGTTAGGGCATTTATTAGAAATTAAAGACCTGTCTTTAGTTCATAAGGCGATAAAAGAAATTGTCGATAATTTGAATGATATCTTTTCTGGCAAGGAGAAAGGTAATCAGCAGGATATTAAAAAAATTCAAGAGGCTTTAGAGGAACTAGAGAAAAAATTATTAGCTAGAAATCAAGAATTGAAGAAAAATGAGACAGAAATTAACGAAAAAAACAAAGGATTTCGGAGCGCTTTTGAAGAAATAACTAAATTGAGAAGCCAAAAAGAAGGATTATTAAAAGAGGTTCAAAAAGAAGAATTATTAGTTGAGAAATATAAACTGCGATTAGAAGATTTTAAAAGAAGAGTAGAAGAAGCAGGATTAAATTATCCTGTCATTGAAGACTATTACCAAAAGAATAAAAATGATATTCTTTTAAGTAATGAGAAGTTTATCCTTCTAGAAAAACAAGTCTTTAGGCTGAAACGAGAGATTGCCGAGATCGGAACAGAAGATGCCAATGTGACGAGAGAATACCAGGAGGTCTCAAAACGATATGAATTTTTATCTCAACAAATAGAAGATCTTCAAAAAGGGTCGCAGGATTTAAAAATCTTAATTCAGGAATTAACTAAAGAAATTGAGAAAATTTTTGAGAAATCTTTAAACGAAATTAATAAAGACTTTAACCGCTATTTTCGATTGATGTTTTCTGGGGGATCAGCTAAATTAGAACAAATCAAAAAACAAAAAACTTTATCCGAAGAATCTTATTGGGGCATTGATATTAAAGTAGATATTCCCAAGACCGAATTAAAGAGTTTGGAAATGCTCTCTGGCGGAGAAAAAACTTTAGTGGCTATTTCCTTGCTGTTCGCTATCGTTAATCAATCCGACCCACCTTTAGTGGTAGTTGACGAAATCGATGCTGCCTTGGACGAAGAGAATAGCCAACGTTTTTCTCAAATCCTGAAGGAGCTCTGTAAAAATACTCAATTTATTATTATTACTCATAATCGCCTGACAATGGCTATAGCTGAAATAATCTATGGCGTGACGATTGGCGAAGAAAATAGTTCCCAATTATTATCAATAAAATTAGAGGATTCTGAAAAAATATTGCAAGAAACTAAAAAATAGAGTATAATATTAACTGATTTGGTAGCTGGAAGAAGGTCGACGGCTACTCGGATAGCAAAAGAAATTAATAAGAATGTTTAAATAGAAAATATGGCTGAAACACCTGTAGATCAAAAAGTCCTCGAAACTATAGTCAAGAGTGTGGTTAATAACCCTGACGCGGTCAAAGTTGAGAGAAAAGTCGATGAAATGGGAGTCCTACTTTCTTTAAAGGTAGATCCTCAGGACATGGCTCAAATTATTGGCCGTCAAGGAGTAATGGCACAAGCTCTTCGTACTATTTTAAGAGTTGTCGGGGCTAAGAATCGAGCAAGAATTAACCTCAAGATTGAGGAACCATCTGGTTCCACTCATACTCGAGAAGCCGAAAAGGCAGCTGATCAGATTACCGAGGGTTTAAATCTTTAATTTAATCGGCAATCTCGTCATTTGATTGAAAAATTTACCAAATCGCGGTATGATGAATAATCTACCGCGATTTTTTTGTCTCAAAAATTATGCGTTTTGATATTCTAACAATTTTTCCCGAAGCTTTTGAAAGCTATTTTAATACTTCTATCATCAAAAGGGCTCAAGCAAAAAAACTTCTTAAAATAAATATTTTCAATTTAAGAAAATGGACTAAAGATAAGCATCAGACAGTTGATGATAGACCTTATGGTGGTGGAGCAGGAATGATTTTTACGCTAGAGCCGATTTTTAAAGCTTTAAAAGATTTAAAAAAGCATCAAAAACAAGTTAAAACCAGAGTAATCCTTTTCTCTCTGAAAGGGAAAAAACTAACTCAAAAAAAATTAGAGCAATTAAAAAAGTACGATCGATTAATTTTAATTTGTCCTCATTATGAAGGAGTGGACGAAAGAGTGGCTAAATACCTTGTTGATGAAGAAATTTCTATTGGTGACTATATTTTAACTGGTGGAGAGTTACCAGCCATGATTTTAGTAGATGCGATTACCCGTTTAATCCCAGGCGCTATTAAAGAAGACTCATTAAAAGAAGAATCGTTTGCTTTATTGTCGAATAAATATGAATACCCTCAATATACTAGGCCAGAAATTTTTTACCCTTTCTCTTCAAAAAAAAATGCTTGGCGAGTACCGAAAATTCTTTTATCGGGCAATCACCAGAAAATTAAACAATGGCGGGAAAAACATCAAAGTTAAATGTATCAAGGATGATTCTTTTATCTTTTTGGGTTAATAATAAAAAATGTCAAGTCAAGGCTGATAATGGCGAGGATTTACTTATTTCCCTTGACAAATTTTTGAAAAAGAATAGAATAAAATCAAAGGATATTAATCGTATTTTTTTGGATACTTCTCAGGAAAAAAGTATTACTTCTAAGAGAATAGCTCAAGCTATTCTTAAAGCTTTAAAAATAGCGAGAGAGTGAATAAAAAATATCAATTACACTTGTAAAATTAAGAACCCATCCTACTTGGGAAGGGGTTTTCATAATTAATCATTAATGTCCAAAACTTTAGAGACAAAGAGTTTTGCCCGTCATTACCGGGGAATTTTAGAACCTCCATCTTTGACCCAATTTCAAACTGCCTCTTTTGATTGGTTTATTAAAGAAGGAATTAAAGAAGTTTTTGAGGAGTTGTCTCCTATTAAAGATTATACTGGCAAAGAATTAGAACTGGAGTTTTTAGATTATTATTTAGAAGAACCAAAATTAACCGAAAAGCAGGCCAAAGAAAAAGAACTTAACTACGAAGCTACTTTAAGGGTTAAGCTTAAATTGACCAATAAAAAACAAGGAACAACAAAAGAGCAAGAGGTTTATTTTGGAGAAGTGCCGGTGATGACTCCTAGAGGTACTTTTATTATTAACGGCATAGAAAAGGTTGTTATTTCCCAAATCAATCGTTCGCCAGGAGTGTATTTTCAATCTGTAAACTTTAAAGGGGTTAATCTCTTTGGGGCAAAATTAATTCCTTATCATGG
>Ga0315281_10012194_pt1 | contig 11730 bp, 9 predicted proteins | sample YL17G07_0_MG_FD_204540 | JGI IMG/M metagenome (GOLD analysis project Ga0315281, IMG submission 204540) | Sediment microbial communities from Yellowstone Lake, YNP, Wyoming, USA - YL17G07_0 | ecosystem: Environmental > Aquatic > Freshwater > Lake > Sediment | place: USA: Wyoming | collected... | reverse complement strand
CGCCCGCCAAACAGCACCGCAATGCTCGAGAGCAGGCGCTCGCGGTCCATGCTGTAGCGGTCCTCCACCGGCAACTGCATGGTCACGCCGAGCGCGCGCCCGCGCGGAATGATAGTGACCTTGTGCACCGGATCGGTCTTGGGCAGGAGCTTCGCCACCACTGCGTGGCCCGACTCGTGATAGGCGGTGTTGCGCCGCTCTTCCTCCGGCATCACCAGTGAGCGCCGTTCCGCGCCCATGATGACCTTGTCCTTGGCGCGCTCGAAATCCTCCATGTCGACCAGGCGTTTGTTGTAGCGCGCCGCGAACAGCGCGGCTTCGTTCACCAGGTTGGCGAGATCGGCGCCGGAGAAACCGGGCGTGCCGCGCGCGATGATGTCCGCCTTGACGTCTGGCGCCAGCGGCACCTTGCGCATGTGCACCAGCAGGATCTGCTCGCGGCCGCGGATATCGGGTAGCGGCACCACCACCTGGCGGTCGAAGCGGCCCGGACGCATCAGCGCCGGGTCAAGCACGTCGGGACGGTTGGTGGCGGCGATCACGATTACGCCGGCGGTAGCCTCGAAACCGTCCATCTCGACCAGCAACTGGTTCAGCGTCTGCTCGCGCTCGTCGTTGCCCCCGCCCAGTCCCGCGCCGCGCTGGCGGCCGACCGCGTCGATTTCGTCGATAAACACGATGCAAGGCGCATGCTTTTTTGCCTGCTCGAACATGTCGCGCACGCGCGCCGCGCCCACGCCGACGAACATCTCGACGAAATCCGACCCCGAAATGGAGAAAAACGGCACCTTGGCTTCACCGGCGATGGCCCGTGCCAGCAGGGTCTTGCCCGTGCCCGGATTGCCGACCATCAGCACGCCCTTGGGTATGCGTCCGCCCAGCTTCTGGAACTTGTACGGATCGCGCAGGAAATCGACCAATTCGGAGACCTCCTCCTTGGCCTCCTCGCAGCCGGCCACGTCGGCGAAGGTGACGGTGTTGCTCGACTCGTCCAGCATGCGCGCGCGCGATTTGCCGAAAGAGAAGGCGCCGCCGCGACCGCCGCCCTGCATCTGGCGCATGAAGAAAACCCACACGCCGATCAGCAGCAGCATCGGAAACCAGGAGACGAAGATGTTCATCAGCAGCGACGGTTCCTCGTCCGGTTTGGCCTTGATCTTTACGCCGTATTTCAGCAGGTCGGAAATAAGCCAGATGTCGCCGGGGGAGTAACTGGTGACGGTTTTGCCTTCGGTGGTCTTGGCCTTGAGGTTGCGGCCCTCGATCACCACCTCGGCGATGCGCCCGGCCTTGACCTCTTCATAGAACTGGGAATAGTCCATCGGCGCCTGGGCCGTCTGCCGCGTGTTGAACTGGTTGAACACGGTCATCAGCACCAGGCCGATCACCAGCCAGATCACGAGATTCTTAAACAGATTGTTCAAAATTGCTCCTTCGGTACCGCCGATTTGGATAACTAAACGCCCATGTTACAGGGGCCGGGGGCTGGCAACAAGCCAGCGCTAGTCTTCGCTCCCCGTCCCCGCTTCGAATCCCGCTTTAAACCCTTTGCCCAGCAGATACATTTCGCTTGAGCGTCCGCGCGAAGCTTCGGGCTTGCGCGACCCCACTTTCGCAAAGGATTTGCGCATGCCAGCCAGGAACTCGGTGAAACCGGCGCCCTGGAACACTTTGACCAGCAGCGAGCCGCCGGGTTTCAGGCATTTCCGGGCAAACTCCAGTGCCAGTTCGCACAAATACATAGAACGGGCCTGATCGCTCACCCCGATGCCTGAGATATTGGGGGCAAGATCCGAAATCACAAGGTCTGCCTTGCGCCCGCTCAAGGCCACGATCAGCGCATCGAGTACCTCCTGCTCGCGAAAGTCGCCCTGGACGAACTGCACTCCCGGCAACGGCGCCATGGGCAGCAGGTCCACGGCGACCAACCTGCCCTTGCTGCCGAGCTTGGCTACGGCCACCTGCGACCAGCTCCCGGGGGCGGCGCCCAGATCGACGACCAGCTGCCCTGGGGCCAGCAGCCGGTCTTTCTTGTCCAGTTCCATCAACTTGTAGGCCGCGCGCGAACGATAGCCTTCGGCCTTGGCCCTTTGCACATAAGGGTCGTTGATGTGCTCGCGCATCCACGCCTTGCTGGTCTTAGTCCGGCTCATTTCGTGGCCGGCCTGTTACAATTAAGTTTTGGCATTGCATTCGTCATGAAATCCCTCTCACCCGCCGAGCGCAAGCTGCTCAAAGCACGCGCGCATGCGCTCAACCCCGTGGTCACGGTGGGCAATGAACGCCTGTCGGCCGCGGTACTCAAAGAAATAGAAATCAGCCTCAACGCGCACGATCTGATCAAGATCCGCGTGACCGGCGATGACCGTGACGCGCGCCTGGCCCTGCTGGGCGAGATCTGCAACCGCACCGGCGCCTCCCCGGTGCAGCACATCGGCAAGATTCTGATCGTGTACCGCGAAAGTCGGGAAACGCCTGCGTCGGCCCCGAAAAAACGCGCGGCGCGCAAGCAGCCGCGGCGCACCAAGCGCAGCTATCAGAATACCTGAGCCGCAAAGGGTACATGCGGCGACGTTTCAGAACGTCGTAGCCGGGTTAGCCACTCGCCTCACCAAACCGAGTCCAGTGCCCCCGTCTTATTCGTAGCGCACATCGATTATCTCGAATTCGAGCACGCCCCCGGGGGCTTGCACCTCTACCACATCGCCCGCGTATTTTCCGATCAGCGCGCGGGCGATAGGCGAACCGATGGAAATCTTGCCGTGCTTGATGTCGGCCTCGTCGTCGCCCACGATCTGGTAGGTCACCTTGTCGCGGTTCGCCTGCGCCTGCAGGTCCACCGTGGCGCCAAACACGCAGCGGCTGTCGGCATCGAGCAGCTTGGGGTCGATCACCTGTGCATTCGCGAGCTTGCTCTCGACCTCGGCGATGCGGCCTTCGATGAAGCTCTGCCGCTCCTTGGCGGCGTCGTACTCGGCGTTCTCGGATAAATCGCCATGCGAGCGCGCCTCAGCGATCGCACTGATCACGCTGTGCCGATCCACCGTCTTCAGGCGCTGCAGTTCGGCGCGCAACGCTTCGGCGCCCTTGACCGTAAGGGGGGTCTTGCTCATATTCGTGACTTCCTAATCAAACCAGCTTCCGATGCAGGGCCTGCAACGCGTAGGGAACCAGACCCTGTATATGGCGCATGCCGGTGCAGGCTGCGCGGGCACCCGCAATAGTCGTGTAATAGGTGACGCGGCCCTGGAGCGCGCCGTTGCGTATGGACCATGAGTCCTGTACGGCGCTGCGTTTTCCGTCCACGGTGTTCACGATCAGGCTGACCTCGCCGTTCTTGATCATGTCAAGGATGTGCGGCCGGCCTTCCCCCACCTTGTTGACCGTCGTCGCCTTGATCCCGTTCTCGGTAAGAACCTGCGCGGTGCCGCGCGTGGCGAGCAGGCCGAAACCCAGATCGAGCAGTTCACGTCCGATCTGCACCGCCGCGTTCTTGTCGCTGTTCCTCACGCTGATGAACGCCTTCCCCGTCTTGGGCAGCTTCACTCCGGCGGCGAGTTGCGATTTGACGAAGGCCTCGCCGAAGGACTCGCCCACGCCCATCACCTCGCCGGTCGATTTCATCTCCGGCCCGAGGATGGTATCGACGCCGGGGAATTTAATAAAAGGGAACACAGCCTCCTTCACCGAGTAATAAGGCGGAACCACTTCCTTCATTACACCCTGCGCATCCAGGCTCTTGCCCACCATGCAGCGCGCCGCGATCTTGGCCAGCGGCAGGCCGCTCGCCTTGGACACGAAAGGCACGGTGCGCGAGGCGCGCGGGTTGACTTCGAGCACGAACACTGCGTCGTTCTGGATGGCGAACTGCACGTTCATCAGGCCGACCACGTTCAGTGCCATGGCCATTTGCACCGTCTGCGCCCGCAGTTCCTGCTGCAACCCGGCGGACAGGGAGAACGGCGGCAGCGAACAGGCCGAGTCGCCCGAATGCACGCCCGCCTGTTCGATGTGCTCCATGATGCCGCCGATCAGCACCCGCCGGCCGTCGCAGATGGCATCCACGTCGACTTCAATGGCATCGTTGAGGAAGCGGTCAAGCAGCACCGGCGAATCGTTGGAGACCTTCACCGCCTCGCGCATGTAGCGCTCCAGGTCGCGCTGTTCATGCACGATTTCCATGGCACGGCCGCCGAGTACGTAGCTCGGTCGCACCACCAGCGGATAGCCGATTTCTGCGGCGAGCCTGAGCGCGTCGGCCTCGTTGCGCGCGGTCCGGTTCGGCGGCTGCTTCAGGCCCAGATCGTGCAGCAACTTCTTGAAGCGCTCGCGATCCTCGGCCACATCGATCATGTCCGGGCTGGTGCCGATGATGGGCACGCCGTTCGCCTCCAGGGCGCGCGCGAGCTTCAGCGGCGTCTGCCCACCGTACTGCACCACCACGCCGTAGGGCTTTTCCTTGTCCACGATCTCGAGCACGTCCTCCAGCGTGAGCGGCTCGAAGTAGAGGCGGTCGGACGTGTCGTAATCGGTCGAGACGGTCTCCGGGTTGCAGTTGACCATGATCGTCTCGAAACCGTCCTCGCGCAGCGCGAGCGCGGCGTGAACGCAGCAATAGTCGAACTCGATCCCCTGGCCGATGCGGTTGGGGCCGCCCCCCAGCACCATGATCTTCTTGCGCCCGGTAACGTTCGCTTCGCACTCTTCCTCGTAGGTTGAGTACATGTAGGCGGTATTGGTCGCGAATTCCGCGGCGCAGGTATCGACGCGCTTGTACACCGGCCGCACGCCGAGCGCATGGCGGCGCTCGCGCACATTGCGCTCGGTCGTGGCAAGCAGGGTGGCGAGGCGCCGGTCGGAAAAACCGTTGCGCTTGAGGGTAAGCAGCGCCTGGGCGCCGAGGTCTTCCAGTCGCTTGCCTTTCAATTCCCGCTCCTGTCTCACCAAGTCCTCGATCTGCGCGAGGAACCAGGGATCGATGTGCGTGTCGCCCTGGATTTGCTCGAACGAAAGGCCGCAGCGGAAGGCATCGGCCACGTACCAGATGCGCTCCGGTCCGGGGTCGCCGAGTTCGGTCTCGAGCACCTCCGGATCGGTGGTCTTCTCGTCCAGGCCGTCGGCGCCGGTCTCCAAGCCGCGCAATGCCTTCTGGAACGACTCCTGGAAGGTGCGCCCTATGGCCATCACCTCGCCCACCGACTTCATCTGCGTGGTGAGACGGCTGTTCGCCTGCGGGAATTTCTCGAAAGCGAAGCGCGGGATCTTGGTGACCACGTAATCGATGCTCGGCTCGAATGAGGCAGGCGTCGCGCCGCCGGTGATCTCGTTTGCGAGTTCATCCAGCGTGTAGCCCACGGCGAGCTTGGCCGCTACCTTGGCGATGGGAAAGCCGGTCGCCTTGGAGGCGAGCGCCGAGGAGCGTGACACGCGCGGGTTCATCTCTATCACCACCATCTTGCCGTCGATCGGATTGATCGCGAACTGCACGTTGGAGCCGCCGGTCTCCACCCCGATCTCGCGCAACACCGCGATCGAGGCGTTGCGCATGATCTGGTATTCCTTGTCGGTCAGCGTCTGCGCCGGCGCCACGGTGATCGAGTCGCCGGTGTGCACGCCCATGGGATCCAGGTTCTCGATCGAGCAGATGATGATGCAGTTGTCGGCCTTGTCGCGCACCACCTCCATCTCGAACTCTTTCCAGCCGATCACCGATTCCTCGATCAGCAGTTCCTTGGTCGGGGAGGCATCCAGGCCGCGCTCGCAGATCGCGACGAACTCCTCGCGGTTGTACGCTATCCCGCTGCCGGAACCGCCCAAAGTAAACGAGGGCCGGATCACCACCGGGTAGCCGATCGCCGCCTGCACCTGCAGCGCCTCCTCCAAGCTGTGCGCGAGCATGGAGCGCGGGCAGTCCAGACCGATCGATTTCATCGCTTGTTTGAATTTCTCGCGGTCTTCGGCCTTGTCGATGGCTTCGCGCGAGGCGCCTATCATTTCGACGCCGTATTTTTCCAGCACGCCGTGCCGCGCCAGGTCGAGCGCGCAGTTCAGCCCCGTCTGCCCGCCCATGGTCGGGAGCAGCGCGTCCGGCCGCTCCCTGGCGATGATGGCCTCGACCATCTGCCAGTTCACCGGCTCGATATAAGTAACGTCGGCCATCTCCGGATCGGTCATGATGGTCGCCGGATTGGAGTTGACCAGGATGACCTTGTAGCCCTCCTCGCGCAGCGCCTTGCAGGCTTGCGCGCCGGAATAGTCGAACTCGCAGGCCTGACCGATGATGATCGGGCCGGCGCCGATGATCAGGATGCTGCGGATGTCGGTGCGTTTTGGCATTAGAGCTTTACCGCCAAGGAGCCGAAGGAAAAGCGGAGCCGGGCAATACCGTTGCGTCCTTCGGGGTTCATGCTTTTTTGTCTTCCATCAACTTCACGAAGCGGCCGAACAGGTAGCCGACATCGTGCGGGCCGGGACTCGCCTCCGGATGGCCCTGGAAACAGAACGCCGGCCGGTCGGTGCGCGAGAGACCCTGCAGGCTACCGTCGAACAGCGATACATGCGTCGGACGCAGATTCGCCGGCAGGGTCGCCGCATCGACCGCAAAGCCGTGATTCTGGCTGGTGATCACCACCTTGCCCGTGTCGAGGTCCTTCACCGGGTGATTGGCGCCATGGTGGCCGAACTTCATTTTCATGGTCTTCGCGCCCGATGCGAGGCCCAGCAACTGATGCCCCAGACAGATGCCGAACGTCGGCATGCCGCTCGCGACGATTTCGCGTATCGCCTCGATGGCGTAATCGCAGGGCTCGGGATCGCCCGGGCCGTTGGAGAGGAACACGCCGTCGGGTTTGGCCGCGAGCAACGCCTTTGCCGGCGTCTGCGCCGGGAACACCGTCACCTTGCAGCCGCGCTCGGTCAGAAGGCGCAGGATGTTGCGCTTCATGCCGTAATCGTAAGCGGCGACGTGAAAACGATGGCTCTCGAGCTTGCGATAACCCGCGCCCAGCGCCCATGCGCCCTCGTTCCACTCGTACGGCTCACGCACGGACACGACCTTGGCCAGGTCCATGCCGGCAAGGCCGGGAAACTCGCGCGCCATGCCTAGCGCGCGCGCGACGTCCGCCTCGGCGAGTACCCCGCCCTGGGCGGCGGCGATGAGGCATCCTGCTTGAGCACCGGTGGTACGCAGCATACGCGTGAGTTTGCGCGTGTCGATGCCGGCGATGGCGACAATCTTGTTGGCTTTGAGGTAGTCCGACAGGTTTTGCTCGCTGCGCCAGTTCGATACGTGCAGCGGCAGGTCGCGGATCACCAGGCCGGCCGTATGCACCTGCACCGATTCCTGGTCTTCCCGGTTGACGCCTGTATTGCCGATATGGGGATGAGTCAGCGTGACGATCTGACGGCAGTAGGAGGGATCGGTGAGGATTTCCTGGTAGCCGGTCATGGCGGTGTTGAATACCACCTCGCCTACCGTGCCGCCGGCGGCGCCGATGCCGGAGCCGTAAAATACCGTCCCGTCTGCGAGCGCAAGAATGGCGGGCGGGAACGGCGAGGACACGGCTAACTCCAGGATTTATATACAGAAACGGGACATGAACAGCATCTGTCCCGTCCCGTCAAACTGCGCGATTGTACCCCGGATCTGCGTTTCGCGCCAAACGCGGCAGCATGAACGTGGTTCGTTGTCCGTGATTCGTGGCTCGAACAGCGAACGGCGAACAACGTGCCAACTTCCGCAGCTTACTTCAGCCCAAGCACGTCCTGCATGTCGTACAGACCCGATGCCCTGCCGCTCAGGAAATGCGCCGCGCGCAGCGCGCCCGCGGCGTAGGTCATCCGGCTTTGCGAGCGCACCGTCACTTCGACGCGCTCGCCGCTGCCGGCGAAAATCACGGTGTGCTCGCCAACGATGTCGCCGCCACGGATCGCGTGAAAACCGATGCTCTTGGCATCGCGTTCCCCGGTGTCGCCCTGGCGCCCATACACGGCGCAAGCTTTCAGGTCGCGACCCAGCGCTGCGGCGACCACCTCGCCCAGCTTGAGCGCCGTGCCCGAGGGCGCATCCACCTTGTGCCGGTGGTGGGCTTCGACGATCTCGACGTCGTAAGCATCGCCCAGGATTTTCGCCGCGACCTCGGCCAATTTGAATGTGGCGTTGACGCCGACGGCCATATTGGGCGCGAACACGATCGCAATCCGGTTCGCCGCGGCGACGATACGCTGCTTGCCCTCGACGCTGAAACCCGTCGTGCCTATCACCATCTTCGTCCCCGACTTCACGCAGGCATCCAGGTGCAGCAGACTGCCCTCGGGCCGGGTGAAATCGATCAGGCAGTCGGAGGCCGCGACACCGGCCGTATAGTCCGCGCTGATGGCTACGCCCAAGGCGCTCCCCAGGGCCTCGCCCGCGTCCTTGCCGAGGTAAGGGCTACCGGCGACTTCCAGTGCCGCGGACAGCTTCAGGTTCTCGCTCGACAACATCGCCTCGATCAGGGTGCGGCCCATGCGCCCGGAACTGCCAGCGATAGCGATCTTCATGCTTCCTCCCGTCAGAACTTTACCTTATCCTTAAATCGCTCCCACCAGCTTTTTTCCTGCGGCTTGACGTCCGCGGACGGTACCGGCGCGGCGGCGGGCTTGTCCGGGGCCGCAGCCTGCGCGGGCTTGGGCGCCTCGGAGCTTGTTTGCGCGGCCGGGATCGATGGTGGTGTCCCAGCGGACGCCGGCACCTGCTGCGCTTGGGGCTTCGCCTCGGGTGTCTTGACCCCAGCCGCATCGGTGCTGGCCGCCGGCGTCACGTCGCCCTCGATGCGCTTCAGCTTGCCGTCCTCGAACAACACCGCGAGCTTGCGCTGCTCCAATTCGCGGGAATTTGTCCTCTGGCGCCGGAACACGTAGTCCCAGCGGTCGGCGTGAAAGCTATCGGTGATCAGCGGCGAGCCTAGGACAAAGCGTACCTGATCCTTGGTCATGCCGAGCTTCAGCTGCGAAACCATCTCCTGGGAAACGAAATTGCCCTGCTGGATTTCGATGCGATAGGGCGCGATGTCCGGCACGGGTAACCGCGCCGAGCCGCATGAAACGAGGAATAGTGCGGCTATGGCCGCGAGTGCGCGTAAAAACATGGATGCATTTCGTTTTCAAGGACGATAAAACCAGATATGATAACCTAGTTCACAGTCCTCATCGATCAGCGCATGAGCAAACCTCAAGATCTCAAGACCATCGGCCTCAAGGCCACCGCGCCACGCCTCAAGATTCTCAACCTGTTCGAAAAGAGCAAAGTGCGGCACCTGTCCGCCGAGGACGTATACAAGCTCTTGGTCGCCGACGGGCTGGACACCGGCCTGGCCACGGTCTATCGCGTGCTTACCCAGTTCGAGCATGCCGGCTTGCTGCAACGACATCATTTCGAATCCGGCCGCGCAGTGTTCGAGCTCAACGCAGGCACCCATCACGATCATCTTGTGTGCATGCAGTGCGGGCGGGTCGAGGAGTTCTACGACGCCGAGATCGAACAACGCCAGAACAAGATTGCCAAACGGCGCGGCTTCGTCATTACCGAGCACTCGCTGCATCTGTACGCCGATTGCATCAAGACCGATTGCCCGCATAAGACGTAATGCCGGACAATACGGAAACAAACAAAGTGTCTCCGACCGGGGAAAAGCCCTCTTCCCACGAACCAGCGGGGACGCGCTCCCACCAATTCGCTTGGAAGCCTTCCTCACCTCCACCCTGCTGATTGCCGTCGCAGAGATCGGAGACAAGACCCAACTCCTTTCCTTTGTTCTTGCCGGGCGGCTGCGCCAACCCTGGGCCATCATCGCCGGCATCCTGGTGGCGACGATTGCCAATCATGCGCTGGCCGGTTCGGTCGGCGCCTGGCTCGCGCACTTGGCGGGGCCGGCAGTGATGCACTGGGTAACCGGGCTCCTGTTCATCGGCTTCGGCCTGTGGGCCCTGCATCCGGATGCGCTCGACGACGAACCGATAATCCACCGCGCCGGCGCTTTTGTAACCGCGCTGATCGCTTTTTTCCTCGCGGAAATGGGCGACAAGACGCAACTTGCCACCGTCGCCCTGGCCGCGCGCTTCGACAGCCTGGCAGCAGTGGTACTGGGCACGACGCTGGGCATGATGCTCGCAAACGTGCCGGCGGTAATTATCGGCGCGAAGCTCGCCACGCGCCTGCCGATGAAAACGATACGCTTCTCCGCGGCAGGGCTTTTCATGCTCACCGGCGCGCTCACCCTCCTCGGCTGGCAGGCCTAGCGGGCCGGCCCTGTAGCGCGTATCCTGATGCGGGATGACCCCAATGACGCAGACCGACCAACATGGCCGAGAGCAAGACTGAACCCGCTATGGATCTGCTGCTGTGGCGTCACGCCGACGCCGAAGACGGGATGCCCGACGCCGGACGCGCCCTCACCAAAAAAGGGCTGAAGCAGGCAAAGCAGGTGGCGCAGTGGCTCAAACCGCGGCTGCCAAGCGACTGCCTCATCCTGGCGAGCCCGGCCAAGCGCGCGCAGCAAACCGCCGCGGCGCTGGATCTGCCGTACACCACGGAGCGACGCATTGGCGTACAGGCGGATATCGCCGAGCTCATCGCCGCCAGCAACTGGCCGGAGCACAAGGGCATGGTCATCCTGGTAGGCCACCAGCCTACGCTGGGGCAACTCGCGGCCCGGCTGCTTTCGGGAGAGCCATCCGACTGGAACATCAGGAAAGGCGCGCTGTGGTGGTTTTCCAGCCGCACGCGCTACGGTGATACCCAGACCGTGCTGAGGGCGGTCATCAGCCCGGACCTTGTCTAGGGGAGCATGAGGGGAGGTATCCCCTCATCTAAATTGAGGTTCGAAGCGAGCGCTGGATATCGGCGCTTTTTTCAAGCTGCCTTAGCCGTGGTATCCCGCAGCGGCTTCACTTCCAGGCGCAGCCCGATCGATTTCCACTCGTCCGCTTCATCGGCAAGCGCCGCCGCGCTCAAGGGACGGTTCTCCAGCAGCGCGTCCGGCAACAACAGGCGAAAGCCGCTTTCGGTCATCTCGCAGGCCAGCTGCGGCAGATCTGAATCGGTGCGACTGCGGCAAAACAAGCTTGCCAGGCGCAGGCAGAATACCAGCGCCCAATCGGCGGGGACTAGGCTCAGATCCTGCAGCTTGGCGAGCTTGCCGCGGTGAGCGAGCACCAGCCGCGCCAGCTGCGCCTGCTCCATGCGCGAGAAACCGGGCATGTCGGCATTGGCGATGACATAGGCCGAGTGCTTGTGGTAGCCGTTGTGGGCGATGGAGATGCCGATCTCGTGCAAGGCGGCGGCCCAGGCGAGTGTTTGCCCCGCATGCGCGTCGCGCTCGGTCTCGCCCAGCGGCCGGTGCAGTCCGGCCGCAAGTTCGGCCACGCGCTGCGCCTGAGCGGTATCGACGTGGTAGCGGCGCATGAACTGGCGCACCGTCACCGCGCGCATGTCGTGCTTTTGCACCCGACCGAGCAGGTCGTAGAGCACGCCCTGGCGCAGCGCCGCGTCCGACACGCTCATGTGCTCGATGCCAAGTTCGGTAAACGCGGCGCACATGATGGCCAGTCCACCCGGCAGGATGGAGGCGCGGTCCGCGCGCATGCCGGGCAACAACAGGCTCTCGACGTCGCCCGCCTTGAGGAACGCGCTCCTGAGCTTGTCCAGGCCGGCGGCCGAAATGCCGTGCTCGCTCCAGCCGTTCGCTTCGA
>Ga0315281_10012193_pt1 | contig 11730 bp, 9 predicted proteins | sample YL17G07_0_MG_FD_204540 | JGI IMG/M metagenome (GOLD analysis project Ga0315281, IMG submission 204540) | Sediment microbial communities from Yellowstone Lake, YNP, Wyoming, USA - YL17G07_0 | ecosystem: Environmental > Aquatic > Freshwater > Lake > Sediment | place: USA: Wyoming | collected... | reverse complement strand
TCGGTCGGCATTGATACCGCTTCGCGGAAGCGCTAAGGAGAAAGAGCTACCTGTCGGCCGAGTTGCGCGGAGTGCCTCCTCGGCGATAGGGCACGGTTCCAGCGGCGCATTCCAGGCGTGCAGGGATTGGCACATGGGAATGCTTAACTGAAACAGGAGGAGGGCCCATGGTTTCCGTCCCTGAAACACTGCGTGACGCGCTTCCTTCCCAGACGAAGCTCGTTGCGAGGATTGAGCGCATCCTGAAGGGCTTGGACATCTCCTGCGAGGTCCAATTGGCCGGGGGAGATGTCCTCCGCTTCGGCATGGCGGCCCCACAGTTCCGGGTAACGCTGCACTCCGACCGGGTGCTGACCAAGAGCCTGGACGAATTCGCCCTGGCGGCGGCCTTCGTAAGCGGAGAGGTGGACATCGAAGGCGACATGATGGCGTTCTATACCATCCGAAACGGCCTCAGGCAGGAATTGGGATGGCTGCCCTGGCTGAGGTTCTGGTCGCAGTTGCTGTTTCTGGCACCGACGCGGGTCAATCGCAAGGCGATCCAACACCATTACGAGTTCGGCGAGGATTTCTTCCTCTCGTTCATTGACACCGACTACCACTTGTACTCGCACGGGTTCTTCGAGAGCGACGAGGAGCCTCTGGAAAGGGCCTGCGAGCGCAAGCTGGAGACGATGCACGACTGGGCGGGCCTGAAGCCCGGCATGCGCGTCCTCGACATCGGCGCCGGATGGGGCGGAGTGACGCGCTATTGCGGCCCCCGCGGCGTGCACGTCACCAGCCTGACCCTGGCGCAGGACTCCTACCACCACATCGGCAATCTGCTGAAGGAGAAGGGATACCCCGGCCAGGTGCTGCTGGAGGACTTCCTTGTCCACCGGCCCGACCAGCCCTACGATGCAATCGTGATCCTGGGCGTGATCGAGCACATTCCGTACTACCGTAAGTTCTTCCAACAGGCTTGGAGCCTGTTGAAGCCCGGTGGCATGATCTACATGGATGCCTCGGCGGACATCGAGAAGTACGGGGTCAGCCGCTTTATTCGCCACTTCATCTACCCCGGCACCCACAGCTATATGTGCCTTCAGGACGTCTTGCAGGAGCAATTGCTGCACGGCTTCATGCCGCGGCGGGTGGTGCAGGACAATCACAACTACATGCTCACCATGCGCCACTGGGCGCAGCGCTTCGAGGCCAATCGGGAGACGATCCGCCGGCGCTGGGGCGATCCGGTGTATCGCGCGTTCTGGCTCTACCTGTGGAGCGGCGCGTACGCCTTCGATCACAATGTGCTGCAGGCGTACCACTTGGTGGCGGAGCGCACCGCCGACCCCGGAATCCGGCCTGGCGTCGTGCGCCGCGCCAGGAATTTCGTGCGGGGGCTGTTCTAGGCGGAACCCCGCAGCGGGGACGCACGCGGCCGGGCCGCCCTGCGCCGGATCAGGGGCGGGAGGAGTACTTCTTGTCCAACTCGTCGAATAGCGGCTTGCGGACGATGCGTTGGCGTTCGGCAAACGGCGTGATCCGATCCAGAACCCCGGCGATGGTGCCGGTCCGGCGCAGGGGTTCCAGCACTTGCTCCATGCCGTGGATGGCCCCCTGCAGCGCGGCGTTGGCGTACAACACGACGGCATATCCCAGGGCCTGCAATTCGCCCAGGTCCAATAGCGGGGTCTTGCCCCCCACCACCATGTTGATGACCTGGGGACAGCCCAACAGTTGCGGAATACGCGCCACTTCCTCACGGGAGCGTGGCGCCTCCACGAACGTGAGGTCGGAACCGGCTTCGGCGTAGCGCCCGGCGCGCTCGATGGCGGCATCGAAGCCCAACTCGGCCCGTGCGTCGGTGCGGGCGATGATGAGGAAGTCTCCGTCCCGGCGGGCGTCGGCGGCCGCCTGGATCTTCCGCACCATCTCCTCCGTGGCGATCACCTCCTTGCCGTCGAAGTGCCCGCAACGTTTGGGGGAAACCTGATCCTCGATTTGCATCCCGTTGGCGCCCGCACGCTCCAGCACCCGCACGGTGCGCGCCACGTTGCTGGCGTTGCCAAAGCCCGTATCGGCATCCACCAGGATCGGCAAAGTGATGGCATCGCGCATCGCCGCGACGTGCGCGGCCAACTCCGTGAGCGTGAGCAGCCCCAAGTCCGGCATGCCCAGGTAGGAATTCGTGATGCCGGCGCCGGTGGCATACACTGCCTCGAACCCCAACTCCTCAATGATCCGGGCGGCCAGGGCGTTGGGCGCCCCGGGCAACAGCAGGGGTTCCCCCTGCCACACGCGGCGCTTGAGCTTGCGGTTGAGGCTATCGGTCATGGGGCCTGGAGAGGCGGCGGGGCGCCGGCTGGGGTGTGCCTATGTCGTCCACTTCGGCGGGCGCTTCTGGACGAAGGCCGTCATGCCTTCCCGCGCGTCCGGGGTGGGGACGTTGCGCACCATGGCATCCATCCCCACCTGATACGCTCCGGGCAGGTCGAGCGGAAGCTGGCGATAGAAGGCCGCCTTGCCCAGGGCCAACGTGTCCCCACTGTACGAGGCGATCTCGCGGGCCAGGGCCAGGGTTTCCGCCGCCAAGGATTCGGACGGGACAATCCGGTTCACCAGCCCGGCCCGCTCGGCCTCCTGGGCCCCGATGGGCCGGCCGGTCATGAGCATCTCCAGGGCCTTCTTGGGATGGACGGCGCGGGAGAGCGGCACCATGGGCGTGGAGCAGAACAGCCCGATCTTGACACCAGGGGTTTGGAACTGGGCATCGGCCGCCGCGACGACCAGGTCGCAACTGGCCACCAGCTGACATCCGGCGGCGGAGGCCAGCCCGCTCACTTGCGCGATGACGGCCTTGGGCAATTGGCGCAAGTCCAGCATCAGCGCGGTGCAGGCATTGAAGAGATCCGCTGCCGCCCCCGGATCGCAGGCCAGCACCTCCTTCAGGTCATGCCCGGAGGAGAAGACTGGGCCCTCGGCGGCGACGATCACCGCTTTGACCGCCGGGTCTGCCCGGAATCCCGCCAGCGCCGCCCGGATGGCGGCGATCATGGGGCCGGAGAGGGCGTTGCGCCGGGCCGGATTGTTGAGGGTGAGGATGCCCACGGCTTGGTCAATGCCCGTGAGCACCAACGGCCGGTCCGGTGGGGACTGGGTCTTGGGGGCTGCCGCCGTCATTGCCTGCTCCTTGTCGTCTGCCGTTTGCTTCCGGGCTACCCGCGTTGCCACCGGAGGTACGCGCGCACCCAGCGCCGCAAACCCGGGGTGAACGCGGCCTTGCGGGCATCGTCTCCCACCCGCCGCACCGCCTCGGCAAGCGTGGGGTAGGCATGCACCGTACTGGCCAGGTGGCGCAACTTGAGGCCGCGGCTCATGGCAAGCACGATCTCGTGGATCAAATCGCCCGCGCGAGGACCCACCCAGGTCGCTCCCAAAATATCATCCCGGCCGGGGGGGGTCAAAACCTTCAGGAAGCCTTCCGGCGTCCCATCGCACGCGGCGCGGTCAATTTGCGCCAGGTCCACGTGGATTGCACGGAAGGCGATGCCTTGCGCTCCCGCCTGCTGTTCGTTCAGCCCCACGCGGGCCACTTCCGGGTCGCTGAACACGCACCAGGGCACCGCGCGATACTCCATGCGGGCCTTGACCGGAAAGAGGGCGTTTTGGACGACGACGCGGGCCTGTTGATTGGCGGTGTGGGTGAAGCGATGGACTCCGGCAACATCCCCGCAGGCATAGACCGAGGGCGCGGAACTGCGCTGCCTTGCATCCACGACAATGCCCGTCTCGTCGCAGGCCACCCCGGCCTGCTCCAGGCCCAGGTCCGCGAGATTGGGCAGCCTCCCGGCCGCCACGAGGATCGCGTCCACCTCAAGCTCGTCCTGGGCGCCGCCCAGGGTCGCGGTCAGCCGGATGCGCTTGCCGTGTGGCCCGTCCGCCACGGAAGTCACCTGGACGCCGGCCCGCACGGTCACCCCGTCACGCAGCAGGGCGCCGGTCACGATCGCCGAGACGTCGCCGTCCTCGCCCGGCAGCAGACGCTCCCGTGCCTCCAGGATCGTGACCCGCGCACCCAGGCGGGCGAACGCCTGGCCCAGCTCCACGCCCATCGCTCCTCCGCCTAGGATCGCCAGCCGTCCCGGCAGGGCCGGCAGGTTGAACACGGTCTCGTTGGTCAGGCAGCCCGCCTCGGCCAGCCCGGGAATGGGCGGAATGGCCGGCCGGCTGCCGGTGGCAATCACCACGGCCCGGGCCTCCAAGGCGCGCCGGCCGCCGGCGTTCAATTCCACCTGCACCCGAGTGGGGGAAGCGAGGTGGCCACGGCCCAGCAGCACCTCAACCCCCAGCGACTGAAAGCGCTCCGCCGAATCTTGCGGAGCGATGGCGGCGATGACCTGCCGGACGTAACCGGAGACGCGGCCCCAGTCCGGTTTCAGCGCCAGTTCCGGCAGGCCGCATGCCGCGATGGCCTTGACGTGGGCGGTGGCCGCGCTCCGCAACAGGGCCTTGGATGGGATACAGCCCGTATTCAGGCACTCCCCGCCCATCGCCCCCGCCTCCACCAGGGCCACCCGGGCGCCCAGGCCAGCGGCGCCCACCGCGACCGTCAGGCCGGCCGCTCCTCCGCCGATCACCACCAGATTGTAGCGCTCCATGGGCCAAAGCCCCTTCAGTTTGCCGTGCGGATCAGAGCGCCTCCCCCCCGCGCTTGCGATAAACCACGATCACCCCGCCCCAGTGCAGGGTATCGAAGCGGTACTCGTACCGGCGGACCTCCGGCTCAAATGGCTCCAGCGCCCGCGCATCCAGCGCGGCTTCTTCCTCCGGCAGGCGCGCCCCTTTGAAGGCCCAGAGGCGGCCGCCGGGCCGCAGGAGGCGCGCCGCCAGAGGCAGCAGAACCTTCAATTCCGCAAAGGCGCGCGTAACGGCCAGATCGAAGGCGCCCCCGTCCGGGCCGCCCTGGGCCAGGGCGAACACGTCCTGCCGCAGCGGGACGAAATTGGGCAGATCCATCTGTCGCGCCGCTTCCGTCTGAAAGCTGATCTTCTTGGCGACCGTCTCCACGGAAGTGACCCGGCAGTCTGGGTGCAGCAGGGCAATCAAAAGCCCCGGAAGCCCCGCACCCGACCCGATATCCACCACGTCCAGGCCCGGCCCGGGCCAGCCCAGGGCTTCCAGCATCAGGCTATCCAGCACATGCCGGACGAGGATTTCCAGCGTGCCGCGCACAGCCGTCAGGTTGATGGCCCGGTTCCAGCGCTCGAGCAGGTCGACCAGAAGGCCGATGCGCCCTTGCCGGTCGGGATCCAGGACGATGCCCCGTTCCGCTAGGAAGGGCAGGATGGGGCCGAGTTGGGGCAATGCCATGGGCGCGCAGCCTGGGTGAAATCCGCCAGCTTGGGGGTTACTCCGCCACTCGGCCGCGGCCAATCCCAGGGCGCAGACTTGGAGCAACTGCCGACCCGCATCGCCCGCTCCCCAGGCCAAGAGCCGATTTCTCAGTGGCGAAAATTTGACTTTTTCCTGCCGAGCAGGGGCAATATGGACCAACTTTGGCATGTAAGACGTTTAGAATATAGTGCCTTTCCCCCCACGAGAGGGCGGTGGGTTGAGGAGGCGAGTCGCGGAATCGCCGCGATGGAAGACCCGGTGGCGCAGTTGCCGGCAAATCTCTTGGAGTACCCATGGCCAGTAAATCCGTTGTCGGCGCTCAGGATGATTTTTCCTTGGACGATCTCTCCTTGGACAGCAGTCCCGATTTCGCGGACCTGGACAATGAAATGCGTCTGGACGACGCCGGTTCCGCGGGCGGGGGACTGGAACTGGGCGATGACTTCAAGTTTGATGCGGGCGCGGACGGCGGGGGGCTGGACGATACGCTCGACCTGGACCTGAAGCTTGATGATGCGCCGCAGGATTCCGGCTCCGCAGACCTGGACCTGAAGCTGGATGACGGTGGCGCAACGGGGGATGACCTGAACTTGGACCTGGGCGGAGGAGACCAAGGCGGCGGCGGGGATCTGGACTTGAGTCTGGACGAGAAGGGCGGGGACCTGGATCTGAACCTCGACGGGGATTCCAAATCCGGGGAGTTGGACTTGGACCTCGGCAGCGGATCATCTGGCGACGATCTGGACCTGGAATTGGGCGACACCTCAGAAGCCGGGCTGGACATGAACGCCGAAGTGAATCTCGACGGCGGCGGCGACCTGGACCTGAACTTGGATGGGGTGGGGACCGCAGACGCCAAGTCCGACGGGGACGTTGAACTGGACTTGGACAACCTGGACCTGGCCATCGAGTCTTCCGAGTTGCCGGAAGGCGACGAGGGCGCCGCCATCAGCCTCGATGAGCCGGGCGAGCCGTCCTTCAGTCTCGACGAGCCGGGTGGGCCGTCCTTGAGCCTCGACGAGCCGGATGAGCCGTCCTTGAGCCTCGACGAGCCGGGCCAGCCTTCCCTGGAAATGGGGGCCGCGACTGAGGAGATGTTGGAGCAAGCCGACGCGGATCTGGGACTGTCCCTGGACGAGCCTGCCCCGATACCAGACGCCTTCTCGTTGGCCACCGAGGATGCCGCGCTGGACGAGGCTCCGGATCAAGAGAGCGAAGAATTCCAAGCGGTGCCGGACGTCAACCTGGACGATGTGGATCTGAATCTCGGAATGGCGGCCGCGACCGGCGAGATGGAGGGCGAGGCGGACCTGGAGCCGGCCGGCGCCCGGGTCCCAATCGAATCGGCCTCCCCGGATTATTTCTCCGGAGCGACGGAGGGCTTCGAATTGCCTCCCTTGGCACCGCCGGAGGCCCGTGGAGATGTCGGCGCGGCCCCCGCGGAACCGTTCATGGCGGTGCCGGACGTGAGGCTCACGGAAGCGGAAGTGATGGAACTGAATTTGGGCGACCTGGACCAAGGAGCCGCAGCGCCCGCATCCGCCACGGCGGAGCGACAAGTATCCCGGCCAGGGACGGCGGCAGCCAGGGCCATTGGCGTGAACGACATGGGACGCGGCGGGCAATCGCCGGCGGCTCGCGCGCCCATGCAATCCGCCGTAAGCCAGGACATCCTGCTGTCCATCCCCCACATGCTCAGCGTGCAGGTGGGAACGGTTTCGCTGGAGGGCCGCGACGTGGCCAATCTCGCCTATGGCAGCGTGGTGCAACTTAACCGCGCCGCGGGCGAGCCGGTGGACTTGCTGCTGGACGGCAAAGCCATTGCGCGGGGCGAGATCGTGCTGATCAATGGCAAGAACCTTGGCGTGAGGATCGTCGCCCTGAGCAAGTAGCCTCCTGGCGCCCGCACGGCCGATTGATGGGCCGCCGGCGCCTCAGCAGCAAGGGATCCCGTGCAGATTCAATCGTACCGATTCGGCGATGCGGAGCGTGTGCAGTACGGCAGCTATCCGCTGCTGGATACCGTAATGTACCGCTGGGCGCGGGCGCTGGAGGACGTGCTGTTCGACGAACTCCGCACGGAGGTCTACGCCGGCTCCTCCACCGTGGAGGACATGCGATTCGCGGCATTTCATTCCTCCCTCAAGTACGCCCGACCGATCTACCGGTTCGAGTTGCGCCCTTTCTCCGGCTTGGGAATGCTGGTGCTGGACAATCGCTTTGCCAACCTGTGCCTGGGCGGAACGGCGCAGAGCCGGGGCGATGCCGCCGGTATTCAACTGACACAGCAGAACCACCGGCGCATGCAGGCCGTGGTGCAGCGGATGATGACGGAGTATGACCGCTGCTGGGCAGGCGTGCATTCCGTCCAGTCCTCGCTGCGCAAGATCACCACATATTTGTTCCGCGCCCGCTACCTGCATCCCTATGAGTCCTGCCTGGTGGCCCAGGTGCACCTGAGCGGCAGGCACATTTCCTCCCGCCTGATGATTCTGCTCCCCCGGCTGATGCTCGAGCCGATCTGGCCCCGGATCAGCGAGCAGCGGATCATTCCGCCGCTGGGCGGCAATGCGGTCGTGGTGAGCGGCGCAGCGACCGCCGTGGCGGACGCCCCATACCGCCTGGAGGTGCGCATGGGGCATATCCGGACATCGCTGGCCGCGGACACCTTGCACGTGGGCAGCGTCTTCGCGCTGGAGTCCGACTCCGGGCCGGACGCCGTGCTGGAGTTGAACGGCAAGCCTGTCCTGGTGGGCACGGTGGGCACAGTCGAGGACCGCTACGCCATCCAGGTGACCGGGCAGTACGTGGCTCAGCGCGCATCGGCCGTGAAGCCGCCGGAGTTGTTCCAAGCCGTCCAGTGGCCGGTTGCGGACCGTTCCTGAACCCTCTGCCGCCGCACGTCCTCCCGGTACCGAGTTTCCGCCCTTGTCCCGTGCCCCGGGGTGAACCCATGGCGGGAATGTGCCCAACTTGTCCTGCCGCGCCGGAAAGTCTACGCTCGCCCCAGCAGAATGAAGCGCGCCCCAGCATCCGCTCCGGAGAGTTGCCATGATCGGCGATCGCATCGAAGTCAATATCGGCGGCGGGTTGGACGTTCCCATCCCGCGCATGGTGAACGTGCGGCAGAAGTTTCCCGCCGTCAAACTGGATGACGTCGCGGGCGAGGTCGCCGCCCAGTTCAAACGACCGGACATTCGCGCCAAGATCAAGCCAGGGCAGACCATCGCGGTGGGGTGCGGCAGCCGCGGGGTGAACCATATCGCGGACGCCGCCCTGGCCGTCGTGAACGGCATCAAGGGCCTGGGCGGAAAACCGTTCATCTTCCCCGCGATGGGCAGCCACGGATCCGCCACGGCGGAGGGACAGAAGCAGGTGCTGGCCGGGTACGGAATCACCGAGAGCGCCATGGGCTGCCCGGTGCGGGCCACCATGGACACCGTGGAGGTCGGGCGGCTGGAAGACGGTGCGCCGATTCACATGGACCGCTTCGCCGCCGAGGCGGATGGGGTGGTGCTGATCAACCGCATCAAGCCCCACACCAACTTCCGCGCGCCCATCGAGAGCGGGATCCTGAAGATGCTGGTCATCGGCATGGGCAAGATTATCGGCGCCACGACCCTGCATACCTACGGGATGGACACCTTTGGCGAATTGTTGCCGCGGGTGGGGCGGATCATCATGGCGAAGAAGAACTTCCTGTTCGGCGTGGGGCTGGTGGAAAACGCCTACGACGAGACGGCCTTGCTGGAGGCGATCCCGGCCGAGCGGTTGTTTGTGCGCGAGGCGGAGCTGCAGGCCCAAGCCAAGGAGATGATGCCCCGGCTCTGCTTCGACGAGATAGACGCGCTCATCATTGACGAGATGGGAAAGAACATCAGCGGCGCGGGCTTCGACCCCAACATTACCGGGCGCAACAATCGCTGCGTGGACTGGAACATGAAGCCGCGCGTGCAGAAGATCGTCGTGCTGGGGTTGACCGAGGAAACCCACGGCAATGCCACCGGCATGGGCCTGGCCGATGTCATCACCATGAGGCTGTTCCGGCAGATGGACGTGGGGCCCACTTATGCCAACGTCATCACGTCGGCCTACCTGGATGGCGCCGCCATTCCCATCATCATGAACACCGAGCGGGAGGCGATCCAGTTGGCGATCAAGACCGTGCTGCGCGTGAAGCCGCTGGACTGCAAGATCGTCCGCATCCGCAACACGCTGGCCATCGGCCAGATTCAGGTTTCCGAACCCCTGCTGGAGGTCGTCCGCCGCGACCCCGGGCAATTCGAGGTGCTGGGAGCGCCAATGGCGATGAAGTTCGACGAGCAGGGCAACTTGCAGACGGCCTTCCGGGCGGCGTAGCGGGCGCTACACCTGTCCGAACACCGGAATCGCGGCACCGTTGATGGCCCGGGCGGCGTCCGAGGCCAGGAACGCGATCACCTCCGCCAGGTCCGCCGGCGCTACCCAGTGGGAGAAATCGGCGCCGGGCATATCCCGCCGGTTGGGCGCCGTATCGATGATGCTGGGCAGGACGCAATTCACGTTGACGTTGTTATGCTTCACCTCTTCCGCCAGGGATTCCGTCAGGCGGATTACCGACGCCTTGCCGATGGAATAGGCCGCCAGCCGGGCGGAGCCCTCCAGACCGGCGCGCGCCCCCACGTTGACGATCTTTCCCCGGCTCTGCTTCACCATGTAGGGCAGCACCGCCCGGCAGACGTTGAAGGTCGGCACCAGATTCAGATCAATCATCCGCTGCAAGTCCTCGTAGTGCGCCTCCATGACGGGCGGGCCATAGGCGTAGCCGCCGATCAGGTTGACGGCGATATCCGGGCCGCCCAGCGTCTGCGCGATCATATCCACGAACGGCTGGACCTTTTCCTCGTCCCGCACATCCAGCCGGAAGAACCGCACATCGTCCGCCATATCGCTGTTGCGGGCGCAAAACGTCTGCATCTCCTGCTCGGAAATGAAGGGGATGACCACGCGCGCCCCCAGGGAGTGGAATTTCCGCGTAACGAATTGGCCCAACTCGCCCGTTCCGCCGGTGACGATCACGATTCGCTTGGCATTCGCGGGTTGGGTCACCATTGCGCCGGCCGTGCTCCCAGGACGTTGATCGGTAACGTTGCGGATTGAAGTGAGTTTTCACTCTACGGGAATCGCGGGGCGGGGTCAAAAGCACCCGCACAGCCGCGCTGCCGCGCTCACCCGGGGCGAAGGAGCGCCAGACATTCCTCTGCGATGCGCGCCGCCGCGTCTCCGGGGAAGATGGTATCGCACGCCCGTTCCATCGCATCCAACCGCTCCGGCTGCTCAAGGCATTGCAGCAGCAGGTCGCCCAAGCGCTCTCCGGTCAGGTGCGCCTGTTCGATGACCACGGCTGCCCCCACCTGTTCCAGCCGCCGCGCGTTCTGCAATTGGTGGTCGCCGCTGGTGCCGGGAATGGGAATGAGGATGGACGCCCGCCGGGCCGCTACGATCTCATTGACGGCGCTGGCACCGGCGCGGCTGACCAGCAGCCGGCTGTCCCGATAGGCCCCTGCCATGTCCTCGATGAAGGGCACCACGCGGGCGTCCAGGCGTGTGCCGGCATACGCCGCGCGCATCTCGTCGGCGTGTTGCGGTCCGGCCTGGTGGACGATCCGCAAGGGACGGTCCCATTCCGCCAGCCGCGGCAGGGCCTCCACCATGGCCCGGTTGATGGCGCGGGCGCCCTGGCTGCCGCCGATGACGAGGATCTGCGGCACGGGCCGGGGCGCTTGCGGCTGCGCGCGCAATGCCAGGATGGAGCGGCGCACCGGGCTGCCCACCACCCGCGGATGGCGGAACCACCGCTCCTGCCCCGCGGTCACGACGAACGCCCGGCGCACCCAGCGGCCCAGCAGCCGATTGGTCATGCCCGGGACGGTGTTCTGCTCCTGGATCACGCAGCACCGGCCCAGCAGCAGCGCCGTGGCCAACATCGGGCCGGAGGCATAGCCCCCCACGCCGATCACCAGCCGGGGCCGGAACGCGGCCAGGATCAAGAGGCACTTCAAGAACGCGGCGGGAAGCATCGCCAACACCCACAAGCGCTGCCGCAGCGACACCTGATAAAGTCCGCGCACGGGAATGCGGTACAGGCGGTAGCCGTGGGCAGGCACCACGCGCTGCTCGATACCGTGGCTGCCGCCGGCAAAGCGAATGTCAACGTCCGGAGCCAACTGCCGCAGGGCCTCGGCGACGGCCAGCCCGGGGAAGATATGGCCCCCGGTGCCGCCGCCGGCTATCAGCACCCGCAGGGGACGGCCCACGGTTCTAGGCCCCCCGTGACGAGAGCGTTTCGTTGCTCCACGGAGTTGGGCGCCGTCC
>Ga0315281_10012192_pt1 | contig 11731 bp, 12 predicted proteins | sample YL17G07_0_MG_FD_204540 | JGI IMG/M metagenome (GOLD analysis project Ga0315281, IMG submission 204540) | Sediment microbial communities from Yellowstone Lake, YNP, Wyoming, USA - YL17G07_0 | ecosystem: Environmental > Aquatic > Freshwater > Lake > Sediment | place: USA: Wyoming | collected... | reverse complement strand
GCACGTTAACCGTTATATCGCAAAATAGGCGGCAGCTTGCCTCCTAATGGGTGACCTTGCTAAAAGTCACCTCTCCCACCCCAGCGCACTGACCACTCATTACAAGCAACTTTAGCTTGTTTATGCCATTCATTATTTATTAAAGAAATTAACTTGGCATTAACTTCCAGTGCTAACCGCTTGTCCCACAAAGAAAAAACCTGTTTTATCGCTTGACCGAATGCACTTTTTTCAATATAGTGGGTAAAGGTGGTAAAAAGTGGGTTTTAGTGGGTAAGTAAGCTCAGGGAAAAAAGGATGTTTCAGGGAGCGGCGCAACTTAATCTGGATAGCAAGGGTCGACTCGCGATACCAGCACGGTATCGTGACATGCTGCTTGCCCATTGTGCCGGTCAGCTGGTGCTAACCGCCGATGCGGACGGCTGTCTTTTGCTTTATCCCCAACCAGAGTGGCAGCCCATCCGCGAGAAATTGATGCAACTCTCGGCTTTCAATCCGCGCATTCGCGCCTTGCAGCGCTTTCTTGTCGGCCATGCGGAAGATGTGGTGATGGATGCCGCAGGCCGAGTGCTGATTTCCCCGACCTTGCGTAGTTATGCCGTGCTGGACAAGCGCGTGATGCTGGTTGGACAAGGCAACAAATTCGAATTGTGGGACGAGACAAAGTGGCAGGCGCAACACGAGAAAATGGCCGGTTTCACGGATGGCGATTTGCCGCCTGAACTGGAGGGATTCACGTTGTGAGCGTGGGTCTGTCCCACGCAACGGTGTTGTTGCACGAGGCAGTTGAAGCGTTGCAGGTGAAACCGGAAGGTGTTTATGTGGACGGCACTTTTGGGCGCGGTGGGCATAGCCGGTTGATTCTGGAAAAACTGGGTGCAAACGGTCGTTTGATTGCGCTGGACAAAGACCCGGCGGCAGTGACGGCAGGGCAGGCGATTGCAGATGCGCGTTTCATTATGGTGCATAGCGGGTTTGGGCGCTTGACCGAAGTGTTGCGCAGGCTGTCGGTTAAAAGAGTGGATGGTGTGTTGTTCGATTTGGGCATGTCATCGCCACAACTGGATGATGAGCGACGCGGATTCAGTTTTCGTTTTGATGCGACGCTGGACATGCGCATGGATCCCAGCAGCGGGCAAACTGCGGCGCAGTGGCTGGAGTCGGTGGATGAAGGGTTTCTTGAAGAGGTGATACGAGACTATGGCGAAGAACGGTTTGCTAAGCAGATTGCAAGAGCGCTTGTTGCGGCGCGCCAGGAGCGGCCCATTGTTACCACGCACCAGCTCAGTGAAATCATCGCCAAGACCGTGCGCACGCGCGAACCCGGGAAGCATCCGGCAACGCGCACCTTTCAGGCTATACGGATTTATCTCAATCAGGAACTCGAAGAACTCGCGCAGGTTTTGCCGCAATGCGTGGATTGCCTGAGGCCGGATGGGCGCATCGTGATTATCAGTTTCCATTCGCTGGAAGACCGCATGGTGAAGTATTTTTTGCGCGGCATGGCGCAGGGCGACAAGCTGCCGCACAAGCTGCCGATCCGCGCCGCCGATGTGCCCAAGGGCAGGCTGCGTTTGGTGGGGAAGGTAGTGCGCGCCGCACCGCAGGAGGTGGCTGCCAACCCGCGCGCGCGCAGTGCGGTGATGCGCGTGGCCGAATACGCGGGAGATGCGGGTGGCTAGAATGCACCTGTTGCTCTTGTTTGTGGTGATTGTTTGCGCATTGGGTGTTGTGACTTCACAGCACAAGGCGCGCAAATTATTTATGGAACTGCAAAGGGAAAAAGACGAGGCGCAACGCATGGAAGTGGAGTGGGGGCAGTTGCAGCTGGAGCAAGGCACTTGGGCGATGCCGGTGCGTGTGGAAAAGATTGCCGCAATCAGGTTGCAGATGCAGTTGCCAAAGGGCGGGCATATCCAGTTTATCCGGGGTGAGCAATTGAAGGGGCTAACAACACAACCATGAATTACGCCAGCAGCATACAGATAACAGGGCTCAAGGAATTACCGCCGTGGCGTTCCCGTCTGTTGTTTGTGCTGTTGCTCCTGGGCCTGTGCGCACTGATGGCGCGTTCGGTGTATCTGCAAGGGATACACAACGACTTCCTGCAACAGAAGGGCGATGCGCGTTATGGCCGCGTTATCGACATCAATGCGCACCGCGGCAGGATTGTCGACCGCTACGGCGAACCGCTCGCCATCAGTACGCCGGTGGAATCCATCTGGGTCAGCCCGCAGGAGGAAGGGGCGACGCCGCAACAAATAAAACAGTTGGCGCAGATATTGGGCATGGATGTCGAAGAAGTGAAAAACCGTTTGTCTGATACCGCACATGATTTTGTTTACCTCAAGCGCCAGCTGCCGCCCGAGCAGGCGGAAAAAATTGTAAAGCTGGGGGTCCCCGGCGTGGCGTTGCGCCGCGAGTACCGCCGCTATTATCCCGATGCGGATGTGACGGCGCACCTGCTGGGCTTCACCGATGTGGATGACAACGGCCAAGAGGGCCTCGAGCTGGCATTGCAGGAACAGCTTGGGGGCAAGGCCGGCAGCCAGCGTGTCATCAAGGACCGGCGCGGGCATATCGTTGAAGACGTGGCCAGCATACGCGCACCCAAGCCTGGCAACGACATGACGCTGAGCATAGACAGCAAAATGCAATATCTGGCATACCGCGAAATCAAGCTCGCGGTCGAGCAGCATAACGCCAAGGCGGGTTCCATCGTGGTGCTGGATGCGAAGAGCGGCGAGGTGTTGGCGCTGGCAAACTGGCCGAGTTACAACCCCAATAATCGCGCCAAAGTCGAGCTCAAGGCAATGCGCAACCATGCGGTGACCGACTTGTTCGAGCCGGGTTCTACGATGAAGCCGTTTACCGTCGCGGCTGCGCTGGAGGCAGGCAAGATCAAGCCGGAAACGGTCATCAATACTGAAGGCGGCGTATTCACAGTTGGCGGACGCAAGATTCATGACACGCATCCGGAAGCTTCGCTCACTGTATCGCGCATAATTCAACTATCCAGCAATATCGGGGCAGCCAAAATAGCGTTGTTGTTGCCGCCGGAAACCTTCTGGCGCAGCTTGAGCGAAACCGGTTTTGGCGCGCAGACCGGCAGCGCGTTTCCCGGTGAGGCCGCAGGCAAGTTGCGCGATTACAAAAAATGGCAACCCATCGAGCAAGCCACCATGTCGTATGGCAACGGCATCTCGGTCAACCTGCTGCAACTGGCGCGCGCCTATACCGTGTTCGCCAACGACGGTGACCTGAAATCGGTGACGTTGCGCAAGCAGGAAGTGCCGACTGTCGGTAAGAAAGTATATTCCCAAGCCACGGCGATTGCCGTGCGCGACATGCTGGAGATGGTGGTCAAGCCCGGAGGGACAGCGCCGCTGGCGCAGATCAACGGCTACCGCGTGGCGGGCAAGACCGGTACCGCGCACAAGTTGGAGAGCGGGCATTATGTCAATCGCTATATCGCCTCGTTTGTCGGGCTGGCGCCCGCGTCCAACCCGCGCCTGATTGTGGCGGTGATGATCAATGAACCGAGCGGCGAGCAATATTATGGCGGCCAAGTTGCCGCACCGGTATTTAGCAATGTGATGGGCTCGGCGTTGCGCCTGCTCAACGTGCCCAATGATGCGCCGCTCGGCAATGTGCTGATGCCGCCGGCGGATATCGTGAAGGAAGAGGTATGAAATTTCACATCGATTTGCTCGCCTCTCTCGGTATGACGATCACACGGCTGGTAACTGACAGCCGTGCGGTGACTCCTGGTGACACCTTCGTTGCTTACCCAGGCGGCCAGGCGGACGGGCGCCGCTTCATCGCACAGGCTATCGCCAATGGCGCCAACGCGGTGATCTGGGAAGCACACGGCTTCAACTGGAATTCTGCGTGGCAGGTCCCCAATCTGGCGGTCGCCGATTTGCGCCACCACGCGGGGGAAATTGCCGATTATGTTTACGGCAATCCGTCCGGAAAATTGTGGATGGTGGGCATCACCGGCACCAACGGCAAGACTTCGTGCAGCCACTGGATCGCGCAATCATTTTGCGCGCTGGGCAAGAAGACCGCTGTGGTGGGCACTCTGGGTAATGGTTTTCAGGGAGATTTGCAGCCGACACTGAACACCACGCCAGATGCCATCAGCCTGCACGGTTTGTTGGCTGGTTACATCGCCCAGGATGCACAAGCGGTGGCGATGGAAGTGTCATCCCACGCCTTGGCGCAAGGGCGCGTAAATGGCGTGAAATATGACGTGGCGCTGCTCACCAACCTCAGCCGCGACCATCTCGACTACCACGGCGACATGCAGCAATACGCCGCGGCAAAGCGGCGTTTATTCGACTGGCAAAAACTCAAGTATGCCGTGCTCAATCTCGATGACGCATTCGGCGCCGACTTTGCCGAACAACTGTACGATGCGGAAGTGGAAGTGGTGGGCTATGGCTTGAGCGATGACGCGCTGCAACTGGCGGAACGCCTCGGCTTGCGCATGGTGTATGGCGGCGCGTTGCACATGGATGCGCACGGGATCAAGCTGCAAGTGCATTCCAGTTGGGGCGGCGCAGAACTGCAAAGCCCGCTGCTAGGGCGTTTCAATGCCGCCAATTTGCTCGGGGTGCTGGCGGTGTTGCTGGTGAGCGGGATAGTGCTGGCCGATGCATTGCGCGAACTGGTATTGGTGCAAGCTGTGCCCGGACGCATGCAGGCACTTGGCGGCGGCGAGTTTCCCACGGTGGTGGTGGATTATGCGCATACCCCGGATGCACTGGAAAAAGTATTGCAAGCCTTGCGCGAAGTAGTCGGGGCCAGCAGCGGCAAATTGATTTGCGTGTTCGGTTGCGGCGGCGATCGCGATCGCGGCAAGCGTCCGATGATGGGTGCCATCGCGGCCCGGTTGGCGGATAGCTGCATCGTCACCAGCGATAACCCGCGCAACGAGGAGCCGCAAGACATTATCACCGCCATCGTTTCCGGCATGGGCAAATGGAATTATCAAATCATCGAAGATCGCGCGCAGGCGATTGAGCAAGCCATCAATCACGCGCAGGCGGCAGACACCGTGCTGCTGGCTGGCAAGGGGCATGAACCCTATCAGGAAATAAATGGCGTGAGACATCCGTTCAGCGATGTCGAGGTGGCGCAATGCGCGCTGGTATCGTGGAGGCCGCAAGCATGATGCGGCTATCGCAAGCCGCGCAGGTGTTGGGCGGCAAGTTGATCGGTCAAGATGTATTGTTTAGCGCCGTGTCCAGCGACAGCCGCACGATTGCTTCCGGCGATTTGTTCATCGCGCTGCAAGGGGAGAATTTTGATGGCAGCGAATTCGTCGCCGGTGCCGCGCAGAGTGGCGCGGTGGCCGCGCTGGTGAATGCGGCAAGCTATCGCGGCACCGAGCCGCTTTGCCCGCTGTTGCTGGTGGAAGACACGCGCCTTGCCTTGGGGCGCTTGGCGGCACATTGGCGCGACCAGTTTGCTATTCCGCTGGTGGCGGTGACCGGCAGCAACGGCAAGACTACGGTGAAGGAAATGCTGGCGAGCATCTTGCGCAGCGCAGCGGGCAGTGCGGATGCGGTACTCGCCACTACAGGGAATTTTAATAACGACATCGGCATGCCGCTCACGCTGCTGAAGCTGCGCACTACACACCGCTATGCGGTGATCGAAATGGGCATGAACCATCCCGGTGAGATTGATTACCTGACGCGCTTGGCGCAACCGGATGTGGCCATCGTCAACAATGCAGGCAGCGCGCACCTGGCCGGGCTTGGTTCGGTGGAAGCGGTGGCGCGCGCCAAGGGCGAGATTTTTGCGGGCTTGCCGAAAAACGGTATCGCGGTGATCAATGCAGACGATGCGCATGCCCCACTGTGGCGCAAGCTGGCGGGCACCCACGCGGTGATCGAATTCGGCTTGGAACGCCAAGTGGCCGTGCATGCGCAATGGCAGCCGCAGGGGCATGGCGCGCACATCGAAGTGAATACGCCGCAAGGTAGCTTCAGCGCAAACTTGCATGTACCTGGAGTGCACAACGTGCGCAACGCGCTGGCCGCCACCGCAGCGGCATCGGTGCTGCACATAGACTTGACCAATATTGCGGCGGGACTGGAAAAGTTCTCCGGTGTCGCCGGGCGTTTGCAGCACAAGGCAGCGTTACACGGTGCGGTGCTGATAGACGACAGCTACAACGCTAACCCAGCTTCGCTGCACGCCGCACTCAAGGTGTTGGTGCAGGCCGGCGGCAAAAAAATTCTGGTATTGGGCGACATGGGTGAGCTGGGAGCCGATGCCGTGCGTTTACACGGTGAGATTGGCGTGGAAGCCCGCCGCTTGGGAGTGGACGAGCTGCTCGCGCTCGGAGAATTGACCACCCATACGGTGCAAGAATTCGGTACGGGCGCGCACCATTTTGTACGCATCGAAGATTTGCTCGCCGCGCTGGACAAGGATATGGACGCAGATAGCACGGTGTTGGTGAAAGGCTCGCGCTTCATGAAGATGGAACGGGTAGTGCAGCATTTCACCAACAAGGAGGAAACATGCTGCTCGCACTAGCGCAATGGCTGGCGCAAGACATCCGGACATTCAATGTGTTTGGCTACATCACGCTACGCGCCGTGCTGGCCGCGATGACTTCGCTGCTCATCTCCTTCATGGTGGGGCCGATGATGATCCGCAAGTTGACCGCCTACAAGATCGGCCAAGCGGTGCGCGACGACGGCCCACAGACCCACCTAGTAAAAGCCGGAACTCCGACCATGGGCGGCGCATTAATTCTTACCTCGATAGCTATCACTACGCTGCTATGGAGCGACCTCAGCAATCCTTATGTATGGATGGTGCTGCTCACCACGCTGGGTTTCGGCACCATCGGCTGGGTGGACGACTACCGCAAGGTAGTGCATCGCAACCCCAAGGGCCTGTCGGCCAAGACCAAGATGTTCTGGCAATCTATCATTGCATTGATTGTCGCGGTGTACCTGTGGCGGCATTCCAGCCTGCCTGCGCATACCGAACTCATCGTACCGTTCTTTAAATATCTGGTGTTCCCATTGGGCGCAACCCTATTCATCGCACTGACATATCTGGTCATCGTCGGCAGCAGCAATGCGGTGAACCTGACCGACGGCTTGGACGGCTTGGCGATCATGCCCACGGTGATGGTGAGCGGTGCACTGGCGATCTTTGCCTATGTTGCTGGCCATGCGGTGTTCGCCAAGTATCTCGGCATTCCCCACGTTCCCGGCGCAAGCGAACTGGCGGTGTTCTGCGGTTCCATCGCCGGTGCGGGGCTGGCCTTCTTGTGGTTCAACGCCTATCCGGCGGAAGTATTTATGGGTGATGTGGGCGCACTGGCGCTGGGCGCTGCGTTGGGTACGGTGGCAGTAATCATCCGTCAGGAGCTGGTGCTGTTCATTATGGGCGGGGTGTTTGTAGTCGAGGCAGTGTCGGTGATGCTGCAAGTGTCGTATTTCAAATACACCAGAAAATTTTACGGCGAAGGAAAACGCATTTTGCTGATGGCGCCGCTACACCATCACTTCGAACAGAAGGGATGGAAGGAAACCCAAGTGGTCGTCCGGTTTTGGATTATCACTATGTTACTGGTGTTACTCGGATTGGCAACACTGAAATTACGATGATGGGGCTAATGAATAAATCGGTGCTGGTGCTCGGTCTCGGTGAGACCGGGCTGTCGCTCGCGCGCTGGCTGGTGGCGCAGGGTACGCGCGTGCGCGTCGCCGACAGCCGTGAATTGCCGCCTACCTTCGCCACCTTGCGCGTGGAGTTGCCGCAGGTGGAAATTCGTTGCGGCACGTTCCACGATGAATTGCTCGATGGTATCGACCTGATCGCCATCAGCCCCGGCATCCCGCTTGCCGACCCTTTCGTGGCGCGCGCCGCTGCGCGCGGCATCCCGATAGTTGGAGACATAGAATTATTTGCACAACAACTAACGACTAAGCACTCGTCCACTAGCGCCCTCTCCCCAACCCTCTCCCGCGAGGGGAGAGGGGGCGAACGAGAAGAGCGTCCTTTGATCCTTGCCATCACCGGCGCCAACGGCAAGACCACGGTAACCAGTATGGTCGGTGCGATGTGCCGCGCGGCGGGGCTGGACACTGAAGTGGCCGGAAACATTTCACCTGCGGTGCTGGATGTGTTGCGGCAGCGCAATGGACAACCGCCCGATGTATGGGTGCTGGAACTATCCAGCTTCCAGCTGGAAACCACCTCATCCCTGAATGCCGATGCGGCCACGGTGCTGAATATCAGCGAAGACCATCTCGACCGTTATGCCGATATGAACGCTTACGCCGCAGCCAAGGCGCGCATTTTCAGGGGTACCGGAGTGCAGGTGCTGAACCGCGATGATGCGCGCAATCAGAGCATGATATTACCGGGGCGCAAGTGCGTGAACTTCGGTTTGAATGGCCCCTCCGGTTTTAATGACTGGGGCATCGAGCGTAGCGGCGGCGACATCTGGTTGGTGCAGGGGTCGCAACGTGTAATGAATGCCAACGAACTGCAAGTGTCCGGATTGCACAACGTGGCAAATGCATTGGCCGCGCTGGTGCTATGTCGCGCCATCGGATTACCCCTAGCCCCATTACTCGATGCATTGCGCGTCTTCAAGGGGCTGCCGCACCGCATGGAACAAGTAGCCGAAGTTGATGGCGTGACCTACTACGACGATTCCAAGGGCACCAACGTCGGCGCCACCGTGGCCGCGCTGCAAGGGCTGGACCGAAAATCCGTATTGATTGCGGGCGGTGATGGCAAGGGGCAGGACTTTGCGCCGCTCAAGCCGGTAGTAGCGCAACACGCGCGCGCCGTGGTGCTGATCGGGCGCGATGCGGACAGGATCGCGGAGGCGCTGGAAGATTGCGGCGTACCCGTGGTGTATGCGCATGACATGGTTGACGCGGTGCGGCAAAGCGCCGCGCTGGCGCAGCAGGGAGATGCGGTGCTGATGTCGCCAGCTTGTGCCAGCTTCGATATGTTCCGCAACTATGCGCATCGTGCAGAAGTATTCATCGGTGCGGTGCACGAACTGGCCGGGACGTTGTACGAACTGCAAGAGGAGGCGGCATGCGCGTCGCAAGCCTGAGCGCTCCCCACCAGACGGTGGCGGAATACGATGAGATGCTGGTATGGATCGTACTCGCGCTGCTGTCCATCGGCATGGTGATGGTGTACTCGGCTTCCATCGCCACCGCCGAGGAGAGCAAGTTCACCGGTTTTCATCCCACGTATTATCTGATCCGGCACAGCATATTTATTTGCATCGGCATCGTGGCCGGGGTGATGGCGTTCCAGGTGCCGGTGCAAACTTGGCAAAAACTGGCGCCTTATTTATTCATGCTGGGCGTGGTGCTGCTGGTGCTGGTGCTGATTCCAGGCATTGGCCGCGCGGTGAATGGCAGCCGCCGCTGGCTGTCGCTGTTCGTCATCAACCTGCAACCGTCCGAGCTGATGAAGCTGTTCGCCGTGCTGTATGCCGCCGATTACACGGTGCGCAAGGGTGTCGTAAAACAAACTTTCCGCAAGGCTTTCCTGCCGATGTTCGCGGTGATGCTGGTGGTGGGTTGCCTGCTGTTGCTGGAGCCGGATATGGGCGCGTTCGTGGTGATTTGCGCGATTGCGTTATGCACCCTGTGGCTGGGCGGCTTCAACCTCAAGGTGTTCGGCGTGCTGGTGTTTGCCTTGCCGCTCGCATTTGCGGCGCTGATCGTCTCATCGCCCTACCGCATGCAGCGCGTCATCGGCTTCATGGATCCGTGGTCTGATCCTTTCGGCAAGGGCTATCAGTTGAGCCATGCGCTGATCGCCTTCGGGCGCGGCGAGTGGTTCGGCGTGGGGCTGGGCGCCAGCGTGGAAAAATTGTTTTACCTGCCGGAAGCGCACACGGATTTCCTGCTCGCGGTCATCGCCGAAGAACTCGGTTTCGCCGGAGTATGCACGGTCATCATCCTGTGTGCGGGATTGATCATTCGCGCCTTCGCCATCGGCCGCCAGGCAGCCTTCCTCGACCGTCGCTTCGCCGCGTTGCTGGCGCAGGGCGTCGCCGTATGGATTGGCGTGCAGGCGATGATAAATGCCGGTGTGAACATGGGCGTGTTGCCCACCAAGGGTTTAACTTTACCCTTCCTCAGCTTCGGCGGCAGCGGCGTGGTGGTGAACTGTATCGCGGCGGCGATACTGTTGCGCATTGATTTGGAAAACAGGCGAATGATGCGAGGGATGCCAATATGACCACGCATCATTCGCCTGTTTCGGCGGAGGCTAACTTGCGCAAGCAAGTTAAGCCCCAACGGGGCGGCCGTAGCCAGAATTTCAGGATGATGCGAGGGTTGCCGGTATGAGCCGTTCTATTCTCATTATGGCAGGTGGTACTGGAGGGCACATTTTTGGTTACGACATAACGCGCACAAAACGCGCATTAGTCTCCGCCGAAAACGTGCCCAGCGTGGAGGTGTTCCATGCCTAGATCCATTTTAATTATGGCAGGTGGTACTGGAGGGCACATTTTTCCTGCCTTGGCAGTGGCTGATGTGCTCCGCGCGCAAGACTGGCACATCACTTGGCTGGGCGCACCCAACAGCATGGAAGCCGAGCTGGTACCGAAGCAGGGTTACGAAATGGCGTGGGTGAATTTTTCCGGGTTGCGCGGCAAGGGGTTGTTGCGCAAGTTGCTGCTACCCTTCAACCTGCTGGTGGCGCTGTGGCAGAGCGCTGTTGCGCTGTTGCGCCACCGCCCCGATGTGGTGCTCGGTATGGGCGGTTATATCACCTTTCCCGGCGGCATCATGGCTGCGTTGTTATGCCGCCCGCTGGTCATCCACGAACAAAATTCGATAGCCGGATTGAGCAACAAAGCCTTGGCGCATTTTGCCAAACGCGTGCTGAGCGGCTTCCCAAAAGTATTGTCTGGCGCCGAATGGTGCGGCAACCCGGTGCGCGACAGCATCGCTCAACTGCCCGAACCTCAGCAGCGCTACGCCGCGCGCAACGGGGTACTCAATGTGCTGGTACTCGGCGGCAGCCTCGGCGCAAAAGCGATCAACGAATGTGTGCCGCAAGCGCTGGCTTTGTTGTCGCAAGCCACGCGCCCCAACGGGCAAGCCCGTTTCCCTCACCCCAGCCCTCTCCCGGAGGTAGAGGGGGATAAGGGCTCGCTACGCGAGAGCCTGTTCAACGTGGTTCACCAGACCGGCAAACAGCATCTGGAAGCGGTGCAAGCCGCTTATCAGCAAGCGGGTGTGGCTGCCGAGATCAAGCCTTTCCTGGAAGACATGGCGCACTACTACGCAGCGGCTGATATCGTGATCTGCCGCGCCGGAGCCTTGACCATCGCCGAGCTGGCGGCGGCAGGCGTGGCGAGCATTCTGGTGCCGTTCCCGTTTGCGGTGGACGACCACCAGACCGGAAACGCGCGCTTCCTGAGCGAACGCGGCGCGGCAATTTTGTTGCCACAGGGCGAGTTGACCCCACAGCGTTTGGCCGATTTGCTGCAAGACATGACGCGGGCGCACGCGCTGGAGATGGCGCAAGCGGCGCGTGCGGCGGCGCAACCGGCGGCGGCCTCACGCGTGGCACAGGTGTGCGCAGAATTGGCGGTGGCATGAGGCATAAAGTTAAAAATATTCACTTCGTTGGTATCGGCGGATCCGGCATGAACGGTATCGCCGAAGTGCTGCTCAACCTGGGCTATCAGGTGAGCGGTTCC
>Ga0315281_10012191_pt1 | contig 11731 bp, 9 predicted proteins | sample YL17G07_0_MG_FD_204540 | JGI IMG/M metagenome (GOLD analysis project Ga0315281, IMG submission 204540) | Sediment microbial communities from Yellowstone Lake, YNP, Wyoming, USA - YL17G07_0 | ecosystem: Environmental > Aquatic > Freshwater > Lake > Sediment | place: USA: Wyoming | collected... | reverse complement strand
GGGTATTTCCACGTGGCAGCGTTTCTTGCACTGGGCCTCCTGTTCGTTGTGTATATCAAGGCCGTGGCAGCATTGCCTTTCTTGTTTGTTTCCGGATATCTGCTTTATCTCGAACATAAGCAGGCCGACGATGTGGAGTTTGCTTTCTTTAAGGTGAATGCTGCATTGGGCTTTGTTGTACTCGGAATGGTCGTGGCCGGGGTCTATTTTCCATGAGGGTCGTTGTAGGTATTACAGGTTCCTCGGGCGCAGTGTACGCAAGAGATTTTGTCAAAAAATGCCCTGGTGACAAATTCCTTGTTGTCAGCAAGTGGGGCAAGGTTGTCCTCAAGGAGGAACTGGGGATTTCGGAGAAGGATCTGCTGCCATTTGTCAAAAGGCAGTTCTCCGATGACGACTTAACCGCGCCTTTCGCTTCAGGTTCCAACATCTTTGATGCACTGGTCGTACTTCCTTGTTCGACATCGACACTCGGCAAGATCGCGTCCGGAATTGGCGATACATTGATCACGAGGGCGGCCCAGGTTGCCCTCAAGGAACGATTCAAACTCGTTTTATGCTTGAGAGAGACCCCCATGTCAACGGTGGCGCTTGAACAATGCACCCGACTCTCAAGGGATGGCGTCGTTATCATGCCGATCTCTTCACCGATGTATTTTGTGCCGAAATCCGTGGATGAATTCGTTGGGGCATTCGTGGACAAACTCATGGGCGTGATCGGAGTCAGGAAAACAAAAGGATGGAGGGCCGAGGAATTAGAATGACAAGACGGTCCCGGCAATCCACTCGATGAGGACTTTCCCGGCATTCGGCGAGTTTGTCAAATACCTTGAGTCGATTGGAGAGCTCACAAGAGTCAGCGTAGAGGTTGACCCGTATTTGGAAGTCACGGAAATAGCGACGAGGGCTCTCAGGGAAAAAATGCCGGCCATCTGTTTTGAGAGGGTCAAGGGATCCCAATACCCGCTTGTCGTGAATGCCTTTGCTTCCGATCGACGGATCGAACATGCTCTCGGGCGAAACCCCGAGCAGATCGGCGAGGAGTTGGTTCGGTTCCTCGAGAAAGCGAATCCACCCAGTTTGTCCGTTCTTTGGAAGAATCGATCGCTCTTGAAACGATTTCTGAGCGCAAGGGCGAAAGAAAGCACAACAGGTTCATCCCAGGAAGTGGTATCTGCACCTGATTTGGACGAATTGCCTATTCAGGTATGTTGGCCCGGTGACGGCGGAAGGTTTATCACTTTGGGCCAGGTTTTCACGTACGACCCGGAAGATGGAAAACGCAATGTCGGCATCTACAGGCTCCATGTTCATGATGGGTCAACCACGGGTATGCATTGGCAGATTCAGAAGGGTGGCGGGTTTCACTATAACAAGGCAGAGAAGCTGGGCCAGGACTTGGAAGTTGCCGTTGCCCTTGGTACGGACCCGGCGTTGCTGATCGCAAGCGTGGCCGCTTTACCGGAGGGCTTCGACGAAGTTCAGTTTGCATCGTTCTTGCGGGGTTCATCAATTCCCATGACGCGGGGAAAACAGATTTCGATTTCCGTACCCTCGAACGCCGAGTTTGTGCTCGAAGGTGTGGTTCCGCAAAAGGAACGTAAGTCGGAAGGTCCGTTTGGAGATCACTTTGGTCACTATTCGAACGCGGCCCCTTTTCCGGTTTTTCATGTAAAGACAATCACGCGTCGAAAGAACCCGTATTATCCGGCAACGGTCGTCGGCATACCTCCGATGGAAGATAAGTATTTGGGGGATGCGACTCAGAAGATTCTCGGGCCCCTGGTTCGACTTATTCACAAGGAAGTGAGGGATGTGTGGGCGTATTACGAGGCAGGCTTTCACAATCTTCTTGTCGTTTCGGTTGAAGAGCGATACAAAAAGGAAGCGATGAAGGCAGCGCTGGGTTTGTTGGGAACCGGTCAGCTCTCACTCACCAAGTGCATGATCCTTGTTTCAGAGACCGTTGCAGTGAGAGAGTGGGCTGCCGTTCTACAAGAAATCCGCGAACATTTTGACCCTCACTTTGATTTTGTCTTACTTCCGAAGGTTCCGCTGGACACGTTGGACTTTACAAGTTTCAAGATGGAGCTGGGGAGTAAAATGATTATCGATGCAACGAGGAAGACAGGCCGGCACAGAAGTTCAGCTGGCCGGATAAGATATTCAGCGGGTTCACTGAAATCGATCGACAGACGGATTGTGGATGCAGAAATCATCGAGGATTGTTTGCTGTTGGCAAAAGTGACACAGGGCGGCCGCTCGGTCGTGGAAAAACTTGTTCGTACCAAGGAATTGGGAAACTTAAAGATCGCGGCGGTCGTAAGCGAAGACGTTGACATCAGGGAACCGGAAAGTTACATTTGGGGACTTTTTACAAGGTTTGATTGTGAACGCGACATTGTTTTTTCAAAGCAGAGGATGATGGGAATATCACCGATTTATCAAGGGCTCATGGGAATCGACGCAACCTGGAAAAAGGGATACCCAAAGCCTTTGGTCATGGACCGAAAGGTCAAGCGATTGGTAGATGAGCGTTGGGAAACATACTGGAAATCCTGATTATCACAACAGACGACTGTGGAAATTCGATTCCGAGATAAGCAACTGATTCCAATTTGGGACAAGGTCCGTGCCGGAAGACGCCTGACGTTGGAGGACGGTGTACTGCTTTTCAAGACACCAGACATCATCTCGCTGGGTAAGATGGCTCATTCTGTTCAAAGGCAGCGGAGTGGCGACGGTGTGTTCTTTGTGCTGAACCAAAAAATTGAACCGACGAATATCTGCGTTCTTGCCTGCAAGTTCTGTGACTTTGCTACGAAGGCTGGAAGGTCCGATGCTTACGAGATGACGATTCATGACATCTTGCACAAACTGACGCCCGAGATCCATGAGGTGCATATTACCGGCGGTTTACATCCGGATTGGGAGTGGGAATATTACCTCGAAATGCTGCGTCAGATTCGCAAGAGTTTTCCGAACCTCGACATCAAGGCATTTACTGCAGTCGAAATCGATTTTTTCCATAAAAAATTCAAAATGCCTCTCGATGAAGTGCTCCGGCAGCTGAAGGAAGCAGGACTTCGTACAATGCCGGGGGGCGGGGCGGAGGTTTTTTCGGAGCGGGTCCGAAGGCAACTTTACAGCTCCAAAATTGGCACGAAGACCTGGTTTGAGGTCCACAAGCTGGCTCATCGAATGGGCATACCCACGAACAGCACGATTTTGTACGGCCACATTGAGACGATTGAAGAACGGGTCGTACATATGATCAAGCTCCGCGAGGCTCAGGACGAAACGGGTGGATTCTTGACCTTCGTGCCGCTTGCTTTCCAGCCAGGGGACACGGGCATCAAACCGCGAAACAGATTTACGTCTGCAATTGACGACCTGAAAATGATAGCTGTCTCGCGCCTCATGCTGGACAACTTTCCGCACATCAAAGCCTATTGGGTCATGTTAACCGAAGAAGTTGCCTCGATTGCGCTGAACTTTGGAGCAGACGACATGGACGGGACTGTGGGAGGAGAGCGCATCGCGCATGATGCCGGTGCGATCAGTCCTTCAACATTGGCAAGGGGTCAGATTGTCAAGATCATTAAAGATGCCGGAAAGATTCCTGTGGAGCGGGACGTCTATTATAACCCAATTAATCTCCACACGAATAATGTTGTCGGAAAAATTCCTTTCTTGAATTCGGTGCCGTTTTACGAGCATTTCGAAAAGCATCAATTCAAGGTACTCCCTCTTACACCCCGCAGGATGGGAGTTCTGGCAGAGAAGAACCAGATCGATGCAGGGCTTTTTTCGCAAGTGGATTATATACGGCAAATGAATTCGCTTGAATTGATTCCTTTCTGCATCGCAACACGTGATCAGGTGAAGAGCGTAATGCTGTTTTCGAATCATGGGTGGTTGGATCTCGACGGGAAGAAGATAGGAATCAGCGATGATACGGCGACCTCCGTCACGTTGCTGAGAATCCTCCTCGAACGGAAATACAAGGTCAAGGCAAAGTTCATTCGTATGCATTCAGGAGTGAACGACTATAGCTTCTTTGATGCAGTCTTGTTGATCGGCGATGAAGCATTGAGACGCAATAAATTCGGCTTGAGCGGGTTTGAGCTGGTGTATGACCTTGCGAAAGAGTGGTACGATTGGCAGAAACTTCCTTTTGTATTTGCCGTGTGGGCGGTGAAAAAAGCCCTACCGGTACAGCAAAGGGAGGAGTTGAAGTCCATCATCAGTCACGCGCTGGAAAAGGCTGAGGAAGATTTCTATTCGCTCGGTATCATGCATGGAAATCATATTGGACTTTCCATCCACGAAACGGCAGAATATTTAGGCGGTTTTAACTACCGGCTGGGTGAAAGAGAACGGGCTTCTATGGACGTATTCCAGTCTATGCTGAAAACCGTGGAAATCGAAAACGTCTGAAGAAAACATGTCCGCCTCAGTGCTGAAAAAACTCGATGATCTCCTGACGCAGGGCGCACAGCTGGTGCCGCTGGGAGGCTTCGATTTCTCAGGGTACAACGCCCGACTTCAGAATAAATATCTTGAGTGGCGAAAGGGTTGCCTGGAGACCCTCGAAGCCGTTGGGCCGATTGGTTTTCCCTACAAGAGCAAGATTCTCGGCGATCAAAACGGCGGATATTTTTTTCAATCTTCTGCCCAGCTTATTCAATATTGCATGAAGGAGCTGAGTGAAAAGCTGAAGGCGTCTCCTGAATTAGCCTCTCAGGCTGTTCCCGTGTCGGCTGCCGCATCGGGAGGAGTCACAAGTGAGACCCAGGGTGGGGCGAGAGTTCTTAAACCGCCTCCGAAGCCTGCTGGAGCCGCCCCGGCAGCTGCGCCGCAGGCCGCCGCTTCGCAGGGAAGTGCCAACAAAGTATATGTCATCGGAGAGCAGAACGACCCGTTGCGTATGGACCTGGGAGACTTTCTCAAGGAAATAGGCTTGGAGGAGATTGCCATCCAGAGGGAGCATGGCAAAATGCTCGCGTTGGATCAGCTGAAAGACCAAAAAGATGCCCGGTATGCGTTCTTCGTCTTTAACTCGGATGACCTCGCCTATGCGATGTTCGAGCTTGGCCACTTTGTTGGAAAACTGGGTCAGGGGCACGTGGGTGTTCTCCATATGTCCGATGTCAATGTTCCCAAGAATATTCCCGGTGTGACAGTGAAGACTATTGTCGTGAAGCTGGAGGAGGCGAGCATGAGCCTCCTGAGGGAATTGAAAGGCGTGGGATACAAGCTCAGTATTTGAAAATGACGATCGATCAGCTGGCTCGAAAAATACAGTCCGGTCAAAGACTCTCACAGGAGGAAGGCCTTTTTCTTTTCCGAAATGCCGAACTGCTGGATTTGGGCGAACTGGCAAACGAGATACGTTTTAAGAAAAACCCGAATCCCTGGATTTCCTTCGTTGTGGATACCAACCCGAATTATACGAACGTCTGCAATGTGGATTGCATCTTCTGCGCATTTTACCGTCATGAAGGTGAAAAGGGAGCCTATACGTATACCGTCGATCACATGATCCAGAACTTCAAGGAGTCTGCTCAGAAAGGTGTCACGACCGTATTGCTCCAGGGTGGCGTGAATCCAGCTTTACCGTTTGAATACTATGTCGAGCTCGTGGAACGAACACGCAAGGAAGTGCCCGAGGTTTATCCGCACTTTTTTTCAACATCAGAGATCACCGGCATGTCGCTGGTGTCCGGATTGAGCCTGGAAGGCGTACTTGAACGCTTGTGGAAAGCGGGACTCCGGTCCATACCAGGCGGAGGGGCTGAGATCCTCTCCGATAAGGTGAAAAAGAAAATCAGCAGCAAGAAGGGGACTTCAGCAGATTGGCTGGAAGTCATGCGGGTTGCACACAAGATTGGCTACAAATCGACTGCCACGATGATGTATGGTCATCTGGAGTCGGATGAGGACATTCTCGAACATCTGGAAAGCATCAGACAGTTACAGGATGTAACAGGTGGTTTCACAGCGTTCGTTCCGTGGTCATTCAAGCCGGGGAATACACCTCTGGAAAAAATCATCCCACATTATGCTACCCCAACTCGTTATCTTCAGATTTTAGCATTTTCCCGCATTTATCTGGATAACTTTCCTCACATCCAGGCATCATGGTTTTCAGAAGGCAAGAAAACCGGCCAGATTGCACTTCATTTTGGAGCAGACGATTTTGGCGGAACCTTGTTGGAGGAAAACGTACACGCGGCGGCGAATTTTGTGAATAAATCGAACGCTGACGAATGCATTCAACTCATTCATGAATCAGGATTCTCTGCTGCCCAACGGACGACGTTGTATGAAATTCGCAGAGTGTACGAGAGGGTGGAGGCTGCGGCGTGACGGCCTACCCGTCGATCAATCCCGCGAGATTTTCGTAAAAGATTTTTTTGATATCCGGCATGGGAATTCTCATCTCTTGCAGTAGTTTGAGTTGATTGTCGAGGATATCCCAGCGATACCCGCGCGGAAACATCCCGGAGTCCGAACCGAAGAGGATCCTTCCCGAACCAAACACTCCCATGGCTTTTTGGAATACCCGCCTCAGGTCTGGTTTTTCAGGATGAGTAGCCATCCAGGAATTTGAGCCGGCTGTATCGACGAAGACATTCTGGCATTCCTTCCCCAGTTCCAGCAGCTCGTCGATTCGCCCCGCGCCGAAGTTCGGTACGATAAAGCGGACCCCGGAGAACTTCCTTGCCACGGGAATAAGGTCTTTCGGGTTTGAGAATTGATCATCGACGACCGTGGGGACGCCCGCATACTCTCGTGCCCGCATGAGGAGCTTGCCGAATTGGACAAACACGATTGCCTTGCACTCCTGGGCCAGTTGAAACAGAGGATGCAGCCACTCGTCATTCACGTTAATCTGGTACAGCGAAGGATACAGCAGCAGCCCTTTCAACTTGTCTTCTTTGAGCCGCTTCTGAGCGTTGTCCATCAGTTGATTTGAATTGGGGTCCACGGAGAAGAAACCCGCAAAGCGATTGGGATATGCCTGCACGGCTTTCACGACTGCATCCTCATCGCCGGGCATACTGCCGAGCAATAAGAGCCTCTCGATTTTCCACTTGTCGATGATATCCACCCATCGTTTTGCAAGCTGAACCGGGTCCTCACCGGGAATTTCAATGTGGCCCTTCGAGGCGAGGTTCTTCAATTCCGTGTTAATGTCGGCGCGACTCGTTTTCTGTTTAACGAGAAACTTGAAAAACGAATTTGAATAGAAATGGACATGAGCATCAAATATTTTGAACAAGCCGACCATTGAATTCTCTTCCTTACTTAACTTGACCGTTTCTAAAAGTCGTTAAAACGACTATGTTCATGAGGGGTGTTGCGTGAATAACCCACGACTTAAGTCGTGGGTTATGAACCACCAAGTTGAAATTTAAACCGTTTTAACGGTTTAAACACCACGATCCGGTCAACTTGCGTTCCTCAGTACAAGGTAATTGTCGGAACCTGCGGAATGAGCCCGTGTTCAGCGCCGAGTGCAAACAGCTTTTCGAGAGCCATCCTGCCCCGTTCTCCCATGTCCACGGTAAGCTCACTCACATACATTTTTACGAATTGCTCGCCGAGTTGTTGGTCAATGCCCCGCCCGAACTTCATCGCGTACGGCAGAGCCTCGCTCTGATGTGTATAACCGTAGTGAATGCTTTGTTTCAGTCCGGCTGAAAGGCTGTGCGCGACCGTCTCTCCAAGGTCCTTCCTCACAACATCGAGGCCCAGGGGAAGTGGAAGATTTCCGAATTGTGAAGCCCAATGCTCTCCAAAGTCAAGCACCTTGTGGAACCCCTCATCCTGGTACGTTATCTGGCCTTCATGGATGATGACGCCGGCGTCGTACGTTCCGTCGTCCACTTTGGCCATGATTTCGTCAAAGGGAATATCAACGTTTTGAATATTCCGTGTAAACAACTTGAACAATAATGAGGCTGTGGTGAGTGCTCCCGGGGTTGCCGCTGTTTTGCCGGCAAGTTCCGAAAGTCTTTTATATTTCTTTGAAACCAGAACCGGTCCGTAACCCTCGCCCATGCTGGCGCCTGCCGCCAGGATCCAGTATTTGTCCGCAACATATGGATAAGCATGCGCTGAAATCGCCGTCACTTCCAGTTCACCATTCCTCGCTTTTTGATTGAGCGTCTGAATATCGTTGAGGATATGCTCAATGACAATTCCGTCCAATTTGACTTTTCCTGAAGAAAGGCCGTAGAACATGAAGGCATCGTCCGGGTCAGGACTATGTCCAACCTTGATGACGCGATCGCCGGCCATCTTCAAAGCCTTATTTCTTGACGCCGATATAGATTGTAGCGATTCCAAATGTCACAGGATGCTGAATTGTCTGGGTGAAGCCGATTCTGTGAAGAATTCCAAGGAAATCGGTTCCGGCTGGAAATTCTCCCACGGTGCTCGGCAAATACTGATATGCGGCTTTGCTGCCCGAAATCAGGCCCCCGAGAATGGGCAAGATTCGACGAAAATAGAAGTTGTATAAAGAGTTCAGCCAGGGCCGGTTCGGTCTCGAGAATTCCAGGATCAAGGCGGCACCACCTGGCTTGAGGACCCTGTGCATCTCAGACAGGCCTCGACGGAGGTCTGAAAAATTTCGAACTCCGAAAGCCACCGTTACGGCGTCGAAAGACGAAGAATCGAATTGAAGTGATTCCGCCGATCCTTCGAGCAGAGAAATTTTATCCGACAAAGACATCCCGGAAATTTTGGTTCGCCCGATTTCAAGCATCTTGGGAGAAATATCCACACCGACAACCTTGCAGTTGATATTGGTTGCTGCCTGAATCGCCAGGTCTGCCGTTCCTGTGGCAACATCCAGAATAGTCTCAGGATGGAAGGGCGCCAAGAGCCCGATGGCTTTCTTTCGCCAGAAGACATCGATTCCAGAGCTCAGGAAATGGTTCAAGAAGTCATATCGATGTGCGATGGTGTCGAACATGGAACGCACATATTCATGGTCGTACGTTCGACGCTCTCCAACATTCTGCAAAACAGGCGGTACTGCCAAAGTAGGTGGAATCATGTGTGTGAGATCGTTTGCCGACAGATTTTAAATATAGCGAACAGGGCCAACAGATTCAACCAATAAAGACCGTCGGTCTCATGATCGCTGTCCGTTGCATTTCATCGCTCTAGTTGTTAATTTTTTGTTGTCATGATGAAATCCATCGCGTTCGTCGGTCTCCTTTTCTGCTTCCTGGCGTGCGACGGAGGACTTCAACCCGATGTGCCGATTCAACCGGGATTTGGCGGAACGGTTCGCTTTGCGAAGAATTCATGGCCTCCGATTGACAGCCTGGTGAACCTGTGGGTGTTTGCGTCTCAGATTTATCCCCTTGATTCGACGAGCGTTTTTGCCGGACTCTTTGCTCAGCCTCCACAGATTTTTCTTTACCCATCCGACCGGGAAAGAGTTGCACTCAATGTGGATTCTGCAGACTTCTTCTTCCCATTGCCCCCATCAACCTACAAATATGTGGGGATCGTTCAGCACTTCAACGCGACCTTGAACATCAGAAGTTTTCGTGTCGTAGGCTTTTATTATGACACCAAAGACCCTTCCCAGCCCCTTTCAGTCGTCGTGAAAGGCGGTCAACAGGTAGCGGGAATAAACATGAATGTCGACTTTCGTAATCCCCCGCCTCAGCCATTTTGAAAAAAGCGCTAAGACATATTGCAATCCTCCTACCGTTCATGTGCCTCGGGCAGGAAAAGATGGGCGGTGTGGTAGGGCGGGTTCTTGACGGGGAGACAAAGGAGCCGTTGGTCGGCGCAAGCGTTTTCTTGAGAAGCACATTCATGGGCGCGACTTCTGACGCGGCGGGGAAGTTTCGCATCAGTAGAATTCCCGCAGGATTATACAGTGTTCATGCAACAATGGTGGGTTACCGCTCACAGTCCCTCGAAAACGTTGAGATTCGTGGAGGTATCGAGAATGAAATGGAGATTGCGCTTATGCCCGCGCCGATTCAAAGCGAGCAAGTCGTTGTCACGGCGAGCAGGTATGAACAGAACCTGAAGGAGGTACCGGTGAGCATATCAACGGTAACGGCCGAAGCGATCGCCGATCGCGTCTCCGTGACCCTCGATGATGCTTTGAGATATGTTCCGGGTGTGAACATGATGCAAGACCAGGTCAATATTCGGGGGTCGACGGGCTACAGTCGCGGGGTTGGCAGCCGGGTTTTGATTCTGTTCGACGGTTTGCCGTACACGACAGGCGACACCGGCGAGATTACATGGGAGACTTTTCCGATGCACCAGATTGACCGGATCGAAGTGGTCAAGGGAGCTGGATCGGCTCTCTACGGGTCGAGTGCGTTAGGAGGAGTCGTCAATGTTATAACCAAGGAGATTCCGACCGACTCTGAGGTCAGATGGCGGCTCTACTCAGGCATGTATGACAAACCCCGGTTTCAACAGTGGGTGTGGTCCGACAGAATCCGATTTCACAACGGTGGTTATGTAAGCTTCTCCGACAACACGGGCGCTGTGTCCTATCTTGGCAGCATTGCGCGATCGGTGGATGAAAGCTACAAAGAAAACGACGTGTATCATCGTTGGGGGTTCTTTACGAAATTGAAATTTTCCCTTGCCCCGACACGCAGCCTGGACCTAGTTGCGAATATGGCGTTACGAACCCATGGCAACTTTTTCTGGTGGAAGAGTCTGGCCGAGGCGACTAGGCCGGCCGAATCGCAAAGAAACGGCAATGTCGATTCCCAAAGGGGGAACGTCAGTTTTTCCTACAAAGAGTTTGTTTCTCAGGATCTATTTTACACGGTCAAGGGGGTTTACTACGGAAACTTTTGGCGCGACGACAGTGCAGGACTTATAAATAATGTATCGGCGTCTCACGTGTTCTACGGAGAAGGACAGGTCACTCATCAGACGTCGGAATACAATACGATCACGTTCGGCGGCAGTGCGAATTATGACCAGGTGAATTCCAACATTTTCGGAAGCCACCCCGGTGTGGGAGGGGCATTGTATTTCCAGGATGACCTCAAACTGACACCCGAATGGAAATTTACGCTGGGGTTTCGCGCCGATTGGCAACGTGTATCGGCTTTACCGTCTGCCTCTCAGTTTAGTCCCAAGTTTGGCGTGGTCTATCTGCCGGCTGAAGAAACCTCCGTTCGACTTTCGCTCGGTGCAGGGTTCCGATACCCTTCCATCAGTGAACTGTACACAGCCGTTTCGACCGGCGTGACATCTCTTGCCGTTGTTCCAAACATCAATCTGAAACCTGAAAGAAGCTTGTCTGTTGAAATCGGTTTGTCGCAGTGGTTGACAGAGGGCATCAGGCTCGAGTGCGCCATTTTTCAGAATGACTTTGATCACCTCATCGAGGCAGGCGTCGACCCGGTAAACCTTGTCATCCAGTTCGATAACGTGACAAGAGCCCGAATTCGGGGAATTGAGGCTGGTCTTACGAGCACATGGTTTGGGAAGGCAGTCTCGTGTGACCTCAGCTACACATACACCGACCCCGTTGATCTTGATCGCGGGAGCGTATTGAAGTTTCGCCCCCGGCATTTGCTTTACGCCTCGGTTGGCGCAGAAGCTGGTGCACTCCATTTTTCTGTCGATGCGAGATATGTGAGTCGCGTTGAAGCAATTGACGACAATTTAGTTCAACTCGGGCCGATCATTAACGGCGATCAACGTGTGCCGATCA
>Ga0315281_10012190_pt1 | contig 11732 bp, 10 predicted proteins | sample YL17G07_0_MG_FD_204540 | JGI IMG/M metagenome (GOLD analysis project Ga0315281, IMG submission 204540) | Sediment microbial communities from Yellowstone Lake, YNP, Wyoming, USA - YL17G07_0 | ecosystem: Environmental > Aquatic > Freshwater > Lake > Sediment | place: USA: Wyoming | collected... | reverse complement strand
TGTTCATCATTGGTGATTTTACCGGTGTTATCGGCGACACGTCAGACAAAGAAAGCGAGCGCCCCATGCTTTCGCGTGAAGCGGTCGAACAAAATCTCGCCTCCTATTTTGAACAAGCGGGGAAGATTCTCGACATGAGCAAGGTGGAAAAGCACCACAACAGCGAATGGCTTGAAAAGCTTGGCTATCGTGAGATTGGCGAGCACGCGGACACATTCTCTCTTGCAGACTTCATTGCGCGAGAGAATATCAAACGCCGTCTCGACGCCGGCAAACGCGTTTCGCTCCGCGAGCTCCTGTATCCCTTGATGCAAGGGTACGACAGTGTTGCGGTGCGTGCAGACATCGAGATTGGGGGAACCGACCAAAAGTTCAACATGTTGGCGGGTCGCCGACTCCAAGAGCGCTTTGAGCATTCGCCACAAAACATCATCATGCTCGAACTCATCGAAGGACTCGATGGACGCAAAATGAGCTCGAGCTTTGGGAATACGATCAACCTCACGGATATGCCGAATGATATGTTTGGTAAAGTAATGAGCCTCCGCGATGAACTCATTATGAAATACTTTGTGCATGCGACGCGGGTTGGTAAAGACCGTATCGATGAGGTGCAGGCGATGCTTGATCGCGGAGAGAACCCGCGTGATGCGAAGCTTTTGCTTGCTGAAGAGATCGTTTCCCTTTACCACGGACATGACGAAGCGTTGCGCGCCCACGAAGCATTCCTCGCGACCTTTCAAAAAAAAGAGATCCCTGATGATATCGAAGAAATAACAGGGGAGGGAAATCTCGGCGCTATTCTCAAATCAAAAGGCATTGTATCTTCGATGAATGACTGGCGACGCTTGGTGGGGGAAGGCGCCGTAAAACTCCTCAAAGAAGATGGCGTTGAAGAAAAAATCACCGACGATGCCGTACTTGCAACACCTGGCGTATACAAAATAGGCAAGCGGCGATTTGTGAAAATTATATAAAAACCCGGAGCGGAACTCCGGGTTTTTTATTATCTTACTTTGGATTACGAAACTCGTCGAGGTGCACTGTTTTAAGGGGCTTGCGGAGCGCGGTGGCGCGAGCATGAGGAATTTTCTAGCAAGAAAATATCCGTACCCTTAAAACAGTACATCGAGTAAGAGTTTCGTAATTCAAAGTTACTCAATCTCTCGTGCCCCTCCGAAAGAAAGGCTTAGTCCATCATCCTCACCCTTAAAGTCGAGGTCTTCTTCGCCAAGATCTACCCCTTCATCAGCGAGGTCAATATCACCTCCCATGACCTCCTCCTCTCCTTCGATTTCTTCGTCTGCCATGTTTGTTATTTTATGTGAAAATTAGTTGTCCCTGCACTCTTTGCGCACCAGAGACTTTCATAGTTGTAGCAAAAAGTTTTTTGCTGCGCAAGTCTTCTGCGCTGTCGCCTGTGGATAACGTGGGGAGAACCGTATCTATGGTTAAAAACCATTACCGCGTAAGGGTTTTTAGTGAGTTCGCGTAGGCGAAGTGTGTCAGCCCGATGGCGATGGCGTCCATCTCGTCATCTTGTTTGATGGATTCTGTTCCCGAAACGAGCCGTCGCACCATGATCATCACCTGTTCTTTGGTCGCTTTTCCGTAGCCCGTGGTCGCGACTTTGATTTGAAGGGGGGTGTATTCGTAAATTTCAAGTCCAAGAATGCGCGCTTGGTAGAGTATCGCTCCTCGCGTCTCGGCGACCCGCATTGCGGTCTTTTGGTTGGTTTCGATGAAGAGATTTTCAATGGAAAGGGCGGTAGGCTCATATTCCGCAACAACCCGCGCCACCTCGCGCCCCACCAGCTCCAAGCGTTCGACAAAAGGAAGCGCCGCTTTGGTTTTAAAGCACTCAGAAAACAAAAGAGTTTCCCTTGGCGCGCCGTAGCTTTTAGCGGAGGAGGCTTTTTTGTTTTTTTCTAATATAGCAATCCCAAGCCGTTCGTACCCAGGATCGATAGAGATGATGCGCATATTCAAAATAGTAGCACGAAATTGTACAAACCTTCATTCAGCAGAATGACCTACTGGGTGGAGCGAGGCATTCTATTTTCTGGTGCCTTGCGCAGGCTGGCGAGCCGAGCGGAGTAAATTTTTAGCAAAAAATTATGCGTGCACCAGAAAATAGAATGCCGAGCGGTCTCTATTCTGCATTGGTGTACACCTCCTGCACATCGTCGTGCTCGTCGAGCTCCTCAAGAAGGTCGCCGAGCGCTTCGCCGTCTTCATCCGAGAGGGGAACGGTCGTATTGGGTTCATATCCTTCAGCTGTTTTGTTGAATGCCCACGACGCTGCTCCTTGTCCTGCAAGGGCGAGACCACGTTTCGAGAGGAGGTGTTTTATCTCCGCTACCGTGCGGTTCTTGTTGTCCGTGAGACCCTCAATGAGAAGTGCGCATCCTCCAGGACCGTACGCCTCGTAAAGCACCGCTTCCATGTTGCCCGCATCGCCACCCGCGCCTTTTTTGACCGCGCGCTCGATGAGCTCGTTTTGCATGTTCTCCTTTTTTGCGCGCTCGATGACCGCGCGAAGCCCTGGAGAAGTAAGGTTTCCCGCCGCCTTTTTGGACTCTAGGGCGATCAATTTTGAGAATTTCCCAAAGACCTTGCTCCTCTTGCCGTCCGTAACCGCTTTCTTATTCTTAATCTGTGACCATTTATTGTGTCCTGACATAATGTTCTTAGCATACTCAAAACAGAAAAAAAGAAAACCCCCCACGTTATCCACACCCCACCATTGACACCAATCTTGCTCAAATGAGATAATGTAACCGATTATCAATAACAAACATATTCATGAAAAAATTCTTACTGGCAGCCATATTGTTCCTCTTTGCGTTCTCATCGTTCGCTATGGCACAAGTTGACTCGCTCTCAGACACAGACACCGTCAGTCAAGAGTCCTCCTGCGTCGACCTTGCCAACAACATGCGCTATCGCATGAATGACACACAGGTGAACAACGAAGTCTCTCTTCTTCAAGACTACCTCATTTCAGAAGGGTTCCTTACTTCCGAAGCTACCGGCTACTTCGGCGGAGCCACCTTCAAAGCGGTGGGTAAACTCCAAACCTCTTTTGGCTTCAAGCCTACGGGCTACGTAGGACCCCTAACCCGTGCGAAGATCAAGGAGCAGACGTGTAGTAATGATGCGTTGGTGACAGATAGGGACTCTGCCCCCGCAGTACCCTCGGTCATTCCTACTCCTGTGGCATCGCTCGCTTTTAATGGTCCTCGCACCTCCGACAACAAGGTCGACCCGCTCAATGCCTTCATCTTGACGTGGGACTCAACGAATGCCGACAGCTACGCAACTACCATTTCTTATAGCGGTTGTGCTATTTCTGCTAACAACGGCACATTCAGCAGTGTCCCTCTTTGGAGACTTGAAGGGGCACACGGAAGTGGCGTGAGTGGGTCATTTACGAGTACCGCAACCCATGAATTGTTGGGGTGCACGGTCAAGGTTCTCTATAAAGCGACAAATACCTCAACAGGGAAAACAGCGAGTGCTGAAGTGGTCATTCCGTTCAAGCCATGGCCTCCTACGACCCTGGTTCCACTTCAGCCGACAGTGCAGACCCCTTCTTTATCGTCAGTTCCGTCGGCCCAGGTCTCCATTGGCGTCCCTTACGGGAGAGGGTCTGTCGATAATGCCGACCCGCACGGATCGTTTGCCTGGGGGTGGAGTTCAACGAATGCGAACATGTTCTCTACCTCGTATGCTGTCAGTGGCTGCGAGAATCCTGCAAACAATGGAACGTCCAACACTGCTCTTTGGGAGTTCAGTACCCCTATCGCGGCAAGTGCTTCCGGGAGGGGGATTGAGGGAACATGGCGGACCAACTACGAAGGTTTTTACGGGTGTACGGTCAAGGTTGACTATAAGGCGACAAACACGACAAATGGACAGACGGCAACCGACAGCGCGACGATTGTCTTTAGGAGCCATCTTTCAACCGAACTCCCCTATGCTGAGATCACCGTTCACGGTCCCGCAAGTTCTACCGATACGGTCAACGTTAATCCACTTCAGCCCGTCGCCTTGTGGTGGAAAGCGGAGAGGGCTGATACCTACACCACGCACACCACCCGCAGTGGTTGCGAAGACCCTGTTCAAAACGGCGCATCTACTACGTCTCTTTGGAAAGAGGTCGGCGCGTCAGGCAGTGGCAATAGTGGCTCAATAAACAGCAAGGTGTACGGGACGGGTTTCTACGGGTGTACGGTCAAAGTTGTCTACAAGGCGATAAACACCCTGGCGGGGCAATCTGCGACCGCCAATGCGACGATTACGTTCAAAACCGCGTCACTCCCCGCCGGCTGCACCTCAACCACGCTTTACAGTCCGACGACGGCGCGCAAGTGTACGACAGATAAAAGCGCTACTACTGCGACCACAAATGCCAATAAGGCACCTACTGCAGCAACTACCCTTGTTGTCACCGTCACACCACCTGTGTTGCTCACACCAGCTCCTGTAAAAACGCAAGCGGCACCTACGCCCGCAGCTCCACCATCTCCTACGGTTACCCTCCGCGCGACACCAGATGTAGGCGGATATACAACTTTGACTTGGACTTCAACGGGTGCCACAGGTTGCACTACGGAGGGAGGATGGACCGCTGGTGAAATAGTCGGGCAAGCTGGCAGTAACTCGGTGCGTCCGACAAACGAGACGACATATGTGTTGTCTTGTACGGGAGCAGGGGGAAAGACATATGCATCAGTGACCGTGAAAGCCCCACTAAACACACCTTCGGCATCACTCTCCGCATCCCCCACAAATGTTGTTCCTGGTGGATTAACTAATCTTGCATGGTCAAGCACAAACGCCACCTCTTGTATTTTGACGACACCTACTAGTAGCGAGCCTGTTGGTCCGCAAGGGAGCAAGTTTGTAAACATACCACCAACCGCATCCCCAAAATCAACAGTAATATACTCAATAGCTTGTTCGGCAGGCGGTAATGCTTCTACTGATTTTCTGAATCCTGCATATGCAGAAGTTGTGGTGCAGTAGGATTTACCCCCCTTTCTTATCTCGATAGCTACTAAGTGATATACTGGTGGACATCAGATCTCCCTCAGTATCACTTGTGGTATGAGTATGTAACAAAAAATATCAAGGTTAATCCTTGATATTTTTTGTATTCTCCCCAAAGTTTCCCCTGGCGGTCTTCATTTAGCAAAATGACCTACTGGGTCTGGGTAGTCAAACCCGAGATGCTCATACGCGCGTGGGGTGGCGACGCGACCGCGTGGGGTGCGCTCGAGGAGGCCGAGCTGCATGAGGTAGGGTTCGTTGACTTCTTCGACGGTGGCGACCTCCTCGGAGAGCGCGGCGGCGATGGTGGAGAGTCCGACGGGTCCACCGTTAAACTTCTCGATGATGATCTCGAGGATCTTGCGGTCGAGGGCAGTGAGCCCGAGCTCGTCGATCTCAAGGAGACCGAGCGCTTGTGCGACATACTGGGGCGAGAGGTCGCCTTTGTTTACCTGGGCAAAGTCGCGCGCACGTTTCAAAAGGTAGTTTGCGGTACGCGGAGTAGCGCGACTCCGGCGCGCGATCTCACGTGCCGCGTCGTCTGAAAGGGTGATGCCGAGGATGTTTGCCGAACGCTTGATGATCTTTTCGATCTCATCCTCGGTATAAAATTCAAGACGAAAGGTGCCCCCCGAAAATCGCGAACGGAGCGGGGAGGAGAGGAGGGCGACACGTGTGGTCGCGGCGATCAAGGTAAACGGCGGGAGGTCGAGCTGGATAGTGCGTGCGGAGGGACCCTTGCCGATGATGATGTCGAGAACCCCCGATTCCATCGCAGGGTAGAGGACCTCCTCGATCATCTTGTTCAATCGATGGATCTCGTCGATAAAAAGCACATCGCCGGGAGCCAGATTGGTCAGGATTGCTGCCAAATCCCCAACCTTTTCAATGGCGGGACCAGACGTGCTCTTGACTTGACACCCCATTTCATTTGCGATAAGATGCGCTAACGTCGTTTTTCCGAGCCCTGGTGGCCCGTAGAAAAGGATATGTTCGGGTGGGTGAGCGCGTTCGCTCGCCGCCTGGAGGAGGATCTTTAAATTTTTCTTAATCGTTTCTTGCCCGATGTATTCATCGAAACGACTCGGACGAAGTGTCTTGTCCAAGAAGGAAAATTCCTGGTTTAACCCTTTGGCTTCCTCGGTGTTTTCTGAATCAGTAGGGTAGGGGCTTGACATAAAAATAGTTTTGTGCTAGGATAGCTTTATCGATGACTGATTGGTCGTCGCGTTCATTCACCCGCCTAGGTTTTGCAGAGCAAAATTTTGGCGGGTGAAAAAGATCCTATACATAAGCCTCTTGCAGTTGGGCCCTCCGGGGTTCACATGGTCGTGGACGAGGATGCGGTGGTGCTTCGCTTTATGCGATGATTTCTGCCGCTCTCCTTAGACCGCCTCTTCACTCGGTTCCTTGTGTTCCGAGAACTGCTCGGGGTTTATGTATCGGATTTTTTCTTTACCCCTATCTTACTTGCTTTGCAGTAAAAAAACAATCAAAGGATGCATTTATTAAGGCGCCAGGTATATTCCATATTGGAAGTCAGGTGCACCGCAAGGTGTTTTTTGTTTACTAAAGGGGTTCGTATGACTAAAAAGGTTGTTCTCTTGGGTTTGTCGCGTGACGTTAACGACGCAGTGAAGAAGGTCCTCTCCAGGGGTTATCCCGTACAGGAGTTGGCGAGGTTTAAGTCACGCCATGCGGAAATTATTTCCGGCGCCCGCATCGTTGTGGTGGGTATCGACAGGATAAGCGACGATCTCTTCAAAAAGATCCGCGATGTCCTCTCTCCTGCTGGCAAGATCGTCGCCGTTCGTAGCGATAACAGTACTCGGCAGCCTAAAGGGTGTTCTCACTGTATCGCCGCCAGTGCTGCACCAGATTACCTCAGGCAGCTCTTTTTTAGTCGTCAAACATAGTAAAACCCCGGCTGTTAGCTAACAGCCGGGGTTTGTTCTTTACTCCCTCTCCAGATCCACTACGCGTTCGACTTCGTCAAAGGAGGTTAGTCCGGCGAGGATCTTTTCGATGCCGTCCTCGCGCATGTTGAGGATTCCCTGTTTTTTGGCGACTTCGCGGATCTCGCGCTCGGAGGGAATCGTGTCGAGGAGCTCCTCGATCTCCGAGGTAATGAGCACGGCTTCAAAGACGCCGATGCGGCCTTTGTAGCCGGTGTTGTTGCACTTGGGGCAACCGACAGCGCGCCAGACTTTTTCGGTTTGCACCGCGGTGCCTACTTTTTCTTTGATGAGAACGGCGACTTCGTCGATGATCTTTTTTTCGCGTTCGTTGGGTACGTCCTCTTTTTTGCATTCCACACAGAGCTTGCGGGCGAGGCGCTGGGCGAGGGCGACGGTGAGCGACGAGCCGATGATCTTGGGGGTAACACCGATGTCGATGAGGCGGGGAATAGCGCCGGCGGCAGTGTTGGTGTGGAGCGTTGAAAACACCATATGCCCCGTGAGGGCGGCGTTAATCGCGACCTTTGCGGTTTCGCCATCGCGGATCTCGCCGATCATAATAACGTCGGGGTCCTGGCGCATCGCTGCACGGAGACCTTCGAGGAAGGTGTACCCTTTGTCTGCCTCGACTTGGGTCTGTGTGACGCCTTCCATGTGGTACTCGATGGGGTCCTCGATGGTCATCATCTTGATCTCGGGCGAGTAGATCTTTTTCATAAACGAATAGAGTGTCGTCGTTTTACCCGAACCGGTCGGACCGGTATTGAGGATCATGCCGTGCGGTTTTGCTATCTCGCGCTCCATAATGGCGAGGAGGCGCTGACTCATACCGAGGTCCTCAAGGGTGACGTTGAGTGATTGGGGATTCAAAATACGCATGACGACTCCTTCGCCGTAGGCACCGGGAATCACGGAGACACGCATTTCAATATCGAGATTGGCGACTTTGATACTAAAGCGCCCGTCCTGACTCTCGGAGCCGACGTTGAGTTTCATACCGGCAAGGAGCTTCAAGCGCGAACTGAACAAGCGATAGATCGTGTGGGGGAGAGTGCCGACCTCGTGGAGGATACCGTCAATGCGGTACCGAATATGAATAGCGTCTTCGGCAGGTTCAATGTGAATATCGGACGCGCGGATACCTATCGCTCCCGCAAGCACCGTGCTAAAGATCTTTGAAATATGACGGGCGTCTTTTGCGGCAAATGAGGCGGCAAGTTCTTTGGTAACCTCAGTAAGGTTGGTGAAGCGCCCGACGAGCGCCTCCACGCTCTCGTCGGTGATGTTAATGATACCTGCTTCGCTTTGTGCGGCGGCAGATATTTCTGCGTAGCGTGCCCACACCTTTTCAAGGCTCGCATGAGAGGCGAGATAGACCTCGAGTTTGAATCCGCGCTCGGCAAGTCCGGCGAGCACCTCTTTTGTCTTGGCATCAGCGGGGGTAAATGTCGCCACCTTGAGCGTTTTGCCAGCGAGTTGGAACGGTCCAACGAGCGCGCCACGCGCCACGTCTTCTTTAAGGAGTCCGACGGCAGCCACATCGATGGCAAGGGGCCCAAGGTCGATATAGGGGACACCGTATTTGTCCGCCATGACCTGCAGAAACTCCTCTTCCTCCTTTTTGCGAAGGTCGCCGAGTTTAGCGTTTTTTTCTGTGTCGTCAAAATGGATCATAAAATCCCTTATAGTATAGGTGTTTTGAGCCACGATTGCCACTTGACAAAATATATAAAATGTGTATAATATACATAGAAAGTTCGTAACACGGACTTAATCAACAATTCTTTGTAAAGGAGAAGTAAGATGGAGAAATTCATCGTTTTGGTAGCGGCCTTGGTAATAACCGCTTTGTCGTCTGGGTGCGCAACCCAGAACCCTAACTACCGTTTCGCCCAGCAGGTGGGCGGTACGGTGGGTGGCGCGGTTGTAGGAAACTACCTCGATCGCGCTGCAGGAGGAAGGGGTTTTGTCGGCGGTGTCGTCGGCGCCGTTGTCGGCAACGCACTTGCCACAGGTACACAACCGGCTTCACGGGGGTATGCTTGCGTAAACTGCGGAAACACGCAGCAAGCACAGGGGCAGTACTACGATCAAAACCAAAACCCGGGTGTTGCTTCTGCGGCCTATGCTGGTGCATCCCAAAATGCGGCTCTTCAGCAATGTGAGCTGGAACGCAGAGCCTTCTACTCAAACGGCGGGCGCGGTCAGTATCGCTGTGGTAGTCAAAACAGCGGATATCAGACCTCGGGGCATTCGGGGCATGGAGTTTTCTGGACTCATTAGGAGTGAGTCACACAGAGCGGCGATCTTCGGATCTGCCGCTCTTTTTATTTTGTTATTATACCCCTTTCGGTGTTTTCTAGGTTGAGGTATACACGTATACAGTACTATAGTATATTATACGTGCATATTGACTTTTTATATCAAATGTGCTATATTAGAGCTATGCAAAATATACTAATTTCAACAATTCGATTTGGTGCTATCGCGGTGCTCGCATTCTCGGTCTTTATTGGGGAGGCATTTGCTGCGCCGGTGCTTACGCCAGCATCAGCGGCGACGGTTTCGGAAACGAATGCAACGTTGGTTGCCAAGATGGCAAACCCGGGCGAGCATAATACGGCGGTATGGTTTGAGTGGGGGGAGACGCAGGCTCTCGGCAACTCTGCTGGGATGCGCGATATTTTTGGTGAAGGGTTTTTCCAGGGGTACCTCCGCAACTTGAAGCCAGGAACCACCTACTACTTCCGCGCGGGAGCTTTGGAGGGTGGGGTCACGGTCTACTCGCCAATCGCTTCTTTTAAAACACGCGGTGGCGCAGAGGATGCCCCGGTGGCGAGTGTGACACAGGGTGCGACTGTTTCGACTGCTCCTGCATCATTGGCAACAAGCAACACTGTTTCTGCGCCAAGTAATACCGCACAGTCTTCCTCGTTGGTGGCAAAAAACACGAACACCTCAAACACAACGAACACGGCAAAAAATACGACGACAAACAGCAACACCGCCGCGGTAGCGAACGCCGGAAGCGGTATGCTCCCCGGGACGCTTATCGGCTGGATCGCGCTCTTGATCGCACTCCTCATTATTTTCCTCATTTTTGCGATACTCCTCGACTCTGTTGAGGAGCGTCGCAAAGCGCGCGAAGCGGCAAGAAAGAAACAACGCTTGGTTGAAGAAGACGAGCACCAGGAGTAAGAAATGTAATGCGGTGAAAAAAGTCAGCCCCTTGGGCTTGACTTTTTTCTTTAAAGTGCTATAATTGTAGGTAGGAAAAGCAAGGGGTTTCTTTGCTTGTCGTGTTTTGAAATACTCAAAAGGAGAGAGAAAATGGCAGAAGCGTCTGCGGGGAACCGCAATGAAAAGCGCGGGCAGTCAAGCTGGTTTGTGGGCATAGTTTTGCTTGGTGTTGCCATGGTGGCGACATGGTGGCTTGTTAACGAACAGCATAAAAAGCTTACCGCTACACAAGCGGACTTGGCAGCATGTCAGGCAAAACCAAAGCCTATTTGCACTACGCCGTTCGTGATCCCGCAAAAGAAGGTGCATAAAAAAGTACATCGACTACCGCATCACAATACAGTCGTTGCACAAAAAGCACCAGCAAAACAAGTCCTGACCATATCGCCCCCTCAAGAGGAAAAGTTTGATTCCTCTATGTGTGGGGCGGGGACGGAGTTTATTTTCGACAAAGGAGGGAAGCCGTATTGTCGCGCTGTTCTTGGCCGATCGGTTGCACCAATAGCGAAGGCTGTTGAAGCACCGAAACAAGCTCGGGTAATCTGCGAGAAGCCGCTCATTCGCGAGTTACGGGATGACGGCAGTGTTGCTTGCATTCAAGTCGCACCGCCAGTGCAACAGGCAACAGGGCAGGTATTGCCACCCGGCTGCTATATGGATGGATCGCGCCTCATGTGTCCCACCCAAGAGGAAGAAAGTTCCTCGGGTTCGTGGGTTCCATGGGTGATCGGTGGCGCTGCAGTTCTAGGGGTAGCGGCGATCTTGCATAACCGCAATCGCGGTGGCGGGAGCAGTCCTCCTTCTGTGGTAATTTCACAACCACCCGTGGTAGTCTCACAACCTCCGACGTTTACCCCTAGTCCGCCCGGGGTCAATTCTTTACCGCCAAGTTTTCCGCGGTAGAGAAATGCAGTTCTTTTACCTACAGGAGGGTCTTCCTCCTGTACTTTTTAAAGCCATGAACAAAAAAGCAAGGCGTCATGGTTTTAAAAAGTAATGTTGCCAATACTTACTTTTGCTGATATAACAAATCCGCTTACACAAACAATTATGAATACAAAAATTACTTTTTTCGGACTCGTCCTCGTTACCCTTCTCGGGGTTTTTACCGGCGCCAATATGGTGTCTGCACAGGAGGTGGTAACAACCTGCACCACCGCCACCTTCAATGGATCGGTCATTCCCAACGGAAGCCCGACTGAGGCATGGTTCGACTGGGGAACGACGGCGTCTCTCGGGTACGCGACATCACACCAGACATTTACCACAAACTCAAATTTCAGCCAGACGATTTCAAATCTCATTCCGAATAACACGTATTACTATCGGGCGATGGCATCAAATAGTGCAGGAACGTCGCGAGGAGCTCTCATCACCTTTGTGCTCCCCGCATGCCCCGACACCCCCGCAGCCTCCCTCCCTTCCGCAACGACCAACAGCGCGACGGGTGTGACGAACGACTTTGCTGTATTGAACGGG
>Ga0315281_10012189_pt1 | contig 11733 bp, 12 predicted proteins | sample YL17G07_0_MG_FD_204540 | JGI IMG/M metagenome (GOLD analysis project Ga0315281, IMG submission 204540) | Sediment microbial communities from Yellowstone Lake, YNP, Wyoming, USA - YL17G07_0 | ecosystem: Environmental > Aquatic > Freshwater > Lake > Sediment | place: USA: Wyoming | collected... | reverse complement strand
CGACCTCTGGTTCCTCTGCCTCCGACAGCAACTCGCCCGCTCGCGCCTTGCGCTCCCACATCTCCAAGTCCGCCCGGATCGAACTGAAGTCGCGACCGGGGGAGGAAGTCTTGAGCGCCCATTTGCCGTCGCTCGTGGGCCGGTAGGCTTGGAACTGCCACTTGAACCGATCCGTCTCCACGAACACCACAAACTGAAGCTGCGGGTCGATCATCTTCTGCCAGTGCGGAAAGTGCGCGTTCCATGCAAAGTGATAGCCCAGCGCCGTCAGCGTGTTGTCCACGTAGAGCACGTCGTTCGCGTATTCCTTCGGGTCAATGTCATCGTCAACTGATTCGATCACCGTGTTCACCAACGGAATGTGGGCACCGCACTTGTCACAGGGAAAGCCCCACTCCTTGGGCGCGTCATCGGGCCAGTTCTTGGCCGATTGGTGAACATCACCGCAACGCGGGCACACGATGTCTACAATGTCTCCCATCTTCGCCGAACGCATCCGATTGACCATCATCTGTGGATCGTCCGGGTCAGGTTCAACCGGCTTGGACGCCTCCATCTTAAAGCCGACGGAGCGTTCGTCCGACCAGAGGAATTTATCCGCGCAGGCATTGCACTCCCAAAACTCCTGCGGCTCACCGCTGCCGTAACCTCCGGGTAAGCGTGAATGCGTGCCGATGCACTTGGTGTCGTGGCTGCCACAGCGCGGGCAGTATTGTGCCCGTGCCAGCTTATCCACGTATCCAGCCGGATCATCCACGGATTCGCCAACCCGGCGACAGGCGGCCCCGGGTTCCTCCGGCCCCTTGTGCCGCTGGAGTTCGGAAAGGAGGTCATCAACCACCGCGTGCAAATCCGCACCTGCTGGAATGTTCCACGTCTGTTCGATGTCGAATTCCTCCTGCCAGTCGCCGCGTCGCTCATCCGTGAACTCCTTCAGCCCGGAGGCCGACACCGCCCAACTTTGATCCGCGTCAGGCTCGATGATGATGTCGTAGGACACGTCCTCGACTGCGTTCGGGATGTAGAACATCTCGTAGTACGGGCGCTCAGCGCTCATGCGCCGCTTCAACCGCACGCCGTGTCCCCGAAACGCATTGATGACTTCGCCGTGGCGTTGAAGCTCTTGGAAGTAGGGTTGGGGATTGTCTACATCATCCGGCTCCATCGCCGACTCGCCGAAGATGTAGTACAGATGTTCGCGGTTCGTGACCGGCGTGCCCTTATAGCCCTTCGCTCGCAGCGCGTCGGCAAAATCACAGACACCACCGTCCACCGCGAAGGCCAGCTTCTCAATCTCCCGGCAAGTGTCTACAATGTCGAACGGCGAGAACACGAGGATGTCCTGAACCCGTCGCATCTCACCCACCACCAAGCTGGCGAACTCCACGTAGATGATCGCCGCCACATCCTGCTTCTGTGGCTCGACCTCAATCTTGAGCCGTCCGCCGTTATCACCCAGCGGGAGGTTCTTGCGGTAAGTGCCGGAGATCAACTGATAGCCGAGTTGCTTGAGCGGCGTGATGCAGTCCAACGCATCGAGATACGGCTCTGGGGCATCCGGGTCAGGCTCCTGATTCTCGTAGACCGGCTCCAGTTCGTCCTCGGTGAAGCGAAAGGGATCGGGGTCACCGGCATTGACGTAATCGTCGATGGCCACATAGCACGCGTGCGCGGTCGCATCAACCACGGTGCCCATCGCGCCCGTCAAGCGCCCCGCGTTCTGTCGGCGCACCCGCACGCGCTGGCCGGGGATGATGCAGTGGACACGCACGCGCTTGAGCGCCCGCTCCAACTGCTCTGGGGAAACTTCGTCGGGGTCTGGCTCCACACTCTCGTCCATCAACCCCATCCTTCGCATCGCCGCATTCGTTACAGGGCGTTCTTCTACATATTTGTCCTCGCGGTCTTCCCACGGAACGCTGCTGGTGTAAGCCACGACACGACGCTTCTTAGTGGCGTCGGAAACCTCGCGCTCGATCTCTGTGGCGAGCCGTTGCACCACCTTGGGCACCGACCGTTCAGCCACACTGACCATTGCCAGTTGCTTGCCGTAACGCAGCGGGTTGTTGTAGACAATGACGTTGATCGTGTCCGGGGCGGGAGCAATGCGCACCTTCCAGCCACGGCCCTGATCCCGCCACTCGCGGTTCCACTGTGCGCCTGTGAAGCGAGTGCGCTCCTGCGGCACGAAGCCGTGTTGCTGAAGCCATTCCTCCCACGTGGGCAACGAAGCGAGCGCCTGATTCACCGACTTATCAGTCGGCGCGTCCGGGTCAACCACCGTCATCTGCGGGTTGTCTGCCATCTCCATAACTACCCTCCGTCTTCTTGGGTTGATTTTGGTCGATGTAGCGGGCGATGGTACGCAACCCCATGAGCAGATTTCCCAAATGGTTAGAACCAGTCTCCCCGCACTTGCCCCAGAAGGTGTCACCCCACGTATTTCCTTCGATCAACTGACGGTCACCAGTCGCCAGCAGCCGGGTTCGGAGTTCGGAGTTCAAGACGAACTTCTGCCAGAGCAGGTCGCCCATGACCTCCAGCTTGATGTCATGCCAGTCAGGCCGGACGCGCCCCATTGTCCGCAACTCACTGCCCAACCGCTTGGCCTCCCAGGCACTGGCCGCTGCACGAATGCGGGCGGCATCGTCCGAATGCTTCGCTTTGGCCGCCTGATAGGCGTGCTCCACGCTGCTGTATACAAACAAGGTGTACCGAACCCGGCATGGATAGAAATTAGACAAAAATCCGTGCCCACCCTTAAACAGAGTGATTGGCGACAAGCTCGCGCTGTCGCTGGTGATAGCATTTTCCGTTTCCAATATGTGTACTCCAGTTGCAGTTAAAACAAAGAACTTGAAAACATTTAGGATAACCGTGCTGCTTCAGCCAAAGTAAAATGGCTCCGCCTCCGGCAGTAATCTGTTTACGGTGCTTCGTGCCACCACCGCCTATGTGATCGAAAGTCAAAAATTCCGCAACTGACTCCCCGCAGCACTTGCAAACTCGACCATACACCGCGAAGGCAGCCTCTTTAAGTCTTGCTCTGTAGCGTCTTTGTTTTGATCCATCTATTGGATTTTCAGCGCGGCGTTTCCTGTCTGTTGCATTACGACGTTTACGATTATCTTTGCACCACCTAACCGCACGTTTCCGTAACTTTGGTAGAAGCTTATCACGATTCTTAACGTAATAATCGTGATTGTATACTTTAACAGCCTGCTGATCTCTCATAAACGTATCCACAAATAGATACGCTTACCAAGAACGGATTGGATCACTTTTTCTTCCCAAACGCCGCCACCTTCTTGGGATCAATTATCGCCTTACCACGATGTTGCTTTTCCACTTTAGCTCCAATCTCGGCAAGCTTGTCTTTCCCAACCCAGTCATGCCACGTCCTAGCCACCTTCTTAGGATCAACAACGGCTTTGCCTCTGCGCTTTCTCTCCAGCGCGGCCAGCTTCTTGTCGAGCTTGTCCCCGGCGTCCCCGATCCACTGGGTCGTGGTGGTTCCACTCATGCTGCCCAAGGTGCTGAACGTAATCTTCGACGTATAGATGTCAGACGCCACCAGACTCAGCTTACCGGCCTTGTCCTTCGCGATTTTGACACCGGGAGCAAACACGATGTCCCGCTTGAAGAACATCACGAAGCACCCCGCGTCAGGAATTTCAGTCGCCTGCGTGGTGTGGTCGATGGTCTGCCAGTTCATCGTTCGATCCCCACGGTAATGCCACCGCTCCCGCTGCCGATGATTTCACGCAAGGCAGCCAGTTCGCTGGCGAGGGTTTGGGTTGAGAGCGCCTGCATGAATTGCGCTACGATGGCCGGATTGTCTTTGGCGAATCCGGTGCCGTAAACCGCGTCAATCGCGGCGTGGACGCGCCAAATGTCATTGGCGGTGTTGTTTGGTTTGTCTACACTCATAGATTGGGTTGGAGCGGGCCGCGACTCAACGCCCAGCCACCGCTTCACATATTGGATCAGTCGCATCTACGAGTAAGAACCGGAAATCAGACCTTGGCCCCCAGCTTTTGGATCGCGCCCCGGAGCTTGGCCCAGTCATCCTTGTTGTACGGCTCCGCGTTGAGCGCGGCGTCGTAGCAGGCGTTGAAGGCGTTGGCTGCCTCCCCGGCGATGAACTGCGTCTCCAAGAGCAGCACCTTCTGCCCAACCTGCGTCGGATGCAGTGAACGCTGAAGCTGGTGCGTTGTATACAACGCATCACCGTGCTGCTGCAACGTCAGCAACAGGATGCCAGCGGCCTGCTGCATCAAGGTTTCGCGCTGGCCGCTGTTGCGCACGGTGATGTCGTCCACGGTGCCGTTGTGCATGGCATCGTTGATGACCGTATTCGCGTAGATCAGGCACTCCAATAGGGTGGACTTGTCCACGAGGGCAGTGCCGCACTTGCGCAGGATTTGCTGAGCGCCGTCGGCGATCAGGGCTTGAGCTTGTTCAGGTGTCAACATAAAATTTCAATTAAACGCTTCCCGACCGGATAGCCCTTCTTGCAGACCGGGCAAAAGAACATCGAACTCGTGGGCGTCACCGGGTTGGCCCGCGTGTGCTCCCACTGCTTGGGGTCTTCCCCGTGCGGCATCGGGTGCGGGATGTCGCACACCTTCCTGCCGTTCTTGACCGGCCACTGGAACCCCGGCTGCTTCTGCCTGACGCAGCAGCAGCCGTTCTTCGGCAGTTTCCGGCGTCCGACAAATCTTTTTTTTTCTCCGGTGACAGCGCCCGGAAGGCGTCGGCGATCTGGGCGTTTACCGTGGCTCGGTCGGCAACACACGAAGGGTGAAAACAATGGACGTATGGCAACCCGTTCTTGAATAGAACGCGTACGCTCTTGTGCGGTTGACCGCTGGGACAGTCGCAAGACGGCCAGCGTGTAATGTTTACGAACTGGGCCACGACGCGGCGCACGGCATCGTCGCCTAGCAGGGCAGCTTCCCTCGGCGATGGAGTGGGCGCGAATTCCTCCTGCTCACTTTCAAAATCATCATCGTCGTTCAGGAAGGATGCAGCTTGGTAATCATTCATAGCGTACGAAGGCAGAGGGTTGGCCCAGAGCACGTGATGCGCAGGCAGGAGCAAGCTGGCAGACCGTAGCTGTCAGCAGGATGGGAAAGTAAACGGGCCGGTAGTGCCAGCGGGTGTGCAGTGAGCGGCGGCACGAAATGCCGCGCCTTAAATGACCCCGATTCTACCGGCCCGTTAAATTTGATTTTCACATTCACTCACTGCACGTTGTAAACAAACCGTGGCTGGCAAGCGCACGATCTGTCCGTTGTTAAGAACAAACTTTTTCGTTTTTCCTGATTTAACTACAGCCTTCGCAAAACATTTCTTTTCGTGGTCACATCGCGCAGTTCCTTGGGTCGGAAGCGAGCGTTGTATACATCGAAGGCGAGCCTCAATCTTCCGGCTCCGGCGGGTTATCCACGAGGGCTTGGGCGCCGGTGACTTTCGCAGCCTCGTCCTTCTCCTTTGCAAGGCGGCTGATGAGTTTGCCAAGCATAAAAGTCAAGCTGGCCAACGTGTGCAAATCACGTGCGCTCAAATCCGACGCGGTGATGTGATCCTCCAGCATTTTCAGGATTCCCTCTTTCCACTCGCCAACCGGATCGCCTCTGCCGTTGATGCTTCGTCTTCCACGTAATTAAGTCATGAGCGCGGATCGTGTCGTACGTCACTTACTTGAAGAACCGGAGAATGATCCTCTGGGCATTGGCCCCTTGGATCACTACACTGGCCCCGTTGAGTTCAATACCGACGACGACCGTTTTTGGGGACGTAACGTTCAAGCGCTCAATGCCGTTCAGGAAGCGCTCGACGCGCCCGACCCCGACCCCGACGCACCCGAAGCCAACATTGAGCGGCACACTGCCGACATGGACATCCACACTGTCATGGCCAACCTCGGCTTCACCGACAGTCGCACCGTCGGAGCCAACTGGGATGGCTGGACAAAACAGGTCGGCAACAAGCAGTGGCGTATCTGGCCGACCACGAGCACCAACGTCTACGGCGTCACGCGCATGGAGCGCCCCGCCAAATACGTTCAAGTGGGGCGTGGCCGCCGCTTCGGCCAGTGGTCAGACAAAGGCCACTTCACCTGCCACGTCACCGAACTCAACCAGCAGTTGCGCGAAGAAGGAGCGCTCAATCCGCCGCCGGTTGATGAAGAACTCGTGCCTGATCCTGATTCGCCCGAAGCCAACATTGAGCGGCATACCGCTGATCTTGATGTCAAAGCAGTGCTCACCAAACTCGGCTTCACCCACCACAACGCCGACAAGCGCCAGAACCCTGAGCGCTGGACGCTCTCGAAGGGGAATGAGATGGTGGTCGTGCTCCCCACCAAAGAAGCCTACGTCTACACTGTCTGCTTGTTGACCAAACGCCCGGAACTCAATGGCCATGCCATCGAGCACGACCGCCTCAATCTCCACCTGACAAAAATTGGCCGCCATCTCCGCAGCTTAAACCTGCTCAGTGAAGCGCTTGGTGTTCCTGATCCTGACGCCCCAGAGCCGAACATCGAACGCTTTGCCCAGCACGCCGAACAAACGGAGCACAAGCTCGACGCCGCCATCAACAACGCCGTCGGTGCCTTCGAGAACGCCATCGAAATGCAAGGCGTCAACAACGCCCGGCGGGCGGACGAACTGGCAGCGGAGATCGGCGCGGAGTGGGCAGAGAAAGCAGGCTACCCCAACGGCAGCGATGAGTTCGACTGGATCGTGTCCGCTGTAAACAACGCCGCAGGCGAAGCCTTCCCCGGCGACTGGGCGCTGCCGCGATAATGTGCCAACGTGGGCAGAAATGGCCGGACAGTTCAAGGCCAGCATGGTTAAATTCAAAGCCTATAGACCGTATAACGTCAAAAAAACTGTCAAGCCCGTCAGCGAAGCAGACACGGACGAAGGCGACCCGGAGCGATACCTCAAGAGCCTGCCAATCCCAGTCAACGCCACCTGCATCGAAGATCACATGGTTGAGGGTGAACGTCTACAAGCACGGTTTGACGCTGCCGAGTGGTTCGAGAAGGCCACGCTGGAACAGTTGATTACCTTGGCCAAGCAAGAATTCCAGTCTTCCTATGCAGCGGATGAAGTCGGGGAATACTTCTTCGGCACCCAACTCAAAGTGGTGGGCACGGATACACGGGATCACGGCATGGCATGGCTGCTCAAAACCGCTGCCAAACTGACCGCCGAAGAAAAAAAGCCGCTACTGGGCGAAGACGTGGACGATCCCAGCCCCGAGTTAATGCAGGCTGCGTTTGACATGCCGACGATCCTCCAGCGCATGGGCTACTTCGAGGCCAAGTCCAACCCGCCCGCATGGATCAGGACATTCAGGCAGTCGACACCCCAGCAGATAACGGTGGAAGTCAAACGACGGGGCTTGGGCATGGAGCAGAATCCGCACGACGCGCTCTGGGACATCACCCTCTACCAGAACAAATACGACCAAAACAAAGGTCATTACGTTTCGGAGCCGGTGGTCTACCGCTATGGCCGCACAAATGTAAACATTGAGCGCGTGCTGAAGATGCTACACGCCCGGATTGACACCAACAACCTGCGGAGCATCCGCGACGATGTGGCTGAGTCGCTGCCGGAACCGCCGCCGGAAGATGAGCCGACTGATGTCATCAAGTCCCACGAGAAGAATCTGCTGGCCGGGGAACTGAAGCGCCTCGACTTTGGCCCCAAGCCGGAGCAGGGCATCGAATGGATTTACGGCGTCGAGATGCCCCGCTACTGGTGGAACCGCTACACGGCTGCCGATGGCAAGATTCACGGGCTGAACATTTACTTCATCGGGGGCCAGCAGCCAGAAGTTCGCGCCAACAACTGGAACTTCGAGGCCAAGGCGTGGTTTCAACGTGGCAACGAGACGACCTCCGACTCACCCGCGCAGAACGAGGCGCACTTCTGCGCCATCATCCGCGACCTCGACGCCGCCATGAAGCGCAGCGCGGCGGACAGCCTGTCGCCGGAGCAGGAGCACGACGCCATCCAGACCATCCTGAAGCACCATCGCAAGTGGTGGGACGACACGCTCGACTACCTCATCAACACCAAGAGTGGCACCATTCCGGGCCGGATCGGGCCGGGTCAGCCTGCTTAAAAATTGATGTTGACTCACACGGTCTGACTGTTTACAGTTGTCTAATGAATGATTGGCAACCCAGTCCCGCCCCGGCACAGGTTCAGGAGCACATCAACGCCACCCTGTCTTTGTCGGCGGACATGTTCGGCAGCGGCAAAACCAATGCGGTGCCCAAGGCAGCCATGCCGAGCGAGAAGAAGTATCTTTACCGACCGCTCACCGAACAAGACCTCGCCACCTATCGCGCCAACCTCGCGAAGCTCCCCAAGCGAATGCGCTGGAAAGGCAAGGCGTCGCCGCAGTGTGACTTCTGCTCCAACGACAAGCCCATCACCACGTATGCCGCCCATCGGCTGACGACAGTCAGTAATTAAGGTGTGGCAAAAGCTCGGCATCTGATCGAAGGCATCGACGACCCCGGCTCATTCGACGTGAGCGGGCACATGGAATCCCCCGTCGCCCGGCTGGCTTTGACCAACGGCTTCCAGCGCAGCGACCGCAACGACTCCGAAGAACGCTACGTCAAGAAGCTCAGCAATGGCAAGGAAGCGTGGCTCCGCACCCGTCCGCACTCCGAGTACATGCCAGAGAAGCCGATGGACATGCGCGATGCCCACAGCGGTCGCCACTGGGAGTTCCTGCTGGTCAGCCCCGCGCACAAATGCGGCTACTGCAACAACGACCGGCCTGCCACCAAGAGTGTCTGCCCACACTGTAAACAAAGCCGAGAGGTCAAGACCTTCTCCGATTACCAACAGTTGGCCAGCGGCAGCGAGATGACGATGAACTATCTGCTGGGCGCTCTGCTCCAGCGGCTCGCAACGTGGAACCCACGAGTTCCAAAACCGACACTGGAAGCGCTTCCGGTGCCTGACCCGGACGATCCTTCCAGTTATGTCAGCAGCCAACGCAAACGGGCCGCTATCGAGGCCATCATCGCTCAACACCCTGACGCTCACGTCCAGTGGTACACTGACCCGTCGGATAACCTGACAACGACCTCCGGGCTGTTGGTTCATGATCTTCTGGACGCCAAACTGGTAAGTCACTGGGAAAATGTCTCCCTCTCCAAACTCAATCCACGTTTCCAATTGTTCTGGCAGCCCGGTGAACTGGATCAACTCATCGAATCTGCTGACCCCGACGACCCGGAAGTAAACATCGAGCGCTACATCACCAAGACACCGTACCTGCCGGACTACGCGGCGCTGGCCCGGATCGTAGTCGAACACCCGGAGATATACATTCAGGGCCAAGTCAAACGCACCGACCACCACTACGTTCACGAACGCAGCACGGACTTCACTTTGGAAATGCTCGACATGCCGCCTGAAGTCGATACCGAAGAAACGGGCGAACTGGCCAACCGCGTCGAGAAGCTGATCGGCGAAGAAATCGTCAACATCAACCAGAAGATTTACCGTGCCCTTGAACGCGAGTGGGACTACCTGAACTCCGACGAACAGATTGATGATAATGTCCAAATGCACGATTGGACTTTCAGCGCCGAAGGGGAACATGACGCAGGCGATCTACATTTCAACCAACTGAATGACGAGGCCAAAGAGCGGGCGCGAGAATGGTATCGCGATAGCGGACTTGATTACGACTGGTGGGTGCATGTGTACGACGAATGGAAAGCGGAATTGAAAGAGATGGGCTTCGATAACGTGGACATCTCCTTCAGCGGCTTCAGTTCACAGGGCGATGGTGCCTCCTTCACCGCCGATAGATTTGACTTCCTGAAGTGGGCCAACTGGCACATGTCCAACAAACCCACGGAGCGTGGCCATCCCTACACTGACGATCTCACGGAGGCGCTTGACCCGGAGACAGCCCGCATCAGCAAACGGGTAAACAAAATCAAAACTGAACGCGAAGCCGCGCAGGCGGAGGTCGACGATCCCGTGGACACAGAAGCCTACATCCAACGCGAGGTTGAACGGCGCAGCGAACCGATCAAGAAGCTCGAAATCCGTGGCCGCCGCTGGTTCCGGCGCGGCGGCGGCGGCGTCTACTGCAAGGCGTACATCTACATCAACGACAAACTGGTTCACACCACGCCGGAGCATTACGGCTACGGCGACCATTACCTGACGCTGGCCACCGACTGGCTGCGGCGCAACGGCTACCTCGAAGGGCTACTGGACGACGAGCGCGATCCGATCTGGCATCTGCGCGACAAGCATAAGATCGACCTCCAGTACGGTGTGCGCGATGTGCCAAGGGAGCGTGACCTGTGAAAGACTCAGACATCCTCGGTGAACCAATCACGGGCGTCCGCTACAACGACCGCGCCTACACGTTTTATCCCTACGCGGGCCGCATGGCCAGCCCCAAGGGCGGCCTGCTGGGCTTCATCAAGACGGCCAAAGGCAAGCTACATGGACGCTTCTATACGAAGGGCCAGTGGTTCATGTTCGAGCCAGCGCCCGCAGGCAACGAGCCGTTCCTCGCGCACTACACGGTCGGCGAAGACGTGACCGCCAAGAGTGTTGTAAACAAACTCTTGGAAGCAGAGGACGACGTTGATCCCAAAGCCTACTTGATGGCAATGCGGCGCAAGCGCGACATCGTTCAGGAACTCGTCAAGAAGTACGCCGTGCGCCACTCGTGGCAAGACCTGAACCGGCTGCTCATCACCTTCCCCAAGGACGTGCGCTTTGAGATCGCGCTCCACAACGCCAACGTACCCCCGGACGTTGCCATTGGCGTCTCTGGCGGCTCCAAGAACTACCGCATGATGTATCTCTGGAAAGAGGGCGATCTCGACCGGCTGGTCTAAGCCGCTGCTGCCCACTCCCGATTGTATTTGGCCACCGCCGCCGCCTGCGCCTCGTCCATGCTGATGTCACCGGGCACGCACTTGTATACAGCTTGCGCAAACTCAGCCGGTGTCCCATGCTTCTTCGCGAGCTTGCGCTGCTTGGGCGTCAGGCTGATCGCCTGAACGCGTTGGAGGTTTGACTTCTTCACGTTCTAAAGAACATGAAAGTCCGCATCAAAATTGAGCATGACCCGTCGTGGCGGGCTGACCTGCGCAGGCACGAACGCTACTGGGTGAACCTGCCCGACGGCCAGTACTTCCCGATCTTCAGTGGCGCGGGCGGCAACTGGTATCAGATGTACGCGCCGCACATGGACTACCCCAGTGCCGAAGCCGCCATCGCCGCCACCCTGCGCAGCCTGAACGAAAAGAGCGATGGGCACCTGCGCTACCGGCGCATCCGGCGCAAGGAGCAGGTGTTTACATTCAACGATGAGAAGTTCTCGCGGATCAAACTCCCCCGCAAGCAATGCGCGAAATCCTGATCGACCTCGGAGCCAACCGCACCAACGCCATGTTCAATCCGGGGCTGGTCGCGCATGGCTCCGGCTACCTGCTGGCGTACCGGCATGACACGCTGTTCTACGATTACCCTGACGGTTATCCCGTCAATGGCCGCGAGTTCTGGGGCACCACCCGCGTCGCCATCACAGAGCTTGACCGCCAATTCATGTTGACAGGTCGGAAGCTGGCCCACTGGGAAGGACAAGACCCACGCCTGTTCCGCGCCTATGACAAGGTGTGGTGCTCGTACGCCAGTTGCCCGCGTGGCTGGC
>Ga0315281_10012188_pt1 | contig 11733 bp, 2 predicted proteins | sample YL17G07_0_MG_FD_204540 | JGI IMG/M metagenome (GOLD analysis project Ga0315281, IMG submission 204540) | Sediment microbial communities from Yellowstone Lake, YNP, Wyoming, USA - YL17G07_0 | ecosystem: Environmental > Aquatic > Freshwater > Lake > Sediment | place: USA: Wyoming | collected... | reverse complement strand
TATCGCCAGGGCGTACAGTACCGTCAACGATCGGAAACTCAGACTGCTGCGGATCGACCAGGAGTACCTCAGGGATGTCGACACGCAGCTCTCCGACGTTCAGCCGAAACTCTCGACGCTTAAAGACCAATACACCGCCGCCATCGACGTGGCTCAGAGGACGGAGATACGGTCTCCCGTGGCCGGCGTCGTCCTGGGCCTGAGCATTCACACCGTCGGCGGGGTTATCGGGGCGGGCCAGCACATCCTGGAGATCGTGCCCGACAACAGCGAGCTCATCATCAGCGCAAACGTGATGACAAGGGATATCGACAAGGTGCATAAAGGGTCCAAGGCGGAGCTGCGCTTTGACGCCTTCAACCTTAAGAATACCCCCGTCTTTAACGGCGAAGTCATCATGGTGTCCCCCGACGTGCAGGTAGACCAGCGCTCTCAAATGCCCTATTATCTGTGCCATGTCAAGATATCCAACGACAGCGTATATACGCTTGCAAAGCAAACCATGCGTCTGCAGCCCGGGATGCCGGTCACGGTGATTTTTAAAACGGAGCCGAGGACGCCCCTGAACTATCTCTTAAAACCCCTTCTGGATCGTCTTTCGATCTCCTTAAAAGAAGCGCACGAATTAAAGGGGTCAGCCCCCTCTAATTTCGTTCGTTTGGGTTTCGTTCGTTTAAATTTGGCAACAAATTTAAAGAACAAAATTAAACCCGAATTAAAGGGGTCAGAATTAAAGGCAGAATTAAAGGGGTCAGACCCCTTTAATTTCGTTCATTTAAATTTGGCAACAAATTTAAAGAACAAAATCAAACCCGAATTAAAGGGGTCAGACCCCTTTAATTTCGTTCATTTAAATTTGGCAACAAATTTAAAGAACAAAATTAAAGGGGTCTGACCCCTTTAATTCGGGTTTGATTTGCCGTGAAAATAGCGATTATAGCGCCGTCTCCCGTGCCCTTCATGATAGGCGGCGCCGAGAAACTGTTCTGGGGCCTGCAGCACCATATGAATCGGCTTACCCCCCACGACGTGGAGCTGATAAAGGTGCCGTGCCGCGACCGTGAGTTTTGGTCCCTGATGGAGGCATACCGCCGTTTCAGCCTGCTTGACCTTGATTATTTCGATATGGTTGTCTCCACGAAATACCCCGCGTGGATGGTTAACCACCACAACCACCACGTATATATGCAGCACACGTGCAGGGGGGTCTACGATATTTATCACCTGAGCGGACGGCCCGCCGCTTTTGTTGCCGCATCCCACGCGCAGCTGGAGCCTCTCTGGAGGATTCTAAATCAAGACGCACCGGAGCGCTCCATGCTACCCCGTTTTTTCCGTGAGCTGTTCCGCCTTAAAAACGACGCCGGTCTTCCCGCCGACGTTTTGGACGACGTCTTTGCCTTCCCCGGACCGCTTACCCGCGCCATAATCCATTGGCTCGACGGTGTTGCCCTTTCGCCCGAATACATTAAAACCTACAGCGCCATATCCCGCAACGTCGCGTGCCGGGAGGACTATTTCCCCGGCGGGGTCGACGTTGCCATAATCCACCATCCTTCGGACCTGACCGGGCTGCACTCCTCGGATTACGGCTATATATTTACGGCCAGCCGGTTTGAGGAGCTAAAGCGTATCGATCTGCTCATAACGGCCTTTAAAGCCGCCGCCGTCCCCGTCGAGTTTCGGATAGCGGGCACGGGCGGGCAGGAGGAGAAGCTGAAAAAACTGGCGGACGGCGACGCCCGCATCCGCTTCATGGGCTTTATCCCGGACGAGGACATGGTCGACCAGTACGCGGGTGCCCTCTTTGTCCCGTTTGCGCCTTACGACGAGGACTACGGGCTTATCACCGTGGAGGCGATGCAGTCGGCCAAGGCGGTGCTGACCACGACGGACTCCGGGGGTGTCGGCGAGCTTGTATCGCACGGGAAAAACGGGCTTGTCGTCCCGCCCGCCGCCGCCGCCCTCTCCAGGGCGATAACCGAGCTTGTCTCCGACCGCGACCGTACAATCCAAATGGGATTTAACGCCAGGGAGTCGGCCTCCGACATAACCTGGCCCAACACGATACGCCGCCTCCTGCGAGAGGCCCAAAAACCGCGCCGGGAGTCGCGCCCGGGGGAGTCGCGCCCGGAGTCACGCGAGAAAGAGGTCGCGGTTAAAGAGGTCGGCGAGGTTAAGGGAACCACCGGCGCGGTTAAGGGGGTCGGCGAGGTGGTTAAAGGGGTCAGACCCCTTTTATTTCGTTCTTTAAATTTGGCAACAAATTTAAACGAACAAAATAAAAGGGGTCTGACCCCTTTAACCACCGTGGAACAAAACGAACAAAACAAAAGGGGTCAAAGGGGTCTGACCCCTTTAACCCCCCGGCCCAAGATAGTTCTGGCCACGAATTTTACCGTCTTTCCGGCCGTCGGCGGGGGGCAAAAGAGAATCTTTCATCTCTACCGCGAACTGGCCCGCCACGCCGACGTAGTCCTCGTAACGCTTTCCAACGATTCCAACGATTCCAACGATTCAGGCGATTCCAACGATTCCGGCGGCCCGGCGCGCTCCAGACGCACGATAGCGCCGAATCTCGTGGAGGTCTCCGTAGCGAAATCAACCCGGCACTGCGCCTGCGACGGCGCCTTTAACCGGCTGCTTGCGGCCTCCGCCGAGGACATCGCCGCAATCGACGGCTTTCGGCAAACCCCGGAATTCGTCGAGGCGCTGGCCGCGGAGTGCGTCGACGCCCGGCTCGTCATTGCCTCGCATCCGTACCTCTACCATGCCGTTAAAAAAGTCCTGAACGGCCAAAAACTCTGGTACGACGCACACAACGTCGAATACGACATGAAGTCCGCCGTCCTGCCCGCTTCAGGGTGGAGAGAGCGCTGTCTCGAGCTGGTACGGGAGACGGAGGGCGGGTGCTGCAACGATGCGGAGCTTGTAATGGCGGTATCGCAGGAGGACCTGGAGCGGTTTGACGCGCTCTACGGCATCCGCGGCAAAGAGAAACTGCTGGTGCCAAACGGCATGGACTTCGGCTCGGCGCCCTCCCGCGCCCTCCCTCCCTCCCAAAAGCAGAAACTCAAGGAGCGGCTCGGCCTTGGCGGGCGGCCCGCCGCCGTCTTCGTCGGAAGTCTTCACGGCCCAAACATAGAGGCCCTCGATATAATAAGAGAAACGGCGCATCGATGCCCCGCCTGCTCCTTCCCGATCGTGGGCAGCGTCTGTCTCCACGAAAACATGGCCGGAATGCCCAAAAACGTGATGTCTTTCGGCGTCCTGCCGGAAGGGGAAAAAAACATCCTCCTTACCGCCTCGGATATCGCCTTAAACCCCATTATAAGCGGTTCCGGCAGCAATCTAAAGCTTCTGGAATACATTGCCTACCGTTTGCCCGTAATCACCACGCCGCACGGCAACAGGGGTTTCCACTTCGCAGACGCCGAGCTGCTCACGGTGGCCCCGTCCGACGACTTCCCGGACGCCCTGAAAACCGCCCTCGGCCTCGACGAAGGGCATCTGCAAAACATGGCCGAGGCAGCACTGCGTTACGCCTCCGTGCGGTACGACTGGCACGTAATCGCCGCAACTCTCGCAGCCAGGCTTCAATTGGACAACGATTAGAAGAAAAATAGAAAAAGAATAGAAGAAAAATAGAAAAAGAATAGAAAAAGAATAGAAAAAGAATAGAAGAAAAATAGAAGAAAAATAGAAGAAAAAAAAGCGGTCTCACGCGGAGACGCGGAGGACGCGGAGAAAAGCAAAAGGAGAAAAGCAAAAGGAGAAAGGCAAAAGAGAAAACAAAAGGGGCAGCCCCCTTTGTTTCTTCGCCCCCGCCTCTCTCTTTTGCCTTTCTCCTTTTGCTTTTCTCCGCGTCCTCCGCGTCTCCGCGTGAGACCGCTTTTCTCTCTTTTGCTTTTCTCCTTTCTCCTTTTGCCTTTCTCCTTTTGCCTTTCTCCGCGTCCTCCGCGTCTCCGCGTGAGACCGCTTTTTCTTTTTTTTCCTTTGCCTTTCCTTTGTCTTTTCCTTTGTCTTTTCCCTCGTAAAGCAAGCATCCGCGCCATTGTTGCGGTTTCCCGCCCTCTTTTTCCGCCTTCGTTTTCGGTTTCGGTTTCGGAATTATAAAAAAAATTATAAATAATCTTGACTTTTCATTTCACTTTATAGTAGATTCTCCAATAGTGTTTTAATTTGGCAGTATACAAGGTTGCGTCTACCCTTAGGGACGGGCGTGATTTGGCAGACATGGCGAAAACGTTGCCGTAGGCGTAGTCCCTGCATGAGCGGGGATAATAGAATCGGAATCGTTTAGGCGAAACGGATACAAAAATCCAATCAAACACCTTTAGGAGGGTGAATATGGCAGCTACACAAGTTTCTATCGACACAGTACAGAAAACATACATTGCTTACTATCAACGTCCCGCGGACCCCGTCGGTCTCGTCTACTGGGCAAACAGGCTTGACGTCAACGGCGGCAACATGGACGCCATCGTCGATGCCTTTGCAACCTCGGCTGAAGCCACCACGCTTTACGGCGCGGTAGACGCCACCACCATCGCGACCGTCGTAACCGGCATCTACCAGTCCCTGTTTAACCGCGCCCCCGAAGCCGCCGGTCTGGCTTTTTACGTGGACGGCTTTACAGCGGGCACTTTCACTGCCGGATCGATTATCCTCGACGTCCTGGCCGGCGCGCAGAACGACGACGCCCTGGCTGTAAACAACAAGCTGGACGCGGCCAATCTTTTCACCAAGGTAGTAGACCCCGAGCTTGACGCCCTCGGCCTTACGACGACATATTCGGGCGACACCGATGCCGTCGCGGCCAGGACATGGCTTGCGGAAGTAACATATCTGCCTTCAACCGCGAAGACCACCGCCGACGCGACCGATTATATCAAGACCGCCATCGCGGATGCGGGAGACCCCATCGGGGGCGGAACTTCAACCGGCGCGAGCTTTACCCTCACTAACGGCACCGATATTGCCTCCGCCAACGTCTTCAATTCGGACCAGGTTTACACCCCGGGCGGCGACGACCGTGTCAACTCCCTCCAGGACGAAGACCAGTTGACCGGCATTAACTCCACCGCGACGACCCCGACGACCTTAACCGCCGTCCTGGGTAACGCCAACGACAACGGCGCCACCGTCATTACCCCGAAACTTAACAGCATTGAAGTCATTAACTTCGCCTTCACCGGCTCCGGCGGTAACGTTACCGGTGTTGACATGCAGGATGCCACGGGCATTACCGAGGTCAACATCACCCGCGTTGCACAGGGCAAAAGCGCCGAAGTCGGCAACATGGAGACCCCTGTTGCAATCCTGACGCTGTCCAACACCAACGCAAACCAGACCGACACCGTCGAATTCTCCTACGCGGCAGGCATTCTGCTTGGCGACAATACCGCCACGATGACGTTGAACAACGTCGATCTGGGCACCCTGAATATCGGCCAGAACGTGGATATGACCCCGGCATGCGCCGTCCTTACCAACGGCATCGAGCACCTGACCCTGGTCAGCAATGGCACGGCCAACAGACTCGGCACCTTGAATCTTCCGATGGACACCGGCGTAGTAGGTAATGTCACAATCACCGGCGACAAGTCTCTGACCATCGCGACCAACGTCAGCATCACCAGCGGCGGTCTGGTTGAGGGTACGCTCCATCTCGGCGGTATAGCTCTAGCCAGCGGTCGTTTGGCCACGGTCGATGCCAGCGCCCTGACGGGTACTTCCACGCTGACCCTCAATATCGGCAATACCATCCTCTCCACCGGCAAAGCGGAGACTTCCGGTCAAGCCCAGAACGTTACCATTACGGGCACCGCAAACAATGACACCTTCTACCTTAACGATGTCGTCGGAGCCGGCGATGTTGTCGACGGCGGCCTTGGCACCGATACGCTGATTGTCTACAATGGCGGCGTGACCACGGGTACCGTCAGCAACGTTGAGTCCGTAAACATCCAGGCTATATCCAACGTCACGATGGACCTGGACAGGATCGGCGGCGCCACGTTGATCGGCATGCGCAATATCGACAACAACCTCGCCGTCGCCCCGATTTCAGCCGACAGAGGCGACTACGTCATTACGCTGAACAACCTGACCACCGATCAGGCAGGCGCGCTTACCATTAATCACAGCACGACTACCAACTGCGGCATTCTCGACACCACCGTTGTTGCCAACCTCAAGGTTGCAACGACCGCGGCGGGAGAGCTGGTTGGGATCACCATAGCCGAGGGCGTCAACTCGGACCCGCGTTTCAATTTCACCCTCGTCACCCAGAACATTGCGGGCACCGGCGGTATTGAAAACGTCACCATCACCGACTCCGACACCGAGTCCAACTCCGTCACGCTTGCCAGCGTCGCCCAGCACACCAACACCATCACCGTTGCAGGGGTTGGCGTTGCAGGCACCTTCGTCAACTTCGATACGACCGCTCACTGGGCCGCTGGCCTTACGTTTGACCAGCGCGGCAGTTACGGCATCGACGTAAACGGCTCCGCGCGCGATGAGAACGTTTCCCAGGCTACCGCCCTCATTCTTCCCGCCGGCAGCGGCAACATGGCTATCGCCAATGTGGATACCGTGGTTCGCGACACCGCCGGTCTGACCGCCGCGGCTCGTTACAACGGCATGGACAACGGCATCCCGACTGCGGGAACCGTCAGCGACGTGCGTATCATCGCACAAATCTTCGACGCATCCTCCACTACCAGCGACGTCATCGCCCGCTTTGGCGATATCACACGCACCAACGGTATTTCCTCCCAGTTAGTGAAGGGCGGCACCGGTAACGATACGTTTATCTTCGACGCACAGGGCGTGAAGAACTCCGGCTACACCTCCGGCGACTCCGTCTATGGCGGCGCAGGTCTCGACACACTCGTCATCGACGGCCACACCACCGCGCTCAAGGCGGACGGTTCCGCCGGACAGATTGGTAACGTTTCCGTTCAGAAGTCCGAGTGGGATAGCACCACCGGTATCGACGTTCTGCGCCTTGCAGGCAACCAGGGTACCGTCAATGTTGGCAACCTCGCCATTATCGGCCCCAGCCAGAACGGCGGCGGTTACTACATCGAAGTCGATAACGAGTTCGTCAGGCAGACCGATGCAGGCAACAGCCTGAAGATCATCAGCAACGACGGCGATCTCTCCGTCAACCTCGAGTCCGACCTGGTGCTGAACCTGCGCGATCTGACGCAGACCTCCAACGTCATCTTCATCGGCGCCAACAGCAACGCCACGGGCCTTGCCACCGCGCTTGCCAATGCCTCCAACCGTATCCAGGTTGCCGACAACAGCGCCAACGGCGCAAACGCATTCGACGGCGGCGATACCAGGATTAACGGTACCGACGGCGCCCTGGTCAATGTCGGCGAAACTATCGACGCCCTTGTCAACGGGGTCACGTACCGCTACAGCACCGGCAACAACAACGTGCTGCAGGTCTTCAACACCGCCGACGTCTCCATCAACGATCTGGCACAAACCAAGAACTTCGGACGCATCGAAGGCACCAACGACCTTGCAGTCGCTCAGACCCTCAAGCTCGTGCTTAACACCACCGTGATGGACCAACTGATCGATAACGGCACCGTTGCCCGTATCGCCGCTGTCGGCCTCAACAATAACGTCGAGCGCCTGGTTGTTGTTGCCAGTAACAACGACAACGTTGCCGGCGCCGTTGAAAACCTTAACATCGACGCATCCGCCGCCGGTATCCAGTTCGGTCTCGACGTAGTGGTTGCCCGCAGCACGACCAACACCATCGTGGGCACCTCCGGCGCCGACAAGGTCGTGATTGCCGGTAACTTCACCGCAGTCGAGCAGACCGCCGACGGTCATGCCGCTATCGCACTGTTCTCGGGCGCCAACGCAACCACCGGCGCTTCACTGGCCGCCAATGCAGTGGCTTACAAGGGCGTAGACGTAGACGGTATCGCCGGTACGATTGACGACGTTCTGATGGCCTACGCAGGCACCTTTACCCTGGGCGCTACGGACACGATCGAAGTCTTCGGCGGCGTTGACCTGTCCGGTGCGACGATTGCCGCGGGCACCAACATCATCGCCCACTCCGGCCTTCGTTTGAGCGAAGCTCAGTTGTCCACCGGCGGCCTCGGCACCATCACCTTCACAGGCCCCGGTACGCACGGTCTGCAGATACTCAACTCCACGAGTGTTACCGCCGTGGCCGATATGTCCAAAGTATTCGTCTCCACCGGAGCAGGCGCTCTGACGGTTAACGGCGAAGTCGGCGTGGCAACTACCGGGACGATTACCGTTCCGAGCGGCTACGTTGCACCGGTTATCACCGCAGGCGTTACATATACCTATGCAGCCCCTGTTGTTGACACGGTGGCGCCGGTGTTCTCCAGCGCAACCGTGAGCAGCTCGACTCTTACATTAAACTACAACGAAGCGCTGATGGGTTCGAGCGACCCCGCCGGTACCGCCTATTCGGTTACGGTTACTCCTCTCGGCGGCGCAGCGGCTGCTCGTACGGTGTCATCGGCCGATGCTACAGGCAACACGGTTGTCCTGACGCTGGCTTCGGCAGTTGCATCCACCGATGTGGTGACCGTTTCCTACACGGTTCCCGGCTCCAACCCCGTCAAGGACTTGGCAGGAAATAGCGCCCTGGCTTTGGCGCCTCAGTCAGTCTCCGTGGCCGCAGCCGACGTGACACCCCCGGTAATGACCGGCGCAGTCGTCAACGGCGCGACACTGACCTTGTCTTACAACGAAGCTCTGAACGCTTTGAGCGACCCCGCCGGTACCGCCTATTCGGTTACGGTGGCCGGTACTGCCCGTACGGTGAATTTGGCCGACGCTACAGGCTCGACGGTTGTCTTGACGCTGGCTTCGGCTGTTACCTCCGGTCAGGCGGTTACCGTTGCCTACACGGCTCCCGCAACGAACGCCGTCAAGGACATGGCCGGCAATCTCGCCGCAGCGCTGGTGTCCGGCGGTCAGACAGTCACCAACTCCACGGCTGCCGCCGGTGGTGGTAACACCCTTACCGCTGCCACTGGTACCGTACCACAAACCCTCACAGGGACTGTTGGCGTGAAGGATACCTTCGTATTCAACTACCGCTCCGATGCCAACGGCGCCTTCGGCGACTTCGGTCAGGTCACCGTTGCCAACTACACCAGGGCCGACTTGGATGTCATCAGCTTTGTTAATGGCAACGCTGCGCTGCCCTGGACAACTATCGGCCAGTTTATCCCCGGTGGCACCATCGCAGCCAACGGCGGCAGCTCGATGATCAACTTCGCCGACGATCCCAACGTTAACGGTATCGCCTCGCAGTACATCACCCTCACAGGGGTGACCCAGACCACGGCATTCGGCGCTACCCTGGTCAATGTCAATGCGGACTTCCTCCTGGCGTAAGCCAAACGAATCGGCGCAAGCCGTAAGCGAATCGGCGTAAGCCGTAAGCGAATCGGCGTAAGCCGTAAGCGAACCGGCGTAAGCCGTAAGTGAATCGGCGTAAGCCGTAAGCGAATCGGCGTAAGCCGTAAGCGAATCGGCGTAAGCCGTAAGCGAATCGGCGCAAGCCGTAAGTGAATCGGCGTAAGCCGTAAGTGGACAGATAAGTAATCTCCTGCGCCCCCCTTCTCGGTGGGGCGCAGGGGTAATAAAAAAAAATATATCGGTAATCTAATCCGCCCCCTTATGGTGTGGCGGAGGGATACTGAAAAATAGAAAAATAGGAGAACGACAACATGGCTAGAATATACTGCGAGAGCACAGACACAACCCTCACCATTAACGGACCCTCATCACTGTTAGCCCTTCCCGGCCAGACTTATACAGCGATAAACGTTGTTTTGGCCAATACTGCCGCTACGGTTAACCTTTCCGCGCTCAGTGCCACCACGGCCGCTCTAACCACCATTACGCTGCCCGCAGCCTCCAGCACCTACACCTTCGTCCCCAACGCCACTACCGGTATGGTAGCGGTTATGTCCGGCACCACCACCGTGGCCACTTTGCCGGTAGGCAGCAACTCCCAGACCACCACCCTCTCGTTCACCAATGGCAATTCCACCGTTACGGTAAACAGCACCGGTACGGCAGCCACGATCGGAACCCTTTCCTCCGGCGACGTGACAGCGCCTGCATTCACCAGCGCGGCTGTCAATGGCGCAACACTCACCCTGACCTACAACGAGGCGCTGCTCGGCACCAGCGACCCCGCCGCTTCCGCCTATACGGTAATGGTTACTCCTTCCGGTGGCGTTGCTGCCGCCCGCACGGTGACGGCGGTTGACTCGGCCCCTACCGGCGGTACCTCCACGGTTGTCCTGACGCTGTCTTCGGCGGTCATCGCCGGTGATGTCGTCACCTTTGCCTACGCGGTTCCCACCACCAACCCCATCAAGGACGCAGCGGGCAATAGCGCATTGCTGCTGGCAGCCGGCCAGGCTGTCACCAACGGTTCCCCCACCTACACCCTGGCCCCCAGCACCGGCACCGTCACCGAGGGCACTGCGCTTACCTTCACCGTTACCGCTAATACCGCGCCGTCTGCCGCCACCACCTTTAACTATCAGATTACCGGTACCACCTCGGGCGTGGCCGTTGCCACCGGCTCCGCCGACTTTGCCTCGCTTACCGGCACGGTAACCGTCGCGGCAGGCGCCACCACCGGCACCTTCACCGTTACGCCTATTGCTGACAACGTATCCGAGGGCTATGAGGCTTTCAACGTGAGCCTGCTCAACAGCAGCTTTGCCACGCTCGTCACCAGCTCGACGGTTGTGGTATCCGACTCGGTTACCACCGGCAACTCTTTCACGCTCACTACCGGTATTGATACCGTTACTTCGGCTTACGGTACTGTCAATGGTATTATTAGCCAGGTAACTGGTGGGACTGATACTACGACCACATGGGGTCTGGCTGACGGAATAACGACTGGAGCGGGTGGTACTATTAATCTGTCTCTTCTCTCCAACAGCGCAGCTGCCAGCACCGCAGGAAATAATACCGCAGGGTATAGCTCAACCGGTGTGACAACGCTGAATATCAAAGGTATTGACGGAGGGAATGGCGTTATAAATTGGGGTGCCTTCAATTTGACCGGCTTGACAGGACTGACAAAGGTGAACGTTGCAAATTCGTCTGTGTCTGGTGGTACTGTAGCGTCAGCAGACCTGCTGACGCTTACCGGCCTGGCCTCGACAACTGCTTTTGGCCTGGATACCAACGGTCAATTCCAAAACGTTTCACTGTCCGGTGCTGATTGGACGGGTTCCGCTGACTCGTTGACTCTGACAGTGGCTGGGCGCAACGGTTCTCTTCTCCTGGGTACCGGTGTTGAAACTCTTGCCATCACCTCCACAGGCACGTCCGCTCGTTTGGCAGGCCTGTCCAGCGTGACTACGGCTACCAACAAGACGGTGACGCTTGCCGGTACCGGTCTGAAAATCGACGGGATAATGGATTCCACCATTACCACCTTCGACGGATCGACCTCCACAGGCGCGGTCAATGTGTATCTGGCGCCCGGTGCAACATTGACCTCGGCCAAGGGCGGTACGGGTTCGGCTGACATCCTCGCGGTGTCGTCTCTTCCCACGACTACCACGCTTGCAGGCTTCGAAACGCTGATTGCTGAAGCTGCTACAACGTACGACCTGACCAATGCCGTCGGTGTAACCAAGCTGGGAGTTGATGTTGGTGCGGGAGCTGTCGCTTTTA
>Ga0315281_10012187_pt1 | contig 11734 bp, 9 predicted proteins | sample YL17G07_0_MG_FD_204540 | JGI IMG/M metagenome (GOLD analysis project Ga0315281, IMG submission 204540) | Sediment microbial communities from Yellowstone Lake, YNP, Wyoming, USA - YL17G07_0 | ecosystem: Environmental > Aquatic > Freshwater > Lake > Sediment | place: USA: Wyoming | collected... | reverse complement strand
CTTTCTCACGCAGGTCTATAACACCAACGGCAAGGCGGAAGACCTGGATTCGCTGAATGACAACGAGATACTCGAACTTTCCGGCAATCTGCGCGGGGGGGTGCCCTTCGCCACACCGGTGTTCGACGGGGCCTCCGAGGAAGAGATCAAGCAGATGCTGGATCTTGCGGGTTTGCCGCGATCAGGCCAGGTAACCTTGCATGACGGACGCACCGGCGACGCATTCGATCGCTCGGTAACAGTCGGATACATGCATGTTCTCAAACTCCACCACCTGGTTGATGACAAGATGCATGCGCGCTCGACAGGCCCCTACAGTCTGGTCACCCAGCAGCCCCTTGGCGGCAAGGCACAGTTCGGCGGTCAGCGTTTCGGCGAAATGGAGGTGTGGGCGCTGGAAGCTTATGGAGCCGCTTACACCCTTCAGGAAATGCTTACGGTCAAATCCGACGATATCGCGGGACGCACCAAGGTCTACGAGAGCATCGTCAAGGGTGATCACAAGATCGACGCCGGCATGCCGGAGTCGTTCAATGTCTTGGTTAAGGAAATTCGTTCGCTCAGCATCGATATCGATCTCGAGCGCTTTTAAGCAAGGCACAAGTCTTCGTTTTTTGGGATTTTGTTTCGGCCCATGCCAGATTGGAGTGACAAATGAAAGCACTGCTGGATTTGTTCAAGCAGGTCACGCAAGAAGAAGAGTTTGACACGATCAAGATCGGTATCGCATCGCCGGATAAGATTCGTTCCTGGTCCTTTGGCGAAGTCAAGAAACCCGAGACCATCAACTACCGCACCTTCAAGCCAGAGCGCGACGGTCTTTTCTGCGCGAAGATTTTCGGGCCCATCAAGGACTATGAGTGTCTTTGCGGCAAGTACAAGCGGCTCAAGCACCGTGGTGTAATTTGCGAAAAGTGCGGCGTGGAGGTCACGCTGGCGAAGGTGCGCCGCGAGCGCATGGGGCATATCGAACTAGCCAGTCCGACCGCTCACATATGGTTCCTGAAGAGCCTGCCCTCCAGGCTCGGCCTGGTGCTGGACATGACGCTGCGCGATATTGAGCGCGTCTTGTACTTCGAGGCTTTTGTCGTCGTGGACCAGGGCATGACCCCGCTGAAGCGCGCCCAGCTTCTCTCCGAGGACGACTACCTGGCAAAGGTCGAGGAATTTGGCGATGACTTTCAGGCGATCATGGGCGCCGAGGGCGTGCGCGAATTGCTGCGTTCGATCGACGTGGGTCACGAGATCGAGACCATCCGCAAGGATTTGGAGGAAACCGGTTCGGAGACCAAAATTAAGAAGCTCGCAAAGCGCCTGAAGGTGCTGGAGGGTTTCCAGAAATCCGGGATCAAGCCTGAGTGGATGGTTCTTGAAGTGCTGCCGGTGCTGCCGCCGGAGTTGCGCCCGCTGGTGCCGCTGGATGGCGGACGCTTCGCGACCTCCGATTTGAATGATCTTTATCGCCGCGTCATTAACCGCAACAATCGTTTGAAGCGTCTACTGGAGCTGAAAGCCCCGGAGATCATCGTGCGCAACGAAAAGCGGATGCTTCAGGAGGCGGTCGATTCGCTGCTTGATAACGGCCGCCGCGGCAAAGCCATGACCGGCGCCAACAAGCGTCCGCTCAAATCGCTGGCCGACATGATTAAGGGCAAGGGTGGGCGCTTCCGGCAAAATCTTTTAGGTAAGCGTGTTGATTACTCGGGAAGGTCGGTCATCGTCGTAGGCCCGCAGTTGAAGCTTCATCAATGCGGCTTGCCCAAGAAAATGGCTCTGGAATTGTTCAAGCCGTTCATCTTTCACAAGCTGGAAATCCAGGGCATTGCCACCACAATCAAGGCTGCCAAGCGCGAGGTCGAAGCCGAGACCGCCGTCGTCTGGGACATTCTTGAGGAAGTCATCCGCGAGCATCCGATCATGCTGAACCGGGCACCGACGCTCCACCGGCTGGGCATTCAGGCGTTCGAGCCGGTCCTGATCGAGGGCAAGGCCATACAGTTGCACCCGCTGGTCTGTGCGGCGTTTAACGCGGACTTCGACGGTGACCAGATGGCTGTTCACGTGCCTTTGTCCTTGGAGGCGCAAATGGAGGCACGCACGCTGATGCTTGCCTCGAACAATATTCTCTCACCGGCCAACGGCGAGCCGATCATTGTGCCCTCACAGGATATTGTACTGGGCTTGTACTACGCGACGCGACAGCGCGTGAATGCCCGCGGCGAAAACATGTCGTTCATCGACATTGGCGAGATCTCCCGCGCTTACGACTCCGGGCAGGTTGAATTGCATGCTTCAATCAACGTTCGCATTCGCGAGACGGAGTTTGTCGATAGTGAGAACTCGCGTGACCGCCGTGAAAAGCTGACCCGCTACAAGACCACTATTGGCCGAGCCTTGCTCTCGGAAATCCTTCCGGCTGGTTTGCCTTTCGAGCTCATTAACAAAGCGCTGAAGAAAAAGGAGATCTCAAAGCTTATCAATGCCTCTTTCCGCCGTTGCGGACTGCGGGAAACAGTGATTTTTGCGGACAAGCTGATGCAGGCAGGTTTCACTTTTGCGACGCGCGCAGGAATTTCCATATGCGTCGACGACATGCTGATTCCAAAGCAAAAGCACAGCTTGATTGCGGCCGCCGAAGCCGAGGTCAAGGAAATCGAACAGCAGTACACCTCGGGCCTGGTAACCGGCGGGGAGCGCTACAACAAGGTTGTCGATATCTGGGGGCGCGCGGGCGACCAGGTCGGCAAAGCGATGATGGATCAGTTGTCCGCGCAAAGTGCCACCGATCGCGAGGGCAAGCTTGTCAAGGAAGAGTCGTTTAATTCCATTTATATGATGGCGGATTCTGGTGCGCGCGGATCGGCTGCGCAGATTCGACAGCTTGCAGGCATGCGGGGATTGATGGCCAAGCCTGACGGGTCGATTATCGAAACCCCGATTACGGCGAATTTTCGCGAAGGGCTGAATGTTCTGCAGTACTTTATTTCAACGCACGGCGCGCGCAAAGGCCTGGCCGACACCGCGTTGAAGACGGCTAACTCAGGCTACCTTACACGCCGCCTGGTTGATGTCACGCAGGATCTGGTGGTGACGGAAACCGACTGCGGAACCAGCAACGGGGTTGCAATGAAGGCCCTGGTCGAAGGCGGCGAGGTGGTTGAGCCGCTGCGCGAACGCATACTGGGTCGCGTCACGGTTTCTGACGTGCTGCACCCGGAAACGCAGGATGTGCTTTTCCCCGTCGGGACGCAGCTCAATGAGGACGAGGTGGAGACTGTCGAGGCGCTTGGAGTGGACGAGGTCAGGGTCCGGACTCCATTGACCTGTGATACCCGCTGGGGATTGTGCAGAAAGTGCTATGGGCGTGACCTGGGGCGAGGCAGCTTGGTCAATACCGGCGAGGCGATTGGCGTGATCGCGGCGCAATCGATTGGGGAGCCGGGCACCCAGCTTACGATGCGTACCTTCCATATCGGCGGCGCTGCCTCGAGGACCGCTGTTGCCAGCCAGGTGGAGGCCAAATCCAACGGGGTGGTCCGCTTCAACCCGCAAATGCGCTATGTGACCAGTCCGAGGGAGGAAAAAGTTGTCATCTCCCGCACTGGCGAGGTATTGATCACCGACGATAACGGCCGCGAGCGCGAGCGCCACAAAGTTCCTTATGGGGCTACGCTTGCCGTGGCAGACGGGACGGTCACCAAGGCTGGCCAACTGCTGGCCACTTGGGATCCGCATACCCGGCCGATCGTCACCGAGTACGGCGGCGTAATCCGTTTCGAGAATGTCGAGGAGGGCTCGACGGTTCAGAAACAGATTGACGAAGTAACCGGTCTTTCTACGCTGGTCGTGATAGATCCTAAACGCCGCGGAACGGCAAGCAAGGGCCTGCGGCCCCAGGTGAAGCTTCTCAACGAGTCAGGCGAGGAAGTCAGGATCGCCGGCACCGATCACCTGGTCAATATCACCTTTCAGGTTGGCTCCCTCATTACTGTGAAGGACGGGCAGAAAGTGGAAGTTGGCGAGGTCCTGGCACGTATTCCGCAGGAAACCTCGAAGACGCGCGACATCACGGGCGGATTGCCGAGGGTTGCCGAGCTTTTCGAAGCGCGCGCGCCCAAGGATGCCGGTATGCTGGCGGAGGTGACAGGGACTGTGTCCTTCGGCAAAGACACCAAAGGTAAGCAACGCCTGATCATCACTGATGTCGACAATGAGCCTCACGAGTTCCTGATTCCCAAAGACAAACATGTCATGGTGCACGACGGCCAGGTCGTCAATGCCGGCGAAAGTATCGTGGACGGTCCTGCGGATCCGCACGACATCCTGCGCTTGCAGGGTGTTGAGGCGTTGGCCAGATACATCATCGACGAAGTACAGGACGTCTATCGTTTGCAAGGCGTTCGTATTAACGACAAGCACATTGAGGTGATAGTGCGCCAGATGCTCAGACGTGTGCAGATCGAGGAACCCGGCGATTCGCGTTTTATCACCGGCGAGCAAGTGGAGCGGGCCGACGTGCTCGAGGAGAACGAGAAGCTGGAGGCAGAAGGTAAAAAAACTGCGACTTACAGCTACATGCTTCTCGGGATTACCAAAGCCTCCCTGTCAACGGATTCCTTCATCTCCGCAGCTTCATTCCAGGAAACCACGCGTGTGCTTACCGAGGCTGCGATTATGGGCAAGAAGGACGAGTTACGCGGACTCAAGGAAAATGTCATTGTGGGCCGGTTGATTCCGGCGGGAACGGGCCTTGCGTACCACACGGCCAAGAAAACGGTGCCGGCACAGGCTTTGTTCCAGGATGTCGAGACCACCAAGCCCGAGGCCGAAACCCAGATTGAGAGCGCGTGACAGATGGACCCCGGCCCGGGAACCTACCCGGGCGGGGGGCATTCGCGGTCTCTGGGCCATTTCAGCAGAATGACCGAAACGGGCGCTGACTTAGCAAACCCGATAACGCTGTATCGCTTGACCAAGTAGCGGGATAAAGCGTAAAATCTTCGGTCTTTCATTCTTGTCGGGCGGCCACCTCCGCCAGGTGGGCCGTCCGTGTTTTTTGGAAGTCAAAATAATGCCAACAATCAGCCAGTTAGTTCGAAAAGGTCGGGGCAGTATCCCGACGAAAAGCAAGGTGCCTGCATTGGCCGGGTCGCCACAGAAACGCGGGGTCTGCACACGGGTGTATACCACCACGCCCAAGAAACCGAATTCGGCTCTGCGAAAAGTGGCCAAGGTACGGCTGACGAACGGGTTTGAAGTCATTAGTTATATCGGCGGCGAAGGACACAATCTCCAAGAGCACTCGGTAGTGCTGATTCGAGGCGGCCGGGTCAAAGATCTGCCCGGCGTTCGCTACCACATCGTTCGCGGATCACTGGATACCCAAGGTGTCAAGGACCGCAAGCAAAGCCGTTCCAAGTACGGCACCAAACGGCCGAAAGCGGCCTGAAGAAACAGATAGGAAGCGAACGTCATGCCCCGTCGTAGAGAAATACCCAAACGCGAGATTCTTCCCGATCCAAAATACGGCAATCAGGATGTCGCCAAATTCGTAAACGTATTGATGACTCGCGGCAAGAAATCGGTGGCCGAGAGCATTTTGTATGGTGCCTTTGAATCCATCAAGACCAAATCCGGCAAGGATCCTCTTGACATATTCAGTCTAGCCCTGCAAAACGTGAAACCTGTTGTTGAGGTCAAGAGTCGCCGAGTTGGCGGCGCGAACTATCAAGTTCCCGTCGAGGTCAGGCCGGTTCGTCGCGCTGCTTTGTCGATGCGCTGGATTCGCGAAGCCGCTTCAAAGCGCGGCGAGAAATCCATGGGCGCGCGACTGGCGGGAGAACTTCTCGAGGCCGCCGAAGGGCGCGGTGGCGCAATGAAAAAGCGCGAAGAAGTACATCGCATGGCGGAGGCCAACAAGGCATTCGCTCATTACCGCTTCTGATCGGACAAGAGACGTGGCCCGCAAGACACCCATTGATCGTTACCGGAATATCGGTATATCGGCGCATATTGACGCCGGCAAAACCACGACCACCGAGCGCATCCTTTTCTATACCGGCGTTTCACACAAGATGGGTGAGGTCCATGACGGCGCCACCGTCATGGATTGGATGGAGCAGGAACGCGAGCGCGGCATCACGATAACGTCAGCCGCGACGACCTGTTTCTGGAAGGGGATGGACGGCAATTTTCCGGAACATCATATCAACATCATCGATACGCCCGGGCACGTTGATTTCACGATTGAAGTCGAGCGCTCGATGCGCGTCCTGGACGGGGCCTGCATGGTTTATTGCGCGGTTGGTGGCGTGCAACCTCAATCCGAGACGGTGTGGCGCCAGGCGAACAAGTACAAGGTGCCGCGTTTGGCTTTCGTCAACAAGATGGACCGGACCGGCGCAAATTTTTTCAAGGTGTATGACCAGATGAAGACTCGCTTGCGCGCGAATCCGGTTGTCATTCAGATTCCGATCGGCGCAGAGGAAAATTTTGAAGGTGTGGTCGACCTGGTACGCATGAAAGCGATCTATTGGGACGAAGCGTCCCAGGGCATGAAATTCGATATGCGCGAGATTCCGGCGAATGAGCTGGAATTGGCCAAGGAGTGGCGCGAGAAAATGGTGGAAGTCGCCGCCGAGGCCAGCGAAGAATTGATGAACAAGTATCTCGAGGGGGGCGAACTTTCCGTCGAGGAAATCAAACTGGGTCTGCGCACGCGAACGGTCGCATCGGAAATAGTGCCCATGCTGTGCGGTTCGGCGTTCAAGAACAAGGGCGTGCAGGCGATGCTCGATGCCGTGATTGAGTATCTGCCGGCGCCGGGGGATATTGCCGCGGTGAAGGGTGAGAAGGAAAATGGGCAGCCTGCCACCCGAAGTGCTCGCGACGAGGAACCGTTTGCGGCGCTCGCCTTCAAGATCATGACGGACCCCTATGTGGGTCAGCTGACGTTCTTCAGGGTCTATTCCGGAGTGATCAATTCCGGCGATACCATTTACACCTCCATGAAGGGCCGCAAGGAACGCATTGGCCGCCTGCTGCAGATGCACGCCAATCAGCGCGAAGAGATCAAGGAAGTGCGCGCCGGCGACATTGCCGCCGCAGTGGGATTGAAGGATGCCACCACGGGCGAGACCTTGTGCGATCCGGGTAATGTGATCACGCTCGAGCGCATGGTGTTTCCTGAACCCGTCATTCACGTGGCGGTCGAACCCAAGACCAAGAGCGATCAGGAAAGGATGGGCATCGCGTTAAATCGCCTCGCGCAGGAGGACCCCTCTTTCCGGGTGCGAACCGACGAGGAATCCGGTCAGACGATTATCTCCGGCATGGGTGAATTGCACCTTGAGATACTGGTTGACCGCATGAAGCGCGAATTCAGCGTCGAGGCCAATGTAGGCGCCCCGCAGGTGGCATACCGCGAAACCATAAAGAAGCACTCGGGCGACGTGGAAGGTAAGTTCATCAAGCAATCCGGCGGCCGCGGACAGTATGGGCACGTCTGGATGCGCATCGAACCCAACGTCGGCAAAGGGTATGAGTTCGTTGACATGATCAAGGGTGGATCGGTGCCGCGCGAATTCATCCCGGCTGTGCAAAAGGGCGTTATTGAGGCATTGCAGGACGGCGTACTGGCAGGTTTTCCGGTGGTTGATGTCAAGGCAACGCTGTTCGATGGTTCCTACCACGATGTCGATTCGAACGAAAATGCGTTCAAAATGGCCGCGATATTTGCATTCAAGGACGGCGTGCGCAAGGCAACCCCCGCGATTTTGGAACCCATCATGGCCGTTGAAGTGGAAACACCCGAGGACTTCATGGGCAACGTAATGGGCGATTTATCCTCCCGGCGAGGCGTGGTTCAGGGAATGGAGGATTTGCCGGGAATCAAGGCAATCAAAGCCGAAGTGCCGCTGGCTGAAATGTTCGGCTATTCGACAACACTTCGTTCATTGAGCCAGGGCCGCGCGACTTACACGATGGAGTTCAAGCACTACGCAGAGGCGCCTAAGTCGGTCGCAGAAGCAATCATCAACCGGAATTCCGGCAAAGACGAGAAGAAATAACGGGGAATCGAGATCATGGCAAAGGCTAAATTTGAGCGGACCAAGCCGCACGTGAACGTTGGGACGATAGGCCACGTGGATCATGGCAAGACGACTTTGACGGCGGCGATGACGCACGTGCTGGCCAAGAAGTTCGGGGGTGAGGCGAAGAATTACGACCAGATTGACGCGGCGCCGGAGGAGAAGGCGCGCGGGATCACGATCAACACGGCGCACGTGGAGTACGAGACCAAGAACCGGCACTACGCGCACGTGGACTGTCCGGGGCACGCCGATTACATCAAGAACATGATCACAGGGGCCGCGCAGATGGACGGGGCGATCCTGGTGGTGAGCGCGGCCGATGGCCCGATGCCCCAGACGCGCGAGCACATCTTGCTGGCGCGCCAGGTGGGGGTTCCCTACATTGTGGTGTTTTTGAACAAAGCGGACATGGTTGATGACGCAGAACTTCTGGAATTGGTGGAGATAGAAGTCCGCGAGTTGCTGACCAAGTATGAATTTCCCGGGGACAAGACCCCGATTGTGATCGGCTCGGCGCTCAAGGCGCTCGAGGGGGACACCTCTGAGATGGGTGAGGGGGCGATCATGAAGTTGGCCGACGCGCTGGACAACTACATTCCGCAGCCCGAGCGCGCCATAGATGGGGCGTTTTTGATGCCTGTGGAGGATGTATTTTCGATCTCCGGGCGTGGCACGGTGGTGACCGGGCGGGTGGAGCGCGGGGTGGTCAAGGTGGGCGAGGACCTGGAGATTGTGGGGCTGAAGGCTACGTTGAAGACCGTGTGCACGGGCGTGGAGATGTTCAGGAAGCTGCTGGACGAGGGCCGTGCGGGGGATAACGTGGGGGTGTTGCTGCGGGGCACCAAGCGCGAGGAAGTGGAGCGCGGACAGGTGCTGGCCAAGCCCGGTTCGATCAACCCGCACACCAAGTTCGAATGCGAGGTGTACATCCTGTCGAAGGACGAGGGTGGGCGGCACACGCCGTTTTTCCCGGGATACCGGCCGCAGTTTTACTTCCGGACCACCGATGTGACCGGAAGCTGCGAGTTGCCCGCGGGCACCGAGATGGTGATGCCCGGGGACAACATCAAGATGGTGGTGACCTTGATTGCCCCGATCGCCATGGAGCAGGGCCTGCGCTTTGCCATTCGCGAGGGTGGCAAGACCGTCGGCGCCGGTGTGGTGGCCAAGGTCATTGAGTAAGAGCAGTACGTGAGTAAGAGCAGTACGCGGGTAAGAGCAGTACGCGGGCACGAGCAGTACGTGGGTAGGACGAGACTCGTTTATTTGCGGGATGCTGCTGCTAAAGGCGGTGGGGGGTTGCACGGAGTGTTCGAAGGCCAATAGCTCAACTGGCAGAGCGTCGGTCTCCAAAACCGAAGGTTGGGGGTTCGATTCCCTCTTGGCCTGCCAAGACAAACCAGGAAGGACGGGAGCGGTTTAGAAGCCGCGATGACCGGACAGATGTCAGACAAAATTAAAGTTTCTATTGCGGTGCTTTGCGTACTTGGCGGCGTGGTGGCCTATTACCTGCTCTCCTCCAGCGCCACGGTGCTTCGCCTGGTGGCTCTGATGGCCGGAATTGTCGCGGGCGGCGCGGTCGCATGGTTCAGTGTGCCGGGGCAACAGTTCTTTGCTTTTGCCAGGGAGTCGGTTGCAGAGACAAAAAAAGTCGTGTGGCCGACGCGTAAAGAATCATTGCAGACCACCGGCGTGGTATTCGCATTTGTCGTCGTCATGGCGGTATTTCTCTGGGTCACCGACAAGACTCTGGAAGTGTTGCTCTATGACTTGATATTAGGTTGGAAGAAGTCATGACCATGCGCTGGTACGTCGTACATGCCTACTCCGGTTTCGAAAAAACGGTGCAGCGCACTTTGCTGGAACGAATCTCTCGAGCCGGAATGCAGGAAATGTTCGGCAAGATACTGGTGCCGACCGAAGAAGTCGTGGAAATGAAGGGCGGACAGAAAAACATTTCGGAACGAAAATTTTTCCCCGGATATGTACTGGTTGAGATGGACATAACCGATGAAGCCTGGCACCTGGTCAAGAATACGCCAAAGGTGACCGGCTTCGTGGGTGCTGCGCATGGCAGGAAGCCCCCGCCGATCAGCGAAAAAGAGGTCCAGGCCATCATGCATCAGATGCGCGAAGGTGTGGAAAAACCCAAGCCCAAGGTTCTGTTCGAGATCGGCGAACCGGTGCGGATCAAGGAAGGCCCGTTTTCAGATTTTCATGGATCGGTCGAAGACGTCAATTACGACAAGTCCAAGCTGCGCGTGTCAGTGACGATTTTTGGCCGCGCAACGCCGGTGGAATTGGAGTTCGGGCAGGTTGAAAAGGCATAGATGTATCCGGATGCGAAGGGCTTGGGCTCATCGCGCCGAGATTCAGGCAAGTGGTTTTGAACCGGGGAGGGCGCAAGCCCGATCGCACCCAATAGGAGAGCCAGCATGGCGAAGAAGATAGTCGGCTATATCAAATTGCAGGTCCCGGCGGGCAAGGCCAATCCCAGCCCGCCGATAGGTCCGGCGCTGGGCCAGCGCGGACTGAACATCATGGAGTTCTGCAAGGCATTCAACGCGCAGACACAGAAGATGGAACCCGGCCTGCCGCTTCCCGTTGTGATAACGGCGTTTGCGGACAAGAGCTTTACATTCATCATCAAGACTCCGCCCGCCACGGTTTTGATCAAGAAGGCCGCCGGGATAGAGAAAGGGAGCAAGGTTCCGCACCTGGAAAAGGTTGGCAAGATCACCCGCGCGCAAGTCGAAGATATCGCGAAGGCCAAGATGCCCGACCTCACCGCGGCTGACCTGGACGCGGCGGTGCGCACCATCGCGGGCAGCGCCCGTTCAATGGGGATTACGGTGGAGGGCGTGAAATGAGCAACGCAAGCAAACGCGCCAAGACTTGGGGTTCACTTGTTCAGGAGAACAAGTTTTACCCGGTCGCCGATGCGCTGAGTATCGTCAAGAAAGCCGCGACAGCCAAGTTTGATGAGTCAATCGATGTCGCGGTTAATCTTGGGATCGATGCTAAGAAGTCCGACCAGTCGGTCCGCGGTTCGGTGGTTCTTCCGGCAGGAACCGGCAAGACGGTACGTGTGGCGGTGTTTGCCCAGGGCGAGCGCGCCGAGGCTGCCAGGTTGGCGGGCGCGGATATTGTCGGTATGGAAGATCTTGCCGAGTCGATCAAGGGCGGGAAACTCGATTTCGACGTGGTGATCGCGAGCCCCGACGCAATGCGCGTGGTCGGACAACTCGGCCAGATCCTCGGACCCCGCGGTTTGATGCCAAATCCGAAAGTTGGGACAGTCGCGCAGGACGTTGCGGGGGCTGTTAAGAATGCCAAGGCCGGGCAAGTTCAGTATCGCGCCGACAAGGCTGGTGTCGTGCAATGCACCATCGGCCGTGCATCGTTCACACCTGAGCAGCTGAGCATTAACCTGACCGCGCTGGTCGAAGCGCTCAACAAGTCGAAGCCCAACAGTTCAAAGGGTATTTACCTGAGAAAACTGTCGGTTTCGAGCACGATGGGTCCGGGGGTTCGCGTAGACGTGGGTTCGTTGACGGGCGCGTCGCAACAGCAATGAGATATTTCTTGGGCGAAGCAGGCCGGTAGTAGCGGCAGTTCGTCCAAGGTGTTTGGCTTTGGGC
>Ga0315281_10012185_pt1 | contig 11734 bp, 9 predicted proteins | sample YL17G07_0_MG_FD_204540 | JGI IMG/M metagenome (GOLD analysis project Ga0315281, IMG submission 204540) | Sediment microbial communities from Yellowstone Lake, YNP, Wyoming, USA - YL17G07_0 | ecosystem: Environmental > Aquatic > Freshwater > Lake > Sediment | place: USA: Wyoming | collected... | reverse complement strand
GCGCGCTTCAGCCAGCCCAGCATGACGGCATGCCCCAGGCTCGGCGAGGCGAAGCTCGAAGTGACATGCCCGATGACGTCGCCGCCGGAGAGGATCGGCATCCCCTCGGTGGGCGCCGGGCCGGCCATGGTCAGGCCAACCAATCGGCGCCGATCCGGCAGGCTCGCGGTGCGCAGCAGCGCCTCGCGGCCGACGAAATCGGGCTTGTCCATGTTCACCGCCCAGTCCATGCCGAGGCGCCGCGGGGTGGTGTCGAGCTCGGTGTCCATGCCGATGATCACGTGCCCCTTCTCCAGCCGCAGGGCGAAGAGGGCCTGCAGCCCGTGCGGTCGGATGCCGAGGTCTGCTCCGGCGGCCAGCAGGGCGCGCCACAGCTCAACCGATCGGTCCACCGGGTGGTGGAGCTCGAACGATGCCTCGCCGGTGAAGGAGAGGCGCATGACGTGGCACGGGACAGCGGCGATCTCCGCGCGGGTGTGCTGCAGGAAGCGCGGCGGTTCGGTCAGCCCGAGGCGCGCGAGCAGCTCGGCGGCGCGCGGACCGGTGACGTTGATGGCAGCCAGCGACATGGTGCGGTCGAGGAGCAGGACGTCCAGGCCCCAGGTCTCGATCCAGTCGCGCATCCACATCTCGGCGTTGCCGGCTCCTCCGGTGGTGAAGGTGAGCACGAACCGATCCTCCGCCTCGCGGCAGATCATCCCGTCGTCGATGACGTGGCCGCGCTCGTTGAGGAGCAGCGCGTACCGCGAGCGACCGGTGCGGATGGTGGCCACGTCGGTCGGATACAGGCGCTGCAGGAACGCGACCGCGTCCGGCCCGGACACGACGAACTTGCCCAGCGTGCTCACGTCGCCCAGGGAGACGGCGGTGCGCACCGCGCGGTACTCGGCCAGGTGATCGCCGTAGTGCCAGGGTCGCCACCAGCCGCCGAAGCGATCCATCTGCGCGCCTGCGGCGAGGTGCTCGTCGTGGAGGGCCGTGCGACGGAACGCGTCGAGGTGCACGTCCGCGCCCGCTTCGCCCAGCGTGATCTGGCGCGATGCGGGACGGGCGGTGAACGGCGCCGGCGCTTCTCCCGTCTTGGCGGCGATCCAGGCGCGAACGTGGGGCAGGCAGACGCCCCCCTGGCAGGTCCCGGTCCCCGCCAGGCTGGCCCGCTTCACCATCTCCAGCTCGTTGAAGCCGCGATCCCAGACCCCCTGCAGGTCGTCCACCCCCACCCCGGCGCACGGGCAGACGATCCCTTCGGTGGGGGCGGGCGGCAAGGGGAAGGTCCCTGCGGCGGACCCGACCACGGTCACCGGCAGGTCGTTCGCCATCCGTGCCAGCAGGTCGCGCGGCGCGCGCCCGAGGTCGAGGATCAGGGTCGTGCAGGGGGTCGTGCGCTCGACGCCATTGACGCTGGTGACCACCGCGGAGACGCGACCGTCACCCTCGATGCGCAGCAGCTCCCCGGCGGCTGTCGTGCAGGGCACGTCTGGCGGCGGTTCGCCGACCGCCACCGCAGCGCCCAGGTCCACGCCGGCCGCATGGAGGCGGCCTGCTGCGCGCGCGGTGAGCAACCCGGCGAGCCGGTTGCCCGGGCAGACGGGCTGGATCTCGGCGGCGCCGGTGGCCACCACGATCTCCCGGGCGCGAAGGTGGAGCATCCCGTCCGTCGTTCGGGCAATCACCGTTGGGCCGGCGTAGACGGCGACCACCTCGACCCCGTCGCCAGCGTCGAGCACCATGACCCGCCGGCCGGCCTTCTCTCCCGCCTCCGCAGCTTCCCGCCCGCTTCGGCCGCCACCGATTACCACCAGGTCCGCCACGCCGCGCCGCACCGCCACGTGGCGGTCCGACGGGGCGTGCCACGGCGGCGGACCCTTGGCCGGGTGGCGTTGGACGATCAGCCCGTCACGGGCCGGGGTCTGGCAGGTCCGGACGTAGGCGATCCCATCCACCTCGGCCACGCAGTTGCCGCAGTCGCCGGCCAGGCAGAGGGTGCCGCCGTGGAGTGGATGCTGGCCCGCGCGCACCACGGCGACGGCCACCGTGTCGCCCGGTTCGTACGGCAGCCGGCTCCCGTCCAGCGTGAAATGGCCGGCTGCGCTCATGGCGCAGAGGCTAGCAGGGTATCGGGGTCACTCCGGGAGGCAATCCGCCACTGTCAGCCCGGTTTGTGCAGCACGGTTGCACGGGTGCACGGGTGCACAAGCGGGCCTGACAGGACGCAACCCCGCCCGCGAACCCCACGAACCCCGCAGCTACCTCCAGATGTCGGCGTAGGCGTGCTCACCGCGGATGAAGGCTCCGGTGGCGAACCGCGAGAGCGCGAAGATCGCCAGGTCCGCGTTGGCGCCGACTCCATCGGTGATCAACTGAGCCAGGCTGGCGCCAATGGCGGGCGCCGTCTTGAACCCCGTCCCGGAGAAGCCGCACGTCAGCCAGAAGCCGTCCGGTCCGGCAGGACCGATGATCGGGCGCTGGTCGGGCGTGATCCCATCCTGCCCGGAGTGGGCCGAATGCAACCCCGCTCGCGCGAACTCGGGCAGGCGTCGCACGATCCGCTCGGCAGCCCGCTCGATGAAGCCGACCGACGCCGAATCGACCGGTGCATCCGGGTCGCCCTGCAGCGGGTTGCCGTCCTCGAGCGCCACCAGGGTCAGCGACTCGCCCTCGGGGCGGCAATAGAAGGCGTTCTGGAAGTCGATGAACGCGATGTGCCGCGGCAGGTCCGGCGGCCGCTGGACGTACGCCACATCGTGGCGCCAGACGTTGACGGGGATCTCCAGGCCGACCATGGCGGCGATCCGAGCGGCCCAGGCGCCGGCGGCATCGACCACGATCGGTGCGTGGAAGGCGCCTCGGGTCGTCTCCACGCCGACCACGCGTCCCCCCTGCACCTGTACCCCGGTGACCGCGCATCCCTGCACCAGTCGCGCTCCGCGGGCGATGGCGCCCGCCATCAGCGAGCCGGCGGTCTGGGTCGGATCGGCGTAGCCAGAGAGCGGTTCGAAGGCCGCCACCTGGTCGTCATCGATGACGACCCCGGGGAGCAGCCGGCGCACCTCATCGGCTCCAATCACGGAGGTTGAGATCCCGATCCGCTGCTGCATGGCCACGTTGAGTCGCAGCGCGTCCACCTCGTGGCGCGGCACCATCTGCAGGAAGCCGACGCTGGTGAAGCCGGACTCACCCCCGACGCGGTGCTCCCAGTCGCGGAAGTACGCGTAGCTGCGCCAGGCGAGGCGCGCCTCCGCTTCGAGGTCGTAGTGCATGCGCACCATGCCGCTCGAGCGCCCGGTGGCCCCGGCGGCAACGGTCGCCCGCTCCAACACGAGTGGGCGCATGCCCCGCTCGGCGAGGTGGAAGGCGAGGGAGGCGCCCTGGATGCCTGCGCCGATGATGATCACGTCAGCCGTCTCGGCCATTGGCGGATGGTAGAAACGCGACATGCCGCGGGCACAGTGCCGAATGGCACCCCCGGGCGCAGCCAGTGCCGTGGCCAGGTCCTCTTCCGTCAGACCTGCTTGTGCAGCACAGTTGCACAGTTGCACGGCTGCACAAACACTCCTGACACGGCGCGACCGGGTCCGGCGCGAGCGGGTCCGGCGCGGCGGCCCGGCGCGGCGGCCCGGCGCGGCGGCCAGGGTCGGCGACCCCGCGAACGCTCCCCTCGCTAGAATTCGCGGATGCCCCCGAGCTCCGAGGTTCTCGTCCACGCGCGCGCCCTGACCAAGCGATTCGGCGCCTTCACCGCCGTCAACGCGGTGGACTTCGACGTGCATGTCGGTGAGGCGTTCGGCTTCCTTGGCCCCAACGGGGCGGGCAAGACCAGCACCATGCGCATGATCGCCTGCGCCTCGCCGGTGACGGATGGCGAGCTGAGCGTGATCGGCATGGACCCGCGCACCCAGGCCCCGCAGATCAAGTCCCGTCTTGGCGTCGTTCCCCAGGCCGATAACCTGGATGTCGAGCTGACCGTGCTGGAAAACCTGTTGATGTACGCGCGCTACTTCGACCTGCCGATGTCCGTGGCGCGCCCGCGGGCGGCCGAGCTGCTGGAGTTCATGCAGCTCTCCGAGCGTGCCAACGACCAGGTGGAGCCGCTCTCCGGCGGCATGAAGCGCCGACTGACGATCGCCCGCGCGCTCATCAACGAGCCGGAGCTGATCATCCTGGACGAGCCGACCACCGGCCTCGATCCGCAGGCGCGCCACCTGCTGTGGGAGCGCCTCTACCGCCTCAAGCAGCGCGGCGCCACCCTGATCATCACCACCCACTACATGGACGAGGCGGAGCAGCTCTGCGACCGGCTGGTGGTGATGGACAAGGCGCTGATCGTGGCGGCCGGCACGCCGCGCGAGCTGATCGAGCAGTACGCCACCAAGGAGGTGCTCGAGCTGCGCCTGCCGGACACGGTGCGCGCCGCGCTGAACGGCCGCCTCGAGGGACTTGCCGAGCGGATCGAGGAGCTGCCGGATCGGTTCCTGCTCTACGCCGCGGATGGCGAGCAGGCGCTGGAGGGCGTGCATGCACGCGAGATCCCGATCGAGTCGGCGCTCGTGCGGCGCGCCACGCTCGAGGACGTCTTCCTGCGGCTCACCGGCCGCTCCCTGGTGGAGTGATGGCGGTCGTCGCCGGCGGCCGCACGACCCCGCATCCGATCGCCGGCACCATCGCCGGCGCGGCGCGCATCCTGCAGCGCAACCTGATGGTCTATCGGCGCACCTGGCGCGGCAGCGTCTTCGGCTCGTTCCTGACACCGCTGCTGTACCTGACGGCCATGGGGATCGGCCTGGGCAGCCTGGTGGCCCGCGGCGGGTCGACCATGCTGGGTGGGGTCGACTACCTGCACTTCCTGGGGCCGGGCATCCTGGCCAGCTCCTGCATGCAGACCGCCAGCTTCGAATCGACCTACCCGATCATGGGCAAGATCGCCTGGCGCAAGAATTACGAGGCGATCCTGGCCACCCCGATCCAGGTGCACCACCTGCTGATCGGTGAGCTGAGCTGGATCGGCTTCCGGATGATGAGTATGTCCACCGTCTTCCTCCTGGTCCTGACCGGGTTCGGCATCCCGCGCAGTCCGCTGGCGCTGCTGGCCATTCCGTTCGCCGTGCTGACCGGGCTCGCCTTCGCGGCACCGATCATCGCCTTCTCCTCGACGCGCACCAACGACTCGGGCTTTGCGGCGCTCTTCCGCTTCGTCATCAACCCGCTCTTCCTGTTCAGCGGCACCTTCTTCCCCGTCTCCCAGTTGCCCGATGCGGTCGAGCGGGTGGCCGCCTTCACGCCGCTCTACCACGGCGTGGCGCTGGTGCGTGGGGCGGTGCTCGACAGCATCCCGGCCGACTGGCCGCTGCACCTGGGCTACCTGGTCGTCTTCCTGGTGGTCACCGCGGTCATCGCCGAACGGCTCCTGCGACGGAGGCTTGTCAAGTGACCGCCATCGCGCGCCGCCCGCCGGCCCCGGCTCCCGCTCCGGCTTCCGGGGTCGTGGCGTCGCTCCTGCGCTCGCGTCGCCTGGTGCAGCGCAACCTGCTCGTCTACAAGCGCGGCTGGATGGTGATCTTCAGCGGGTTCTTCGAGCCGCTCTTCTACCTGCTCGGGATCGGCTACGGCCTGGGCTCGCTGATCGGGAACGTGACGCTCGCCGATGGGCGCGCCATCCCCTACGCCGCCTTCGTGGCCCCGGCGCTGCTCGCCCAGGCGAGCATGAACGGGGCGATCGCCGAGTCGATCTTCAACGTCTTCTTCAAGCTGAACTTCTCCAAGACGTACGACGCCATCCTCTCCACACCGCTGGGAATCCGGGAGATCGCGGTCGGCGAGATGCTGTGGTCGCTCTTCCGCGGGACGCTGTACGTCATCGCCTTCGTGCTGGTCATGATCGGGATGGGGCTGGTGATCTCACCGACCCTGTTCCTGGTGATCCCCGCCGCGGTGCTGACCGGCGCGGCCTTCAGCGCGGCGTGCCTGGCGACCACCGCCTACCTCCGCACAGTGCAGGACTTCGACCTGCCGATGGGCCTGGTGGTGATGCCGATGTTCCTGTTCAGCGGCACCTTCTTCCCGATCAGCGTCTATCCCGTGCCGATCCAGCTGATCATGGAGCTCACGCCCCTGTTCCATGCCGTGGGGCTGCTGCGCGGCCTGGCCGTTGGCCTGCTGGGCTGGCACGAGCTGTGGGACCTCGCCTACCTGGTCATCTTCGGGGTGATCTCCATGTGGATCGCGCTCACGCGGCTGGAGCAGCGGCTGGTCAAGTAGTTCGGCTGGGGGTTGGCGGAGGTGGCACGTTGCGCCGCGGTCGCGCCTCCGCGGTCGGCGTTCGCGCCTCCGCCCTGCGCCTCCGCCCTGCACCTTCGCCCTGCGCCTTCGCCCTGCGCGTCGCACCCGTCCGGCGGGCGTTACGGCCACCTTCGAGCTCCTCGGGCCGCCTGCGTGGCCGAATCGGCGGCTGGTGGGTGGAAAAGCCACCTACAAGCCTGATCTTGGCCGCAGTGCCCGTGGGGCGGGTGCATTGTCGCCGGTCATCGTCATGGGGTGGCCACGGTCAATGCTCGCTACCCAGCGCTCCCGAGCCAATGCATGCGACCTCGGGCGACGCCGGCCAGCTGGTGGCGCCCGCATCAGGACCGATTGTGCAACTGTGCAACTGTGCAACTGTGCAACTGTGCAACTGTGCAACTGTGCAACTGTGCAACTGTGCAACTGTGCAACCGTGCAACCGTGCAACTGTGCAACTGTGCTGCACAAACCACCCTGACACCGCGGCCCCCGCCCTACCCGCCATGCCCAGCCCCCCCGCCTTGCCCTGCCCCGCCCTGCCCTGCCCCCCCCGACCAGCCGCTACTTGTCGCGCCCCATGAGGATCGGCAGGGCACCGCGCAGGTAGTCCCAGGCCGACGCCACCGCCAGCAGGACGGCCATCAGCGCCAGGAACGCCCCGGCCAGGTGCAGCAGCGGCGCAACGCCCAGCGACGCCAGCGGTCCGCCGGTGTCCGCATCGAACGCCAGCAGCAGGGCGCCGATCGCGAGGTTGGTGCCGAACGCCTTCCACTTCCCGAGGCCGCGGGCGGGAATGACGACCGACGCGGACGCCGCCAGCTGGCGCACGCCCTGCACCACCAGCTCGCGGATGATCAGGGTCGCCACCATCCACGCCGGCAGCAGGTCCACGTCCACCATGGCAATCAGGATGCCGGCCACCAGCACCTTGTCCGCGGTGAGGTCCATGAAGATGCCGAGCGGCGTTACCTGGCCTCGGGCCCGGGCGATCCGTCCGTCGAACCAATCGGTCGAGGCGGCCACGGTGAAGATCACGAAGGCAATTGCCCCGGCGGCGGCGAACGGCCGCAGCAAGAGGAACATGACCACGGGCGTGGCGAGGATGCGGGCCAGGCCGAGCAGGTTCGGCAGGCTGGTCAGCCGCACCGTCGCGGGCGATTCGCTCATTTCCCAATTCTCCGCTCAGTGCCGGCCAACAGGCGCCTGATATTGGACCGATGCGCAGCGACAACCACCGCTCCGCCGACCGCCGCATACGCCACCGCTGCGAGGCTGCCGATGCCGGCAGGCATGAGCGCGGCGCAGATGATCGGTGCCAGCATTGCCACCGTCACCGATCCGAGCGACACGAATCGCCAGCGCCAGACGACGATCCCGAAGACCGGCAGCAGGATTGCCACCACCAAGGGCAGGATGGCCAGCATGCCACCGGTCAGGGTCGCCATGCCGCGTCCGCCGCGAAAGCCAATGAACACCGATCGCACGTGCCCAAGCACCGCCGCCGCCCCGGCTGCGGCGGCGACCCATTCCGGCGACCCCGCCGGCCCCGCCTGGTACCACGCTCGGGCCAGCAGAACCGCTCCCACTCCCTTGCCGACATCCAGCGCCACCACCGCAACTGCTGCCGCCGGCCCGATGTTGCGCAGCGCATTCGTCGCCCCGGTACTGCCGGAGCCGAGCTGGCGAAGATCGACGCCGCGAGTGAGGCGGCCGACCATCACGCCCACCGGCACCGCGCCGAGCAGATAGCCGAGCAGCACCAGGGCCGTCGCACCGACGGGACCGTTCATCGGGGCGCAGGCGGCGCGCTAGCGCGCGGGCGGGGTGCGGCGGCCGAGCAGGCGCAACCCGAAGGCGAGCCCGATCCAGGCGACCGCTCCGGCCGCGCCGACGTACGCGGCAAACGGCATGCCGCTTGGCCAGGCGAGAGAGAAGGCGACAAACCCTGCCGCGAGGCCGCCGCCGAAGATCCAGACCAGGGCCCTTGTCGTCAGGCCGGCTCGCGTGCGCGGGGCCGGCTTCATGGCACGCTTGGCGCGAATCTTCTCCTGGCGAGCCCGCAGGGCCGGGTTCGAGGGAAGGGCGTAAGGATCGACCTTCTTGTTCAGGCGCTGGTAGGCGCGGCGCTCTTCGCGGGACATGGCCCGGAGTCTACGCGCTCCCGCCTCTGTACCATAGCGGCCGATGCACGAGATCTTCGACCAGTTCAAGCAGCAACTGCCCGACCTTGATCCGGTCGAGACGCAGGAGTGGCTCGACTCGCTCGACGCGGTGGTGGCCGCGGCCGGACCGGAGCGTGCGCGCTTCATCTTCTACAAGCTGCTCAAGCGCGCCCGCCAGCTGCAGGTCGGCCTGCCTCCGCTGACGCAGACGCGCTACGTCAACACCATCTCGCCGGAGCAGGAGCCTGACTTCCCCGGCGACGAGCAGATGGAGCACCGGGTCAGGCGCATGATCCGCTGGAACGCACTGGCCATGGTCCTGCGCGCCAACTCGCGCTACGAGGGGATCGGCGGGCACCTGTCCACCTACGCCAGCGCCGCCAGCCTGTACGAGGTCGGCTTCAACCACTTCTTCCGCGGCCGCGATGACGGCGGCCCCGGCGACCAGGTCTTCTTCCAGGGCCACGCTGCGCCGGGCATCTACGCACGCGCCTTCCTCGAGGGGCGCATCAGCGCCGAGCAGCTCGACCACTTCCGTCGCGAGACGGGAGGACCAGGCACCGGCCTGGCCTCGTACCCGCACCCGCGCAGCATGCCGGACTTCTGGCAATTCCCCACGGTGAGCATGGGCCTGGGACCAATGAGCGCCATCTACCAGGCGCGCTTCAACCGCTACCTCGCCGCGCGCGGGATCGCCGACACCGCGGCCAGTCGGGTCTGGGCCTTCACCGGCGACGGCGAGATGGACGAACCGGAGGCGCTCGGCGCGCTGGGTCTGGCGGCCCGCGAGGGGCTCGACAACCTCATCTTCGTGGTCAACTGCAACCTCCAGCGGCTCGACGGCCCGGTGCGCGGCAACGGCAAGATCATCCAGGAGCTGGAGGCCACCTTCCGCGGCGCCGGCTGGCACGTCATCAAGGTGGTCTGGGGCCGCGAATGGGACGACCTGCTGGCGCGCGACACGGATGGCGTCCTGCTCACCAAGATGAATGAGACGCTGGACGGCGACTACCAGCGGCTGTCGGTGGCCGACGGCGCCTACATCCGCGAGCACTTCTTCGGGCCCGATCCACGCCTCCAGGAGCTGGTCGCGCACCTCCCCGACGAAGAGCTGCCCCGCCTGCGGCGCGGTGGGCACGACTATCGCAAGCTGTACGCCGCCTACGCCGCTGCGGTCGCTCACAAGGGCGCCCCGGTGGTGATCCTGGCCAAGACCGTGAAGGGCTGGACGCTGGGTCCGGGCATCGAGGGGCGCAACGTCACCCACCAGGCCAAGAAGCTGACGGTGGACGAGCTGCGCGTCTTCCGTGACCGCCTGGAGCTGCCGATCCCCGACCAGCAGCTCGGAGACGCTCCGTACTTCCACCCTGGGCCGGACTCGCCGGAGATTCGCTACATGCTCGAGCGTCGGCGCCAGCTCGGCGGCTTCATCCCGCACCGCGTCGTGCGACCCAAGCCGCTGCCGGCACCTGCGGATGCCGCGTACGCAGAGCTCTTCGCCGGAGCCGATCGGCCCGCCAGCACGACCATGGCCTTCAGCCGCCTGGTCCGCAACCTCGTCCGCGACCCGCAGATCGGGCGCCGGGTGGTGCCGATCATCCCCGACGAGGCGCGCACCTTCGGCATGGATCCACTCTTCAAGGAGGTTGGCATCTACAACCCGCTCGGCCAGCGCTACACGCCGGTTGATGCGGAACTCCTGCTGTCGTACATCGAGGCGACCGACGGCCAGATCCTCGAGGAGGGGATCACCGAGGCCGGCGCCATGGCCGATTTCACCGCAGCCGGCACCAGCTACGCCACCCACGGCGAACCGATGATCCCGTTCTACATCTTCTACTCGATGTTCGGCTTCCAGCGCACCGGCGACCAGGTGTGGGCCTTCGGCGACGCCCGCGGGCGCGGCTTCATGATGGGCGCCACCGCCGGGCGCACAACCCTCACCGGCGAGGGGCTGCAGCACGACGACGGCCACAGCCACGTGCTGGCCAGCACGCTCCCCAACGTGCTCGCCTACGACCCGGCGTTCGCCTTCGAGCTGGCGATCATCGTTCGCGAGGGGATCCGCCGCATGTACGGCGACCCCGGCGAGGACGTCTTCTACTACGTGACCCTCTACAACGAGAACTGGGCCATGCCGCCCAAGCCCGAGGGCGTGGAGGAAGGCGTACTGCGCGGGATGTACCGCTACCGCCGCGCGGAGCGGGGCAAGCGCCGGGTCCAGTTGCTGGCCTCGGGCTCGATCCTGCACCAGGCGCTGCGTGCCGCCGACCTGCTGGCCGAGCGTTACGACGTGGCCGCCGACGTCTGGAGCGTCCCGTCCTTCCAGCAACTGCGCAACGACGCCCTCTCCGTCGAGCGCTGGAACCGCCTGCACCCCGAGGCCGAGCCGCGGGTCGCCTACGTGACCGCACAGCTCGGCCCGACCGAGGGACCAATCGTGGCCGCTACCGACTACATGAAGGCGGTGCCGGACATGATCAGCCGCTGGATCGATCGCCCGTACACCTCGCTGGGGACCGATGGCTTCGGCCGCAGCGACACCCGGGATGCGCTGCGCCACTACTTCGAGGTGAGCCACGAGCAGATCGCCTACGCGGCGCTGCACGGCCTCTGCCAGACCGGCGCCGCGACCCGCGAGGAGCTCAGCCGCGCGCTCGGCGAGCTTGGCATCGATCCCGAACAGGTGGATCCCCGGCTGCCCTGACACATCGGTTTGGCAGTCGGACTTGCCATTCGTGAATCCGCGCTTTAGATTTGCCAAGTTGGGTATTGACAGGCTCCATATCGGTTGCTATTCTGCGTCCAACAGATCAGCAATTGATCGTCTGACCTATCAGACATGAAGGAGACCTGGACATGTTGGACAACCAGTTCCAGTTCGCGCTGCTGGCCACCGAGGACCGGGTTCGCGCCATGCGCCGCCTCGTCCCGACCGACCGGGGCACCAAGCGCATCTTCCGGTTGAGCGGTGATCGCCGGTCCACCCGCGAGTCGGGAGCCCGTTAGATGGCGCGCGACGTCATCTCCACCTGCCCCGTCTGCGAAGGCGAGCTGGCGATCACCCGGCTCCACTGCCGCAGTTGCGGCACCGCGCTGGAAGGCGAGTTCGGGGTCGGCCGCTACGGCCGCCTCACCAAGGAGCAGCTCTCCCTGCTGGAGAGCTTCCTCCGTTCCCGGGGAAACCTGAAGGACCTCGAGCGCGAGCTCGGCATCTCCTACCCCACCGTGCGCGGTCGCATCGATTCCCTGCTCCGCGCCCTGGGCCTGGCAGACGGCGAAAGCGCCGAGGAGCC
>Ga0315281_10012184_pt1 | contig 11734 bp, 5 predicted proteins | sample YL17G07_0_MG_FD_204540 | JGI IMG/M metagenome (GOLD analysis project Ga0315281, IMG submission 204540) | Sediment microbial communities from Yellowstone Lake, YNP, Wyoming, USA - YL17G07_0 | ecosystem: Environmental > Aquatic > Freshwater > Lake > Sediment | place: USA: Wyoming | collected... | reverse complement strand
GGGCCGGCCTCGGGCCGGCCCGACGACATGCCATCCCCCGCGTCCGATCGCTTCGGCGCGGTCGGGACGCGCACAGCAAGGTGTTGTACGACCCGACGATCGGTGATATGCTGCTCGTTCTGTGAGCGCGGCTCCCCCTTCTTCCCACTCCGCCAAGGAGCGGTTCATGCTGTCCCTCTCCGACCCTTCTCTGCGGGCGCCGCTGGCTCCCGAGCGCAAGCGATACGCCCGCATCCCAGAGGTCCATCCCATCCCGGACCTCATCGAGTTGCAGCGCGATTCGTTTCGCTGGTTCATCGAGCATGGCCTGCGCGAGCTGTTCGAGGAGATCAGCCCCATCCAGGATTTCACCGGCCGGGTCATGGAGCTGCACTACGGCAAGCACGAGTTCGGTGAGCCCAAGTACACCGAGCTGGAGTGCCGGTCGCGCGACCTGACCTTCGCCAAGCCGCTCTATGTCGATGTCGAGCTGCGCATCAAGGAGACCGGCGAGATCCAGAGCCAGCGCGTGTACATGGGCGATTTCCCGACCATGACCAACCAGGGCACGTTCATCATCAACGGGGCCGAGCGCGTCGTGGTCAGCCAGCTCGTTCGCTCGCCGGGCGTGTACTACACGGCCACCGAGGATCCGGCCACGGGCCGCAAGCTCTACAGCGCCAAGGTCATCCCCAACCGCGGGGCGTGGCTCGAATTCGAGACCACGGCCAGACAGAATCTCGTGCAGCTCTGGGTCAAGGTCGATCGCAAGCGCAAGCTGGAAGCCACCAAGCTGCTGCGCGCCGTCGGCTACGAGCAGAACGAGACGATGCTCGAGCTGTTCCGCAACGTCGATCCGGGCGATCCGGGCCAGATCGCCTCGACGCTCGAGAAGGACACCACGACCACGCGCCACGAGGCGCTCATCGAGGTCTACAAGAAGCTGCGCCCCGGTGACCCGCCAACGGGCGACAATGCCGAGAAGCTGGTCGAGAGCCTCTTCTTCAATTTCCGCCGCTACGACCTTGGTCGCGTCGGCCGCTACAAGGTCAACAAGAAGCTCGACGCGGTGGCCGGGCGCATGGGCATCGAGCTGCCCCGCGCCGGAAGGACCATCACGCGCGAGGACATCGCCGCCATCGTCGGTCATCTCATCGAGCTCAACAACGGGCTGGGCCAGTCCGATGACATCGACCACCTCGGCAACCGGCGTATCCGTGCCAACGGTGAACTCATCCAGAACGCCTTCCGCATCGGCCTGCTGCGCATGGAGCGCGTGGTCAAGGAACGCATGACCATCCAGGAGATCGAGAAGGCCACGCCCAACGCGCTCATCAACATCCGGCCGGTGGTGGCCGCCATGAAGGAGTTCTTCGGCGGCAGCCAGCTCAGCCAGTTCATGGATCAGACCAACCCGCTGGCCGAACTGACCAGCAAGCGGCGCCTCTCCGCACTCGGTCCGGGCGGCCTCTCGCGGGAGCGCGCGGGCTTCGACGTGCGCGACGTCCACCACAGCCACTACGGCCGCATCTGCCCCATCGAAACGCCGGAGGGTCCGAACATCGGGCTGATCGGCTCGCTGGCCACGTATGGCCGCATCAACGAGTACGGCTTCATCGAGACGCCCTACCGCAAGGTCAAGCGCACGACGCGATGGGACGATCCTGACGTAGAGCGCGAGATCGCGGAAACGGACCTGGTCACGAAGGCCGGCAAGGTCGTGCTGGCCAAGGGCGAGCGTTTCTCGAAGGAGGCCGTCGCCGAGCTGAAACGGCAGAAGGCCGAGGCGTTCCCCATCCGGCCGCGCGTGACCGTCGAGATCGTCTACCTCGACGCCTCCGACGAGGAGGAGCGCTACGTGGCCCAGGCCAACGCGCGCCTCGACGACGAGGGCCACTTCGCCGACGAGCGCGTGCCCTCACGCCACCTGGACCTGTTCCCGGAGGCCCGTCCCAACCAGATCGAATTCATGGACGTCAGCCCCAAGCAGGTGGTCTCGGTGGCGACCGCGCTGATCCCCTTTCTCGAGCACGACGACGCCAACCGCGCGCTGATGGGCTCCAACATGCAGCGCCAGGCAGTTCCTCTGCTCGAGCCCGAGGCGCCCATCGTGGGCACCGGCATGGAGGGGCGCGCCGCGCGTGACTCGGGCCAGGTCGTGGTCGCGCGCCGCCCCGGCGTGGTCACCAGCGTCACGGCCGATCACATCCAGGTCGAGACCGACGCGGGCGAGCTGGACGACTACCGGCTGGAGAAGTTCGTGCGCTCCAACCAGGGCACCTGCATCAACCAGCGGCCCATCGTCGACGTGGGCATGCGCGTCGAGAAGGATGACCCGCTCGCCGACAGCAGCTCCACCGATCGCGGCGAGTTGGCTCTTGGCCGCAACATCCTGGTCGCGTTCATGAGCTGGGAGGGTGGCAACTACGAGGACGCCATCGTCATCAGCGACCGGCTGGTGCGCGAAGACCTCTTCACCAGCATCCACATCGAGAAGCACGAGGTCGAGTCGCGCGACACGAAACTGGGGCCCGAGGAGATCACCCGCGACATCCCCAACGTCGGTGAGGAGTCGCTCAAGGACCTCGATGAGGACGGCATCGTCTACATCGGTGCCGAGGTGCAGCCGGGCGACATCCTGGTCGGCAAGATCACGCCCAAGGGCGAGACCGAGCTGACTGCCGAGGAGCGCCTGCTGCGCGCGATCTTCGGCGAGAAGGCCCGCGAGGTGAAGGACTCCAGCCTGCGCCTGCCGCACGGCGAGCGCGGCAAGGTCGTCGACGTGCGCGTCTTCAGCCGTGAGGCCGGCGACGAACTGCTGCCCGGCGTCAACCGGCTCATCCGCGTCAGCGTCGCGGCCAAGCGCAAGATCTCCGTCGGCGACAAGATGGCCGGCCGGCACGGCAACAAGGGCGTGGTGGCCAAGATCCTGCCCCAGGAAGACATGCCCTTCCTGCCCGACGGCACTCCCGTCGACATCCTGCTCAACCCTCTCGGCGTGCCCAGCCGCATGAACATCGGGCAGATCCTGGAGACGCACCTGGGTTGGGCGCTGCATGAGCAGAGCCGGCGGGAGGGTCGACCGATGATGGCCGCCACGGCCGTCTTCGACGGCGCCACCGAAACCCAGATCCGCGAGGAACTGAAGCAGGCGCGCCTGCCCGAGACGGGCAAGACCGAGCTCCGCGATGGGCGGACCGGCCAGCCCTTCGATCACGAGATCACCGTCGGCTACATCTACATGCTCAAGCTGCACCACCTCGTGGAAGACAAGATCCATGCCCGCTCGACAGGCCCCTACAGCCTCATCACGCAGCAGCCCCTCGGCGGCAAGGCGCAGTTCGGCGGCCAACGCTTCGGGGAGATGGAGGTCTGGGCGCTCGAGGCGTACGGCGCCGCCAACATCCTGCAGGAGCTGCTGACGGTGAAGTCGGACGACGTCATGGGCCGCGTCCAGACGTACGAGGCCATCGTCAAGGGCGAGGAGATCCAGGCGCCCGGGGTGCCCGAGTCGTTCAAGGTGCTCATCAAGGAACTGCAGAGCCTCGGCCTCAATGTCGAGATCCTCAACGAGAACGAAGAAGAGATCCATTTCGCCGAGGACGTCTCGGCCTACCCGTTGCCGGACCTGGGTGGTATCAACCTGGCCGGGTTCGAAGACTGATCAGGAACCTCACCACCGCGACGGGGGCCTCCGGCCGGGGCCGCTGCCGACCGCACGATCGCGCCGCTGACGCCCGCAGCGGGGCCAAGGAGAACGATGCTCGAGGTCAATAACTTCAACGCCATCCGCATCTCGCTCGCGTCACCCGAGCAGATCCGGGACTGGTCGAAAGGCGAAGTCACCAAGCCCGAGACGATCAACTACCGGACGCTCAAGCCCGAGAAGGACGGCCTCTTCGACGAGCGCATCTTCGGTCCCACGCGGGACTGGGAGTGCTACTGCGGCAAGTACAAGCGCATCCGCTACAAGGGCATCATCTGCGACAAGTGTGGCGTGGAGGTGACGCGCGCCAAGGTCCGCCGCGAGCGCATGGGCCACATCCAGCTGGCCAGCCCGGTCAGCCACATCTGGTATTTCAAGGGCACGCCGAGCCGGCTCGGCATCCTGCTCGACATCAGCCCGCGCAACCTCGAGCGCATCCTGTACTTCGCGCTGTACATCGTGACGTGGGTCGACGAGGACGCGCGCCGGCGTGCCCTGCTGCAGCTGGAAGAGGAGGCCGAGGGGCGTGGCGATCGCGGCAAGAAGGTCATGGCCGCCCTCGAGGACGAGCTGCGCGCGTCGAACAACCGCAACCGCGACGCCCTCAACGAGGCCCTCGCCGCCCGCCAGGGCGAGCTCGAGGAACAGCGTTCGGCGCGCACCGCCGAGCTGGTCGAGGCCAAGCAGCACACCGAGGCGGCCATCAAGGCCCTGAAGGGCGTGGCCGAGGAGCCCATCGTCTTCGAGCCCACCGGCGAGGTCGTCGTGGCGGTCGGCGCGAAGGGCGGCAAAGAGGTTCTCGAGGCGCTCAAGAAGGCGGCCGCCGAGGAGGTCGAGCGCGTCAACCGGGAGATCCAGGCCATCGAGGCCGACGAGGCCGAGAGCACCCAGCTGAAGCACTCTGACCTCGACCTCGAGCGCGACGCGCGCCTCGAAGCCGAGCGCGAGCGCCTGCGCCTCGAGGCGGAGTCCCAGAAGGACGAGAACCGCCGGGCTCGCGACGAGATCGAGAAGCTCCAGTCGGGCGCCATGCTCATGGAATCGTCCCTCGATGGGTGGAACTTCCGCGAACTCGATCGCAAGTACGGCTCGGGCGTGCGCGGCGGCTCGCGCATCTTCGGCGCGGGCATGGGTGCGGAGGCGATCCGCGAGCTGATCCAGCGCATGGATCTGGAGACGCTGGCCAAGAAGCTGCACAGCGACGTGCGCACCAGCTCGGGCCTGCGCCGCAAGAAGGCCATCAAGCGGCTTCGCCTCATCGAGGCCTTCAAACGCAGCGGCACGCGACCGGAATGGATGATCATGTCCGTGTTGCCGGTCATCCCGCCGGACCTGCGGCCGATGGTGCAGCTCGATGGTGGCCGCTTCGCGACCTCCGATCTCAACGACCTCTACCGCCGCGTCATCAACCGCAACAACCGCCTCAAGCGGCTGCTCGAGTTGGGCGCGCCGGAGATCATCATCCGCAACGAGAAGCGGATGCTCCAGGAGGCGTGCGATGCGCTCATCGACAACGGCCGCCGCGGACGCGCCATCGCCGGCACGGGCAATCACCGCCTGAAGTCGTTGAGCGACATGCTCAAGGGCAAGCAGGGCCGCTTCCGCCAGAACCTGCTGGGCAAGCGGGTGGACTATTCGGGTCGCTCCGTGATCGTCGTCGGTCCGGATCTCAAGCTGCATCAATGCGGCCTGCCCAAGAAGATGGCACTCGAGCTGTTCAAGCCGTTCGTCATGCGCCAGCTCGTCGAGAAGGGCTTCGCCCACAACATCAAGAGCGCCAAGCGCATCGTGGAGCGCGTCCGGCCCGAGGTCTGGGATGTCCTCGAAGAAGTCATCAAGGACCATCCCGTCCTGCTCAACCGCGCCCCGACCCTCCACCGCCTGGGCATCCAGGCCTTCATGCCCGTGCTCGTCGAGGGCTCGGCCATCCAGATCCATCCGCTCGTGTGTACCGCCTTCAATGCCGACTTCGACGGCGACCAGATGGCCGTCCATGTGCCCCTTTCGTCCGCCGGCCAGGAGGAGGCGCGCACGATCCTGCTCTCGACCGCCAACCTGTTGTCACCCGCCGACGGCAGCCCGGTGGTGGCTCCCACCCAGGACATGGTGCTGGGCGCCTTCTACCTGACGCGCGCCAGCCACGGCCTGCTCGAGCGCCGCGCCGATGCGCTGCGCGAGGCGGGCAGGGATCCGTACATCCCGGGCGCGTGGGACTGGGACGAGGCGCCTCGTCCCCGCCGCATCTTCGCCGACGAGGACGCCGCGGTGCTCGCCTTCCGGTTGGAAACGATCACGCTGCACGAGCCGGTCGAGGCCCAGGTACGCGCCTGGGACGAGGAGAGCGAGGCGCTCGTCGAACGCCGCGTCTTCACCACCGTCGGCCGCATCATCTTCAACGAGATCGTCCCGGATCGGCTGCGCTTCGTGAACCGGCCGATGACGCGCGTGGAGCTGCGCACGCTCATCTCGGATTGCTACCGCCTGCTTGGTCCTGCCGCCACGGCGACATTCGCCGACGGCATCAAGGCGGTCGGCTTCGAGTTCGCGACCCGCAGCGGCATGACCATCTCGGTCTTCGACATCCAGACGCCCGCCGACAAGGGCCTTCGCCTGCAGGCCGCCGACGCCTCCGTGGCCGACATCGATCGCCAGTTCCAGCGCGGCCTCATCACCGAGGACGAGCGCTATGACAAGGTCGTCGAGATCTGGCAGAAGACGACCTCGGAGATCTCCGACGCGATGTATGCCGGGATGAACCCCGACGAGCAGAGTCTCGACGGTCCCGATGAGGCCGGCGCCCTGTGGATGATGACCAGCTCGGGCGCCCGCGGCAACAAGGGCAACATCGGTCAGCTGGGCGGCATGCGCGGTCTGATGGCCGATCCGTCGGGACGCATCATCGACGTGCCCGTGCGCAGTAACTTCCGCGAAGGCATGACCGTGCTCGAGTACTTCATCTCGACGCATGGCGCACGCAAGGGCCTGGCCGACACCGCCCTGCGCACCGCCGACTCGGGCTATCTCACGAGGCGGCTCGTCGACGTGGCCCAGGACGTGATCACCCGCGATGACGATTGCGGGACCGAGGAGGGCACCTGGATCACGCGCTCGGAGACGGAGGAGTTCGCGGGCACGCAGGACGACGCCTACGCTCGCCGGTTGGTGGGTCGCATGGCCGCGGCAGCGATCAAGGATCCGGGCGTCAAGAAGGGCGCGCTGATCGTCGAGCGCAACGAGGAGATCCACGAGGAGGCGGCGCTGCGCATCGCCCGCCTGCGCGCCAAGGACGGTGCCGTCGCCCTCGGTGAGGTGCTGGTCCGCTCACCATTGACCTGCGCGTCGCGCTACGGCGTCTGCCGCCTCTGCTACGGCCGCAACCTGGCCACCGGCCAGTTGGTCGGCACCGGCGAGGCGGTGGGCATCATCGCCGCACAGTCCATCGGCGAGCCCGGCACCCAGCTGACGATGCGCACCTTCCACACCGGCGGTGTGGCCGGACTGGACATCACCGCCGGCCTGCCGCGCGTGGAGGAGCTGTTCGAGGCGCGCGTGCCCAAGGGCAAGGCCGAGATCAGCCATATCGACGGCATCGCCGAGATCATCACCGGGGAGTCCGGCGCGCGCAAGGTCAAGGTCACCAGCCGCGAGGCCTACGACACGCCGCTGGCGTTGGCCAAGGGCCAGGAGCTGCTGCTGGCGCCCGGCGACAGCGTCGAGGTCGACTCGATCGTGGCGCGGCGCGAGAGCGCCGGTGTCGTGACCGAACTGCGCAGCCCGACCAAGGGCATCCTGGTCAAGGCGGGCGCCCAGCTCTCCGTGCGCAGCGAAGATGTCGTGGAGCGCGAGTACCCCATCCCCCACAACGCCAAGCTGAGAGTCGAGAATCAGCAGGAAGTCCGCGCCGGTGACGCCATCACCGACGGCCCCATCAACCCGCAGGAGTACCTCGAGACCCGCGGCAAGGACGCCGTCCAGCGCTACCTGGTCAAGGAGGTCCAGAAGGTCTACCGCAGCCAGGGCGTGACCATCAATGACAAGCACATCGAGATCATCGTGCGCCAGATGCTGCGCAAAGTGCGCGTCGACCAGCCGGGCGACAGCGAACAGCTGCCCTTCGAGCTGATCGACCGCTTCGCTTTCGAGGAGATCAACAACCAGGTCATGGCCGAGGGCGGCGAGCCCGCCACGGCCGAGACGGTCCTCCTCGGCGTCACCAAAGCCTCCCTGAACACGAGCAGCTTCCTCGCCGCGGCCTCGTTCCAGGAGACCACCCGCGTGCTCACCGAGGCCGCCATCAACGGCGCCAAGGACCGCCTCCTGGGACTCAAGGAAAACGTCATCATCGGCAAACTCATCCCAGCCGGGACCGGTGCTCCGGCCGCGGTGGCCGCAGCCGCCGAGCGCAGGCGCCGCTCCGCCATGGAGGCGCTGGCCGGTGAGGTCCTCGCCGATCACGAGCTCGAGGAGGGCTTCAATCCCCTCCTCGCCGACGTGCTCGCGACCGGTGACGAGCTCATCGAGGAAGCGGTCAACCCGTTCCTCGCCGCTGACGACGACGACGAGGCAGAAGAGGCACTGCCCAGTCTCGAGCACGACGCCTAGGCGGGCCCACATCGACGACAGGCGTCCAGCCTCGCGTTGACACTCGTTCGAAGGCCCTGATACACTCCGCGTTCGTGGCCTGACGGCTGCGCGTCCTCGCCCTTCCCACGGGCGTTGACGGCGGCCCGGAGTCGATCGCAGCTGGCGCCCCGGCGCCCGGAGGATCGGCGCCACGCCAGAAGGATCGACAACCAACCCATCTTGCCGCGCGCCATCCGGGCGAGCGCCGAGCAACCCGCTCGCAGACCGACCAGGAAGGAGACGGCGTCCTCCGTGCCCACCATCAGTCAGCTCGTGCGCAAGGGCCGCAGCCGCAAGATCGCCAAGGTCAAGGCTCCGGCCATGCGCAAGAACTGGAACAGCCTGCGTCAGCGCGAGGAGCCCATCCCGGGCGCCCCGCAGAAGCGCGGCGTGTGCCTCCAGGTGCGCACCATGACGCCCAAGAAGCCGAACTCGGCCCTGCGCAAGATCGCCCGCGTGCGCCTCACCAACCAGATGGAGGTCACTGCCTACATCCCGGGCATCGGCCACAACCTGCAGGAGCACTCCGTCGTGCTCATCCGCGGTGGCCGGGTCAGGGACCTGCCCTCGGTGAAGTACCACATCATCCGCGGCACGCTCGATGCTGCCGGCGTGCGCGATCGCAAGTCGAGTCGGTCGAAATACGGCGCCAAAACGCCCCAGGCAGGGAAGAAGTAGCCTCATGCCGCGTCGAGCCCAGATGCCGCGCAAGGCCAAGTACGCGCCCACGCTGACACGGACCACCGACCGATTCGTGGTCAAGGTCATGCGCGACGGCAAGAAGGGGCTGGCCGAGAGCATCCTGCGCCAGGCCCTGGCCCGCGCCGAGGCCTCGGCCCGGCGGCCCGGACTCGATGTCCTCGACGCGGCCCTGCGCAATGCGACGCCCATCATCGAGGTCAAGCCGCGCCGCGTGGGAGGCGCCACCTACCAGGTGCCCGTCGAGATCCGCGGTGATCGGCGCATGTCGCTCGGCGTGCGCTGGCTGGTGCAGTCGGCGCGCAAGCGCTCCGGCAAGTCGATGAGCGAGAAGCTGGCTGCGGAGCTCGTGGACGCCATGAACGGGCTGGGCTCTGCAGTCAAGCGGCGCGAGGACACTCACAAGATGGCGGAGGCCAACAAGGCCTTCAGTCACTTCAAATGGTAGATACCAAGCCGGGCAGCGCGAGCACCGTGGCCCGCAGTGTCCCGTTGGCCAAGACGCGGAACATCGGCATCATCGCCCACATCGATGCGGGCAAGACCACGGTCACCGAGCGCATCCTCTTCTACACCAAGAAGATCTACAAGCTCGGCGAGGTGCACGAGGGCGCGGCGACGATGGATTGGATGCCCCAGGAGCAGGAGCGCGGCATCACCATCACCGCCGCGGCGACGACCTGTTCGTGGGGCGACCATCGCATCAACATCATCGATACGCCCGGGCACGTGGACTTCACCGTCGAGGTGGAGCGCAGCCTGCGCGTGCTCGACGGCGCCGTCGTCGTCTTCGATGCGGTGGCCGGCGTCGAGCCCCAGTCCGAGACCGTCTGGCGCCAGGCCGACCGCTATGGTGTGCCGCGCATCTGCTTCATCAACAAGCTCGATCGCACCGGGGCCGATTTCTGGCGCTGCGTCGACTCCATCCATGAGCGCCTGGGCGCGAACGCGGTGCCCGTGCAGATCCCCATCGGGCACGAGGACTCGTTCGCGGGTGTCATCGACCTGGTGCGCATGCAGGCCATCTACAACCGCGACGACCTGGGCAACGACGTTGACGTCGAGGACATCCCTGCAGAACTGCGCGCCGAGGCCGATCGCCATCGCGCCGCGCTCATCGAAGCGGTCGCCGAGATGGACGACGAGCTCACCCACAAGTACCTCGAGGGCGTGCCACTGACCGTCGACGAGATCAGGCGCGGCCTGCGGCTGGGCACGCTGCAAAACCGCATCGTGCCCGTGCTGACCGGCTCGGCGCTGCGCAACAAGGGCATCCAGCCGATGCTCGACGCGGTCATCGACTATCTCCCCTCGCCGCTCGATGTGCCGCCGGTCATCGGGCTCCGGCCGGGCACCGGCGACGAGATCCTGCGCACCGTCAGCGACAGCGAGCCCTTTGCGGCCCTGGCCTTCAAGATCGCCGCCGACCCATTCGTGGGCAAGCTCGCGTTCTTTCGCGTCTACTCCGGCACGCTGAAGGCGGGTTCGTACGTCTACAACGCCACCAAGGGCCGCCGGGAGCGCATCGGACGCGTGCTGCAGATGCACGCCAACCACCGCGAGGAGATCGACGTCGTCTACGCCGGCGATATCGCCGCCGCCGTCGGCCTCAAGGACACCTTCACCGGCGACACGTTGTGCGACATCGACGACCCGGTGATCCTCGAGAACATCTCGTTCCCGGAGCCGGTCATCGAGGTGGCCATCGAGCCCAAGACGAAGGCCGACCAGGACAAGCTCGGTATCGCCTTGCAGCGGCTCGCCGAAGAGGATCCGACCTTTCGCGTCAAGACCGACGACGAGACCGGCCAGACCCTCATCGCCGGCATGGGCGAACTCCATCTCGACGTCCTGGTCGACCGCATGGTGCGCGAGTTCAGGGTCGCCGCCAACGTCGGCAAGCCGCAGGTCTCCTATCGCGAGACGGTCAAGCGCCCCGCCGAGGGCAACGGGCGCTTCGTGCGTCAGACCGGCGGCAAGGGCCAATACGGCCACGCGGTCATCCGTCTGGAGCCCCGCGAGAGGGGCGCCGGATATGAGTTCGTGGACAAGATCGTGGGGGGCACCATCCCCCGTGAATACATCAAGGCCGTCGATGCCGGCATCCGCGAGGCCCTCGAGACGGGCATCTATGCGGGCTTCCCGGTGGTCGACGTCCGCGTCACCGTGCACGACGGGTCGTACCACGACGTCGACTCGTCGGAGATGGCCTTCAAGATCGCCGGCTCGATGGCCGTCAAGGACGCCTTCGAGAAGGCCGACCCAGCGATCCTCGAGCCGGTCATGAAGGTCGAGGCGATCATGCCCGAGGAGTTCATGGGCGACGTCATCGGCGACCTCAACTCACGGCGCGGCCACGTCGACGGCATGGAGTCGCGTGGCACCACGCAGGTGGTGCGCGCCTTCGTGCCCCTCGCCGCCATGTTTGGCTACGCGACCGATCTGCGCTCCATGACGCAGGGTCGCGCGACCTTCTCCATGGAGTTCAGCCACTACGCAGAAGTCCCCGCCGGCATCGCCAGCGAGCTGGCCCAAAAGTCGAAGGTTTGACGCCGTCCCGGCCGTGACCGGGCTGGGCGAAGAGTGCTAGGAGAAACAGGCGCGATGGCCAAGAAGAAGTTCGAGCGCACCAAGCCCCACGTCAACGTGGGCACCATCGGCCATATCGATCATGGCAAGACGAGCCTGACCGCGGCCATCACCAAGTACCTCGCCCTGCGCGGCGCG
>Ga0315281_10012183_pt1 | contig 11734 bp, 10 predicted proteins | sample YL17G07_0_MG_FD_204540 | JGI IMG/M metagenome (GOLD analysis project Ga0315281, IMG submission 204540) | Sediment microbial communities from Yellowstone Lake, YNP, Wyoming, USA - YL17G07_0 | ecosystem: Environmental > Aquatic > Freshwater > Lake > Sediment | place: USA: Wyoming | collected... | reverse complement strand
CGTAGAATGGAACGTCATCCCGGCCGAAAATTTCCTTTTCGGTCGCATGCTCCCGCGCCCAATCATAGGCGACATCGGCTTCGCCGCGCTGGGCGAGGATGCCGGCGGCATAGACATTGGAGAAGTCGGTGCCGAGCGGCTTTCCATTTCGGTCGATCATGCCGTCGGACGTCACGACCCAGACGAGGGTGGCGAGTCCATAAATAGCGATGAGGATCAGCGCATAGCCACGCCGCCGCGCAGGGGTGAGCCACGCGCCGGTCCTGAAGCCTTCGGTCAATTGATGCCAAATGGCGGCCATGTTCGTTCGCAGTCGGCTGAAAGCGGTCCGCGAGCCTACGCCATGGCATTTTAACGTTTGGTTAGCGGTCGGCCCGCACGAACGTGATGTATTTCTCCATGCCCGGCCAGGGCGAGTTCCGCTTCATCGGCTTGCCGCTCACATGGCGCGGCGCTTGTGCTTCAAGCGACGCTACGAAACACTCCCTCCAAAGGACCGGCGACGGCTCGCCGTCTGATGCAAGGCGTCAGCCCGACAGAGCATGGTCCGGTCGTTGGGAGGATATCACCGTGCGCATCGATCCGCTGATTGCGGCGCTGGTTGGATTCGTGCTGGCATCCGCCTCGCCGGTGCAGGCCCAAAGCTTCACGCCGGACCGCGCCGATCTCGACGCCGCCCGCAGGGATGGGGTGATGAGCTGGTACACCTCGACGCCGGTCGCGCAGGCGCAGGCGCTCGCCGACAAATTCACCCAGCAGACCGGGATCAAGGTGCAACTGTTGCGCTCGGGCGGACAGGCGGTGCTGCGCCGCCTGATGCAGGAGATCAGCGCCGGCCGGCCCGGCGCCGATGTGCTGACCATGTCGGATGCCGGCGCCGCCAATGGGCTTGCCAAGCAGGGAATCCTCGAACCGTTCCGGCCCGCGGGTTTCGACAAGGTGGTGGAGGTGGCCAAGGACCGCGAGGGGAGATGGATCGCGCAGCGGCTGTCGATCATCGGTATTCCCATCCGCACCGACAAGGTGGCCGAGAAGGATCGCCCGAAAACGTGGTCCGATCTGAAGAATCCGAAATACAAGGGCATGATGGTGATGCCCGACCCGTCCTTCACCGCGATCCAGCTCGTCGTGGTCGGCATGCTGTCGCAAAAACTCGGCTGGGAGTTTTACCAGGCGCTGCGAACGAACGAGACGATGATCGTGCAGGGTCATCAGCAGGTATTCAGCACCATGCAGCAAGGCGAGCGGCTGATCGGCGCGGAAGGCGCCGACCCGCGCGGCTTCTTCGAAGGCAAGGAAGTGCCCAACCAGACGATGATCTATCCGGCCGAAGGCGTGTTCATCGTGTCCTCGCCCACCGCCGTGCTCAAGGGCGCCAGGAATCCCAATGCCGCGAAGGCATTCGCGCAATTCATGATCTCGCCGGATGCCCAAAAGATCATCGTGGACAGCGGCATCCACTCTTCACGCATCGACATGCCGTCGCCCGCGGGCCAGCCGGCGCTCACCGATGTGAAATTCATCCCGGTCGACCTCGATTACATCGAGGACAAGGGACGCGAACTCAAAACCCGCTTCAGCGGGATATTTCAGTAGGGCAAACGGCAAGCGCGTGATCAGGCTGAGTGGAGTCCGGTCAGCCGCACCCAGATCGGCTATAGCCGATCTGGGCATTATATCCGCCGATCTCGGGTAAACCCGAGATCGGTATCACGCGCTAAATCAAAAAGTTAGAGCGCGAACCGCAGATAAGTTTACGCAATCCGCGCAAGCTTGATTGCTTTCCGCAAAACCGGCGCCCACTTTTGCTGATCGCGCTCTAATTTTCCGGCCGGTCATCATCAATGATTTTTATGCGCCCGATCAACGGTTGCGTCTTGCCCGGAAAACGATAGCCCATTAGGACATTGGCGCCGGAACAGTTGACGGCTTATCGGAGATTCTCATGGCCTTTCTCGCGGACTCGCTCAAGCGCATCAAGCCCTCGGCCACCATCGCGGTGACCGACAAGGCGCGTGCGCTCAAGGCCGCCGGCCGCAACGTCATCGGCCTCGGCGCGGGCGAGCCCGACTTTGACACTCCCGACAACATCAAGCAGGCCGCGATCCGGGCAATCCAGGACGGCCGTGCCGCGAAATACACTAATGTCGACGGCATTGCCGAACTAAAGGCCGCCGTTGTCAAGAAGTTCAAGCGCGAGAACGGTCTCGATTACAAGCCGAGTCAGATTTCCATCGGAACCGGCGGCAAGCAGGTGCTGTACAACGCCCTGGTCGCGACCCTCAATCCTGGCGACGAGGTGGTGATCCCGGCGCCGTACTGGGTGAGTTATCCGGAAATGGTGCTGCTGGCCGGCGGCGAGCCGGTGCCGGTGGTGGGGCCAATGGAGCGCGACTACAAGATCACCGGTGAGCAGCTCGACCGCGCCATCACGCCCAAGACCAAGTGGCTGATCTTCAACTCGCCATCGAACCCGACCGGCGCCGCTTATACGCGCAACGAACTGAAGTCGCTGACCGACGTGCTGGTGAAACACCCGCATGTGCATGTTCTGACCGACGACATGTATGAGCACCTCGTCTATGACGACTTCACATTCTTCAGCCCGGCGCAGTTGGAGCCGCGGCTGTACGACCGCACGCTGACGCTCAACGGCGTGTCCAAGGCCTATTGCATGACCGGCTGGCGGATCGGCTACGCCGCCGGGCCGGAGCCGCTGATCAAGGCGATGGCGATGATCCAGTCGCAGTCGACCTCGAACCCGGCGGCGGTATCGCAGTGGGCGGCGCTGGAGGCGCTGGAGGGTCCGCAGGACTTCATCGCCCAGCACAACAAGATCTTCAAGGAACGGCGCGACTTGTGTGTCGCCATGCTCAACCAGGCCAATGGCATCAAGTGCCCGAAGCCGGAGGGGGCGTTCTACGTCTATCCGTCATGCGCGGGCACGATCGGCAAAACCACGCAATCGGGCAAGAAGATTGCGACCGACGAGGATTTCGTGACCGAGTTGCTGGAGACGGAGGGAGTCGCGGTTGTGCAGGGAACGGCGTTCGGGCTGGGACCGGCCTTCCGTATCTCCTATGCGACCAAAACCACCGATCTGGAGGAGGCTTGCCGGCGCATCCAGCGATTCTGCGGGAATTTGAGGTAAGGGCGGTCAATTAGCCCAAAATACCAAAAGAATCTGCGGACATTGCGTCGCCCCCCCATTTTCTTGGCCGCCGCTTCAGGTATTGTAGGTTTTAACCAATCAGGGAGGCTGACATGATTTATCGATCAGTTGCGTTCGCTGCGGCTGTTGCCGCTTTCACTGCCTTTGGCGCTGCCAACGCCAGCGCGGAACTGGGGACGCTGCAATGCAAGGGTGGCGCTGGCATGGGCCAGGTTCTCGGCTCCGTCCGGCAGTACACCTGCACATTTTTGCCGACCCGCGGGGGTAAGCCACATCGCTACAACGCCACGGCACGCCGCATCGGCCTCGATATCGGCGTCACTGATAGCTCCCAGATCGGCTGGCTCGTCATTGCCGCTACCCGCTATGTAGGCCCCGGCGATCTTGCCGGGACATATGTCGGCGCTACGGCGGGCGCGGCGATCGGTGTTGGCCTCGCGGCCAACGGCTTCGTTGGCGGCATGAACAATGCCTTCACGCTGCAGCCTCTGAGCGTTGTGGGCCAGCGCGGCGTCAATGCCGTGGGTAGCATTGGCACCTTCGAGTTGCGGGCCCGCCGCTAAAACGCGTCCGCAATCTCATAAGCTTTAAGTTGAGGGGCGGGGCTTGTCGCTGCGGCGGCGAGCCCCGCCCTTATTTTTTCTCCGCTTCTCCTGTCATTGCGCGGAAAAAAATAAGAGTTAAACTGGGCAATGACGAAATGACCGGACTTGCCTGTTCCGGATCGAGGACAAGTCCTGTACGCTTGGGGTGCCTCAACCAAGGGGAATCGCCATGATTCGTAAATTGACGGTGTGTGCTCTCGCGGCCATGGGATTGGCCGTATCGATGGCGCCGGCGGGCGCCCAATCTCTTCGCGTCGGAGTCCTCGAATGTTATGGAAGAGGCGGGACGACGTTTATCGTCGGCTCCGTCCACGAATTCGAATGCACGTTCCGGCCGGATGGCGGTCCGGGGCCGGAATCCTATCACGGCACTGTGCGCCGCGTCGGTCTCGATCTCGGCTTTACCGATCGGGCGGCTGTCGCCTGGATTGTGCTCGCGCCGACCGCGCGGATCGGCCGCGGCGAGCTGTCAGGCACTTATATCGGCGCGTCCGCGAATGCCTCGATCGGCGTCGGCCTCGGCGCCAATGCGCTGGTGGGCGGTTCGAACAATACGTTCGCGTTGCAGCCGCTCAGTCTGCAAGGCCAGACCGGTCTCAACGTCGCGGCGGGCATCGCGGCTTTCGAACTTCAGGGACGCTGAAAAATCAGGCGCTGAAATTTTTCCACATCACGGCCCGGCCGCTCATGATCGGGCGGCCGGGCTTTTTTAATGCATATTTGAACTGATGTGATCGACTTCGACGGTACCGTTTGCCGGTTTGGCCGCAATACTTCCTCACCGCGCCGCGCGGACGCCCCTTGCCAGTATTCCCGCGGCCTGAAACGATGCCTTCCAGTGGATAGTGCGATCCTGGTACGCGTGGGAGGCGGAAGAGATGGCACAGAGCGAAACGCGAGCGACGGGTCCCCGCTGTATTGCATTGGTGGGTCCATTCCAGAGCGGCAAGACCACTTTGCTTGAAGCAATCCTCGCCCGTACCGGCGCGATTCAGCGTCAGGGCGCGGTGGAGGCGGGGAATACGATCGGCGACTCCAGCAAGGAGGCGCGCCATCACAAGATGAGTGTCGAGCTTTCGGTCGCCTCCACCACTTTCATGGGTGACAGCTACACTTTCATCGATTGTCCAGGTTCGGTCGAGTTCTTCCACGACATGCGCGCGGTCCTGCCGGCGATCGATGCGGCCGTCGTGGTATGTGAAGCCGACGAGAAGAAGGTTCCTCAGTTGCAGCTCATCCTGCGCGAACTGGAGGATCTGAAAATCCCGCGTTTTCTCTTCATCAACAAGATCGACAAGGTCGATAAAAGAATTCGTGAGACGCTGCAGATTCTGCGCCCGGCCTCGCGCGTGCCGCTGCTGCTGCGCCAGATCCCGATCTGGAACAAGGACATCATCTCCGGTTTTGTCGACCTCGCGCTCGAACGCGCCTTCGTCTACAAGGAACATGCGCCATCCGAAGTCATTCCTCTCGACAGCGACAATGCATCCCGCGAGAAGGAAGCGCGTTTCACCATGCTCGAGACGCTTGCCGATCATGATGACAAGCTGATGGAGCAACTGCTCGAGGATATTCCTCCGCCGCGCGACAAGGTATTTGACGATCTCGCCAAGGAGCTGCGCGATGGTCTTGTCTGCCCGGTTCTGATCGGGGCGGCGACGCGCACCAACGGCGTGTTGCGTCTGATGAAGGCGCTGCGCCACGAGGCGACGGGCATGGATGCGACCGCCAAACGCCTTGGTGTCAAGGCGGGCAACGATGCCGCCGCCTACGTTCTCAAGACGCTCCATACCACGCATGGCGGAAAAATGTCGCTCGCCCGCGTTCTCTCCGGACAGATCGGCGATGGCACGACGCTCAATACGGCGGAGCGCGAGGCCGGCCGTGTTTCGGGCGTGTTCAAGATGCTCGGCCAAAATCATGAAAAGCGCGGGCCCGCCGTGACCGGCGAAACCGTGGCGCTTGGCAAGCTCGACCATGCCAAGACTGGCGACACGCTGTCATCCGGCAAGCAGGCGCATCCGGCGCTTGCCGAGGTGAAGCCGCTGCCGCCGGTGCTCGCCATCGCCATCTCGGCGAAGGAGCGCAAGGACGACGTCAAGCTCGGCCAGGCGCTGCACAAGCTTCTGGACGAAGATCCCTCGCTCTCCGTTATTCACAACGCGGAGACGCACGAGGTGGTGGTATGGGGGCAGGGCGAGATGCACCTGCGCGTCGCCACCGAGCGGCTCGCCGACCGTTTCGGCGTCGCCATCGATCGGCGCACGCCGAGCGTCGGCTACCGCGAAACCATCCGCAAGCCGATCGCGCAGCGCGGCCGCCACAAAAAGCAGTCGGGCGGCCACGGCCAGTTTGGCGACGTGGTGCTCGACATCAAACCGTTGCCGCGCGGGAGCGGCTTCCGGTTCGAGGAAAAAATTACCGGCGGCGTGGTGCCGCGCAACTACATCCCCTCGGTCGAGGAAGGCGTGATCGACGCCTTGAAGCACGGTCCGCTCGGCTTTCCCGTGGTCGATATCTCGGTGGCGCTGATCGACGGCTCCTACCACACGGTCGACTCCTCCGACATGGCGTTCCGCACCGCCGGCCGCATCGGCGTCGTCGAAGGGCTGCCGCAGTGCAGCCCGGTGCTGCTCGAACCGATCCATATTGTCGAGATCGTTTGTCCGTCGGACGCGACGGCGAAAATCAACGCCATCCTGTCCGGCCGGCGCGGTCAGATTCTCGGCTTCGACACGCGCCAGGGCTGGCCGGGATGGGATGTTGTGCGCGCCATGATGCCGGAATCGGAAATTGGCGATCTTATTATCGAGATTCGCTCGGCGACCGCGGGCGTTGGCAGCTATGCCTTCAAGTTCGACCACATGGCGGAATTGACCGGCAAGCCCGCCGAACAGATTGTGACGGCGCGCAAGGCCGCGGCGGCATGAACGCCGGATCAAAAACGTGAAGTTGATTTGCAGTCGAACGCGGCGTTTTGTATCAACAGCGACAAGTTAGAACCGTCTTTCCACGGAGCGCCTCCATGCATGTCATCCATCGCCGCGGCTGGGAAATCCCCGAGTGTCTTGCCACGCCGGAACATGTGTTTCTTGATCGTCGCGCGTTCATAACGGCGACGGGAGCAGCCGCATTATCGCTGTCGCCCGGCATGGCGCTCGCCCAGCGAGCCGCCGATCTGCCGGACCCGACCAAGGATCTCTATCCCGCCAAACGCAACGAGACATATGTGCTCGACCGGCCGGTGACCGAGGAAGACAAAAACCTGACTTATAATAATTACTACGAGTTCGGCTCATCCAAGACGATCTCCAAGGCCGCGCAGGCGCTCAAGCTGCGCCCGTGGACCGTCAAGCTCGACGGCATGGTGGAGAAGGAGCAAGAGATCGGAATCGACGACCTCATCCGTAAAATCGGCATCGAGGAACGGCTTTATCGTCATCGCTGCGTCGAGGCATGGTCGATGGCGATTCCATGGTCAGGGTTTACATTCGCCAAACTCGTCGCGCTCGCCAAGCCGCTGTCGTCGGCGAAGTACGTGCGCATGGAAACGTTCCTCGACAAATCGGTCGCTTCCGGCCAGCGCCAGACCTGGTACCCGTGGCCCTACGTCGAGGGGTTGACGATCGAGGAGGCGACCAACGAGCTCGCCTTTCTCGTCACCGGCGCCTACGGCAAGCCGGTCGCGAAACAGATGGGCGCGCCGTTGCGTCTCGCCGTGCCGTGGAAATACGGCTTCAAGTCGATCAAGTCGATTGTGCGCTTTTCCTTTACCGACAAGCGGCCGAAAAGTTTCTGGGAGGAATTGCAGGTGTCCGAGTACGGCTTCTGGGCCAACGTCAATCCAGAAGTGGCGCATGCGCGCTGGAGCCAGGCGAGCGAAGAGGTGCTCGGCACCGGCGAACGCAAGCCGACGCTCCTGTTCAACGGCTACGGCGAGCATGTCGCCCATCTCTACAAGGGCCTTGAGAGCGAGCGGCTGTGGGCGTGAGACCAATAAAATTAAATAACACCATTCACTGCGCCAGCGCGTGATCAGGCTGAGTGGAATCCGGTCAGCCGCACCCAAGTCGGCTATAGCCGACTTGGGCGTTATATATCTACCGATCTCGGGTAAACCCGAGATCGGTATCACGCGCTAAATCATAAAGTTAGAGCGCGAACCGCAGATAAGTTTACGCAATCTGCGCAAGCTTGATTGCGACGCAAAACCGGTTCCCACTTTTGCTGATCGCGCTCTAAAGAAAAACGCCGGGTCAAAGAACCCGGCGTAGTCTTGTTGGCGATAAAGCTGACATCGCCTTCCAGAGGGGAACGTGCTGAAAGTAAAACGGCAGCGACCTGGGAGGATGCGGCAACCGTTCACCCTCAGCACAATTAAATTATGCAGGCCTCGGCCGAGTCGGACAATGCGGCGGGCCGCATGCCAGCCATGTTCCGCTCGCAACTCCTTGCAGGCAAGCAGAAGATTCAGGCGCGTCAGTATGACCAGCGCTGCGCATTGGCGACGAGGAAATCGCGGAATACCTGCACGCGCGCGACCGTCTTGAGTTCCTCGGGATAGACGAAATAGGCGTCGAGCGCGATCGCTTCGCTTTCGCCGAACAATTGCACCAGGCCGCCGTCTTCCTCGACGAGGTAATCCGGTAGCATGGCGACGCCGAGGCCGCGCTGGCAGGCACGCAATATGCCGAGCACGTTGCTGATGATGAGGTGCGGCGTGCGCGGACCCTTGCCATCGCGGCCGGCCTCGATCAGCCAGCGCCGGTTTTGCAGAAAGGTCGGCACGTTGCCGCCGAGCAGCAGGATGCGGTGCTTGTCGAGGTCGTCGAGTTCGCGCGGGGTGCCAAAACGCTTGAGATATTCCGGCGAGGCGTAGGCGTGGAACTTCACCGAGAACAGCTTGCGCTGGATCAGGTCGGGCTGGGTGGGCAGGCGCAGGCGGATGGCGACATCGGCCTCGCGCATGGCGAGATCAAGCTCCTCGTCGCTGGTGATCAGGTTGATACGCACCTCGGGATAAAGATCCATGAATTCGCCGAGCCGCGGCGTGAGCCAATGCACCCCGATGCCGACCGTCGTCGTTACTTTAAGTTCGCCGTTCGGCTTCTCGCGGCTGTCGGTGAGCTTGGCGCGCGCCGCTTCGAGCTTCATGAACACATCATGCGCGGTGCGGTAGAGCATCTCGCCCTGCTCGGTGAGGATGAGCCCGCGCGCGTGGCGGTGAAACAGCGCGACCGACAATTCCTGCTCGAGTGAGCTCACTTGCCGCGACACGGCGGATTGCGAGAGTCCAAGCTGCTCGCCGGCGTGCGTGAAGCTGCCCGCCTCGGCGGCCGCGTGAAAAACTTTAAGTTTGTCCCAATCCATTTTTGACCTGCTGAAATGTTTTCTCTCCCACGCGGGAGAGCATCGGTTATTCGGCCGCGGCGCGGTGCTCTGTATGTGCGGCGAGGAAGCGCTCGGCTTCGAGCGCGGCCATGCAGCCCAGGCCCGCCGCGGTCACAGCCTGCCGGTAGATATCGTCGGTCACGTCACCCGCGGCGAACACGCCCGGCACGGACGTCGCGGTCGAATGCGGTGCGGTCTTGATATAGCCGGAGGGCTTCATCTCCAGTTTGCCAACGAACAGTTCGGTGGCCGGCGAGTGGCCGATCGCAACGAACACGCCGTCGGTCTTTTGCTCGGTGACGGCGCCGGTCTTGATATTCTTGAGTCTCACGCCTGTCACCTTTGGCGGATTGCCGCCGCCGACGATCTCGTCGATCACGGTATCCCACACCACGGAAATCTTCGGGTTCTTGAACAGACGGTCCTGCAAAATCTTTTCGGCGCGGAAGCCATCACGCCGGTGCGCCACCGTGACCTTGGCGGCGAAGTTGGTGAGGAACAGCGCTTCCTCGACCGCGGTGTTGCCGCCGCCGACCACGATCACTTCCTTGCCGCGATAGAAGAAGCCGTCGCAGGTGGCGCAAGCGGACACGCCGAAACCCTTGAACTTCTGTTCGGATGGCAGATCGAGCCAGCGCGCCTGCGCGCCCGTGGCGACGATCAGCGCGTCGGCGAGATAGGCATCGCCCGAGTCGCACTCCACCCGGAACGGCTGGCTGGACAGATCGACCTTGCTCACATGGTCGGCCACAAACCGGGCGCCGACATGGGCCGCCTGCTTCTGCATCTGTTCCATGAGCCATGGGCCCTGAATGACGTCGGCGAAGCCCGGATAGTTCTCGACATCGGTGGTGATGGTGAGCTGGCCGCCCGGCTGAATGCCCTGAATCAGGACAGGTTCGAGCATCGCGCGGGCTGCATAGATCGCGGCTGTGTATCCAGCGGGGCCGGAGCCAATAATCACGACCTTGGCATGGGTAGTCTTGGCCATAAGGGTCCTGTGGGGCATTCGGGGCGCCGCCGCCGCAATCCCAGCCCATCTAGGCGGGGAAGCGCAGTCGCCATCAGCAATTGAACTTGGGGCAATGTAAGCGATCAGCCAAGCTATGCAAGATACGCAACCCTTAAATCATATAAGGAGGGACTAGACCTTGATGGGGGGCGGGTTTCGGCCTTTTGCGCAATAATGTTTCGCAGGGGGTCAGTTCAGGCTAAAAGCCTAGCGCGTGATTAGGCTGAGTGGGAACCGGTCAGCCGCACCCAGATCGGCTATAGCCGATCTGGGCATTATATCCGCCGATCTCGAGTAAACCCGAGATCGGTATCACGCGCTAAATGATAAAGTTAGAGCGCGAACCGCAGATAAGTTTACGCAATCTGCGCAAGCTAGATTGCTTTCCGCAAAACCGGTTCCCACTTTTGCTGATCGCGCTCTAGGAATTCCAAACTTGGAGGCTTTCAGTGTCCGCGCGTCTCGATGCTATCGACCGGAAAATCCTCAGCGAGCTGCAGGATAATGGCCGCATCACCAACGTGGAGCTGGCGCGCCGGGTCGGCATCTCGGCGCCGCCCTGCCTGCGGCGGGTGCGCGCGCTGGAGGAGGCGGGCTACATCAAGGGTTATCGGGGGCTACTCGATGAAAAGAAGCTCGGCTTCGAGGTGACCGTGTTCGCCATGGTCCACCTGTCCAGCCAGGCCGAGGCCGATCTCGCGGAATTTGAAAACTTTGTGCGGGCGCAGCCTCTGGTGCGCGAGTGCTGGATGCTGTCGGGCGAGATTGATTTTATCCTGAAATGCGTCGCGCCGGACCTGACAACCTTCCAGGCCTTCGTCGCGGAGCTGACCGCGGCGCCGCACGTGCGCAACGTCAAGACCTCGCTCACGCTGCGCAACTCCAAGGACGCCGCCATGGTGCCGATGGAGATGCTGTAGGGAGGGTGACTCGCTATATTGTTTGTTTCCGGTCTTCCTTTATGGTATGAAATATTCATACTTGACGCGATGAACCTAAAGGATGCCCATCATGCCTTCGATTGCTAAACGCACGTTTAGCCTGCCCGCCGAACATGCAAAATTCATCGACGGTCAGGTCTCATCGGGGGCTTATGCTTCAGGTAGCGAGGTCGTGCGCGCCGGTCTTCGTGCTTTGCAGGAACGCGATGCGGCGGTTGATCGCTGGCTGCGGGAAGAGGTCGCCCCCGTCTATGACATCATGATGGCCAAGCCATCGCACGCCATTCCAGCGAAGAGGGTCTTCACCAATATCCGACGGCGTCATGCTGCACGGATGAAGGCAAAACATCGTGAAAAGGCGTGAGGTTTTATTTTCTCCGGAAGCACAAGCCGACCTGATTGGTCTTTACGATTACATCTCCCGGAATGATGGCCCCATCATCGCCATGGGCTACATCGAGCGCATCGAAAAATATTGCCTTGGCTTCGATGTGATTGGAGAGCGTGGCACGCGCCGCGATGATATCCGGCCTGGATTGCGCATCATTGGATTTGAGCGGCGTACAAGCATTGCTTTTCACGTCAATGCGAAGCGCGTGACGATCGATCGAGT